>NBJMC04202__coassemble_16905_pt1 | contig 2109 bp, 2 predicted proteins | sample NBJMC04202__metabat2_low_PE_039 | metagenome-assembled genome bin NBJMC04202 | reverse complement strand
CTTTTAACCGTTTTGAATTTTGGAGGTATGCATCCCATGGATATTCAAGTTGGAGATCATCTGCTTATGAAAAAGGAACATCCCTGCGGCAGCAGGGAGTGGCTCGTACTGCGGGTCGGTATGGATTTCCGTATGCGATGCTGCGGCTGTGGTCATGAGATCATGGCTCCCCGCAGCAAAATTGAAAAAAATATCAAGTCGGTTCGACGAGAGGAGGAGCCATCATGTTAATTCAGGGCAAGCAAATGCATATCCAAATCAAAAAAGGAGATATCGGCCGATATGTCATCCTGCCAGGTGATCCAGGGCGCTGCGAACGAATCGCCAGGTATTTTGATGAACCGGAATTTCTCTCTTCCAATCGTGAATATACGGTTTGGCGCGGTAAGCTAAATGGCGAACCAGTTGCTGTGTGCTCGACTGGGATCGGTGGTCCATCTACCGCTATTGCGCTGGAAGAATTGATTGAGTGTGGTGCAGATACCTTCATCCGGGTTGGCACATCAGGCGGGATCGTCGAGACAGTACAAAGCGGCGATATTGTCATTGCAACTGCGGCTGTCCGGCAAGAGGGCACAACACGAGAATATATGCCCATCGAGTATCCGGCTGTCGCCGATTTTTTTGTCGTCCGTGCGCTGCATGAAGCGGCCGCCGCACTGGGGTATCGCCAGCATGTCGGCGTGATCCAATCTAAAGATAGCTTTTATGGCGAGATCCGCCCGAGCGAACAACCCATTTGTGCCGAGCTACAGGCAAAGTGGGAAGCCTGGAAAAAGGCGGGTGTGCTGACCAGTGAAATGGAATGTGCTACGGTCTTTGTCGTTGGAGCCGTCCATCATGTGCGGTGCGGTGGCGTATTGAACGTTCTGTGGAATGCAGATTCAGATGATACGCTGGATGCTTCTCCAGAGATGGCAGAGCGCGGAATTCAGACTGCGGTTGAAGCGCTAAAAATTCTAATCGCACAAGATCGGGGAGAGAAATAAGTTGCAGACAGATACACAACAACAGAACGAGCTCGGTACTGCCCCAGTTGGCAGGCTGCTTTTACGTCTGGCGCTTCCTAACATTGCAGCGCAGATTGTCAACATGCTGTATAATATTGTGGATCGCATCTATATCGGTCATATTCCTGAAATTGGTTCGCAGGCATTAACCGGTGTGGGCGTGACCTTTCCGATTATCATTTTGATATCGGCTTTCAGTTCCTTAATCGGTATGGGCGGTACGCCCCATGCTTCTATTGCCATGGGGCAGCAACATAACGATCGGGCAGAAAAAATCATGGGCAACTGTTTTAGTGCACTGATCACAATTTCGGTTATCTTAACCGTTGTTTTTTTGCTCACTCAGCGGCAAATTCTCGTTTTATTCGGTGCAAGTGAAGACACTCTGCCCTACGCGCTGGAATACCTCAACATTTATGTCTTAGGTACGATTTTTACCCAGATCACACTCGGCATGAATGGATTTATCACGACTCAGGGCAAAGCGAAAACTGCTATGCTGACCGTTTTGATTGGTGCCGCGCTTAATATCATTCTTGACCCAGTCTTTATGTTTGGTTTTGGGATGGGCGTACGCGGTGCGGCGATCGCTACAGTATTTTCTCAGTTTATCTCGGCAATTTGGGTCATTCGATTTTTAACCGGCAGGAAGGCTATCCTGAAGCTGAGGAAGAAGAATCTGCGCCCTGAGGCCAAGATATTGCTGCCCGTAATTGGACTTGGGCTCTCGCCGTTTGTCATGCAATCTACAGAAAGCCTGCTCTCTATCACCTTTAATGTCTCGCTGGCCAAATATGGTGGAGATCTTGCGGTTGGCGCCATGACAATTCTGACAAGTTTGCTGCAAATGGTCAATCTGCCATTGACTGGTTTAACCCAGGGTGCGCAGCCGATCATCAGCTACAACTTTGGTGCACGTCAAGTGGACCGCATGAAGAAAGCAATCCGATTGCTGGTCACCAGTGCATTTCTATATGCCCTGTTTTGTTGGGCGCTGACACGTACCGTTCCAGGCCTTTTGGTAAGCCTATTCACGACCGACCCGGACTTACAGGAATTTACCATTTGGGCCTTAGGCATTTACATGGCCGTTGTCTTT
>NBJMC04202__coassemble_11502_pt1 | contig 2805 bp, 3 predicted proteins | sample NBJMC04202__metabat2_low_PE_039 | metagenome-assembled genome bin NBJMC04202 | reverse complement strand
GGTCGTGTGCGAAGCCGTATATCTAAAAGACATCATAGCACATTTTAGCGTTGCTTGCAATCAACTTCTATAGTTTTATCCGGAACCTCAGCCGATTGCGATAAGGTCTCTCCGCGCTACATTGACAATTGTTCTAAATCTCCGTATGATATAAAAAAGCGGATCGTTATGCAGCCGCAGAAAATGAGGCGAAAAAATGAAGAACTATCTATTAGCTCTTGACCAGGGAACCACATCCTCACGCGCAATTCTATTTGATCGGGAGCAGAATATCCTGGCCATCTCACAGCGTGAATTGACTCAAATCTATCCACGAGAAGGATGGGTTGAGCAAAATCCAATGGAAATCTACTCTTCTCAATACGCCGTTATGGTAGAAGCGCTTGCGTCGGCAAATGTCCCAGCCGATCAGGTTGCCGCAATCGGCATTACCAATCAGCGAGAAACAACTATTTTATGGGATCGAAAGAGCGGCCTGCCCATTTACAATGCGATCGTATGGCAATGCCGCCGCACAGCACCGATCGTACAACAGCTTATTACGGACGGGTTAGATACACACATTCGTAAAACAACCGGCCTAGTCCCAGACGCATATTTCTCTGCGACGAAAATCAAATGGATCTTGGATCATGTTGATGGCGCTCGCGAACGTGCGCAGCAGGGCGATATTCTGTTCGGTACTGTGGACTGTTGGTTGACCTGGAAGCTGACTGGTGGGAAAGTTCATATTACTGACGCGACCAATGCCTCCCGCACGATGCTCTATGATATCCATAAGCGGGATTGGGATGATACGCTTTTACAGGCGCTGGATATTCCCCGCGCCATGTTACCCGAAGTCCATTCTTCCAGCGAAGTATATGGTTATGCCGCTTTGCCCGATGCCCGCATTCCAATCGCTGGTATCGCGGGTGATCAGCAAGCCGCGCTTTTTGGGCAGACCTGTTTCTCTGAAGGCGATGCAAAAAACACCTATGGAACGGGCTGCTTTTTGCTGATGAATACAGGAAGCAAAGCAGTAGAAAGTCAAAATGGACTTGTGACAACAATTGCAATCCAACTGGGCGATACCGTGCAATATGCTCTTGAAGGTTCGGTTTTCGTTGGCGGTGCCGTGATTCAATGGCTACGTGACGAGATGCGCTTTTTTAGCGAGGCACGCGATGCCGAATACTATGCACAGAAGGTCAAGGATACTGGCGGAGTCTATCTCGTTCCAGCCTTTACCGGCTTAGGTGCGCCATATTGGGATATGTATGCCCGCGGATGCCTTGTCGGCATTACCCGTGGCACAAAACGCGAGCATATCATCCGAGCTGCCCAAGAATCCATTGCATACCAGTCCAATGATCTGCTCTCAGCCATGCAGCGAGATTACGGGCAACAGATCCAGGAGCTAAATGTTGATGGCGGTGCCAGTCGGGACGCGTTTCTCATGCAATTCCAAGCAGATATTTCTCATTGTCCTATCCGGCGGCCGGTCATTCGGGAAACAACCGCACTGGGAGCTGCGTATTTAGCCGGCCTTGCAACCGGTGTATGGGCAAATCCAGCGGAGCTCAAACAGCTCTGGCGATGCGATACTGTATTCATGCCCAAAATGGAAGAGGCCGTGCGGCAGTGCAAATTGCACGGTTGGCAAAAGGCTGTTGGGCGCAGTCTGCATTGGATCGATCCGGAAGATGAGCGGCAATAAGTATGCCTTGGTGTCCATATTGTAAAACTGAATATCAATCTGGTGTGACGCATTGCTCCGATTGCGGTGCACCATTGGTTAAAGAACTTCCCAGCCATACTGATCCTGCCGGCCTACGGCCTGTGTTTTTAACTGAAATTCGGAGAGATGTCGATGCTGCATTGGTCGTCCAGCTTCTGGAGGGCAATGGAATTCCTGTTTTACAGCATGGATGTTTGGAAGCTGACCATCTTGCTCTACTCTATACAGGCACCACATTATGCGGTCGAAAATTATACGTCAGTGAAGACCAATTAGAACAGGCATCTGAATTGCTTCAAGTCTATCAAAATCAGCAGGGGCAATTTTTATATGATGCGGATGCATTTGTTACCCAGGCAGAAGAACCATCTGTATCTGAAAATCGGCATCCGATTTGGCATTGGATACTTCGCTTGGGCATCACAGCTTCCGCTGGTCTGCTGATTGCACAAATCTCTCCCATCCTAGGCATTCTTTCATTCGGGTTCCTATTAATCACAGCATGGATTGTGCCATAAGAAGAACGCCACTTACCACAACTATCATATTGGTTCCGGACTTATGTCTGATAAACTATATGCGTAAAGCCGAACACAACAAAACCGGATATCCAGATCTTTGCTGGATATCCGGTTTCTTTTTGAAGGTTATCCTTTGACGACTTTGTGGAAAGTTTTCTTTCCCTTCTTAATAATACGTTCGGAGGCAAAATCTGCACTCGATAGCCGCATTTTAAAGTCAGTTACCTTACTGCCATCGATAGATACGCCACCGCCCTGCACAAGCTTACGTGCCTCTCCATTGGAAGCTGCCAAGCCACATTTGACCAGCAACGTTAGAACACCTATCGTGTCATCTGCGAAATCTGCATCTGTCAATGTCGTAGTCGGCATATTTTCACTCGACTGTCCGCCGACAAATATACTGTGTGCTGCATCCTGCGCCTTATCGGCTTCTTCCTTCCCATGTACCAGTTCGGTCAGCTCGTACGCTAGGATTTCCTTGGCACGATTCAACTGCGCGCCTTCCCAGCTATCCATCTCTTCAATCTGCTCAAGCGGCAGGAATGTCAACATACGAATACA
>NBJMC04202__coassemble_8661_pt1 | contig 3509 bp, 3 predicted proteins | sample NBJMC04202__metabat2_low_PE_039 | metagenome-assembled genome bin NBJMC04202 | reverse complement strand
TATTGGGAGTTATCCGACGATCGCAAGCAGGCCGTCCGGGACTTTATCGACCAGCTCGCCGGCAAATGAGCGCAAAAAAAAAGAGACCGCCGAAGCGGTCTCTTTTGCTGTCTGGTCAGGCATTGAGCCTGAGCAGGGCAATAGATTTGTAGTACATGGCGTTGATGTAGTAGGCACTGCCGGTCGCGATCAGTTGGATCAGGCAGCGCCGGCGGCGCTCGATTTCATCTGTGTCTGGTGTTTGCATAGCCTTCCCTCCAAAATCATGTTTACCCTGCGCAGAGTGCAGTTATAGCATACGCCGTTTCCGAAAAACTGTCTATTGACAAACTCACTCAAATTGTAGAGGTAATGTCTCTAAAAAATATTGTCGAGCATCTACAACGACAGCATAAAATATTTGTGCAAAACGCAGAAAGTCGGTTTCAGAAATCGAACTTTTAAACGGGGTGTGATATAATGACCTTACCGTAATGCGGCAACAAAAAAGCAGGAGGGTATTAAAATGGCAGACGAAACAAAAAAGAAAAAAGCGGATGCTTAAAGACGGTGATTATCGTCGTTGTCGTACTTGCAGTGCTGGGCGCGCTATTTGGTGGAGGAGGCGATAAGGATCAGTCCGAGACTGATACCACCCAGACCGCGCAGACCCAGACGGTCGATCCGCAGCCGACTGAGGATGAGTCGAGCGCTGTCGTAGAGGATGAGGTTGCGCAGGAGCCTGCCGAGCCGGCAGAGCCCGCGGCACCTGAGATGACAATGGGGCAAAAGAACGCTCTGAAATCGGCACAAAGTTATCTGGATTTCGCGGCATTTTCGCGCTCAGGGCTGATTGAACAACTTGAGTTTGAGGGCTATTCGACTGAGGATGCAACCTATGCCGTGGACAACTGTGGCGCAGACTGGAACGAGCAGGCTGCAAAATCGGCAGAGTCATACTTAGAATTTTCGTCCTTCTCTCGGGATGGATTGATCGAACAGCTTGAGTTTGAGGGATTTACACATGACCAGGCGGTCTATGGCGTGACTCAGGTCGGATATTAAGCAAAAAAGAACCGCCCAGTGGATGACAACACTGGGCGGTTTGCGCAGGGGTTACAGGGATTGAAGCAGACGAAAGAGATGTGATTGATGCTCGACGCTTACGTATCGGGCTGGAGAGCAATCATATCAACCCTGTGCCCTTATTATAGCATAGCGAGATAGGGGAATACAATGTGAGAATGAATACATTGATGCCGGACGATTGTGCGGTCATCTATGCACGCTACTCATCACATGCGCAGCGTGATGTGTCGATCGAGGATCAGGTTGCCGACTGCCGGGTCTATGCCGAGCGGTTGGGCCTGACCGTGCTGGAGGTTTACGCCGATCACGCGACTACTGGACGCAGCGACGACCGTTGCCAGTTCCAGCGCATGATTCAGGATGCCAAAAAGGGCAAGTGGAAAACTGTCCTGACATGGAAAACCGACCGCTTCGCGCGCAACCGTTATGACAGTGCGGTGTATAAGGCCCGCCTGAAGCGGTACGGTGTGCGCGTGCAGTACGCCAAAGAGTCCATCCCGGATGGTCCTGAGGGCATCCTGATGGAGGGTATGCTGGAGAGTTACGCTGAGTATTTTTCGGCTAATTTAGCGCAAAACGTGCGCCGTGGCCTGAACAGCAACGCGCAAAAATGTAAGCTCAACGGCCCTGCGCCGATCGGTTACCGACGCGGATCAGACGGTGGCTACGAGATCGTAGAGGCTGAGGCAGCCGTTGTGCGTCGGATCTATCAATCCATCGCTCAGGGCACCGGCTATGCTGAGTTGGTGCGCGAGCTTAACGCTGCCGGCATCAAAACCAAGCGCGGCGGTAGCTGGACAAAAAATAGTTTTCACAAGATCCTGCGCAATGAGGCGTATATTGGCGTGTACCAATACGGCGAGCATCGCACTGAGGACGCGATCCCGCCGATCATCACCAAGGAGGAGTTTGCAGCCGTGCAAGATAAGTTGGCAACCTACAAAAAACATAACGCCCACACGGGAGAGATCCGCGAGTACCTGCTGACTGGCAAGCTGTTTTGCGGGAATTGCGGCGAGGGCATGGTCGGCATCTGTGGTACCAGCAAATCCGGCACCCGCCACTATTATTATATGTGCAAGGGACATCAGGCGCACCGCTGTGAAATGAAAAATGTCAAGGCTGAGAAGCTGGAGGATCAGGTTGTCAGCTACACCATGCAGTATGTTCTGCAGGACGATGTGATCGCAGAGCTGGTGGACAAGCTGCTGGAATATCAGGCACAGCAGCAGGATAACGGTATGTTGGAGGCGCTGCGCGCAGAGCTGGCAGATGTGCAGGGGAGACTGGACAATCTGATGGAGGCGATCGAGGCCGGTATCATCACCAAGACCACCAAGGCACGCCTGTCTGAGCTGGAGACCGAGCAGGAACGATTGACCCACTCGATCACGGTGGAGACCTGCCGCAATACCGGACTGTCGCGCGAGCAGCTGATCTTCCTGTTTGATATGTTCCGTGCAGGTGATATGCGAGATCTGGATTTTCGGCGTAGACTGATTGATACATTTGTCAACGCGGTATTTGTTTATGACGATGGCAGACTCAAAATCGTGTACAATTTCCGCGAGGGCAATGAGACCGTCACGAAGGAATTTGTGGACAGCGTCGAGAGCGGCGCGGTCGATAGTGTTCGTATGATGGTAAATTCAGTGTACCAAGACGAATGTTCTTACAGTGTTTGAAACGCTGTGAGAACATTCGTCTTTTTTCTTTTCATCCGACAATGATGTGGGGCCTAGTTGATGATTACACCCCTTGTTAGTCAATAGACGCGCAGGATAGATTTTATCCCGTCCAGGCTGCGTATCATTCAAGCTGGGGCGCGCCATCGTGACAGAAGATATAACACACCGGGGCATGTCCCCTCTTTTGGACTGCCCAGCAGAGGGCTGCAGGCGGAAAAAGGCTACAAGTGGCTGCGGCGCTTCCTGACCGGGGAGGACGGTCAAATAAAGTGGATTCATACGCAAGGATATGATATAATTTCATCAAACGAACAGGAGGTCAAGATGAAACTGCGAATTGCTACGCCGGACGATATAGATGTCATTCAAGCATTACGCATAGAAATGCTGAAAGAAGTGGCCGGCAAGATACCTCAAAATCTTCCAAATGCCATTCATGAATATCTGAATACGCATATTCAAGATGGCAGTTGCTTGTGTATCTTAATGGAAAATGAAGAAGGCGTAATCGGCAAGGCTATGCTGTGCATTTACACCGTTATGCCAGATGAGATAAACATAAGCGGAAAATGTGCAGCACTATTTTCCGTATTCACTTTGCCCAAATATAGAGGCCATGGTTATATGCAAGAACTTTTGTGTTTTTTACTGGAAAAGGCCAAAGAACTAGGCGTACATGAGGTGTTTGCTGCCGCCGAAGAGAAGGCGATCCCATTATATCAAAGAATTGGATTTGAAATCAAAGGAAATGAA
>NBJMC04202__coassemble_7394_pt1 | contig 4003 bp, 4 predicted proteins | sample NBJMC04202__metabat2_low_PE_039 | metagenome-assembled genome bin NBJMC04202 | reverse complement strand
TATGTGAACGAGGAATGTTTGGGCTTATCATCTTTGCATTCTGTTGGACGATTTTATATGGATACGTTCCTGGCTGGTTTGGGCAAGTTTTTACTTGGAATACTGCGATCCTGGAAGAACTTGAAGATCAATTATGGGAGCAATATCCACAGTGCCGCCCAAAGGTGAGAGGCAAAATTTTGAGACCCGGGTATCGGGTTGATATTTGGATTCGAAGTTCGACACGGGAATACGCCGATGACGTTGTACAGGGTACGGAAGACTACCTGACACAGTCGGATATCATGCAGAGACTTGGGAAGGAGTATTTGGACAGATTTTCGATCCCGGAGTATATGACGTTGGATTTTTTGACAATTTACGTGGACGTGGACGCGGGCAACCAGCGTGCGGCGGAAGTGGATATTTCGTACCCGGAAGTATCGTAAGGAAATACAAGACAGTTGGACCGAAACGGCATAAAAATAGCGGCAGAAACGATCTGCCGCTATTCTTTTGGTTTAGAAAAGATCTCCCGTATCCCGATCCAGAGCAGCAGGACCCCGAATCCGCGCCGGATTAGGGACAGTTCCAGCCATCCTGCCAACAGACATCCTAAAATGGACAGCGGGATTCCGGCAAGCATGCAGAATAAGGAGGCTTTTTTGCCGATCAGGCCGTTTTTCCAGTGGCTCCACAGTGCGGGCGGCGCGCAGGCGAGAAAGTAGAGCAGGTTCATGCCGGCGGCGTCCCGCTGGCCGACCCCCATCACGCAGGTCAGCCACAGCATGAGCAGCGAGCCGCCGCCAATGCCGAAGCCGGACAGCACGCCGGTCGCAAGGCCGACGGCAGCGGCAAGGAGCAAGCCGGTCATAGCAGCAGCACGGCACGGATGCCGCCATAGAGGATGAGCGCGCCAAAGGCACGGCGCAGCCAGACCATGCGGACATTTTGGAAGATCCGGCCGGCGATCAGGCCGCCTGCCGCACCGCCGATCAGGTAGGGCAGTGCATCGGAGACGGGCAACGCGCCGTGCATATAATAGAGGATGGCCGACAGGATGGACAGGGGGAAGATGACCGCGACCGAGGTAGCAAAGGCACCGCGCACGGGAAGGCCGCACCAGCGGGAGAGCAGCGGCACGAGAAACAGGCCGCCGCCCGCGCCAAACAGGCCGTTGGCCAGCCCGGCCAGCGCGCCTGTGCACAGGAAACGATATGTTTTGCAATCTTTGGACATAGAAAAACTCCCTCCGCGTCCTAGTGTGCGCAGAGGGAGGGGAAGTTATGCCGATAGGGCGGCTTATACCTTGCTTGCCCAGTTGCCGGTCGCGGCGGCGGTGAGGTAAGCGTTGATGAAGCCGTCGATGTCGCCGTCCATGACCGCGTTGATGTTGGACGATTCGTATGCGGTACGGGTATCCTTGGCCAGCGTGTAGGGCATGAAGACGTAGGAGCGGATCTGGCTGCCCCATTCGATCTTCTTCTGGTCGCCCTTGATGTCCGAGATCTTGTCCAGGTGCTCGCGCTCCTTGATCTCAATGAGCTTGGAGCGCAGCATTTTCATACAGTTGTCGCGGTTCTGGAACTGAGAGCGCTCGGTCTGGCAGGCGACGACGATGCCGGTGGGCTTGTGGATCAGGCGGACGGCGGACGAGGTCTTGTTGATGTGCTGGCCGCCTGCGCCGGACGAGCGGAAGACCTGCATCTCGATGTCGGCCGGATTGATCTCGACGTCATGGGAGTCGTCGTCGATTTCCGGGATGACCTCGACGGCCGAGAACGAGGTGTGGCGGCGGCCGGAGGCGTCAAACGGGGAGATGCGCACCAGGCGGTGCACGCCCGACTCGCCCTTGAGGTAGCCATAGGCGTTTTCGCCCTCAATAATGATGTCGGCAGACTTGAGGCCGGCTTCCTCGCCGTCCTGGTAGTCCATGATCTTGTAGGTAAATCCATGGCGCTCTGCCCAGCGGGTGTACATGCGATAGAGCATGGAGCACCAGTCCTGGGCCTCAGTGCCGCCTGCGCCTGCGTGGAAGGAGACCAGCGCATTGTTTTTGTCGTATTCGCCGGTCAGCAGGGTCTGCAGTTTCTGCCGGTTGATGCTCTCCTCGAGCTCGGCGTAGCCGGTCTCGAGCTCCTCGAGCATGGACTCGTCGTCGGACTCGATGGCGAGCTCACACAGGGTGATGAGGTCCTCCCACTGTGCGTACATCTTATTGAAGGTTTCAATTTTGTCCTTGAGCGCGCCCATGCGCGAGACAATTTTCTGGGAAGATTCCGGGTCATCCCAAAAGCCGGGCTGCGACGACTTCATCTCAAGCTCTTCCACCTCGCGGGCGGCCTGCTCAAGGCCGAGGTTGCCGCGCAGCTCCTCAATGGCCGGCTCCAGGTTGTGGAGTTTTACCTTGTATTCTTCAAATTGCAGCATGTTTTATGCTCCTTCTCCAATGATTTAATCTTTTCGCTTATCTGTTATTATAATATACCAAGGGGCGGGCTGTAAAGACGTTTTCTGCATCCTGCCGCCGCGTTTTGCCCAAAAAAAGCGCGCGACGCGCGGCGGCGGGCCGCGGCAGGCCGCACGGAAGGCACGTGTTTGCGGCGGAATTTACAAAAAATTCTTTTTAATATAGGGCCTGTGTGGTATAATAATTTCGTTTTAGGTTGTTATACCACATTCCCGCGCGCGGACAAAGCGCAAAATTGGAGAAATGCACCTTTTCAGGCCGGGAATATCTATGCTATAATATCAAAGTGGCATATCATGGATTTCAATCATTACGTCGCGGTTTTTGCGCGCGGCAAGAAATAAAGGAAGGCTTTATCATATGGCAGGATTACTTGAAAAAATTTTCGGTACCCACTCGAGCCATGAGCTGAAGAAGATCTATCCGATCGCGGACAAGGTCATGGCGCTTGAAGACGAGTACCGTAAGCTCTCGGACGAGCAGCTGCGCGGCAAGACCGCTGAGTTTAAGGAGCGCTATCAGAACGGCGAAGATCTGGACCATCTGCTGCCCGAGGCGTTTGCCACCATGCGTGAGGCGGCCGACCGTGTGCTTGGCATGCGGCATTACCGCGTGCAGGTCATCGGCGGCATCGTGCTGCACCAGGGCCGCATCGCCGAGATGAAGACCGGCGAAGGCAAGACCCTGGTCGCGACCCTCCCGGCATACCTCAACGCGCTGACCGGTAAGGGCGTACACATCGTCACGGTCAACGATTACCTGGCAAAGCGTGACTCGGAATGGATGGGCAAGGTCTACCGCTATCTGGGCCTGACTACCGGCCTGGTCATCCATGCGGTCGCCCCGCAGGACCGCAAGGCCATGTACGAGGCGGACATCACCTATGGCACGAACAATGAGTTCGGCTTCGACTACCTGCGCGACAACATGGCGATCTATATGAACCAGCGCGTGCAGCGCGGCCATGCCTTTGCCATTGTCGATGAGGTGGACTCCATCCTGATCGACGAGGCGCGTACGCCGCTCATCATTTCCGGCCAGGGCGAGGAATCGACCGCGATGTACCAGCTCGCTGACCGCTTTGCGCAGACCCTGTCCGCCCTGCGCGTCAAGGAAGTGGACGCCAAGGAAGAGCAGGACGATATCGACGCCGACTACATCATCGACGAGAAGGCACGCACGGCCACGCTGACCCCCAAGGGACAGGCCCGCGCCGAGCAGTATTTCCACATCGATAACCTGTCTGACCCGGAAAACACCACCCTCATGCACCACATCAACCAGGCCATCAAGGCGCGCGGCGTCATGCAGCGCGATGTGGACTACGTGGTGCGCGACGGCGAGATTATCATTGTCGATGAATTCACCGGCCGCCTGATGTTCGGCCGCCGCTACAACGAAGGCCTGCACCAGGCCATCGAGGCCAAGGAGGGCGTCAAGGTCCAGAACGAGTCCAAGACCCTGGCGACCATCACATTCCAGAACTTCTTCCGCCTGTACGGCAAGCTGTCCGGCATGACCGGTACCGCGCTGACCGAGGAGGAGGAGTTCCGC
>NBJMC04202__coassemble_5331_pt1 | contig 5287 bp, 2 predicted proteins | sample NBJMC04202__metabat2_low_PE_039 | metagenome-assembled genome bin NBJMC04202 | reverse complement strand
TCAATCGAGCGATCCAGTGCACGAAAGCGGCGTCGGATCCAATCTACAAGCTGCCGTTCATCCAAGTGCGTAAACTGCACGAATGTGCCAGCTTTAGACAGAACTTGATGGATTTTCAGGCGCTTATCCGGTTTGAACTCGATCACATCATAGTGGAAAATGAGGCAGATATATTCGGGCAGGTCGGACAGCAATCCGGGCAGGAAATCGCTGAACGCTGCAGGCATCTTGTATAGATCAAAATCATGGACGATGACGATCTTTCGCTCGGCCATAGCGGGATAGCTCTCAATTGCGTCCCGCAATTGGTCAGGCGTCACGGTCTTGCCGTCAAACTCAAACAGGTTAAATTCTGCGAAGGCAGCGTCCCCTAGAACGGCTTCCTTGCATGCGTTGAGATAGTACATGCGCAGATAGCTCTCTTCCCCGGAAAAAATGTACAGACGCTTCAGCGCCCCGGATTTTAGAGCTTGTTTCAGTTCAGGAAACCCGTTAGATTCTTGCTTCTTTGCCATAATCGCTCTCCTTAGAGGTGTGGAATGGTCCAGGACAGATCGCCAAGTTCGCTGGTCGAACGGACCGGGATATCAAAAAGAGACGTGAGTGAGCCATATCCAGTGGATAGGATAATTTCCTCTGGCTGAGTAATTGCCAGTGCGCGCTGTAAGTAATCCTGTTTCTCAAATTGATTTGCCAAGATGACACATTGCCCTGTAACTGGCTGCACGGCTAGCAGTTCGTCCAGCATGTTTTGTGTCATACTGTGCAGGATCAGCAAATCCAACGCGCCGTCGCGCAATTGTACGCCGAGCTTGCGGTCAATTCCACCGATGAGTGTGGTTTGTGCGATACCAGGCAGATCAATCTGGCTCTCCCCTTCCCGCGTCCAGACGATCAGCGGGACGTCGGCCGCCTGTGCGGCGGCTGTCAGCTCATCCAGGGTATCGCTCTCCTTGAGATGGTTTGGCAGGATGCAGCGTGATACCGGGATGGTCGATAGGATCTCGGCAGCGCTGCGCGCATGCGCTTTGTCTACCGCCGTAAATAAGATGGTGTCAATTTCAGAAAATCCATACCAATTCATGGTCTCCCGCAAGATTTCCATACCGTCTTGATTGGCCGCACAGCCGCAGTCAATGAGGGACAAGTGCTGATAACCTTGAGCGATCGAGATCATTTGCCCCTCCCCTACCGCGTGCAGGGTGACCCGTGTGGTTCGGCTGTGTACGAAGTGCCCATATCCTGTTGCACCGATCAGGGCACAGCAGCAGAGCGGAATCGTAACCCGCGGCTTGAGATATTTATGTCCCAAAATGAGCACGACCAACAGGACAGAAGCAACAACGGCGATTTTTCCGCTGGACTCCTCCCAGTAGAGGATACCCCAGTGCAGGCGTCCCAGCTGCGCAGAGGACCAAAAGATATAGTCGATGAGCGGTGTCAGGATGTATGTGAGGAGTCCGGACAAAAATGGGAGCAGGCAGAAGAATACACCGAGGCTGAATACTAGGCTGATTGCGCTCAGTGTGATGAGGTTGGCTGGAACAGAGAGCAGGGTCACATATCCAAACGTGCAGATCAGGATTGGCGTTGTGAACAGCATGGCACATAGGGAGCAACTGATGGTCGCACCACAGGTCTGTACAAGTTTCCGGGCCATGCGGTTTGCGATGCGCACATACAATTTGCCGAACAGGATATGCTCCAGCCTAGTGGTATAGCGGAGAATGCCAAAGGTTGATAAGAAGGAGAGCTCCAGGCTCAGGCTGAACAGTGCATACGGATTGCAGCACAGCAGCAGGAGCAACGCCGCGCCCAGGGAGGTCTGACCATCGCTCTCCCGCCCGAAGAGAAAGGCGACGCCCGAGAGTGCGGACATAATGCCCGCACGGATGATGGATGGCGAAGCCCCTGCCATGGGAATAAAAATTAAAATGACAAAAAATGATAGAAAGACGCCAATCCGGCGGCTAAATAGCCGGTAAATTAAGCCGATCAGGAACATTAGGTGCATACCAGATACAGAGATAATGTGGCTCAGGCCGACTTTCTGCAAGTTTTGTTCGTCCATAGGGTCCAGATGAGAGAGATTGCCAAGCAGCAGCGCATAAAGGAAGCCGCCCTCCCGTTCCGGCAACAAGGATAGGATGCGATCGCCAAACTGACGAGCCAATGCCTGCGGCCGGTAGCGCAGTGGCGTAGATGCCGCGTGCGTCACCTCAAACAGAGCAGCTTCCCCACTTTCCTGGTCACGCAGGTAGGAAAAAGATAAGAAATTGCCATTGGACATTTGATGCCGCTGCCGGTCAAAGCCTTGCCGTACAGTAGGCTCATAGAAGGTCGCAAGCACTTGGATTTGGTCGCCTGGGGCCAGAGCGGTCTCGGTCAGCGGCACATAGCCAATGGCGGAGAAGGTATCGAGCGGATATCCTGTCAGTCCGACCGAGTCACAGCGGACCTTGACCTCAACGCGCTGGTTACGGTCATAGACGTCGGGCTCTGCGCGCACTTCGGCCTGTGCAATGACGGTGCGCTCGCGCAGCGTATCCAAAGGCGCGACAAACACTTGATGATAGACAGCTGTGTACAGCCCACCAGCGACAAAACCGGCCAAGATACAGGCGATCAGTGGACGGCAGAAATAGCGCGCGGTGTAGATCCCATAGACTGCGGCAAGCGCCAGCAGCGGTGCATGGCGTGTGAGCATCGGGATATGTCCGGGGAAAATTTGCAGTACGACCCATAAGCCGGCCGCAAATGCCAGGGCGAAGCAGAACACAAAACGGCGCATACGCAGGCCTCCCTTGGTCGCAAATGGCACGATAGGAAAAGAAGTGGCGGCATCGCTGCGCGCCACTTCCAAAACAATCCACGAAATCAGCCCGGAGGCCAGGTCATGTCACGGCCAGACAACACATGAAAGTGCAGATGGAAGACCGACTGTCCTGCCTGTTCTCCGATATTGGAGACCACGCGGTAGCTGTCAAGCCCGAGCTCCTGTGCCAACTTGGCAATGACCGAGAACATGTGGCCGACAACCGCTTCATTTTCGGGGATAACCGCAGAGACCGACGCAATATGAGCCTTAGGGATTACCAGAAAATGCGTGGGTGCCTGCGGATCAATGTCATAAAAGGCATAACACAGATCGTCCTCATAGACCTTTTTCGAGGGGATCTTTCCCGATGCAATGTTGCAGAATAGACAATCCATAATAGAGACCTCCTTTCCCGTGCGATAAGCTGACTATCCGTTAGGACAGTTGAGCGTCTACAATGTTGTTGACCGCTTCCAGCGCTTCTTCCAGCTTGGAAGCGTCCTTGCCGCCGGCGGTTGCGTTATCCGGCCGGCCGCCGCCGCCACCGCCGCACATCTTGGCGACTTCCTTGATGATTTTGCCTGCATGTGCCCCAGCCTTGACTGCTTCTGCGCCGCAGACACACAGGAAGTTAATCTTTCCGTTGTCCAATACAGTGGACAGCACAGCAACCATTTTGGGCGCCTTGGACTTGATCTGGTCTCCCATGATGCGGAGCATATCCGGGGTGACATCTTCAAGCTTGGCCGCAATAACGTTGACGCCCTTGACGTCACGGGACAGATTGAACAGATCGATCATCTGCATATTGGCAACCTTGGTATTGAGATGCTCGACCATCTTGTTGGAATCGCGCAGCTCGCCCAGTACCTGCTCTACCTTATCGAGCAGATCATGCGGCGTGGTTTTCAGGGCCTGCGCTGCATTCAGGATCAGGCTCTGCTTTTCCTGCAGGAAGTTGAGCACGCCCTTGCCGGTCAGCGCCTCAATACGGCGCACGCCAGCCGCGACCGAGCTCTCCGAAATGATCTTGAACATGCCGGCCTGTGCCGTGTTGGTCAGATGGGTGCCGCCGCACAGCTCGATCGAGAAATCGCCGGCCTGCACAACACGGACAACAGTGCCATACTTTTCACCAAACAGCGCCATTGCACCGCGCTTTTTGGCCTCATCGATGGGCATTTCCTCGGTAATAACCGGATAGGCGGCAAAGATTGCATCATTGACAATGTCTTCGATCTGATTCAGTTCTTCCGGCGTTACGGCCGCAAAATGCGTAAAGTCAAAACGGACGTGATCGGCATCGGTGTAGGAACCGGCCTGCTCGACATGGGTGCCCAGCACCATGCGCAGCGCTTTCTGCAGCAAGTGGGTGGCAGTATGCGAGCGGGCGATCGCCTGCCGGCGTGCCGTATCAATAGCAGCCGTGACGATGTCATCTACAGCGATGACGCCGGACTCTACCACGCCGATATGCATGAACTTGCCGTCCTTGGTCTTCTGCACATCAGAGATACGGACCGAGAGCCCCTTTTCGTTGGTCAGCAAGCCATGGTCTGCAACCTGGCCACCCATCTCTGCATAGAAAGGCGTATGGTCCAGCACGATCGTGACACGGTCGCCGGTGGCCGCGGAGCCAGCGACTTCCCCGTTGGCCACGATAGCCAGGACTGTTGCCTTCTCGTCGTAGATGGTGTAGCCGTCAAAACGGGTCTTGATCGATTTATCCAATCCAAGGTTCTCCGAAGCCCAGCCGAGGTCACCCATCTTCTTGCGGTCCTCACGGGCGCGCACACGCTGTTCATTCATGAGCACGTCAAAGCCCTCACGGTCGGTCGTCATGCCCTGTTCTTCCAGGATCTCCAGGGTCAAATCAATCGGGAAGCCGTAGGTATCGTACAGCTTGAAAGCGTCTGCTGCCGGCAGCTCGGTCTTACCTTCTGCCTTGACGGCGGTGATCATATCGCCCAAAATGGACAGGCCGCTGTCGATCGTGGCGTCAAAGCGTGCCTCCTCCATCTCGATGACCTTGTGGATATAGTCGCTCTTCTGCTCAAGCTCCGGATAGTGATCCTTATTCTCTGCGATTACAGTGTCCAGCACTTCGGACAGGAACGGGCGGTTGATGCCAAGCAGCTTACCATGGCGCGCAGCCCGGCGCAGCAGACGGCGCAGCACATAGCCGCGGCCCTCATTGGAGGGAATTACGCCGTCGCATACCATCATGGCAGTCGAACGGATATGGTCGGTGATGACGCGCAGCGAGATGTCGGTCTTTTCGTCCTTGTGGTATTCGACGCCCGCAATGCGCTCGATATGCTTCATGATATTGCGGACGGTGTCAACCTCAAACAGCGATCCAACGCCCTGTACCACACAGGCCAGACGCTCAAGGCCCATACCCGTATCGATGTTCTTCTGCTTGAGCTCGGTATAATTGCCGTGACCATCGTTGTTGAACTGAGAACA
>NBJMC04202__coassemble_4919_pt1 | contig 5662 bp, 4 predicted proteins | sample NBJMC04202__metabat2_low_PE_039 | metagenome-assembled genome bin NBJMC04202 | reverse complement strand
GCCGGAAAGGGTGAAAAGTATGGATATATTGCGCATTCTTCCATTTGAAGGTTTGAACACCATAAAACTCGGCATGACACAGGCCGAAATCGCCGCCATTCTGGGGCCTCCCGTGGACGTCCACTGGGAAGATTGTATGGCTTACGATGACATAAATTATACGATCTCGTTCCGCAACGACCGTGCCTGGGAAATCTGCGTCAACAACTATTCGCTGTCCGACCGGTATCGCGTCATGCTGCACGATGTGGATCTTTTTGGTGACAAGGCCGAGGACGTCATCCGGAAATTAGAACGGTTTACGCCCTGCACCTATGAGGGAGATGCTGACAAAGACCTTGCTTTCGGATATACATTTCCCGCCTGGAATATCCGATTGTGGCGCGACGGCGCATTCCATCCCAAACTTATGCAAGATCCGGAGTTTTTGGAGTTCATCGCCGTTCAGGAAGAAAATCTGGAATATGAGATGCGGTTTTGGTACTTTCTGTCGGTCGCGGTGTACGACGATACAATCGGTCTGTAAACGCAAAAAAGAGGCGCAAAAGCGCCTCTTTCTCTTTATTCTGCTGCGTAGGCTGCGACGATCTCACCGATGTACATGGTGTGGTAGTTCTGATCGGCGTACCACTTATCCAGCGTTTCCTGATTGACAAAGTTTTCCTTGGGCATGTCCTGCACATAGCGCTTGCGGCACACCAGGACGAGCTCGGCCTCGTCAAAGGTCACGCCGCCCGGGACCGCGGCCGGGGTCAGGCCGGAGCCCTGCATCTTGTCCATGTCGCGGCCCGACTTGCTGCCCAGGGTGTTCAGCGCGTCGCGGTGGCCGTCCTTTAAAAAGGTCAGGACAAAGGTGTCGCCAGCGTCCACAAATTCCTTGGTGTAACGGCTGTGGCGGATGTACACGGTGGCCGAGGGCTTGCCCCAGATTACGCCGACCGCGCCCCAGCTCACCGTCATCATGTTGAAGCGGTCCGGGGTGCCGGCGCTGACGAGCGCCCACTGCTTGGACAGCTTTTCAAAGGGATTGAAGGAAAGTGAAGCGGCGTCAATGGGTTTGAGTGCCATAGGAAAAAACCTCCTGTAAAATATGATTTTGCAGAGAAAAGGCGCGTTGCGCGCCGCAGCGGCTTATGGGAGCTGCTGCCGGCGCAGTTTCATCTCGCGCCAATCGTCCTTGGAGATGAGGATCTGACGGGGTTTGCTGCCCTCAAACGGGCCGACAATGCCGCGCTCCTCCATCTGATCGACGATTCTTGCCGCGCGCGAATAGCCGAGCTTCAGGCGGCGCTGGAGCATGGAGACCGACGCCTGGCCGCAGTCCATGACCACATCAATGGCCTCCATGAGCAGCTCGTCCTCCTCGCCGCCGCCTTCGCCGCCGCCTTCGCCGCCCTCATTCTGGGCCTGCTTTTCGATATGCTCCAGGATCTCCTCGCTGTATTCGGCCGTACCGTTCTGCTTGGCGAACGCGATGACCCGCTCGATCTCGTCGTTCGAGATAAAGCAGCCCTGGATGCGCTGGGGCTTGCCCTCGCCCAGGGGGGCATACAGCATATCGCCCTTGCCGATGAGCTTTTCCGCGCCGGTCTGGTCCAAAATGATGCGCGACTCGATCTGCGAGGCGACCGCAAACGCAATGCGGGAGGGGATATTGGCCTTCATGATGCCCGTGATGACATCCGAGGATGGGCGCTGGGTGGCGACGATGAGGTACATGCCGGCCGCGCGCGCCTTCTGCGCGATGCGGCAGATCGAGGTCTCGACCTCCTTGGCCGCGACCATCATGAGGTCGGCCAGCTCGTCGATGACGATGACGATCTCGGGCAGGACCTGGTAGGCTTCGGGCGTGCCGCCCTCGGTCTCGGCGGCCTCGGCCTTCTTCTTGCGCATGAGGGCGTTATAGTCCTCCAGCTTGCGCACCTGGCTGTCCGCAAACAGCTTGTAGCGCCGCTCCATCTCGCCCACCGCCCAGTTGAGCGCACCCGACGCCTTTTTGGGATCGGTCACGACCGGGATGAGCAGATGGGGGATGCCGTTGTAGTTGCCGAGCTCGACCATTTTGGGGTCCACCATAATCAGGCGCACTTCCTCGGGCGAGGATTTATAGAGGAGCGAGACCAGCATGGAGTTGATGCACACCGATTTGCCCGAGCCGGTCGTGCCGGCGATGAGCAGATGGGGCATCTTGGCGATATTGCCCACGACGGGCGCGCCCGTGATATCCTTGCCAACCGCAAAGGACACGCGCGACTTGGCCTTGTCAAAGGCCTCCGAGCCCAGGACCTCGCGGATATGGACCATGGTGACCGCCTTGTTGGGCACCTCAATGCCGATGGCGACCTTGTCCGGGATGGGCGCGATGCGGACCGACACCGCGCCGAGCGACAGCGCAATGTCGTCAGACAGGGCGGTGATGCGGCTGAACTTGACGCCGCGCTCGATGGTCAGCTCAAACCGCGTGACCGACGGGCCGCGCACGATGCCGATGATCTGGGCCTCGATGCCGAAGGACTCCAGCGTGTCGATCAGGCGCTGGCTGTTCTCGGTCAGCTCGGCCTGCACGTTGCCCTTGGCGCCGCCCTTGGGCTGGTCGAGCAGGTCGATGGGCGGATACTCGTAGACCGGGACGGGCGTCTTCTGGTTCTCGTCTATCTCGGCCGCCAGCTTGGCCTGTTCGCCCTCGGACGTCTCCTTGCCCTTGGCCTGCTTGTCCGCGTGGGACGCAGACTGCTCCCAGGGCGGCGTGCCGTCCTCGTCCGCGCCGCCGTCTAAGGCGTCGCGGTTCTCCAGCAGGGACAGGATATCGCTGAACGCGCCGTCCTCCTCGTCCTCGGGCGGCATGTCCGGCAGGTGGACTTCGGAAAAGCCCGGCTGCTCACGCACGGCGTCCAGGACAAGCTCCGGGATGGACGCCTGTGCGTCCTCGGGCGGCTCTTCTGCCGGCTCATCCTTGTGGAGCGTCTTGTGCACCGGTTCTTCTTCGTCGTCCAGTGCGATGTCAAACGCCGCCCGCCTTTCCGCGCGCTGGGCGCGGCGGTTGGCGATGGCCTCATGTACATTGGGCAGGACGACCGGGCCGCCGTCGTCCTCGTCGTCATAGTCGTGGTCCAGCGGGCGCAGCGCGTCCCACAGGGCGCCCGGCGTGATGCGGCAGATGGCCATGACATCAGCCAGCAGGCCGATGACAATCAGGATGACCGCGCCGATGCCCGAGAAGGCCCAGCGCAGCACACAGTACAGGCCGCCCGCGATGAGGCCGCCGGCCTGCAATTTGGCCCCGTCGCCCAGCAGGCGGAACACGGTCAGGCCGCCCGCGGCATAGTCCGGCCCGCAGAAAAAGGCGTGGGCCAGGGCGCCCAAAAAGACCGGCAGGCAGGCAATGGCCGCGCCGCGCAGGCGCACCGGCCCGCGCCGCCGCGCGAGCAGCAGGGCGCACAGGCCGAACAGGACGGGCGGGCACAGGTACAGGCCCCAGCCGAACAGGCCGCCCAGGGCGGTGTGGATGAGGCGCAGCACCACGCCGTCATTTTTGAGGATGGCGATCAGGCACAGCACGCCCAGTACGCCGTAGATCGCGGCCCACGCCTCGCGCGGGATGCCGCCGGCCTCCTCGGGGTGGGGCGTCGTGACCTGCGCACGGCGCTTCTTCTCCTGCATTTCGGGCAGCTTGCGCGTGCTGCGCGACGTGCCGGACGTCCCCTTGCCGCCCGCCGACTTGTTCTGGGCGGACGCCGGCTTTTTCTTCTTGCTCTCAGCCATGGCCCGCCTCCCGTCTGTGGGCGCGGAACCTCTGGAACGCATGCATATTCTTGTGATTCCTCCGTTTTTTCAAGATTGTGATACGGTATTATCATAGCACAACCCGGACGCTTTTTCCAACTTTTCCTGCGATCTCTTTTTCCGACTTGATATCCCGATCAAAATTCTGAAAGACATCTTTTCTTAGTTGCTAATCTATAAAAATTATTGTAGTATATACTTATATCTTAGTAATTTTTCATAAAATGTGTATCGTATGGCCAAACAAGTGGGGAAAAATTTTCTCCGCTTTTACTTTGATTCGAGGTGCAAAATGGCTGATCCTCACGACTTCCTTCATTGGCTCATCATTGATCTCGCCTTTCTCTTTTACGGCCTCTATTTGCTGTTCTGTCCAGGCAACGGGTTCACAGAATTTTTGGAACATCTCCAGCATCCGACTCCGGAAAAATCGACCCGTTTTTTCGCGATCGGCCTGATCGTTCTCGCCATCTGCATCGTTCCCTTTCTGATTGCATTGCTGACCGGCGTGCGATGGCTCATGTACGTCGCGATTGCTGGAATTATAGCATTCTTGATTTTTCTCTCCTATTACAAAGGCGGCGGCTGACCCATGCCGGCGCCGCGGTCTCGCTGCGAATTTGTTGTCATATTCTTTAATTTTTTGCGAAACGTTGTTTTCCCGCCCGCGGGTGTGCTATAATGTCTTAACAGATGTGTAACACCCCGCCGGCGCAAACCGCCGGGCCGGAACCACGCCGCCGCCCGCGGCCACAAAAGGAGGAAGCGCAGCCGCCATGAAAGGCATTATCCTTGCAGCCGGAAAAGGCTCCCGGCTCTATCCGATGACCCGCCCTATCTGTAAACCGCTTCTGCCTGTCTATGACAAGCCCATGATCTATTACCCATTGGCTGTGCTCATGCAGGCCGGCATCCGCGATATCCTCATCATCATCCCGCCCGGGGAGGAAGGCCCGTTCTACCGCCTGCTGGGCAACGGCGCGCGCTGGGGCGTCAACATCTCCTACGAGGTGCAGGAGGTCGCGCGCGGCATCGCCGACGCCCTGCTCATCGGTGAGCGCTTCATCGGCTCTGATCCGGTCTGCCTGGTCCTGGGCGACAACATCTTCCACAGCCTGACCCTGGAATCCACGCTGGCCCACGCCATGCGCGCCGCGCATCAGGGCGGCGCGACCGTGTTCGGCTATTACGTCCACAACCCCCGCGCCTTCGGCGTGGTCGAGTTCGACGAGGACGGCCGCGCCATCTCCATCGAGGAGAAGCCCCGCCTGCCCAAGTCCAACTATATCATCCCCGGCCTGTATTTCTATGACAATTCGGTCATCGATATCGCCAAGCACCTCGAGCCATCGGCCCGCGGCGAGCTGGAGATCAGCGACGTCAATTTGGAATATTTGCGTAGAAATCAACTGCATGTAATCAAATTAGACCGGGACTTCGTCTGGCTGGACGCCGGCACGGCGGACAACCTGCTGACGGCCGGCATGGGCGTCAAGGAAGTGCAAGACGACACCGGCCGCTATGTGGCCTGCCTGGAGGAGATTGCGCTCAACCGCGGCTACATCGACGTCGAGGACGTGCACCGCATGGGCAACGAACTCAGCCAGACATTATACGGTCAGTATTTGCTTTGCTTATAATTACACATTGTATATATTTTATCCCAACATAGAAGGAATGTGAACCCCATGGCAGTCTACACCAAGACCAAGACCTACAAGACCCGCGCCCATATGGGCATGATCGACATCACCGAAGATTTCCAGGCGGCCGTGACCGAGGCCTGCCGCGAAAAGGGCATCTCGTCCGGCATCATCACCGGCTTTACGACCGGCGGCGTCGCCGGCCTGACCACGCTGGAGTTCGAGCCGGGCATGGT
>NBJMC04202__coassemble_4448_pt1 | contig 6216 bp, 7 predicted proteins | sample NBJMC04202__metabat2_low_PE_039 | metagenome-assembled genome bin NBJMC04202 | reverse complement strand
ACGTCAAGCTCAAGAACACGGTCATGCGCACCAAGGAGGACGCGCAGGACTACCGCTATTTTCCCGATCCGGACCTCATCGCCGTCGAGATCGACGATGCGTGGATGCATCAGATCGAGAGCGAGATCCCGGAGCTGCCCATCTCCCGCTACGAGCGCTATCTGAACGAGTATGGCATGACGGCCATGGAGGCGCGCCAGCTCATGGATTCCTTTGCCAAGGCCACCCTGCTCGACGAGGCGGCGGCCTCGGGCAAGATCAAGCCCAAGGCGGCGGCCAACTGGATTTTGTCCGACATTTCCAAGTACCTCAATGACAAGGGCGTGGAGCTCGGCGACACCAAGATGACCTCGGACAAGCTGGTCGACCTCATCGTGCTCATCGAGAAGGGCACGATCTCGGGCGCGGCCGGCAAGAAGGTGCTCAAGGCGCTCTTTGAGACCGACGAGACCGCCGAGCAGATCGTGGACCGCATGGGCCTCAAGCAGGTATCCGACGAGGGCGCGATCCTGGCCATCGTGCAGGACGTCCTTGCCAAGAACGAGAAGGCGGTCGCCGACTTCAAGGCCGGCAAGAACGTCACCGGCTTCCTGGTCGGCCAGTGCATGAAGGCATCCCGCGGCCAGGGCAACCCGCAGATCATCAACAAGCTGCTCGCACAGGAGCTTGCCAAGCTCTAAGCGAACGAAAGGAGTTTTCTACGATGGCGGATCATCGAAACGACATGGAACTCGACCAGGGCAAACGCCCGGTCTTTGAGCTGCGCATTCCGCAGGACATGGTATTCGTCTTTGGTGTGGATGAAGTCTATCCCTACGGCGACAGCACCATTCTCGCGGGCGAGATCTTCCGCGGCGAGATCGGCCCGGGGGCGATCGTGTCCTACGGCGAGATCGGCGTCGGGCACGTCCCGGTGGAGTCTTTCGCCTGTTATATCAGCAACATCCAGGCCCCGAACGAGGAGAAGCAGACCATGGAACCGGTCCAGCACGCCTCCAAGGAGGGCGCGATGGGCGGACGGTACGCCCTGGTCGTCACTGGACGCGAGGCCAAACACTTTAAGCCGGGCGGCATTGTGTTTGCGCGCAAGATGAACTAAAGCCCGGAAACAGCAAAAGCGGCGCATTTGCGCCGCTTTTTTTAGACAGAAAGGGAGGCAATACCATGAAAAATATCCTGTGCTTCGGGGATTCCAATACTTGGGGATACGACCCGGTGACGGGCAGCCGCTATGCCTACGACGTGCGCTGGACCGGGAGACTGCAGCAGATGCTGCCCGACTGCCGCATCCTGGAGTGCGGCCACAAGGGCCGCACGACCGTGTTTCGTGACGAACTGGAGCCCGGCCGGGTGGGATACGATATCCTGCCGGTGGAGCTCAACATGCACGAGCCGCTCGATCTGCTCGTCATCATGCTGGGCACGAACGACTGCAAGCGCCGCCTGGGCGCCGGGCCGGAGGAGATCGCCATGGGGCTGGAGATGCTGATCCGCCTGACCCAGTCGCCGCTTATCTGGGGCGGGAAGTCGGTCCCCAAGATTTTAGCGGTTGCGCCTATCCCGATGGATGCGGCGCATATCCCGGGCAGCGACATGGAACCCATGTTTGACGCGGCCTCCGCAGCGCGCTCAGCCCAGTTGGCCGAGCCCTACCGGGCGGTCTGCGCACGCTATGGCGCAGCTTTCTGGGACGCGGCCGAGGCCGTGCCGCGCATCACGTCGGTGGATGGCATCCACCTGTCGCCCGCAGACCACGCCGCCTTTGCCGCGGCTATCGCCGGGCAGATCCGCGCGCTGCTGTAAAAAAATTTTTTTGGATTTCGCAAATCAAAACACGTCCGTGTCCGCTCTAATAGGCAAACAGACCAAACGCAGAGAGGGGGATGCTTATGGAGCGCGAGGAATTCGCCGCACGGGTCCAGGATATCCGGGAGCAGCTTTACCGCACGGCCTACGGCTATCTGGGCAACCCGCATGACAGCCTGGAGGCCGTGGACGAGGCGGTCTATCAGGGGTTTCGCGCACGGGGGAAGCTCCGGCAGCCGGAATTTTTCACGACCTGGATGACGCGCATTCTGATCCGCGTCTGCTACCGGGAACTGAGGCGCCGTACCAGACAGCAGGAAGTGCCGGTGGAGGAACAGGGCGCAGAAGATTACGACGGTCTGCCGCTCCGTGAAGCCATTGAGCGCCTGCCGGAAGAACTGCGCCAGGTAATCGTGCTGCGGTACTTTACCGGACTGACCCAAGCCGAGACCGCACAGGCATTGGAAATTCCGCAGGGGACGGTCGTGACGCGCCAGCGCCGCGCACTGGCTCTGCTCCGTGTTGAACTGGAGGAGGATGTGTGATGAAGCGAAATGAAGCATGGGACGACCTGCTCAATCAGGCGGAGCAGATCCCGGACGAACTGGAAACTCGTCTGAACCGAACCATTGCGCGGGCGGAACGACGGGAAAAACGACGCAGATGGCTTAAACCCTTAATCGGCGTAACTGGAACGGCGGCAGCGTTTGTACTGTTGGTCAACAGCTCGGTTACGTTTGCACTGGCGGCCAGCCGGGTGCCGATCGTGCGCGAGCTGGTCGAGGCGGTCGCGTTTGACCCCAGCCTCAAGGCAGCGGTTGCGCATGATTATGTACAGCTGGTGGGCGATACCTACACGCAGGACGGTGTGACCGTCACAATCGAGTACCTGATTGCCGATCCGATGAATGTTTCGGTCTTTTACAGCCTGTCTGATGAACAGGGAAGAGAACTGGAATTGGTTCCAGATTTGTTCGATGCAAACGGAAATTCTCTGTCGGTCAGTGCAACCTTTGGCGAGGAAAGAATTGAGGAAAATGAGAGCGAAAAGGGGCTTTTTGACACAATACGGGGCTATTTGGGTCTTGACAAAGTGCAGAAAACCCTGTATACTTGGAGACTCCACGCCACAGAAGAAGGCGTGATCCAGACACAGATGCAGCTCCATGTCGAGGTACGCACCCAAGAGATATGGCAGGATGCCGACATGTACGAAATGGATGAGCGCGAATCCCAGGATACGCCCGCCGTCCTGTTCACGCTGGACATTCCGATTACGATTGAACCGCAGTTTTTGCAGAGCGGCAAGATCTTTCCAGTGGGACAGACGGCCGACGTGCTGGGCCAGAAGCTGACCATCGACGAAATTGAAGTTTACCCGTCCAATACCCGGATCACCTGGCATACCGATCCGGAAAATGATGCCTGGCTGACCTACCTGCCGTTCTACCTGACCGATGAGGATGGAAACCGCGTGGACGGTATCCGAAACGGTGTCAGCGGCACGGGAAATGACCGGGATTATGGCGGCGGCGCCATTTGGTTGGACAGTGCTTGGTATGATACGGCCGAGCATCTGACCGTGCATCTGGACGACGCGGCAATCGTGCCCAAGGATCAGGACACGGTTCTGCTGCAGGCGGACGGACAGCTGGTTGGTTTACCGGATTATATCGAACAATTGGAACCTGACCCTTACGGCGATGAAGCCGCGTTCACCTTCCGCATTCGGACACAGAAGGGAACTTATCACACCAATACGTCCTCCTTTAATGGATACGTAGACGCGGACGGACAGACCGATTCGTTTGGCAGCATCTCGACATTTGTGACAAGCGAAGCAGAGAATACGTTCACCAACAGCTATCCTATGCCGCAGGGTGTGCGATATCCGCTGACCTTGTTCGTCGATTTTGCACCCGGTCAGAAGCTGGAAAACCCGATCGAAGTCCATACGTAACCGAAAAACAACGCAGCCTTTGTCTGACAATCGGCGGTGTGCCTAAAAGCGCACCGCTTTTTTGTGGTTCGCCTGTGAAAAACTTATGAACGATTTGCGAATTTTCCACTGGAACTGTTTACTTTCTTAAAGTGTTGTGTTACGATAAATCTAAAGTAAACCTATGGAGGCTACAGAATGAACAGCAAACTGAAGGACGCTCATATGGATGAGCTGTTTGAGGGGGTCCTCTCCCTCACCTCGGTGGAAGAATGCTATAATTTCTTTGAAGATCTGTGCACGATTACCGAGCTGCGCGCCATGGCGCAGCGGTTCCAGGTGGCCAAGATGCTGGACGACGGACAGATCTATAGCGATATCGTCAAGGAGACCGGCGCGAGCACCGCGACCATCAGCCGCGTCAACAAGTGCCTGATCTATGGCACGGACGGCTACCGCATGGTGCTGGACCGCGCGAAGGGCAAGGCATAAATGGACAGCTATCGCTTTTTATCCGCCTACTACGACCGCTTCACCGATGACGTGGGGTATGACCGGTGGGCGGATTATTTTGAGCAGGTCTTTGCGCGGTGCGGCTTCCGGCCGGCGCTCGTGTTGGACCTTGCCTGCGGCACGGGGACGCTCACCGGGGAGATGGCCCACCGGGGCTATGAGGTGATCGGCGCGGACGCCTCGGACGAGATGCTCATGCAGGCCATGAACAATACGCTGGACTGCGACCCGCGGCCGGTATTTTTACATCAGCGCATGGAGGAGTTGGATCTGTACGGCACGGTACAGGCCGTTTTGTGCTGCCTGGACAGCGTAAACTACGTGACCGACCCGTCCGTTCTGCGGGAAGCATTCCGTCGTGTGTCTCTGTTTTTAGAGCCGGACGGTGTTTTTGTGTTTGACGTAAACACCAAGCGCAAGTTTGACCGAATGAACGGCCAGTGCTACGTGCGGGACGCCGAGGACGTGTACTGCGCCTGGCAGGTAGAGTTTGACGGTGCGCTGTGCACCTATGATTTTGACATTTTTGAGCGCATCGGAGAAGAAAACCGGTGGGAGCGTATGGAAGAGAGCCATCTGGAGCGATACTACGCGCCGCAAGACCTGTGCGCCCTGCTGGAGGAGAGCGGGTTTGACCGCATCGAGCTGCATCCGGAGCTGTCGTTCGGCGCGCTGGACGGCACCGAGGATCGTATCTTTATCATTGCAAGAAAGAGGAACCAATAACATTATGGATCGAAGAATTCGCGCAATCACGGCGGACGCAGCCATTCAGATCACGGCAGTTGAGACCACGGCCATGGTCGAGCGGGCGCGCAATATTCATAAGACCCTGCCGCTTGCCACAGCGGCACTGGGCCGTACTCTGACCATCACGTCCATCATGGGCAGCCAGCTCAAGGTCGATGACGGCTCGGTCACCGTACAGGTACGCGGCGACGGACCGCTGGGCACCATCGTGTGCGTGTCGGACAGCGAAGGCTATGCGCGCGGCTATCTGCAAAACCCGGCGGTCGACCTGCCGCTGCGGCCGGACGGCAAGCTCAATGTCGGGGCGGGCGTCGGCCGGGGCCAACTGGTCGTGGTCAAGGACATCGGCCTCAAGGAGCCGGTGAGCGGCATGGTCGGCCTGGTCAACGGCGAGATCGCTGAGGACGTGACTCGCTATTTTGCCGAGAGCGAGCAGATCCCATCGGCCTGCGCCCTGGGCGTGCTGGTGGATACCGACCAGAGCGTCAAGCAGGCGGGCGGTTATCTGGTGCAGCTCATGCCGGGCGCACGGGACAGCGACATTGACCGTCTGGAGCAGAATATCCAGAAGGCGGGCGCCATGACGGCGATGCTTGACCGCGGCATGACGCTCGAACAGATCGCGGAGGCCATCTTGGACGGGTTTACCGTGCACTTTTTGGACGAGGCCGAGATCGGCTACCGCTGCAACTGCAGCGAGGCCAAGGTCACCCGCGCCCTCATCAGCTTGGGCGAAGGGGAGCTGCTGCAGATGGCGGACGAGGGTAAGCCGGCCGAGATCACCTGCCAGTTCTGTGACCGGGTATATACGTTTACGCCGGAATCGCTGCGCGCGCTGGCCCAAAGCGCCAAGAAAAATTAGCTGTAAAAAATTTGAAAGAAAGTGTTGACATCTGCGGCGGTTTTGGGTATAATAATAACCGTCGCTGATGAGACACGGAAGTTTGACGCGGCGCACACCGGATACACCGGAGCGCATGGCTCGTAAAATTCCACATCCGCCAGCGCGGCTAAAATGGCCCGGTAGCTCAGTCGGTTAGAGCGCTAGCCTGTCACGCTAGAGGTCGTGGGTTCGAGCCCCATCCGGGTCGCCACTTTCCCTTTTTGGGAGAGCGGACAAAAGTTTAAGATGCCTCTGTAGCTCAGTCGGTAGAGCAGGGGACTGAAAATCCCCGTGTCGGTGGTTCGATTCCGCCCGGAGGCACCAT
>NBJMC04202__coassemble_4404_pt1 | contig 6271 bp, 6 predicted proteins | sample NBJMC04202__metabat2_low_PE_039 | metagenome-assembled genome bin NBJMC04202 | reverse complement strand
TTACCGGAGGTATCAGGAACCTGCTTTACGCAAACGATAGCTTTCATAATTCAGTAAATCCTCCTTAAGTCTTACTTGCCGATAACCTGGCCGGAAATGACCATGCGCTGTACCTGAGAAGTACCCTCGTAGATCTCGGTGATCTTAGCATCACGCATCATGCGCTCTACCGGATACTCACGGGTGTAGCCGTAGCCGCCGAAGATCTGAACACACTGGGTGGTGACCTTCATAGCAACCTCTGCAGCATACAGCTTTGCCATAGCGGCTTCCTTGGTGTAGGGGATGTCATGATCCTTGTTGAATGCAGCGCGGCGGACGAGCAGGCGGGCTGCCTCGATCTCGGTGGCCATGTCGGCGACCATCCACTGCAGGCCCTGCTTGGTTGCGATCGGCTTGCCGAACTGGACGCGCTCCTTCATGTAAGCGACCGCCTTGTCCAGCGCGCCCTGCGCAATGCCGAGCGCCTGGGATGCGATGCCGATACGGCCGCCGTCCAGGGTGGTCATAGCGATCTTAAAGCCGCCGTTCTCCTTGCCGAGCAGGCGGTCGGCCGGGACATGCACGTCCTCAAAGATCAGCTCGCCGGTCTGCGAGCCGCGGATGCCCATCTTGTGCTCGATCTTGCCGATGGAGAAGCCCGGATCGTCCTTGTCCAGGATGAAGGCCGAGATGCCCTTGTTGCCCTTGGACTTATCGGTCATGGCGAAAATAACGTACGTGTCCGCGCAGCCGGCGCCGGTGATGAAGACCTTGGAGCCGTTGATGATGTAGGAGCCGTCCTCCTGCTTCTCGGCGATGGTCTGCTGGGCAGCCGAGTCGGTGCCGGCGTTGGGCTCGGTCAGGCCGAAGGCGCCCATCTTCTGGCCCGAGATCAGCGGGCGCAGCCACTTTTCCTTCTGCTCTGCGGTGCCGTACTTAAAGATCGGCCAGCAGCACAGGGTCGCGTGGGACGACAGGATACAGCCGGTCGTGCCGCAGAACTTGGACGCCTCCTCGATGGCGATGGTGTAGCAGATGTTGTCGCCGCCGGCGCCGCCCAGCTCCTTGGGGAACTGGATGCCGAGAAGGCCGTACTTCTGCAGCTTGCGGACGGTCTCCCAGGGGTAGCGCTCCTCTGCGTCGATCTCGGCCGCGATGGGCTCAATCTCATTGACCGCGAACTCGCGGCAAAGCTTCTGCATCATTTCCTGCTCTTTGGTAAGCCTAAAATCCATGCTTGTGAAACCTCCCAGATTTAAAAATTTTCAATATTTTTCGATAGTCACACCAGCGCTCCCGCGGCCTGCGCCGCGGCAGGACGCGCCGGACGGACCGGAGAAAATAGGTCCTGTGGTATGGCGGTAAGAGGCGCGTTTTTGCGCGCATCTGTATTTCATTATAGCGGTTCAACAAACATTGTCAATAATTTAACATATAATTTTTGTAACGAAATTATAGATTCTTGCGAAAATCGCTTATATCTACAACTTATTTGTGAGGTTTGGTTAAATTCTGGTGAAGAGCCTGTCATCTGTCGGCGGCAGACGAAACGGGCAGCCGCCGCGGGAGGGTCAGCGAGAACTCAATGCCGCCCGGCACATTGCGGGCATCGCACGCGCCGCCCAGAAGCACGGCGGAGGCGCGCACGATGGACAGGCCGACGCCGGTGCCGCCCGAGGCGCGCGAGCGCGCCTTGTCCGTCCGATAGAATTTTTCCCACAGCTTGGGCAGCTCGTCTTCGGCCACGCCCTCGCCTTCGTTGAAGACCGCAAGGCGCGCGCCGCCGTCGGCCGTCTGCTCGGCCGACAGGGCGATGCGGCCGCCGTCCGGGGTATAGCGGATGGCGTTGGTCATATAATTCATGATGACCTGGTCGATGAGGTTTTCGTCGCTCTCGACCGTCCCGCCGCCCGTGCATGTCACGTCCAGGTCGCGGCCGGCGCGCAGTACGGCGGTCTTTTCGACCGCGCGGCGCAGGCAGGCGCCCAAGTCCACCGTGTCGCAGCGCACGGTCTCGCGCCCGAGCTCCAGCCGGGACAGGCTCAAAAGCTGGGTGACCATGGTGTTCATGCGGTCCGCCTCCTCGGCGATGGTATTGCAGTAGAAGTCCCGGTCCTCGGGCGACTCGGCCACGCCCGCCGTCAGGCCCTCGGCATAGCCCTGGATGAGGGCGATGGGCGTTTTGAGCTCATGCGAGACGTTGATGATGAATTCGCGGCGCATCTCGTCGATGCGCTCCTTCTCATGGATCTCCTGCTCCAGCTGTTCGTTGGAGGTTCGCAGCTCGCGGATGGCCTCCTCGAGGTGGTCGGAGAGCAGGTTGAGCGAGTCGCCGAGCTGCCCGATCTCGTCCACGCGCCGGCCCTCATACTTTTTGGAAAAGTCCAGGCGGGTCATGGCCTTGGCCACCTCGCCCATCTCGATGAGCGGCTTGGTAAAGTGCGAGGCCAGGATGGCGCTCAGGATCAGGCAGACCAGGAAGGTGATAAGGCCGGTCAGCAGCAGGAAGGTGGAGTTGAACATCGAGTTTTGCTCCATGTAGGCAAAGGGGATGCGCGCGACCAGGTAGTCGTCACCCAGCATGCCCACAAGGCACAGGAAATTTTCGTGCAGGTCGTTCATCTGCACGGCAACAAAGTCCACGCCGCCGGCCGACAGTTTCTGCGGGTCGGCCGCCGCCAGGGCCGAGCGCACGAGCTGTGCCATCTTCCAGTTGGCGAAAAAGTCCACGCCGAACTGCATGCCGTTCTGGCGGGACATATCGGAGTCATAGACCACGCTGCCCGAAGCATTGAGGATGGTCAGCCGCACGCTGTCGCTGTTCTCGATGCGGAAGAGCGCCTCCTCGAGCGCGGCACTGTCGCCCGCGCTGTAGCTGGTGCGGACCTCCTCGTAGATCTTGGTCAGGGAATTCTGGCGCTGGGCCATGTAATAGCTGTCGTAGAAAAACAGGTTCAGGCAGCTGATGATCACGATAAAGACAAGGGCGACGGCCGCGATGGCGGCAAAAAACTTGATTTTGACCGAGCGCAGAAGGGAAAAGCGCAGGGAGAGGTTTTGAAAGAGCTGACGGAACATAGAAAAAAGTGCCTCCCGGAGCGATGGAAAGAGTGGGCGCGCGGCAATCTGCGCGCAAAAAAGGAGGATGGCCAGCGCCATCCTCCCGGGCATGTGCCAGAGGGAAGAGGCCCCCTGGGAAAAATCTGAATTTTTTAGCGCATGTCCTTCTCGGCCTCGGCGATCGCCTCGGTCGGGGTCTTGCCGCCGTACAGGATGGACAGCAGGCTGGGAACATAGCGGTCAAACATGCTGAAGCCGACATAGGTCAGACGGCGGATGACGTCCAGGCCGGGCATGGTGTTCTCGTCGGCGCAGCCGGTGGTCTTGTAGCGGACCTCGCCGTCCTCCATGTCCATCTCAAAGTTGCCGACATGCAGGCCATAGTTTGCGCGGGTCAGGTACTCGGCGACCGCAACGCGCTTGTCCTCCGGCACCTTCATGGGCAGGTAGGTCAAGAAGAGCATGGTGTGCGGGTTTTCCTTGTATGCCATGAAGCGGACTTCCTTCATCGCCTCGGTATCCATGGAGAAGCGGATGCGGTTGTTCTCCTCTTCCAGGGCGAAGTTGAGCTCCATATCTTCCTTATAGTACTTTGCGACTTGCTTCAGATCAAAAGCCATTGTTTTGTCCCTCACTTTTTCTTAGTCATTGGATTTTGTTATAGATCGATATGCCTCCTCGGCGTTCTTCCCACCATATAGGATGGCCAGAATGCCGGGCGCATATTTATCGAGCATGCTGTTGCCGAGATAGAGCAGACGGCAGAACGCTTCCCGGTCGATCTCGTTCTCGCGGCCGAGCGCGCCGACGATCTTGTAATTGAGGTCGCCGTCGTCGAGATTGAGCTCAAACCCGCCGAGGATCACGCCGTAGTTGACGCGGGTGATATATTCGCAGACGGCCGGGCGGAATTCTTTCGGGATATTGAGCGGCAGGCGCGACAGGAACAGCACGGTGCGGCTGTTGAGGACGGTGATATCGAGCGAGACATTGGACAGCTGCCGGGTCTGGAAGATGACCAGGATGCGGTCGGGGTCCTCCTCGTCCAAATGATATTCGATGTCCTCTTTTTTGAGATAGGCTTCCAGCTTTTCGCGGGACAGCACGGGCGCCACCTCCGTTTCGATACATCCTTAGCATACCACATGCGGCAGGAAAAGTAAACCAATTTTGGTGTTTCTCTGTGCCTGCGGTGGGGCGGCCCTCAGTCTGCGTCAAAGCGGTACCCGTAACCGCGGACCGTGCCGATGAGCGCGCCGCAGGGCCCGAGCTTTGCGCGCAGCTTTTTGATGTGGGTATCGACCGTGCGCAGGTCGCCGAAGTAGTCATAGCCCCAGACGGCGTTCAAGATGGTCTCGCGCGACAGGGCGACATGGCGGTTATTTTTAAAGTAGACCAAGAGCTCGTATTCCTTGGGCGTCAGCTCGACCGGCTTGCCGGCGACCGACACGGCGCGGCTGCGCTCGTCCACGGTCAGGTCGCCGAAGGTCTCGGCGTCGCCGGCGGGCGCGCCCGCGCGCTTTAGGAGCGCCTTGACCCGTGCGGCGAGCACGAGGGGCGAGAAGGGCTTTGCCACGTAGTCGTCCGCGCCGGCCTCCAGGCCGTGCAGCTCGTCGGTGTCCTCGGCGCGCGCGGTCAGCATCATGACCGGCAGGGGCTTGCCGTGGTCGCCCGCGCGGATGGCCGCCAGCACGGCAAAGCCGTCCATCTTGGGCATCATGACATCCAGAATCACCAGGGAGAGCTCGGCTCTGTGGGCTTCCACGATCTCCAGGGCCTCGGTGCCGTCCCCGGCCTCCAAGATCGTGTGGCCGTCGCGGCGCAGGAAATCGGCGACCAGGCGGCGGATGCGTGCCTCGTCGTCGGCGATCAGAATCAAAGCCATTGTGCTGTCTCCTTCCATGCGTACTTCATTATTATATCCGATTATACCCGAACTTTTTGAATATTTCGTGACCAAATGGAAAAATTTTTGATTCCTGCTTGGCGGCAAAAACATGTGTGGTATAAACAAATTTATAGAAGAATTTTTGTTTCTTTTTATACTTGTATTTAAGATTAATTTTTCGTACAATAATTTTAAAGAACATGTTCTGTTAGTGGAAATATTTTATATCTGTCTGAATTGGCAAGGAGGTTATTTATCGAATATGTTTTAGACGGCGATGTTGCTGGTGATGATTTCTTCCACTCCGATCCATTGGCTGGATTTAGTATTGTTCATGGCGATATCTATGATTTTGTTTTTCCAAGTGCATATACTTTTCCAGATTCTATCGAATCAGATATCCTTTGGCATGTGACAGTTATTAGTGGTTTTCCAAGTTCTGAAGTTTATAATAGCCATACGTATGTAGTAAAATAATGCTATCTTTTTATGAAATCCCCTTTTCCGCGCTGGTCCATCCGCGCCCTGTGCGCGCCTGGGGCAGCATGCAGTGCATCGATATGCGCGCCGGCGGTGAACAGGCGGCGGCGCAGCTCATCCTGCGCAATCCCGCGCTGCAAATTTCCCTGTCAAAATTTGACCGCATGCCCGGCTATGTCGAGAGCATCCCGTTTGTCTCGGACGATTTGGAGGTGCAAAAGCGCCAGCAGGCACAGCTGTCCCTGCTATTTGAGCGGGTTGTGCAGTCCGAGCACATCCATGGCTTTCCGGTCTTTGAGGTCTTCCGGCTCAAAGACTGCGCGCGGGACCTCTTTCATGCCCTGCGGGACGCACGCAGGCTGGATGCGCTGTTCCTCCATTTTTCTGCGGGTACCCCCGAGCCATATACCGAACAGCCCGATTCTGTCCGTTCGTATGAGCTGGTGTGCGAAACGCCGCTGACGCCCGGCGCGCGGCGGGCCTTCCTGGCACAGCCTTGGATGCAGGCGCTCTCCTCCAACGACGTCCTGTGTGCGGCGCTGCCGGCAATCGAGGTCCCCGGCTGGACCATAGAAACCCTTGCCGCAGACCCGTCCGTCCATCTGCTGGCTGGATGCGTGAAACATCTCTATTACTGCGAGTTTTCGGGCACGCCGCACTTTGCCCGGCAGCTGCGATATGCCCTATAACTGACCCAAAAAAGAGGCGCAAAGGCGCCTCTTTCTTTGATTCCTCCGCTGCAGCGAAAAATGATGGGGAAAATTGACAAATTGACATCGGGAAATTTGTCAATCTTTGCGCTTGCATTTTGAATTCATTGCTCGTATATTTTGATAAAATCAGCCGGAAAGGGTGAAAAGT
>NBJMC04202__coassemble_3987_pt1 | contig 6917 bp, 5 predicted proteins | sample NBJMC04202__metabat2_low_PE_039 | metagenome-assembled genome bin NBJMC04202 | reverse complement strand
CAATCCAGCCTAAACCGCTATGAGCTGAATCAGGCTTCGCCGACATTTGAAACGCTTACCCGGTATGCGGATTACTTTGATGTATCTATGGACTATATCTTTGGACGCACGGACAATCCTCAGGGCAAGCTGTATGAGTACAAGCCTAAAATTCAGCAGAACGACCCCCAGATGCAGAAGTTTGTGGAAATGTGCTTTGACCCCACATCTCCTATGAATGCGCGGCTCAAGGAAACGCTACTGCAAATGCTTGGGGAGGCGAAACAATGAATGTTGTTATCTACGCCCGTTACTCCAGCCACAGCCAGACCGAGCAATCTATTGAGGGACAGCTCCATACCTGCTATGAGTATGCAAAAAACAACGGCTATCTTGTTGTTGGGGAGTACATCGACCGCGCTCAGAGTGGAACCACCGACAGTCGTGCCGAGTTCCAACGGATGATTGCCGATAGTGACAAGCACATCTTTGAAGGTGTTCTTGTCTATCAGTTAGACCGCTTCGCCCGCAACCGTTATGATAGTGCCATCAACAAAGCCAAACTGAAGAAGAATGGTGTTAGGGTCATCTCCGCTAGGGAAAACATCAGCGACGATGCCAGCGGCATTTTGATTGAAGGGGTTTTGGAAAGTATGGCTGAATACTACTCGGCGGAACTTTCCCAAAAAATTCGCCGGGGTATGGACATCAATGCAGAAAAGTGCCTGAGCAATGGGAGCAATCCTGGCCTGGGTTACTATGTGGACGAGGAGCGCCGCTTTCACGTTGATCCGGAGAGAGCCGCCATTGTCCGGGAGATTTTCGAGATGTATGCCAGCGGAAAGACCGTGGCCGAAATTACCAAGTACCTCAACGCCAAGCAGGTCAAGACCTCGTTAGGAAAAGAGTTCAACAAGAACAGCCTGCACCGTCTTTTGCGAAACAAGCGGTATATCGGCTACTATATCTACAAGGATACCGAAACGCCGGGCGGGATGCCGCGAATTATTGAGGATGAATTGTTTGAGCGGGTACAGCACATTTTGGACCGCAACAAAAAAGCCCCCGCCCGTTCCAGGGGCAGGGAGGAATATCTACTGACCACCAAGCTGTTCTGCGGCTACTGCCGGGAGATGATGACTGGCTATGGAGGCACGGGAAAATCCGGCAAGGCATACCACTACTACGCCTGCAACAATTTCAAACGCCGCAAGTGCAAAAAGAAAGTGGTCAACAAAGAGAAGATTGAAAACCGTGTTGTGCTGGAGTGCTGCAAGCTACTGACTGACAGCAACATTGAACGGATCGCCTCCGCCGTGGCGGATGTCTGCAAAGCAGAGCAGAACACTTCCGCTATCAAACGGATTCAATTGGCCATTCAGGAAGCTGATACTGCCATCGAAAATCTTTGGAAGGCATTGGAGCGAGGGCAGGCCGTGGACATGATAACCGAGCGAATCGAGAAACGCAAGCAGGAAAGGGACGAATTACAAGGCCTGCTCGCTATGGAGATGGGCAAGCAAGTCGTCCTTACTGTGTCCCAGGTCAGGGCGTTTCTGTATGCGCTCAAGAAAGGCGATCTAAACAATGAAAGCACCCGACGGGGGATCATAAACATTTTTTTCCAGGCGGTCTACCTTTATGATGACCGAATGACTCTGATTTTCAACGGTGGAGAGCGGCCTATTACTCTGGACGATGTCCTGCTGGATGAGATAGAAGACTACCTTGAAAGTGCAATTTCTTATCACGAAAAGTGTTCGCCGTTGGTTGCGGACGCCCCACCACTTATACGAAAAATCCCGTCTAAAGTAGGCGGGATTTTTTGTTCTATATTTCTTCATATTTCCCCGTTGTTTGCATTTGAATCCTGCAATAATTCCGGCAGTGTTTTTCTGTGCCTGCTGCTGCATCACGGGGAAAAACACAAATAACCCATATCATTGAGACAGCGCTTTCATCGTCTCAGGAAGCTTTTCGATCTGCTCACCGCACAAGCGGGTCGAGATAGGCCATCGGCTGTACGCTGTATTGTTTCATTCGCTTTCCCGTCACTTGTTATATGTACCGTACGTCTTAGCGATCTCGATCATGCGTTGGGCACGCTCAAAAGAGGCGCCAGATGGGTATTCGCAGCCCGTAGCCAGGATAAAGCCGCCGCCGCTGGCCATGTCATCGATCTGCTTTCTGCACTGGGCATCCCACGCCTCGTCGCTGCCCATCACCGCATCCGCAGGATTGACACAGCCGATCAGCGTCACCTGGTCCCCGTACTTTTTCTTGACCTGTACGAAGTCCTCACAGTCATCCGTGGGATGCAAGAACGAGATCGCTGCCGGACGGATGGCCTCGATCTGCACATCGAAATAAATGCGCGCGCCGCAGTTGTGGATCATGGTCATACAATTCTTGGCGTGGATAACATCGCTCAGCTCACGCACCAGATCGCCTTCCATGTCCACCCACATCTGTTTGGACATGATCGAGCCCGACGCAAACAGTGTATCCATCATGATCGCGTCCACCCCTACGTCGCACAGGGCGGCGCAATATTCCTTGAGCGTCTCATTGATCTCCCGTGCTGCCCGCTTGACTGCATCCGGATCGTCATATAGATCCAGATACATGTCCTCCTGATTACGGAGCATACTCAGCGTGCCCAGAGGGCCAAACACGAAGGCAACGATCGGCTTTTCTCCCTTCAGTTCCTTGACCAGCCGCTTGCACACATCAATGTGCATCATCATGCGTTTGGACGTGCGGTAGTCGACCTTTTTGATCTTGTCATAATCCTCGATCTCCTGGATCACGCACTGGCTGTAATCGGGATGCGCGGCATCTTCCTCCGAGAAGATGAGCTTTTGCCCCCATGCATCGCATTCCACAGACAGGTCAATCAGGGTGACGATGCAGTCAAGGTCAAACTGTCTGGCAGCTGCCAGATAGGCATTCGCGCATGTTTCGGCGTCGGTTGACCACTGTTCATAGCTGGCGCCGACCAATTTTCTGGTGACTCCGGCCAGAATGGGATAGACCGGTACGCGGTCCGGGGGCTGATGGTTGAGGGCTGCAACGACTCTTTCATAAGAATTCATGCTGAAAAATCCTTTCTTTTTTCCTAAAATAGGCGCAAAAAATACTCAGAATACAGCGTGAAGGGCTGTTTCTGTTTGATTTTCAACAGAGCTCTGATGTTACCTTTATTTTACGCAAGACCTGCGAGAAAATCTAGGAAAATATCACGATTTTTATCACTGGTTTGCGCGGGATGAAAAAATACGAAACAGGGTTTATTCCCATGGATTGCATCCAAAATCGTCCGGACCTGGAACTGCCGGTTTGGATGTTCTGCGATACGCGTGAAGCGTTCCTAATCGATTCCGTTCCCAAAAATGATAATGCGACCAGGTTTAATATCTTTATTTTCGCGCGAACAAACAAAAATCCATTTCCTGCCATAACAACATCCCCCTGAGTCCAGTAAGGATTCAGGGGGATATTATTATGTGTCTGGCTCGTCCATATTCTTTTCGCACTCTCCATGTCAAGCGGCCGCGCAATTAGTCTTCCTGCGGCTTTCTATGCCTGGCCTTCCAGTCCTTGATCTTTTCCAAGCGCGCCTTGTATTTGGCCTCGACACCTTGCTCGGTAGGGACATAGTATTCTCGCCCAGCCAGCGTGTCGGGCAGGCATTGCATATTGGTCAACTTGTCAGCGGCGTCGTGGGCGTATTGATAGCCCTTGCCATAATCCAGCTCGCGCATCAGCCTGGTAGGTGCGTTGCGGATGACGAGAGGTACCGGTTCGGCCAGGTGCTCCAGCGCATCTGCCTTTGCCCGTTCGTAAGCCCTATACAGGGCGTTGGACTTGGGCGCCAGAGACATATATACGACGGCCTGGGTCAAATGCACCGTACACTCGGGCATCCCGATCAAATGACAGGCCTGATAGGCCGCGACTGCCAGCTCCAGCGCGCGCGGGTCGGCAAGGCCAATGTCCTCGCTGGCAAACCGGGTCACGCGCCGCGCGATATAGAGCGGGTCCTCTCCCGCTTCCAGCATGCGCGCCAGCCAATACACGGCGGCGTCCGGGTCGGAATTGCGCATGGACTTGTGCAGCGCAGAGATCAGGTTATAGTGCTCCTCACCGGTCTTGTCATAGAGCAGCGACTTTTTGGAGATGCACTGCATGAGCGTCTCGGCTGTCACCGTGAGATGGTCGTCCTGTGCATCCCCGTTGAGCACGACCATCTCCAGCGTGGACAGGGCGACACGGGCATCGCCGTTTGCAAAATTTGCGATTGCCTCCAGCATATCAGGCGCCATCTCCACCTTGAGATCGCCAAAGCCGCGCGGGTCGCTCAGGGCGCGCGCAAGCAGCTGGGTCAGCTCCTCCGGCTTGAGGCCTTGCAGGACAAACACCTTGCAGCGGGACAAGAGCGCCCCGTTGACCTCAAAGGACGGATTTTCGGTCGTCGCGCCGATAAGGATGATGCTGCCCTTTTCCACAAACGGCAGGAAGGCATCCTGCTGTGCCTTGTTAAAGCGGTGGATCTCATCGACAAAGACGATGGTCTTTTCCCCAAATCGGCTGTTGTCCTCCGCCTCACGCATGACGGCGCGGATCTCCTTGATCCCGCTGGTCACCGCCGAAAAATCGATAAACGTGGCCTTTGTGCGGTTTGCGATCACCCGCGCCAGCGTGGTCTTCCCGACGCCCGGCGGCCCCCAAAAGATCATGGACGAGATCTGGTCGCTCTCGATCAGGCGGCGCAGGATCTTTCCCTCACCCAAAAGATGGGTCTGCCCGACAAATTCATCCAGCGTCTGCGGCCGCAGGCGGGCCGCAAGCGGCGCGGCGTTTTGCTGTGAAAAAAAGGTCTGCTGTTCCGTTTCCTGTCCCTCCGATCTAAAGAAACGCGCTGCTCACTTTTTCTTGGCCGACGGCACGATCTGCTCGTGAAAAAAGTAATTGACCACAATCGGCGGCGCATCGAACGGCCGGCGGATTGAGTCGTCGTCACGCACATAGAGCAAGCCTTGCTCTGCGGTAAATTCCCGCATCTGCGCGTCCAGCACATTCCAATAACTGCGGTCTTTCTGCTGATAGATCGCCCGATAGAGCGGCACAAGGTCTGGGCGCTTTTCTGCAATATAGTCTAAGATTGTCTTTTTGTAGCCGCCGCGCAGGTTCAGGTTTTCCAGCCAAATCAAGTTGCACTGTGCTTTGGCCCGCCGGATAATAGCGGGTATGTCGGTAATCCCCGGAAAAATCGGGGAGATAAAGCAGGTCGTGCGCACGCCGGCATCATGGAAAGCCTTCATGGCGTCCAACCGCCGCTCGATGCTGACAGCCTCGTCCATATCGGCCCGAAATCCCTCATCGAGCGTATTGATCGACCAGGATACCCGGGCATTGGGAAAGGTCTTGATGAGATCCAAGTCCCGCAGTATCAGGTCAGACTTGGTCGCAATGCTGACCGTGCACCCACTGCCCTGCATCTGCTCGAGCAGCGTCCGTGTACGCCGGCAGGTTTCTTCGATGGGCTGGTACGGGTCGGTAATCGAGCCCAAAAACAGTTCCTTGCCCGCGTACCGGCCGGGATTCTTGATTTCCGGCCAGTGCTTGACGTCCACGAACTCCCCCCACGGCTCTGGGTGACCAGAAAAGCGCTTCATAAAAGAGGCGTAACAATATTTACATCCATGGGCGCAGCCGACATAGGGATTGACCGAACAGTCAGCGACCGGCAGGTTTGACTTTGTGAGCACACTTTTGACTGTAATATCGTGCACGATCATTTTCGTTATCCTCTCTTCTCATCGTTTCATCGCTGCAAAAGCCAGGCCAGGCCCGCCGCAATGCGGGCGGGCACGTCTTGATTGTGGCCGCCGGGGTGGATCGCCAATGCCGTATCCACGCCTTGGCTGCGATAAAACGCCTCAATCGCCTCGGTGTTCTGCCGGACGGTGCGCAAATATCGGTTCCGTGCCTTGCTCTCCTTGCTTCCCAGCGAAAAATATACGTGCGACGGATGATTTTGCATACCGTGTGCCTGGATATAGTCCGAAAAATTCGGGAACCAGAGCGATCCCGACATGCTGGCCGCACGTGCAAAGCAATCGCTGCGGCAGAGCGCATAGAGTGCGAACAGGCCGCCCAGTGAATAGCCGGCGATCCCTCGCCACGGCACCCGGCCCCGGACGGCCCGCTCGGCTTCTGGCAGGATCTCTTGGAGCAGGCACCGCAGGTATGCGTCCGCGCCCCCGGTACAGGGCATGCCCTGCCCCGTCACCGGCGGGATATCCCACGGCGCCATATCCCGGTTCCAGTCCAACCCGCTGATTGCAATCAGGGTAAAATCCGGGCAGCCGGCCTGTTGCATGGCCCGATACGCCGCATCCCCCTCGTCTGCATACGTGTGCAGATAGAGGACCGGCTTGTCTGGGGCCGCACTTGGATAGACCGAGACTCTTTTTTTCGCTATGGTGCATTGCGTCATGGCAGATGGCCTTCTTTCTTGCCGGTTTCTCTGACTCAAATTATAACGATATCTGGAAAAAGAATCAAGACCGGCCACAAACCTGGGCGCCCCGCCGGTTCTCTTCCGAATAGAAAAGGCTGCTGGCCTTTTGGGCAGGGGAACCCAGCCCATTCGCACAGATACATACGATCAACCGGTGCCAAATTCAGGGCAGAGAAACGTTTTTTGTTGACCGGAACCACCTTCGGGCGGATCCGATTCTTTTTTTGTATCGAATGCAACCTTTTCAGCCGCCTCTCACCTTCGGCTCCGCCGTTTCCTGGATAGATTGCTGTCAAACGCCGCATAACGACAAAATCCCCGCCTGAAAACAGGCGGGGCTTGTACAGAAAGTGTGTTAAGACGTCAGCGATGATAAAAAATCACCGTGGTGCATTGCTCTCCACACTATATA
>NBJMC04202__coassemble_3880_pt1 | contig 7119 bp, 5 predicted proteins | sample NBJMC04202__metabat2_low_PE_039 | metagenome-assembled genome bin NBJMC04202 | reverse complement strand
CCACCAAGAAGGGCATCGGCCCGACCTACATGGACAAGGCCGAGCGCATCGGCGTGCGCATGCACGACTTCGTCGACCCCAACCGCTTTGAAAACGTCATGCGCGCCGCCTGCGCGCGCAAGAACAAGGTCATCACCGGCGTCTACGGCGGCGAGCCCATCGACATCGAGGCCGTCCTCGAGGAGTACCGCGGCTATGCCAAGCGCCTGCGCGACCACGTCCGCGACACCTCCATCCTGACCTATGAGGCGGTCAAGGCGGGCAAGTTCGTGCTCTTTGAGGGCGCGCAGGGCACCCTGCTCGACCTCGACATGGGCACCTATCCCTATGTCACCTCCTCCCACCCGATCGCCGGCGGCTGCTGCATCGGCTCGGGCGTCGGCCCCTCGGCCATCACCGACATCATGGGCATCTTCAAGAGCTACACCACCCGCGTCGGCAAGGGCCCCTTCCCGACCGAGCTGTTCGACGAGACCGGCGACTACATCCGCTCGGCCGGCGGCGAGTTCGGCACGGTCACCGGCCGCCCGCGCCGCACCGGCTGGTTCGACGCGGTCATCGCGCGCTACGCCGTGCGCGTCAACGGCCTGACCGAGATGGTCATCAACAAGATTGACCCGCTGCGCGGCCTGCCCAAGCTCAAGGTCTGCGTGGCCTACGACCTCGGCGGCGAGCGCATCACCGAGTTCCCGGCCAACTTCGCCGACCTTGAGCACTGCACGCCCATCTACGAGGAGTTCGACGGCTTCACCGAGGACATCACCGGCTGCCGCACCTTCGACGAGCTGCCCCAGTCGGTCAAGGACTACATCGCGGCGCTGGAAAAGATCTGCGGCTGCCCGATCACCATGCTGGGCGTCGGCCCGGCGCGCGACCAGGTCATCTCCATCCGCTGACCACCGTCCCGCCCAAATCCCCAAATCTCAGACACACCGCGCGTTCTGGGGCGCGGCCGCATCCGGCCGCGTCCCATTTTTTGCCGCGTCCCATTTTTTTCGGAAAATCCCTTGACTTTATCCCACCTTTGTGTTATCTTGAAATTAATCCCATATTCCAAAATCGCGCCGCCGCCCGGCGGCGCAAAACGCCGATCCCCCAGTTGCCCTTCAAAAGGCCGGGGAATCGGCGTTTTTTTGTTCGTAAGGAGGTCTTTTCTATCATGCAACCGGCTCTCCGGGCCTTCGCCCGGTACGCTTCCCTCAATGTGCTCGGCATGATCGGGCTGTCCTGCTACATCCTGGCCGACACCTTCTTCGTCGCGCGCGGCCTGGGCGCGGACGGGCTGACCGCGCTCAACCTGGCCGTGCCGGTCTACAGCTTTGTGCACGGCTCGGGCCTGATGCTGGGCATGGGCGGCGCGACGCGCTACGCCATCCGCCGCAGCCAGGGCGACCAGCCGGGCGCGGACACCGCCCTGGCCTGCGCCATCTGGCCGGCCGCCGTCCTGGCCGTGTGCTTTGTGCTGGCCGGACTGTTTTTGGCCGGGCCGATCGCCGCGCTGCTGGGCGCGAACGCACAGGTCTTTGACATGACGCGCACCTATCTCGGCGTCATCCTGCTCTTCTCCCCGGCCTTCCTGCTCAACGACATCACCATCTGCTTCGTGCGCAACGACGGCAGCCCGCGCCTGGCCATGCTGGGCGGCAGCCTGTCCAACGTCGTGCTCGACTATGTGTTCATCTTCCCCTGCCAGATGGGCATCTTCGGCGCGGTCTTTGCCACCGGCCTTGCGCCCTGTATCAGCCTTGCCATCCTGTCGCTGCACCGCCGCCGGGCGGGCTTCGCCCTGCGCCGCCGGGCCTTCCGCCTGCCGGTCGTGGGCGCGGTCCTGTCGCTCGGCCTGCCCTCGCTCGTGACCGAGTTCTCCTCGGGCATTGTCATGATCGTGCTGAACAGCATCATCCTGGGCCTGTGCGGCAACACGGGTGTCGCCGCCTACGGCGTGATCGCCAACCTGTCGCTCGTGGTCATCGCCATCTTCACCGGCGTGGCCCAGGGCACCCAGCCGCTCCTGAGCCGCGCCTATGGCACGGGCGCGCACGCCGAGGCCGGCCGCTTCCTGCGCTACGCCGTGCGCACGGTGCTCGTGCTGGCCGCCGCCATCTATGGCGTCCTGATCCTCTTCTGCACCCCGCTCGTCGGCGCGTTCAACGGCGCCGGGGACGCCGCGCTCCAGGCCATCGCCGAGGGCGGCCTGCGGCTGTACTTCCTCGGCATCCCGTTCGCCGGCTGCAACATCGTGCTGTCCTTCTTCTTCACCTCGACCGACCGCGCGCTGCCCGCCCACTGCATCTCGCTCCTGCGCGGGCTGGTGCTCATCGTGCCGGCGGCCTTCCTGCTGTCCGCCCTGTTCGGCCTGACCGGCGTCTGGCTGGCCTTCCCGGCGGCCGAGGCCGCCGTCACCCTATGCGGCGTGCTCCTGCTCAGGCGCGCCCGGGCGGACGGTGTCCAAAAATAGGCAAAAAAATTCCGCTGTGCGCGGCCGATTGCTCGGCTGCGGTGCAGCGGATCTTTTTTGTTGGCCGTCCTCTGACGCCCGTCCTATCCAGGCGCCCGGGACGCGATTACTTGTCGATCACCGGCAGGCCCTCGTGGCCCCGGTTGATGCACAGCTCCTTCTCGGTGCGCAGCGCCTTGTCATCCATGTCCTGCTGGATGTTCTCGCCTTCCGGCGTGACGCTCTCGAGCAGCGCCAGCCCCGCGCGATAGCCGAGGTAGAAGCTGTGGCGGAGCACGCCGTACTCGCGGTTCTCCCAGCCGACATCGACCGAGATCAGGTGCTCCTTCATCTCGTCGTTCAGCTCGGCTTTCAGCTGCCGGTACAGCCCGTGGATCTGCTCGCGCCGGTCAAAGTATTCGGAGTACTGCGTCATTTCGGGGTACTGGAGGATCTGTTCTTCGACCAGTTTGCGGAAGGGCTCCTCCTGGGACTGCTCGACAAAGTACTGCTCGAGCGCCGTGTACAGGCCCCGCCCAAAGGCAAACTTAATCAGGTACATGATGTTCTGCTTGCATAGTTCTTCCATCTGGTCGAACTTGGCCCGCTGGTCGTCGCGGAAGATCTTGGTCAGCTCCGCGACCCCCTCGTTGTACTCGTCCTCCGGGATGAGGAAATCGTCCTCCTCCATCTCCTGGAGGGATGCGTCCAGCATCTTCTTCGACAGCTCCTCGTGGAAGATTTCGTCTGACATGTGCTTCAGTTCTGCTTGGATATCCATGCGTATCGTCCTGCCTTTTTCATTTTATTCATTTGCATTTCCATTTCATGCGTTTGGTATTTCTTGTTCCATACTAAGATACTACTATGATATGGCATCTTGCCTGCAAAATCAATGATTCATTGACAAAAATCTTTGACCGATTTACAAATTTCAGGGGACGCTGCCCCGCACGCCATCCCGCGCGGGGCGGGCGGCCTTTTTATGCGGCAAAAGCCCGCTCTCTCGAGCGGGCCCTTGCTGGTTGTCTCACAAAATAAGGGGGGGTAAAATAGGGGGGTAAAGAAACATTTGAAAGAATGATGGCATTTTTTCTATCAGGAAGGGTTTGCGGCGTCCCTTGCTGATGTACTTAGTATACCCCAGGATGGCAGGCGATATGTGAATAAAGTTTGAACGGCCTGTGAACCTTTTGTATCCCTTTGCCCCAAATTGTGAACGGTTTTTTTCCAAGGGCGCGCCTTACAGCAGGCCGCGCCGTTTTTTGGCCCGGATGTCGTCGCCGAAAAAGCGCAGCTGCTCGAACTCGCCGGTCAGGCGCGAGGCGATGGCCGGCGAATAGCGCGGCTCAAACTCGGCCGGCAGCAGGTTGGTGCTGACGATCATGGGGCCGCGGCGCATGAGGCGGCCGGCCAGCAGGCCGTAGAAGGCCGACACCGTAAAGCTCGTGGCCATCTCGGTGCCCAGGTCGTCCACGATCAGCAGGTCGCTCTGCTCATACTTGCGCACGCGGCGCGCGGCCTCGGCCGCGTCGGGCGCGGTGAACTTGACGCTCTCATAGCTGCCGAAGATGCGGATGGCCGTGTCGTAGGCGACCGAATAGCCCCGGCGCGACACCGCGCCGGCGATGCACGAGGACAAAAACGTCTTGCCAAGGCCGGTCGAGCCGTAGAGCAGCAGGTTGCCCGCGTGCGGCGAGAACGTATCGGCATAGGCGCGGCAGACCGACAGGTTGTAGGCCATGTTCTCGCGCGCCGACATGCCCAGGCGGCTGTCGGGCACGTCCGAGTAGTAATCCAGGCGGAAGGCCTCAAAGTTCTGGTCGCCGATGGGCAGGATGGTGGACAGTTCGCGCGTCAGGCGCGCGGCATAGCGCTTTTTGAGGCAGTCGCACGGCTCGGCGCCGACATACCCGCTGTCGCCGCAGGCCGCGCAGGCCGGACGCTCGTCCAGGTAGTCCGGGGCGAAGCCGTGCTGCACGAGCAGCGCGCGGCGCTCCTGCTGCAGGGCCAGGTTCTGGTCGCGCAGGCGCTCGACAGCGGCGGCCGGGTCGGCGCCGGACTCCAGCGCGGCGCGCAGCACGGCCGCGGCCGTGCCCGACAGGCGGCGGTCGATCTCGCGCACGCGCGGCTCTACGGCATAGACCCGCTCGCGGCGGGCCGCATACTGTTCGGCTCTCTCGGTGCGCTCGCGCTCCATCTCGCGCAGGACGCCCGACAGGATCTCTTTGTCATATCGCATGGCTTATCCTCCCTGTTTTGCCTTGCGGCGCTGGACCTCGGCCAGCCATTCCTTTTCCCAGTCGGCCAGCTGCTCCTCCCGCGGGGCTTGCGCCGGGGCCGCGCCGAAGGGCGGCCGGCTGACCGGGGCGGCCGCCTCCTGGCGGCGGGCGGACTCGGGCTCCAGCGCGGTGATCTCGGCCACGGTGTGCACGCCCTTCTGGTCCCACGAGGCCAGCATCTTGCGCAGGTAACTGGCCGAGAACGTGCCGATACCGCGCTTCATGCGCGCCATGGCCAGCTCCAGCGCGTCCGGCGCAAAGCCTTTCTCCAGGCACAGCGCCACAAGCGAGCGCTCGGCGGCGGTCGGGCTGCGGCCGACGACGCCCAGCGCCTGGAACAGCGCGTCGCGCAGGGGGCGCTCGGCCTCGGCCACGGCCAGGTATCGCTGGGCGTCGGCCGTCGTCAGGATGCCCTTGTCCGCCCAGATGCACGCCTCGCGCTCGATGTCGCGGCCCTTGAACGTGCCCCGGTCGCGGCCGAGGTAGCTCAAAAGTTCGATAATGACCTCGGCGGGCAGGGCGATATGGTCATAGACCGTGTAGAGCGTGCGCAAGAGCGCATCGGTCAGCGCGTGGCCCAGCACGTTCTCGGCCGCGTCGCACACGGCCTGAAAACGGTGGTCCTGCTGCCGGGCGCGGCGCAGCTCGGCGGCCGTGTAGCGCGGCGCGTGCTCCGGCCGGGCCGGGGCGGCCGGCTGCTGCTCGACGACAAGGCCGGTCAGCGTGAAGGACGCGCGCGTAAACCGCTCATCGGACAGGCGCAGGTCGCGCTTGGCCGTCTGCTCGTCAAACGCCTTGCCCTGGCGGATGACATAGAGATAGAGCAGCGCGGCGTCGCCGTCGCCGCACTGGATGAGCTTGTCCACAACGTCGCAGCGGACGACGCGGAACTCGCCCTCGGGCATCAAAAGGGATGCAAGGCTCATGGAAACCTCCAATCATAAAAATCGTCCAAAAAAGGCCATCGCCTCTCCGGCCCGGCGCGCTTGCCGCCCGCCGAAAAAAGGACCGCCCGGTCCGGGCGGCCTGATGGCGGTACTATTATACCGTGTTTTGCCCCGGCGCGCAAGGGCCGCCGCCCCGTCCTTTTGTCCAAAGGAGGGAGAAAACCCAGAAATTCGCCTGCAAATTTTCTCAAATTGACAGTGAAATCCGTCGCGTGTTATAGTATAATTGTATTTGTATTGGTATGGGTGCAAAAAGGGCACCCGAACACGGAAATTGAAAGGACTAATTTCATGAGCCAAATTACGACGATCCTGCGCGGCGCGCAGAAGACCTATGAGACCCCCGTGCTGTTCCAGAGCGCGGGCGCGTGGGTCCGGCAGGCGCTGGCAGAAGCGGGCTTTTCGGAAGGCGTCGTCGAGACCGCGGGGGACAACGTCCTCCTCATCGGCGCGCCCTGCCCCGAGCTGACCGCAGCAGAGTATCAGCGTCTGGCCGAGAGCCACCTGGCGATCGGCGCGGATTTCACGGTGTTCGCCACCCACATGCCGCCGCGCGACGCGGATGACCGCATCACCCGCCTTGCGCCCGACACCATCCCGGTCGTGTGCGCGCGGCGCGAGGCCCTCCCCGCCCTGCCCGAGGGCGACCTCATCACGGCCGTGGGCCAGGCGATGGCGGCAGGCAAGACGGTCGAGGCCGTCCTGTCCGAGCCGGTCGTCCCGGTCGTGGACGGCATGACCGCCTTTGAGGCACAAAAGCGCCTGTGCGCCCGCATCAATATGCGGCACATCGCGGCCGGCGTGCAGATCTTCGCGCCCGACAGCGTCTATATCGCGCCCGACGCCCGTATCGGCGCCGGAACGGTCATCCTGCCCGGCACCATCATCCGCGCCGGCTGCACCATCGGCGCCGGCTGCACCATCGGCCCGAACAGCCTGCTGGAAAAGGCCACGGTCGGCGACCGCACCCAGGTCAACTCCTCCCAGATCTACGAGAGCTCGGTCGGCGCGGACGCCACCGTCGGCCCCTTCGCCTACATCCGCCCGGGCTGCGCCGTGGGCGACAAGACCCGCATCGGCGACTTTGTCGAGCTCAAGAAGGCCGAGATCGGCAACGGCACCAAGGTCTCCCACCTGACCTACATCGGCGACGCCACCGTGGGCGAGCGCGTCAACTTCGGCTGCGGCACGGTCGTCGTCAACTATGACGGCTATCACAAATACCACACCTACATCGGCGACGACTGCTTCCTCGGCTGCAACACCAACCTGGTCTCGCCGGTCAAGCTCGGCGACCGCGTCTTTACCGCCGCCGGCACGACGGTCACAAAGGACGTGCCCGACGGCGCGCTGGCCGTCGCCCGCGCGCGCCAGGTCAACCTGGAAGGCTGGAACGACAAGCGCCGCGCCCGCATGGCGGGCGAAAAGGACGGGGACAAGTGACCCGGCCCGG
>NBJMC04202__coassemble_3797_pt1 | contig 7269 bp, 4 predicted proteins | sample NBJMC04202__metabat2_low_PE_039 | metagenome-assembled genome bin NBJMC04202 | reverse complement strand
TCCGACATGCTCAAGGGCAAGCAGGGCCGCTTCCGTCAGAACCTGCTCGGCAAGCGCGTTGACTACTCCGGCCGTTCGGTTATCGTCGTCGGTCCGGACCTCAAGATCTGGCAGTGCGGCCTGCCCAAGGAGATGGCGCTCGAGCTGTTCAAGCCGTTCGTCATGAAGCGCCTGGTCAAGGACGGCCTTGCCTCCAATATCAAGTCGGCCAAGAAGATGGTCGAGCGCGCCAAGACCGAGGTCTGGGACGTGCTCGAGGACGTCATCAAGGGCCATCCGGTTATGCTCAACCGTGCGCCGACCCTGCACCGCCTGGGCATTCAGGCGTTCGAGCCCAAGCTGGTCGAGGGCCGCGCTATCCGCCTGCATCCGCTGGTATGTACGGCGTTCAACGCAGACTTTGACGGCGACCAGATGGCGGTCCATGTGCCGCTGTCGGCTGAGGCACAGGCCGAGGCGCGCCTGCTCATGCTGTCCGCCAACAACCTGTTAAAGCCGCAGGACGGCAAGCCGGTCACTGTCCCGTCGCAGGATATGGTCCTGGGTTCTTACTATCTGACCATCGACAAGGACGACGAGCCGGGCGCCGGCAAGATCTTCTCCTCGCCGGATGAGGCCATGCTGGCTTATGATGACGGCATCGTCGGCATCCATGCGCCCATCAAGGTCCGCATGACCGCAACCATCGGTGGCAAGACCGTTTCCCGCATCGTGGATGCGACCGTCGGCCGCCTGATCTTCAACGCCCGTATCCCGCAGGACCTGGGCTTTGTCGAGCGTGACGACGAGCATCTGCTCGATCTCGAGATCATGTTCACCTGCGGCAAGAAGGAGCTCGGCAAGATCATTGACCGCTGCATCCGCGTGCATGACTTTAACAAGACCGCCGAGGTGCTGGACTCCATCAAGGCGATGGGCTATAAGTATTCGACCAAGGGCGCGCTGACCGTTGCCGTCGCCGACATGCTGGTTCCGGACGAGAAGCAGACCCTGGTGCAGGAGTCCGAGAAGAAGGTCGCACAGATCGACCGCAAGTATAAGCGCGGCTTCATCACCGATGACGAGCGCTATCGCCTGGTTGTCCATGAGTGGGAGGAGACCACCAAGAAGGTGGCCGCCAAGCTGCAGGACAACATGAAGAAGGAGCGCTATAACCCCATTCACATGATGGCCGATTCGGGCGCCCGTGGTTCGATCAACCAGATCCGTCAGCTGGCTGGTATGCGCGGCCTGATGGCGTCCACCTCCGGTAAGACCATCGAGATCCCGATTAAGTCGAACTTCCGCGAGGGTCTGTCCGTACTTGAGTACTTCATCTCCGCGCGAGGCGCCCGAAAGGGTATGGCCGACACCGCGCTGCGTACGGCGGACTCCGGTTACCTGACCCGCCGCCTGGTTGACGTCTCGCAGGATGTCATCATTCGCGAGGAGGACTGCGGCGCGACCAAGGGCATCTGGGTCGAGGACATCAAGGAAGGCAACCAGACCATCGAGCCGTTCCACGAGCGCCTCATCGGCCGCTTCCTGGTGGACGACCTGTATGACGATGACGGCAACCTGGTCATCTCCAAGGATCACATGATGACCGAGGAGGATGCCGACAAGATCGTCGCCATGGGCCTGACCCGCATCCAGATCCGCTCTGTCCTGGAGTGCCGCGCGCGCAAGGGCGTGTGCACCCACTGCTACGGCATGAACCTAGCTTCGGGCGAACCGTGCGGCCTGGGCGAAGCGGTTGGCATCATCGCGGCCCAGTCCATCGGCGAGCCTGGCACGCAGCTGACCATGCGTACCTTCCATACCGGCGGCGTCGCAGGTTCGGATATCACCCAAGGTCTGCCCCGCGTCGAGGAACTGTTCGAGGCGCGTAAGCCCAAGAAGGTTGCGACCCTGGCAGAGATCTCGGGTACGGTCAGCATCGAGGAGTCCAAGCGCACGACCCTCAAGACCATCAATATCATCAACACCGAGAACGGCGACACCCGCTCTTATCAGTTGGCTTCGTCTTCGGGTATCCGCGTAGAGGATGGCCAGTATGTCGAGCAGGGCGAGCAGCTCAACGAGGGCGCGCTCAACCCGCACGATATCCTGCGTGTCCGTGACCCGCGTGCGGTGCATGACTACCTCATCAAGGAAGTCCAGAAGGTTTACCGCCAGCAGGGCGTTGACATCAACGATAAGCATATCGAGGTTATTGTGCGTCAGATGATGCGCAAGGTCAAGGTAGAGGACGCCGGGGATGCCAAGGTGCTGCCGGGTTCGGTCGTTGACCTGCTCGAGTTCGAGGATTACAACAAGGAAGTACAGGCCCGCATCGACGCCGGCGAGACCGAGCTCAAGCTGGCAACCTGCACGCCCACCCTTATGGGTATCACCAAGGCGTCGCTGGCGACCGAGTCCTTCCTGTCCGCTGCATCGTTCCAGGAGACCACGCGCGTCCTGACCGAAGCTGCCATCAAGGGCAAGGTCGACCCGCTGCTTGGCCTCAAGGAGAACGTTATTATCGGTAAGCTCATCCCGGCGGGTTCCGGCATGAGCGAGTACTGCGAAGGCCACTACGAGCAGACCGTCAATCTGGATTAATTTTTGTCTGTTACAGGAGCACTCCAATGGAGTGCTCCTGCTTTTTTGTATCGAGATGCGGGAGAAACTTTATAAAAGCCTAGAGGTATTTGATGATCAAATGGTTTATGTCTGGGAATGTAAACACTAGATGGCTTTAAAATCTATTAGGATATGCTATAATTTACTTAACCAATTGGAAATATCAATGTGTGAAAGAGAAACAGCGAAAATTGAGAGAGAGGTGTTCTACAGTTTCATGTGGTAGATTTTGCTGGCAGAAAAATTTTGAGGTGAATGATTGGCGTATAGGATAACTGGCCGGAATCATTTTAGAGAGAATGTGAAAATATGGAAATATATACTTTTTTAGCAGTCATATCGCATCTGATGACTATTTTAGAATGTGCATTTTGGATTTGCGGCATCTTAGCCTTTGTGAAATACCTGCGGGCAAAATAATGATGTCCATTGCGTCTATTTTGTGATCCCATAGAAAAACGGGGTAGGCTATGCCTGTCCTGTTTTTTGTGTGTGCAGATGAGGATAAACTTTACCAAAGAGACTGCCTTCGGTGCCGGGAAGTTGATTTTATACTTTTAATAAGATAAAAAGGGAAAAATAGACAGGTCAGAAGGGCTGGAAAAAGATTTTCTTGTGAAAAAAGGGGAATCGATAAAAAATGCTTGACCTTGGGGCAATTGGGGGGTATACTGTAGGAGTATGCGGTATAGGAGGTTCCAATATGCTTTCTGAATTATCGCAGGCGGCAAAGGTCGTCGGCGTAAAACAGTCCAAAAAGGCGATTCGCGACGGAAACGCGCGCGCTGTTTTTGTGGCTGATGACGCGGAACAGCGCGTAATCCGCCCGATCCGCGAACTATGCTGCGAGTTAAACGTTCCCCTGAATGAGGTCCCCACAATGGTGGAGCTTGGGGATGCAGCCGGCATCGATGTCGGCGCAGCTGTCGTCACCTTGTTAAAATCCGCTAATTAAACGGGGATCCCGTTTAATATAGAAATATTCTTGAAAGAAGGAGGAAATAGAATGCCTACTTTTAACCAGCTCGTTCGTAAGGGCCGTGAGACCGTTGTTGCAAAGTCTACTGCTCCTGCTCTCCAGGTTGGTCTGAACTCTCTGAAGAAGAAAGCTACCGACCAGTCTGCTCCGCAGAAGCGCGGCGTATGCACCACTGTTAAGACCATGACCCCCAAGAAGCCGAACTCTGCACTGCGTAAGATTGCTCGTGTTAAGCTGACCAACGGCATGGAGGTATCTGCCTACATCCCCGGCATCGGCCACAACCTGCAGGAGCACTCTGTCGTAATGGTTCGCGGCGGCCGTGTCAAGGACCTGCCTGGCGTCCGTTACCACATCATCCGCGGCACTCTGGATACCCAGGGCGTTGCAAACCGCAAGCAGGCTCGCTCCAAGTACGGCGCAAAGCGTCCGAAGGCTGGCAAGTAATCCGCATTTTGTTTCCGTATGATCCGATAGATGCGCGTGCGGCGCTGTCCGCCGCGCCATCGTCCCCGGTCTTACGAAAACCTGCCGGATTTGTCTGTCTGCATCAAAGTCTTTGAGAGCTTTTCACAGCTTCGCAAAGCAACCGTTCGGCTTTCCTCGACACAGAAAGCCGGCCCACCGCTTTGTCCCGCTTCCCAAAAAAGAAGCCAGGACAGGCGCAAAACGGCGCGCGACCCGCGCCGAGTACCAATGAAATCATTCTTATATGAAGGAGGGAAGTAAAGTGCCAAGAAGAGGAAATGTTCCCAAGAGAGACGTTCTGCCCGATCCGCTCTACAACTCCAAGCTCGTCACCAAGCTGGTCAACTCGATCATGCTCGACGGCAAGAAGGGCGTTGCGCAGAAGGTCGTTTATGGTGCTTTTGACATCGTTCGCGACAAGACCGGTCGCGAGCCGCTGGAGGTTTTTACCGAGGCGATGGAAAATATCATGCCGTCTCTGGAGGTTAAGGCACGCCGTGTAGGCGGTGCGACCTACCAGGTTCCGATGGAAGTCCGTCCGGAGCGTCGTCAGACCCTGGGCCTGCGCTGGCTGACCAAGTACTCCCGCGCACGCAGCGAGAAGACCATGCGCGAGCGCCTGGCTGGCGAGATCATGGATGCTTGCAACAATCTGGGCGGTTCTGTCAAGAAGCGTGAGGATACGCACAAGATGGCAGAGGCGAACAAGGCATTCGCTCACTACCGTTATTAATTGACGGCGGGAATTTGAAAGGAGAGCAAATATGCCTAGAGAGTATCCGCTTGAAAGAACGAGAAATATCGGCATCATGGCTCACATCGATGCCGGTAAAACCACTACGACCGAGCGTATCCTGTATTACACCGGCGTAAACTATAAGATCGGCGATACCCATGACGGTACCGCGACCATGGACTGGATGGAGCAGGAGCAGGAGCGTGGTATCACCATCACCTCCGCTGCGACCACCTGCCACTGGAAGGATCACCGCATCAACATCATCGACACCCCGGGCCACGTTGACTTCACCGTTGAGGTACAGCGTTCCCTGCGCGTACTCGATGGTTCTGTCACGGTATTCTGCGCAAAGGGCGGCGTTGAGCCCCAGTCCGAGACCGTTTGGCACCAGGCCGACGAGTATCATGTCCCGCGTATGGCGTTCGTCAACAAGATGGACATCATGGGCGCAAACTTCTTCAATGTTATCGACATGATGAAGGATCGCCTCAAGTGTAATGCAGTTCCGATCCAGCTGCCGATCGGCGCGGAAGACACGTTCCGCGGCGTGATCGACCTGATCAAGATGCGCGCTGAGGTCTACTACGATGACCTGGGCAAGGACGTCCGCGATGAGGACATCCCGGCTGACATGATGGATCAGGCGCAGGAGTATCACGACAAGCTGATCGAGGCAGTCGCTGAGCTGGACGAGGACCTCATGATGAAGTACCTCGAGGGCGAGGAGATCACCATGGATGAGGTCAAGGCTGCGCTGCGCAAGGGCGTCTGCAATGTACAGATCATCCCGGTCCTGTGTGGTACTGCTTACCGCAACAAGGGCATCCAGCTGCTGCTGGACGCAATCGTAGACTATATGCCCGCGCCGACCGATGTCCCCCCGATCAAGGGCATCAACCCGGACACCGAGGAAGAGGACGAGCGTCCGTCTTCCGACGAGGCTCCGTTCTCCGCGCTGGCATTCAAGATCATGACCGACCCGTATGTAGGCCGTCTGACCTTCTTCCGCGTCTACTCTGGTACGATCAGCGCCGGTTCTTCGGTGCTCAACGCGACCAAGGGTCAGCGCGAGCGCCTGGGCCGTATCCTGCAGATGCATGCAAATGCACGTAAGGATATCGACATGGTTTATTCGGGCGATATCGCGGCGGCGGTTGGCTTTAAGAACACCACCACCGGCGATACCCTGTGCGACGAGAAGCATCCGATCATCCTGGAGTCCATGAACTTCCCGGAGCCGGTTATCCGCGTTGCAATCGAGCCCAAGACCAAGGCTGGTCAGGAGAAGATGGGTATCGCGCTGGCTAAGCTGGCAGAAGAGGATCCGACTTTCCGCACCTACACCGATGAGGAAACCGGCCAGACCATCATCGCCGGCATGGGCGAGCTGCACCTGGAGATCATCGTCGACCGTCTGCTCCGCGAGTTCAAGGTCGAAGCAAACGTCGGCGAGCCGCAGGTTGCTTATAAGGAGACCATCCGCCGTTCGGCTGACGTTGACATGAAGTATGCGCGCCAGTCCGGTGGTAAGGGTCAGTATGGTCACGTCAAGATCATCGTTGAGCCGAACGAGTCCGGCAAGGGCTACGAGTTCATCAACAAGATCGTTGGCGGCGCCATCCCGAAGGAGTATATCGAGCCTGTCAACCAGGGTATCCAGGGTGCAATGCAGTCCGGTGTCCTGGCAGGTTATCCGGTCGTTGACGTCAAGGTCACGCTGTATGATGGCTCCTTCCACGAAGTCGACTCCTCGGAAATGGCGTTTAAGATCGCCGGCTCCATGGCGTTTAAGGAAGCAATGCGCAAGGCTGATCCGGTCCTGATGGAGCCGATCATGCAGGTTGACGTTCTGGTTCCGGAGGACTACATGGGCGACGTTATCGGCGGCCTGAATGCACGCCGTGGCCAGATCCAGGGCATGGAGCCGCGCGGCGGCGTCGAGGCGATCTCCGCGGCAGTTCCGCTGTCCGAGATGTTCGGCTATGCGACCGCGCTGCGTTCGAGCACTCAGGGCCGTGGCCAGTACACCATGCAGCCCAGCCACTACACTGAGGTCCCGAAGTCCGTACAGGATAAAATTGTCGACGCACGCAATAAAGGCGACAACTAATAGTTGATTTTTTTGCGAAAGTAATTTAGAATAGTCTTATCACAGACTCTATTCTATGTATGTCCTGGCATGCAGGGCAATTCACCAAACACACAAGGAGGCTTTCTCAAATGGCTAAGGAAAAATTTGAACGCAATAAGCCGCATCTTAACATTGGCACCATCGGTCACGTTGACCATGGCAAGACCACGCTGACTGCGGCTATCACCAAGGTTCTGGCAATGAAGGGCGAGGCTGAGTATCAGGCATACGACGCCATCGACAAGGCTCCCGAAGAGAAGGAGCGCGGCATCACCATCAACACCGCTCACGTTGAGTATCAGACCGAGAAGCGTCACTACGCTCACGTTGACTGCCCGGGCCATGCCG
>NBJMC04202__coassemble_3725_pt1 | contig 7397 bp, 7 predicted proteins | sample NBJMC04202__metabat2_low_PE_039 | metagenome-assembled genome bin NBJMC04202 | reverse complement strand
CCCTGCCGGCCGTAAAGGAGATTTTTTATCATGACTGATGTAGTAGTTGAGAAAAAGGGCCATGTAGCCATTGTTAAGATCGAGCACATGAAGGCCATGAACGCCCTGTCGACCGATATGTACGCCCAGCTTGAGGAGGCGTTCGACGAGGTCGCCAAGATGGACGACGTATACTGCGTCATCCTGACCGGCTCGTCCACGGTCAACAAGAAGGGCAAGACGGTCAACTCGTTCGTGGCCGGCGCTGACATCGCGCAGATGTCCACCATGACGGTTGCCGAGGGCAAGGCGTTCGGCAACGATTCCAACCGCGTCTGCTGGAAGATCGAGAACTTCAAGCGTCCGGTCATCGCGGCGATCAACGGCTTCTGCCTGGGCGGCGGCTGCGAGCTGGCGATGTCGTGCGACATCCGCCTGGCGTCCGACAACGCGCTGTTCGGCCAGCCTGAGGTTGGCCTGGGCATCACCCCCGGCTGCGGCGGCACCCAGCGCCTGGCCCGCCTGGTCGGCATGGGCAAGGCCAAGGAGATGCTGTACACGGCGCGCGGCAACTACACCGCACAGGACGCGCTGGACATGGGCCTGGTCAACTACGTTTACCCGCTGGATCAGCTCATGGACGAGGCCATGAAGCTGGCCGAGGAGATCGCGGCGCAGGCTCCGATTGCGGTCTCGCTGGTCAAGGAAGCGGTCAACGTCGGCTATCAGACCGACCTCAACTCCGCGCTCAAGCTGGAGGGCAACTGCTTCGGCGAGTGCTTTGCCACCGAGGACCAGAAATACGGCATGGCTTGGTTCCTGGACAAGAACCGCGACAAGCCGGCAAAGCAGTTCCAGAACAAGTAATCCCCTGTTTTTCGCAGCCACCATCCCGCGCGGCAGGCCCGCGCGATCTGTAAGAGGAGAGAGTAAGACATGAAAGTTTGTGTATTCGGCGCCGGCAATATGGGCGCGCGCATCGCAGAAGTTTTCCTGACCCATGACCATGACGTGACCCTCGTCGATATCAAGGACCAGTTCCTGGAGGGCGGCGTCAAGCGCATCGACGGCGACCTTTCCTTCCTGGTCAAGAAGGAAAAGATGACCGAGGAGCGCAAGACCGCGCTCCTGTCCGGCCTGAAGACCTCGGTTGACCGCAATGTCGCCAAGGACGCCGACTTCGTCATCGAAGTCATCCTGGAAAACATGGAGCTCAAGAAGGATCTGCTGCGCGATCTGGACAAGATCTGCCCCGAGCACACCATCTTCGCTTCCAACACTTCGGCTCTGTCGATCACCGAGATGGCTGCTTCCATCCCGCATCGCTCCGATAAGTTCATTGGCTGCCACTTCTTCAACCCGGCTCAGATCATGAAGCTCGTTGAGGTTACCCGCGCTATGCAGACCTCCGACGAGACCTTCAAGTTCGCTTACGATCTGATGACCTCGCTTGACAAGATTCCGGTTGCTGTACACGAAGGCCCTGGCTTCGTTGTAAACCGCATCCTCATCCCGATGATGAACGAGGCAATCGGTATCTACGCTGACGGTCTGGCTTCCCCGTCCGACATCGATATCGCTATGCAGAACGGCGCTGGCATGAAGTCCGGCCCGCTGCACACTGCCGACCTCGTCGGCCACGATGTCAACCTGGCCATCATGGAAACCCTGTACCGCGAGACCGGCGACCCCAAGTACCGCCCGCATCCCCTGCTCCGCAAGATGGTGCGCGCCGGCTGGCTGGGCCAGAAGACCGGCAAGGGCTTCTTCACCTATGACGGCCCCTTCGGCAAGGAAATCCCCGGCGGCGATCTCACCGTTCGCTAATCCTCCGGGTTTCCCTATACATACCAGTATTCTTTTTGGTGCAGCGCCGGCTTTTGCCGGCGCTGTGCTTTTCTTTTGCGAAAATCCGCGCGCCCGTGCCGGCGCCCGCTCCCCCTCTCCCGAAAATCTTGTATATTAACACGGAAATCTGCCAAAATTATGGTCACAATCCATCAAAATTGTAGCTTGCCAAAATCTTTCGCTTTCCCGTTTTTTTTGGTATAATGATAGGCGAAAGAAACGTTTCCTGGAAAGATGGTGACCAAACTTTGGCACAGAATAAACTCGTAATCACCGGCATGGGCGCGCTGACGCCCATCGGCCTGGACGTCCCTTCTTACTGGAAGGCGCTGACCGCAGGTGTCTGCGGCGTCGGCCCCATCACGCGCTTTGACGCATCCAGCCTGCCGGTTCAGATCGCGGCCGAGCTCAAGGGTTTTGACCCGATCGACTATATGCCCAAAACCCTCGCGCGCACGATGGACCCCTTCATGCAGTACGCGTTCGCCGCAGCCGAGCAGGCCCTCATGGACAGCGGGCTGGATATGACGGCCGCGCCCGACCGCATCGGCATCGTCATGGGGACCGCCATGGACGGCGTCACGACCGTCGCCGGTACCCAGGCCTCCTATGACGCCGGGCACCGTGTAGGCCCCCGTTTTGTCCCCATGACCATCGGCAACATCGCGGCCGCCCAGATCTCTATTATGCACGGCATTACCGGCCCGAGCCTGACGCTTAATACCGCCTGTTCAGCGGGCGGCGACGCGGTCATGACCGCCGCCATGCTGCTGCGCGCAGGCGAGGCCGACGCCATCCTCGCCGTCGGCGGCGAGTCCATCCTGTGCCCGGTCGTAGTCTCCGGCCTGGCCCAGGCGCATGCGCTCTCACGCCGTAACGACGACCCGGCGCACGCCTGCCGCCCCTTTGACGCCGAGCGCGACGGATTTGTCATCGGCGAGGGCGGCGGCGCACTCATCATCGAGACCGAGGCGCACGCCCGCGCACGCGACGCGCATATCTATGCCGAGCTTGCCGGCTATGCCAACACCTCGGACGCCCACCACGTCACCGCGCCCCATCCCGAGGGCGCCGGCGCCGCCGCCTGCATGCGCCGGGCGCTGGCCCGCGCGGGTATGGAGCCGGGCGATATCGACTATATCAACGCGCACGGCACCTCGACCGGCCTAGGTGACATCGCCGAGACGCTGGCGGTCAAGACGGTCTTTGGCGGACGCGAGAGCGCCCCGCCCATCTCTTCGACCAAGTCTATGACCGGCCATCTCATGGGCGCAGGCGGGCTAACCGAGGCCATCGCCTGCATCATGGCCATCCATGACGGCATCCTGCCGCCGACGATCAACCTCAAAACGCCCGACCCGGCCTGCGACCTCGACTACATCCCGTGCACGGCCCGGCGGGCCCACATCCGCACGGCGATGAGCAATTCCCTCGGCTTTGGCGGCCAGAACTCCAGCCTGATCCTCACCCAATATGCGTATTAATTATAAGGAGTTTTCCCGTGTCTGACACTTACACCTATGATGTCTCGATGTTCCGCGAAACTTTCGAGACCCAATATACCTATCTCAACGGTTTCCTGCGCAACGTCTCGCGCTTCGGCGACCGGCCCGCCCTGCACGACCCGCAGTCCGGGCGCCGCTGGACCTATCGCACGCTCAACGCCGCAGCCAACCGCTTGGCGCACGCGCTGCGCGCCGACGGCGTGGGAAAAAACGATGTGGTCATGTTCGCCCTGCTCAATTCGCCCGAATTTATCTTCTGCTATCTGGCTGCCCACAAGGTCGGCGCTATCGCCTGTCCGGTTAACTACCGCCAGGGCGCAGGCGAAATCGCCCTGGTCATCGAGGACAGCCGTCCCAAGGCCTTTGTCTATGACGCCGAGTTCGGCGAGCTCTCGCGCGGCGCCCTGGAACTGTCTGCGCACAAGCCCGCCCGCGTCATCGTGGCCGGGACCGGCCAGCCGGACGGTGCAGCCATCCCGTTTGACGCCTATGTTGACGGCCAGCCTGAGACCGATCCCCCCATCGACTTCCAGCCCCATATCTACGACGAGACCACCCGCCTGTACACTTCGGGCACGACCAACCGCCCCAAGGGCGTCCCCATCAACAACATCAACGAGGTGCTGTCTGCCCATGACGTCATCATGCACTTCCCGCTGACGCCGACCGACCGCACCATGAACATGACGCCCTGGTTCCACCGCGGCGGCATCCACTCGGGCGGCCCCTGCCCGACGCTCTACGTGGGCGGCGAGGTGGTCATCCTGCGCGATTTCCACCCGCGCACCTGCCTCAAATATGCCGAGCGCTATCAGGTCACTTTCCTCATCGGCGTGCCGACCATCCTGGCCATGCTCGCCCGCGCGCAGGAGCGCACCCCGTCCGACCTGTCCGCCCTGCGCGGCATCGTCACCATGGGCGCGCCCTTTGACAAGGCGGCCTGCGAAAAATACATGCAGCTTCTGACCCCCAACATCTTCAACGGCTACGGCACGACCGAAACCTTCTGGAACACCTTCCTGCGGCCGTACGACCTGCCGGAAATGTCGGGCTCAGCCGGACGGGCGTGCACCGACGACGACGTGCGCGTGGTCTCCGTGCACGAGGACGGCAGCCATGCCGAGCCCGACGAGACCGTGCCGCGCGACGGCAGGACATCGGGCGAGGTCATCATCCGCTCGCCTGCCAAGTCGGCGTTCTGCTACTACAACAACCCGGAAATGACCGCCCAGAAATTCTATAAGGGCTGGCTGTACACGGGCGACATGGCGACCTGGGACGAAAACGAGTTCGTCACCATCTGCGGCCGCAAGGACGACATGATCGTCTCGGCGGGCGAGAATATCTATCCGACCCAGATCGAGGCCGTCCTCAACGAGCACCCCAAGGTCGCGGAGAGCGCCGTCATCGGCATTCCGGACAAGCTGCGCGGCGAGGTCGTCGCGGCCTATATCGTCCCCTCGGACGACAGCCTGACCGTGGAGGAGATCAAGGAGTACTGCGTCCAGTCTCCCATGCTGTCCTCCTACAAGTGGCCGCGCTCGTACACGCTGGTGCGCGAGCTGCCGCACACAGCCACCGGCAAACTGATGCACTACAAGCTGCGCCAGCAGGTGCTGGGCCAGCAGTAAACCGGCATCCCGCGCGGGGCGCGGGTAAGAATAGGAGGATTTCAAAACATGATGGAACGAGTCGTCATCACAGGCATGGGCGCGGTCACGCCGATCGGCAACGATGTGCCCACCTTCTGGCAGTCGCTCAAAGAAGGCAAATGCGGCATCGGCCCCATTACCCATGTGGACGTCACCGACTATAAGGTTAAGCTGGCCGCCGAGGTCAAGGACTTCGACGTGACCCAGTATATCGAGAAGCGCGAAGCCAAGCGCATGGACAAGAACTGCCACTTTGCCATCGCGGCCGCCCAGCAGGCGGTCGACCAGGCCGGCCTGACCCCGGGCACGTTCGATCCGCTGCGCACGGGCGTCATCTATGGCTCGGGCATCGGCGGCCTATACATCACCGAGGTCGAGGTCGAAAAACTGCTGACCAAGGGCCCGGGCCGCGTCTCGCCCCTGGCCATCCCGGAGCTCATCCCCAACATGGCCGCGGCCTACATCTCCATGCGCTTCGGCTTCCAGGGCGAAAACTATTGCCCGGTATCGGCCTGCGCGACGGCCAACCACGCCATCGGCGAGGCCATGCGCGCCATCCGCCACGGCTATCAGGATATCGTGCTGTGCGGCGGCACCGAGAACGGCATCATCCCCTTCTCGCTGGCCGGCTTCCAGAACATGAAGGCGCTGCACACGGGCGACGACCCGGCGGCGGCCTCCATCCCCTTTGACGCGCGCAGGAGCGGCTTTGTCATGGGCGAGGGCGCGGGCGCGCTCGTGCTGGAAAGCCTGTCGCACGCCAAGGCGCGCGGCGCGACCATCTACGGCGAGGTCGCGGGCTATGGCGCATCGGGCGACGCCTACCACATCACCAGCCCCTCCCCCACGGGCGACGCGGCGGCCGCCGCCATCCTGGGCGCCATCCACGACGCCGGGCTGACCCCGGCCGATGTGGACTACATCAACGCGCACGGTACCTCCACGCCGCTCAACGAGAAATACGAGACCATTGCCATCAAGAAGGCCTTTGGCGAGGCGGCCAAGACCGTCCACGTCTCCTCGACCAAGTCCATGACCGGCCACCTGCTGGGCGGCGCAGCCGCCGTCGAGGCCATCGCCTGCGTCATGGCCATCCGCGAGGGCGTCATCCCGCCCACCATCGGCTACAAGGAGCCCGATCCCGACTGTGACCTGGATATCACGCCCAACACGGCGCTTGAAACCCCGGTCCATGTCGCCATCTCCAACTCCCTAGGCTTTGGCGGGCACAATGCCTGCGTGCTGTTCAAGCAGTACGCGGACGCCTGAGAGAGGGAGGCTGCTCTTCGATGTTAAACCGTGAACAGATCATGCAGATCCTGCCGCACCGCCCGCCCATGCTGCTCGTCGATGCGATCACCGAGCTGACCGACCGGCGCGCCGTGGGCACCCTGCACCTGACCGGCGACGAGTTCTTCTTCCAGGGGCACTTCCCGGGCGACCCGATCATGCCCGCCGTGTTCCGCCTGGAGGCGCTCGCCCAAGTCGGTGGCGTGGCCCTTTTGTCCATGCCGCAGTTCAAGGGCAAGACCGCGGTCTATACCGGCATCAACAACGCCAAGTTCCGCGGCATGGCCCGGCCGGGCGACACCCTGCGCATGGAGATCGAGTTTGTCAAGCTGCGTGGGCCGATGGCCGTCGGCGAGGGCGTTGTCTGGGTGGGCGACCAGAAGGTTGCAGAGGCTGAGATCCGCTGCGCCGTGCTCATGGACAGCGGAAAGGACGACAAGTAAAAAAAATTTTTTCCGCCCCCTTGACATTGACAAAAAGTGTACTACAATAAAATCGAACCTTGAGAGAGGGTTTGGACCGTAAGGTTTAGATTTCCCTCAAAAATAGGCGTCAAAACAAATTTTAGGTGACAAAAGCTCGCCACCGCGAGACCGATTCTCTCACCAGCTACGAGCCGATTGAATCGAATTGGAGGAATGACTTATGTTGCCTAGCATCTTTGGTGAAAATTTGTTTGATGACATGTTTGACGATGCGTTCTCGCTGATGCCGTCCTTCGGTACGCGCGACCCGCTTTACGGCAAACACGCCAAGAACCTGATGAAGACCGACGTCCGCGAGACCGACACGGGCTATGAGATCGATGTAGATCTGCCGGGCTTCAAGAAGGACGAGGTTCAGGTCCAGGTCAACAACGGCTATCTGACCATCAGCGCCGCTAAGGGTCTGGACAAAGACGAACAGGATCACAAGGGACGTTACATCCGCCGCGAACGCTACGCGGGGCAGTGCAGCCGCAGCTTCTATGTCGGTTCTGGCATTCAGCCGCAGGATGTACGCGCCAAGTATGAGGACGGCATTCTGCGTCTGTCCCTGCCGAAAGGCCAGGCGGCACAGCTGCCGCAGAACAATACGGTTTCGATCGAATAGCGGTCTGATTCAGACCGAAGCTTTTGTGACC
>NBJMC04202__coassemble_3635_pt1 | contig 7573 bp, 2 predicted proteins | sample NBJMC04202__metabat2_low_PE_039 | metagenome-assembled genome bin NBJMC04202 | reverse complement strand
AGCAGGGGACTGAAAATCCCCGTGTCGGTGGTTCGATTCCGCCCGGAGGCACCATTTTTCTCAAAGCATTCCTTTGGAATGGGTTGAGAAAAATCAGAGCTCTTTCGAGCAAGGAATCGAATGGCCCAGGCCACCTTCTCTTGCGCTGAGGCGCAATTCACCTTGAGGCGGCTTTTGGAAATTGTCCGGTGGACAATTTCAACCGCCGTGGCTTTTCCCGCAGGAAAAGCGATTCCGCCCGGAGCAAAGAACTTCGGTAAACGGTAAGTAAACCGGTTTACTAAGTCAGACAACTTAATATGCGGATGTAGCTCATCTGGTAGAGCGCCACCTTGCCAAGGTGGAGGTAGCGAGTTCGAGCCTCGTCATCCGCTCCAATTTTAGACCACTCTACCCAGAGTGGTCTTTTTCGTCTATCCGCATGTCTCAGAGAGGAGGCCAAATTTCGCTATGCGCATTGTGATCGGCCGCTCGCGCAGCGGTAAAACCGCGCACATCTTGCAGGAGATCGCCCAGGCCGCCGAACGGCGCGCAGGGCGGCAATATCTGATCGTCCCAGAGCTGTTTTCACACGCCTATGAACGCAGGCTGGCTGCTGCCACAGACGGGCATGCGGCGCGCACGGCCGAGGTCCTGTCGTTTACCCGCCTGTCCGGCCGCATCTTTGCCGAGGTGGGCGGCCTCGCGCAGACCACGCTTACGGCCGCCGGCCGCCTGCTGACTCTGCACGAGGCGGCGCGCCGTGTGCAGACCAGTTTGGAAGTCTATCCGGCGCTGACCGACCGTCCTGAGCTTTTGCGGGAGATGTTATCGGTGATTGATGAGCTCAAGACCTGCGTGCAGCCGCCGGAGGCGCTGTTCCATGCGGCGCAGGCCCTGCGCGCTGAGGGGGATGACCTGCTTGCGCGCAAGATGACCGATTTGGGCGCGCTGTACACGGCCTATGAACGGCTGTGCGACCAGACCGTGCCTGACCCGCGCGGCCTGCTCGACCGGTTGGCCGATGCCCTGCCGCACAGTACGGTGCTAGACGGCGCGGCGATCTATATCGATGCCTTTGCCTCGTTCACCCCGCAGGAGCTGCGCGTGATCGACCGCTTTCTGGAAAAAAAGCTGCCGCTGACCGTGGCGGTCGCCGCCGACCGGCGCGAACCCGACGTCTTTGTCTCGGGGTGCAAGACGGTCACGCGCCTTGCGCGCATGGCGGCGCGCCATGGCCAAAAGGCCGAGATCGTTGACCTCGGCGCGGCCGCGCCGAGGCCGCATGACCTCGCGGTTCTGGAACGGGTTGGGCTGCACGCCACGGCACAATCCGTGCAGGCCGATGGGCAGAGCGTTGAGCTGGTATGCGCGGCCACCCCTTTTGAGGAGTGTACGCATGCCGCCGCCCGCATCCGGCAGCTCGTGCGCGAAACCGGCGCCCGTTGGCGCGACTTTGCCGTCGCGGCGCGGGATGGGGAGAGCTATGCTGCTGCGCTGGAAATGGCCATGGCGCGCTATGACGTGCCGGTTTTCCTGAGCGAAAAGGCAGACCTGCTGCAAAAGCCGCCGCTCGCGCTCGTGACCGGCGCGCTGGAAGCGGCGGCGGGCGGCCTGCGCTATGAGGATGTGTTCGCCTGTCTCAAGACCGGCCTGTGTGCGGCCGAGCCGGACGAGATCGACCGCCTGGAAAACTATGCCCTGACTTGGCGCGTGCGCGGCGGGGCCTGGGCCAAGCCCTGGCGCAGCCACCCGGATGGCTACGGCCTTGTCCTGGATGCCGATGCGCAGGAGCGCCTGGACGCTCTCAACGCCCTGCGGGAGCGCATCATCCGCCCCTTCTTGGACCTGCAGAGCGGGCTCAAGCACGCTGAGACGGCTGGGGACTGCGTGCGCGCGCTATATGCCTTTCTGGAGGCTGAGGATACCGCCGGACGCATGGAAGCACGCGCGCAGGCACATGAGGCAGCCGGTAGGCTGCAGCTCGCCGACGAATACCGGCAGCTGTGGGAGATCCTGGTGGGGGCGATGGAGCAGACCGTGTGGGTGTGTGGCGCCGCGCCCATGACCGCGGCGCGGTTTGCCGCACTCTTCCACTTGGTGCTCTCGGAGTACGACGTCGGCGCCATCCCGGTCTCGCTCGACCGCGTGACCTGCGGCGCGATTGACCGCGTGTGCAGCGGCCAGGTCAAGTACCTGATCGTGCTGGGCTGCAACGACGGCGTGCTGCCCAAGGCGCCCGGCCCGTCGGCCGTCCTGACCGAGACCGACCGCCTGGCGCTTGACGGTGTTGGCATGACGCTGTCGGCCTTTGGCGCAGAGCGCATGCTCATGGAGCAGGAGACCATCTATAAGGCCATCGCCTGCCCGACCCAAAAGCTGATCTTGTCCTGGCATGCGGCCGGGGCCGACGGTAGTCCGTGCCGTCCGTCCTATCTCATTGCGGCCTTCCGCGCCCGTCTGGATGGCCTTGCGGTCCAAACGGCCGACCCGGACGCCGACGCCCTGGAGGCGCCGCGCCCGACGGCCGAGCTCGCCTGTGCGGCCCTGGGCGATGACCGCTCCCTGGCGGCCTGTGCCGCGCTAGCATACTGCGCGGATACCGATCTCGTACAGCGCGCCCGCCGCTGGTCGCCCGCGCGCGGCCCGCTGCATGACCGGGAGGTCATCGAGGGGCTGTACGGCAAACGCCTGAACCTGACCGCCTCGCGCGTGGATAAGTTCTACTCCTGCCGCTTCGCCTTTTTCATGCAGTACGGTTTAAAGGCCAAAAAGCGCAGGCGCGCCGACTTTGCCGCGCCGGAGGCCGGAACCTTCATCCACTTTGTGCTGGAGACCGTGCTGCGGCAGCTTGAACAGGGTCCGGGCGGCGCTGCGGCTGCCGATGCGCGCACGGTGCGGAAACTGCTGCGCGCGGCCGTGCAGACCTATATTGACCAGAACCTGGGCGGGCTTGCCGACAAGACCGCGCGCTTCCAGGCCCTGTTCCGCCGTCTGGTCAAGAGCGTTCAGACCATCCTGGACAATGTGCTCGAGGAGCTGCGCGCGTCCGACTTTGTCCCCATCGACTATGAGCTGGACTTTTCGCGCGGCGGCGACCTGCCGCCTGTGACTGTGCAGGAGGATGCAGTGGCCGTGTCCTTGTCGGGCAAGGTGGACCGCGTGGACGGTTATATCAAAGACGGCCGCCTGTATCTGCGCATTATGGACTACAAGAGCGGCAAGAAATCGTTCTCGCTGTCCGATGTGTGGAATGGCCTTAACATGCAGCTCATCATCTATCTCTACGCCTTACAGCAGGAGGGCCTTGCGCGCTATCGGGAAAAACTGACCCGGGAGATTGACGAGATCCGCCCGGCGGGCGTGCTGTATGTGCCGGTGCGCGATCCCATCCCCGACGCGGCGCGCGGCGAGGACGATGCGGTTCTGCACGACCTGCGCGCCCGCGCCCTGCGGCGCTCAGGGCTGCTGTCTGACGACATCGACCTGCTGGAAGCCATGGAAAAGGGGCTTGCCGGAGACGGCCGGTTTATCCCGGTGCGCATCAAGATGGCCAAGCCGACCAAAAAGAATCCAGAACCTACGCCCGAACTGTCCGCGCTGTCTTCGGTGGCCAGCCTGGAGCGCTTCGGCCGCTTGGCGCGCTATACGCAGAAAAAGCTGGCCGAGATGGGCCGGGAGCTGCTCGCGGGCAGCGTGCAGGCCGACCCCTGCGTGCAGGGCGGCGTGGCACAGTGCGAGTTTTGCGACTACCGCGCCGCGTGCGGCTTTGACGAGAGCGCCGGGGATCAGTACCGGCCGCTCAAGAAGTGGAAGGATGGCGAAGTTTGGGACAAACTGGAGGGGAAAGACCATGACCAAGTGGACAAGTGACCAGCTGGCCGCGATCGAGGCGCGCGGCTCAGACCTTCTGGTGTCGGCGGCGGCCGGCTCGGGCAAAACCGCGGTGCTCGTTGAGCGGGTGCTCCGCCGCCTGACCGACCCCAAAGACCCGGTCGATATCGACCACTTTCTGCTTGTAACGTATACAAACGCGGCGGCCTCGGAGATGCGCGGCAAGCTGGCCGACGCGATCACGACGCGCCTGGCTGAGGACCCCGACGACATGCGCCTGCGCCGGCAGCTTCTGCTCGTGCACAAGGCGCGTATCACCACCGTGCATGCCTTTTGCCTGACGCTCGTGCGGGAGCAGGCCGCCCAGCTCGGCCTGCCGCCGGATTTCCGGCTGGCAGATGAGAGTGAGCGCAGCCTGCTGCGCGACGAGGTGTTGGAGGAAGTGTTGGAGGCGCGCTATGCCGCCGAAGATCCTGCGTTTGCCGCGCTGTGCGATCTGCTCACAAACGGACAGGATGACCGGCCGCTGGCGGCGGCCGTGCTGGATACCTTTGAGAAGACCCGCGCCCACGCCGACCCGGATGCATTTTTGGAGCGGGTGCGTGCCGGCCTTGCCGATGACGGCAGCCCGGCGGGGACTGCGCATGGCGCGCTGCTTTTGGAGCAGGCGCGTGAGGCCGCGCAGTATGGTTTGGCGTTCCTGCACCGTGCACTTGCGCTGCTGCACGAGGAGGAGACGCTGGAAGCTGCTTACGCACCCGCCCTGACCTCGGATGTCAAGCAGGCCGAGGCACTGGTGCAGGCCATTGAGGACAAAGACTGGGATAAGGCGGTGGAGCTGGCCCGGGGCCTGCACTTTGATCGCCTGGGGTCTATCCGCGGCTATGAGGACAAAGACTTCCAGGAGGAGATCAAGGGCCTGCGCGAGGAGTGGAAGACGGTGGCAGGGGAGATCAAGGACAAATTGCTGTGCGTGACCACCGAACAGGCAGCCTATGACCGCGCGCTCGTGCGCCCGGCGCTCGAGGCGCTCATTGACACGGTCGAGCAGTTTGCGCAGGCGTTTGCCGATGAGAAGCGCCGCCGCAGCTTGGCAGATTTTAACGATTTGGAACACTTCGCTGTGCGCCTGTTATATAAGGACGGTAAGCCGTCCCTGCTGGCCGACCGTCTGGCCGCCTCGTTCTGCGAGATCCTGGTGGATGAGTACCAGGACACGAACGGGGTACAGGACGCAATCTTTTCGGCGATTGCACGCGATAACCTGTTTATGGTGGGCGATGTCAAGCAGTCTATCTACGGATTCCGCTTGGCAGATCCCTATATTTTCCTGGAAAAGTACCGCGCATTTGCTGATGAGCCGCAGCATGGACAGGGGCGGCGTGTGGTCTTGTCCAAAAATTTCCGCTCACGCGCCGAGGTGCTGGATACGGTCAACTATATTTTCCGCGCGGTTATGAGCGAGGCGGTCGGCGATCTGGATTACACCGACCGTGAGGCGCTCTATGTGGGCGCGGATTACCCGGAGCAAGCGCCGGGGACCGACGACACCGAGCTGTGGCTGTTGGATACTGCGGAAGATGAGGGCGGGACGGACAAAGCAATGCTGGAAGCGCGCATGGCGGCGCGCCGGATCCGGGCCCTCCTGGACGAGGGGTTCCGGGTGACCGACCGCGATGCGGGCGGCTCGAGGCCGCTGCGCGCGTCCGACGTGGTCATCCTCATGCGTTCCCCCAAGGCGCGTGCTGCAACCTACCGTGCGGCGTTGGCCGAATACGGGCTGGCTGCGCAGACCGAGGAGAGCGCAGGGCTGCTGCAGACCCGTGAGGTCGGGGTAATCGTGTCCTTCCTGTCCATTATCGACAACCCCAGGCAGGATGTGCAGCTCATCGGCGTGATGCGCTCGCCGCTTTTCGGCTTTTCGGAGGAAGAATTGGCAGAGATCCGCCTGCTTGACCGCAAAGCGAGTTTCTATGACGCCGCGCGGCTGAGCCCGTCGGACCGGGTGCAGACCTTTTTGCGGACGCTGGATGATCTGCGCATGCTGTCCTGCGACCTGCCGGTCTATCAGCTCTTATGGCGTATTTATGACCAGACCGGTGCGCTGGGCGTGTTCGGCGCCATGCCGGGCGGCGCGCAGCGGCAGCGCAACCTGCTGTCTTTCTTCGAGCGGGCGCGCGGCTTTGAACAGGCGGGCACCCGCGGCTTGTTCCGCTTCGTGCGCCTGCTGCGCGCGATGGAGGAGAGCGGCGACGATTTTGAGACCGTCCGGGCAGAGGGCGGCGAGGGCGCGGTGCGTATTATGTCCATCCATAAGTCCAAGGGCCTGGAATTCCCGGTCGTCGTGCTCGCGGATACAGCTAAGCGGTTCAATGAGCGCGATCTGACCGCACCTGTCCTGGTCCATCCGGCGCTGGGATTCGGCGCCAAGTGCCGTGACCTCAAACGCGGTGTGCGCTATGATACGATGGAACGGCAGGCGGTAGCCGTGCGCATGCGGCGGCAGGCGGTCAGCGAGGAGCTGCGCGTGCTGTATGTCGCATTGACACGCCCCAAGGAAAAACTCATCATCACCTGTGCCTCTGCCCAGTTTACCACTCAGCTGAGCCGCCTTGCGCGGCTGGCGGCCTTGGACCAGCTGCCGCCCTATGCGATGGGCAGCGTGCGTGCGCCGATGGCGTGGATTTTGGCGCCGCTTTTGCGCCATCCGCGTGCGGGCTGCCTGCGGCAGACGGTGGGTGCGACGGTGGAGATGGACGGAAAGTCACCGGATCGTATCGCGTTCCATCTGGTTCGGCCTGCAGACCTGACAGGTATGGCCCGGCCTCAGCCGCAGGCCGTCAGCTTTTCGGATCTGCCCGCGATTCCTCCTGCGCTGAGATATCCGGACGCGGTACTGGCTGATATTCCGGCTAAGCTGACCGCGACCGGGCTTAAAACCGACTATAAGTCGCGTGAGACGGCCGAGGATACCCGTCCAGCTCGCCCGGCGCCTGCGTTGCGCCGCCCGGACTTTGAACAGCAGGCGCGTGGCTTGACGCCGGCCGAGCAGGGGACGGCCCACCATCTGTTCATGCAGTTTTGTGACTTTGACGCATGCGCGGCAGGACGGGTGCGGGAGGAGATTGCGCGGCTTAAAGAGAAAGCCATCTTGTCCCCTGAACAGGCGGATGCCGTGCGGCCCGAACGGATCGCAGCGTTTTTTCAGTCCGATCTGTATCATCAGTATATGCAGGCGGGAGAGATCCGACGCGAGTTTAAGTTTTCGGTGACCGTTCCGGCGGCCGATTACTATCCCGAGGTGCGGGGGGCCGATGAGGAAGTGCTGCTGCAAGGTGTCGTGGACTGCATGACCGAGACGGCGGAGGGCTTCCTGATCGTGGATTTCAAAACTGACCGTGTCAGTGGGGCGGCTGTGCAGGCGCGTGCCGAGACATATCGGCCCCAACTGGATGCTTACCGGGTTGCGGTCGAGAAGATTTTTGATAAGCCGGTCATAGGGCGCGCCCTATATTTCTTTAGCAGTCGCCAAACCGTATTTTTATAAGGGCTTTTCGTGCGCCGGCGGGGAACTCCTGCCGGCGCGCGAAAAATTTGCAGAAAAACTGGAAAAAAGAGTTGACTTTGGCGGGATATGGTGGTATCCTAACAAAGCTGCCTGAGAGGGCGGCCCGCCGCAGGCTCTGCGCCGGACAGGTTTTTTGAACCTTTTGCGAATAAAATTCACAAAAGATGAAAAAACTTGTTGACAGGGCGAGGC
>NBJMC04202__coassemble_3557_pt1 | contig 7728 bp, 10 predicted proteins | sample NBJMC04202__metabat2_low_PE_039 | metagenome-assembled genome bin NBJMC04202 | reverse complement strand
CCTCTTTTTTCCTCTGTCTGTTGTGCCAGGCTGAACCGCGTCCCTTTTCCGCTAAGGCCCGGCAAAGCCCCGACCAGGGAACCCGGTCGGGGCTATTTTCTATCTTTTATCCGTCCGTGCTTACTTGCCTTGCTCCATCATACCGCGCACAATCTTCTCGGCCGTGATGGGCAGTGTGCGCACACGCACGCCCGTGGCGCGGGCCACAGCGTCCGCGATGGCCGGCGACGGGGTGTTGATGACGACCTCGCCGATGGACTTTGCGCCAAACGGGCCGGTCGGCTCGTAGCTGCTCTCGAACTCCACGCGCACGGTGCCGATATCCAGGCGGCTCGGGATCTTGTACTGCATAAACGAGTTGGACAGGTTGGTGCCGTCTGCGGCGTATACGATGTCCTCATAGAGCGCCATGCCGATGCCTTGGACGATGCCGCCCTCGGTCTGCACGCGCGCCAGGTGCGGATTGATGGGCGTGCCGCAGTCCACGGCCGCCACATAGTCGACCAGCTCCACATGCCCGGTCTCAGGGTCGACGTCCACCTCGGCCGCGCCGGCCATGAAGGGCGGGGGCGAAACCGGAGACGAATGGCTGACCGTCGCGGACAGCACATCCGAGCAGCCGCACTGGCCGCTGTATGCGATGTCGGACAGTGAGACCGCCCGGCCTTCCTCGGCAAGCGCAAATACGCGGGCGCCGTCAAACTCGACCGCGGATTCGTCCAGCCCCAGCATCTTTGCGCCCTGCCGGATGATCTTGCCGCGCAGCTCCTCGCAGGCGCGCACGCAGGCCATACCGGTCACATAGGTGGTCGCCGAGGCGTAAGAGCCCGAGTCATAGGGCGCGGTGTCCGTGTCCGAGGCATAGACCGCGATATCCTCCATGCGGCAGTCCAGGCAGTCGGCCGCCATCTGCGCGAGGATGGTATCGCAGCCCGTACCCATATCGGTGCAGCCGAGCAGCATATTATAGGTGCCGTCGTCCGACAAGCGGATGATGACCGCGCCGACGTCCACGTTCGAGATGGCCGAGCCCTGCATGGCCATCCCCATGCCGACCGCGCGGATATGCCCGTTGGGCAGCACGCGCGGCTTGATCTTTTCATCCCAGCCGATCATCTCCCGCACGCGCTGGACGCAGCGGTCCAGCGCGCAGGCGTTGGCGGTCTCGCCGTAATAGGCAGGCATGACCATGCCCTCACGCACCATGTTCTGCATGCGCAGGTCAATGGGGTCACGGCCGAGCGCATCGGCCAGCTCATTGACGATAGACTCGACCGCAAAGATTCCCTGGGTCGCGCCATAGCCGCGGTAAGCGCCGGCCGACATGACGTTGGTGTAAACGACGTCATAGCGGAAGCGGAAGGCTTCCTGATTGCCCGAATAGAGCGGGATGGGCTTATGGCCGGACAGGCCGACTGTCGTTGGGCCGTGCTCGCCGAACGCGCCGGTGTTGGACAGCGTGTACAGGTCGATGCCGCGGATGGTGCCGTCCTGCATGGCGCCGATGCGCACGGTGACCTCCATCTCGTGGCGCGGGCTGGACGCGATCATGGACTCCTCGCGGGTGTAGATGATCTTGGCCGGCCGGCCGGTCTTCATGGTCACGATGGCCGGATAGACCTCGGTCACGACGGTCTGCTTGGCGCCAAAGCCGCCGCCCAGGCGCGGCTTCATGACGCGCACGCGGGACTTCGGGATGCCGAGCGCGATAGACAGGATGCGGCGCACATGGAAGGGCACCTGGGTGGAGGAAATGATGTTCAGGCGGCCGTATGTGTCCAGATAGGTCGCCGTGCGGAAGGTCTCCATGGGGGTCTGCTGGTTTGCTTTGGTGTGGTAGGTGCGCGTCAGGACGACGTCGCACGACGCCAGCACAGCCTCGATGTCGCCCGCGCTCTCCTCGCCCGAGGCGCACAGGTTGCGCTTGTTGTCCGCGCCGACCGGGCATTTCGCCTCCCAGTCCTCCTCCGGATGGACCAGGATGGCGTTATCCTTGGCCTTGTGGAAGTCCAGAATGGGCTCCAGCACATCATACTGGACTTTGATCAGGCGCAGGGCGCGGTCAACCGCCGCGGCGGTCTCGCCCGCGACGATGGCGACCGCATCGCCGACAAAACGTACGCGGCGGTCCAGGATCAGGCGGTCATACGGCGACGGCTCCGGATAGGTCTGGCCGGCCATGGTGAACCGATGCTGCGGCACGTCCTGATAGGTCAGGACACAGGCAATGCCCGGCACCTTCTTAGCGATGTCCGTGTTGATCTCGCGGATGAGCGCATGGGCATGCGGCGAGCGCAGGACTTTCACGATCAAGCAGTTTGCAGGCGCGATATCGTCGGTATAAACCGGCTGGCCGGTGGTCAGTGCATGCGCGTCCGACTTGCGCACGCCCGTTCCAACATAGTTGTGCTTCATGCTCTCTCCTTCTCCGCCAAGTATTTCTGGATGGCGCGCAGCTGGCTGACATATCCGGTGCAGCGGCACAGGTTGCCCGCCAGATAGGCCTTGATCTCGGCCTCGGTGGGATGGTCCAGCTCGCGCGTCATGGCAATGATGTTCATAATAAGGCCCGGGCTGCAAAAGCCGCACTGCTCTGCGCCCTCGTCGGCCAGGTATGCACCGATCTCTGCGGCCGCATCCTGCAGGCCCTCCAGCGTTTCGACGGTCTTGCCGTTGATGCGGGCGGTCAGCGTCGCGCACGACAGCACCGGACGGCCGTCCACCAACACGGTGCACAGGCCGCAGTTCGAGGTCTCACAGCCGCGCTTGACCGAAAAGCAGCCTTTTTCGCGCAGGTATTCGGTCAGGGGCTGGACCGGGTCGACCTCATCGGTCAGCTTGCGGCCGTTGAGCGTATAAGAAATCTGCATACTCATTCCTCCTCCAGCGCGTTTGCCGCACGCCGCACGAGCACGCGGCACAGGTGGGCACGGTACGCGGCCGAACCGCGCAGATTGGTCGAAAATGTCAGGGTGTCGGCGCAGCGGTTTGCAAAGGCTTCTGCCGTTTCGCCCGGCGCGCGCCGGACCAGCTCGGCGCGCTGTGGGCGCGCGCCGACCGCGCAGACCATTTGGCCGTCCGTCCGGCAGGCGGCAACGGCGAGCACCGGGAAGTCGGTCGCGGTTACGCGGTGGGTCACATAGGCCGCCTGCTGGCCGCGCTTGGGCAGGCGCACCTCGACCAGGATGTCACGGTCGTACGGCATGTGTACAAAGTCCGACAGGGCGACCGTGCCCCCCTTGTGCAGGACCACCTCGGCGCCCAGCGCCAAGAACAGGGTCAGCGGGTCCGAGAAGCCAAAGCGCCCCCAGATGCTACCGCCGATGGTCGCGCAGCCCCGAAACTGTACGCCGACGATGTGACGCACGCTCTCGGCGATGCAGTCTCCGAAGTACGCGGCCAGTCTGGGGTCGGTCTCGACCTGGCGCAGCGTCACCATGGCGCCAAGGGAAAAATACCCGTCGTGCTCGGTGATCTGGTCCAGCCCCAGGGCGGACAGGTCGATGGCGGTGGACATCATGCGGCGGCCCATCTTGAGCCAACCGCAGCCGCCAAGCACCGTGCTCTTGGGCTTCTGATTGAGTTCATATGCCTCGTCCAGGCTGGACGCGACCACATAGTTTTGTGTCGTGAACATATTTGCTCCTTTCGGGGATGTGATGCGGCACGCGGCAGGGCGGGCCGCTTGGCCGCAAAAAAACCGCCGTTCGCGTTCCTTTGTTGTCCCAAAACTACGCGCACGGCTCTCGATCAATTGCTATTATAGATTGTACCATCCTGCCGCACGAATTGCAATGCGCATTTTCGACGGAAAACGCCGGCAAAGTCTGTCATTTCCCGTAGAACCTCGCTGTCCTGTCAAAAATACATCGCCCGCCCCCTGTACAAGCAGCCGGACGCCCTGTATAATAAAGCTGGCTATCAAACGCGCACAACTTTGGGAGGTCCGCCTTGAAACCAAACCTACATTCCAAACTCTATCGCCTGGTGGGCTGCCTCGAGGTGCTCGTCGGTATCTGCATCCTGGTCGCGGTCGCGGCGGCGACCTTCGGCCTCGTCGCCGATATCCACGTCCCGCGCCTCGTGTCCTCGCCCGACTCCCTCCAGGCCTACCTCACCACCGCCATGACCATTATCATTGGCGTCGAATTCGTCAAAATGATTTTCAGCTACAATATCAACACCGTAATCGAGGTATTGCTGCTCGCTGTCGCACGCCAAATGGTCGTCACTCACACAAGCCCCCTGGAAAACCTAATTACCATCCTGTCTGTCACCCTGCTGTTCGCCATCCGCAAATTCCTGTATGTCCCTCAGCTCGACCAAGATACGCACGCGGAGGGCAGCCTGCTGCCCCGCTTCTGGCGCAGGGCAGCGCGGGCCGAAGCCGGCCGGGCACAGGCAACCGAACCGAGAAAGGAAGAATCCGACAACTATGCTGCCCAATGACCCCATCATCCTGCTGAGCTACGTCAATACCAAGCTGCGCGACGATTACGCCGACCTAGACGACCTGTGCGGCGCGCTGGACATCACACCGGGCGAGCTGTGCGGCCGCCTGGCCCCGCTGGGCTATACCTACAACCGCAAGGCCAACCGGTTTCAGTGAGAAAGGAAGCGTATCGCTATGTTGAACGCCGTTGTACAGGCCGCCCGTGAGGCCGGCAGCATCCTGCTGTCCACACACGATTTGCGCAATGCCGTCTCGGAAAAGGAGGGCGTGGGCAACTTCGTCACCACCTACGACGTCAAAGTCCAAAACTTCCTGCGCGAAAAACTGCTCACTGCCGTGCCCCAGGCCCACTTCGTCGGCGAGGAGGACACCGTGCACGACGACGCGCTGCACGGCCTTGCCTTCATCGTCGATCCCATCGACTGTACGGCAAACTTCGTGCGCGGCTGGAAGCACTCAGCCGTGTCCATCGCCCTGGCCCAAGACGGCGAACTGATCTTGGGCGTGGTCTACAACCCTTATCGGGACGAGATGTTCACGGCGCAGAAAGGCCGGGGCGCTCTGCTGGACGGTCAGCCCATCCATGTCTCGGCGCGCACCATGGAGCGCGGTGTCTTCTGTTTTGGCACCTCGCCCTATGACCGCGCGCTGCGGGCGCGCTCCTTCCGCATCGCCTCCCGCCTGATGGACCGCATGCAGGACCTGCGCCGCTTTGGCTCGGCGGCCTTGGACCTGACCGATATTGCCTGCGGCCGGGCCGAGCTCGGGTTTGAATGCATCTTGCAGCCATGGGACTATGCTGCGGGCGCGCTCATCTTGCAGGAAGCCGGCGGGCGCATCTCCCAGCTCGACGGCTCGCCCATCACGCTGGACCGCCCCTGTTCCATCCTCAGCGGCAACCCGCTGGTACATGCTGCTTTCCTTGCGCTTGAGCTTGGAAGATGATATAACCAGGTATGCAGTATGCAAAATAGGTCTTTCCAATTGGAAGGACCTATTTTTTTGCTCTTTTTCCCCACTTTTCCCTTTATTCTCCAGCAAATTCGTCATTTTATACAAAGCAATTTCACATTTGCCACAAAGGAGCCTCCCTCAGCGTCCTATTTTTTGCTTATTTTGTTCATATTTTTTGATATAAATTCTTAACTATATTTTTTCTCTGCACATCTTCTACAAAATTCTAAAATAGCCCTTGCCTGCGCGCCCAATTCATCGTAAAATAGCATACAACTTATTTGGAACAATGCGCGGATTCCCCTGGCGGGAATCCTCTGTTTTATGAAAGGACTGATATTCCATGAAATCCTACTGGACTCCTGCAATGCTCGGAGAGGGCTGGAATATGCTCAAGTATGCCGAGCGCAATCAGTATTTTTTGGTCACCCCGAAGGCCCCGCACGTAGACATGCGCGTGGTCCTCATCGAGATCATGGCCAGCCTGCTGGCGGGCAAGCACATCGTCATGCTCGCGGAGAGCCACGACCCGGCCAGCCTCAGCGTGCTGCGCACGTTCAGCCGTGAGGCCCGCATCCTCAAGCGCGGCAAGGAGACCGCGCTCTACGCAGAGCTGGACGGTATCCCGACCGCAGAGGCCCTGTGCACGCTGCCGCAGAGTGGCAAGTTCCGCCTGCGCCTGGCTGGTTTTGACGGGGCTGTGCCTGGCGAGCTGATCTTCTCCGGTCTGATGGATGCCAACTGCCCGGCAGACGTCGTGCTGGACTGCACCTATCTGGCTGGGCGCCCGGCGCTCGGCATCTCGGTATGCCCGGAAGCGCTGGACGAGCAGACGCTGGTCGATCTGGTCCGCGACGCCGTCGCAGAGCGCGGCGAAGCCCTGCGCGTTGATTTTGCCTCTTAACCTGCCTTGGGGCCGGCTTTTGCCGGTCTCTTTTTTTTGCCCGCCGCATCCCCGCTTTATCCCCGGCCCACTTCCTGCCGCGCGGCAAAAAAAGAGCCTGTCCAGATAAAGGACAGGCTCTTCATTACATGTTGTAATTTAAAATTACTCCGCAGTGTAGGGCAGCAGGGCAACGTGACGGGCGCGCTTGATCGCCTCGGTCAGCTGGCGCTGATGCTTTGCACAGGTGCCGGTCATACGGCGGGGCAGGATCTTGCCGCGCTCAGACATGTAGCGGCGCAGCTTTGCTACGTCCTTATAGTCGATGACCTCTACCTTATCTACGCAGAAGGAGCAAACCTTTCTGCGGCGACGTCCACCGCGCTGGGTGCGCTCCGGACGGGGAGTAAATTCCTTTTTGGTCTCTTCCATTGTCAGGTACCTCCTTTTTTCAAAAATCAGAAGGGAACATCGGAGTCATCGTCGAGCTCCGCGAAGTCCGAGTCACCGACCGAAAGGTCAAAGCTCGGCGCGGGCGCGACCTGGCTGCCCGAATCAAATCCCTCGGGACGGATCTGCGAACCCGAGTCATAGCCTCCCGCGGCATAACCGTTTGCCTCGCGGGACTTCTTGGTCTCGCCGAAGGAGACCTCGTCGACATTGATCTCGATGGATACGCGCTTATTTCCGTTCCTGTCTTCCCAGTTCCGCGACTGGATGCGGCCAACTACAATCGCCAGCATACCCTTGGTGAACCACTGCTTGACAAACTCCGCCTGACGGCCCCATGCGACGCAGTCGATGAAGTCGGTCTGGCGCTCGCCGTTCGGGCCCTTGCGGTCGCGGTCAATCGCGAGCGTAAAGGAAGCGACGGCGGTGTTTGACGCGGTGTGGCGCAGTTCAGGGTCGCGGGTGAGCCGGCCCATGAGGATTGCTTTGTTCAGCACGTCTTGTCACCCGCCTTAGTCCAGGGCTACAATGATGGAACGCATCACGCCGTCCGTAATCTTGTAGATACGGTCGAGCTCAGCCGGGAAGGACGGAGCGGACGTAAACTGAATCAGGGTGTAATAACCCTCATGCAGGTCGTTGATCTCGTACGCCATGCGGCGCTTGCCCCAATCTTCGACCTTGTCCACGGTACCGTTTGCCTCTACGAGGGACTGGAACTTCTGCACCAGGGCAGAAATCTCCTCCTCACCGAGGGTGGGATCGACAATGAAAAGAGTCTCGTACTTGCCACTTACTTTTGCCATGTTTTTGCACCTCCTTTTGGACTTTGGCCCACGATCTAAGCAATTGTCGTGAGCAAGGATACTTCCTTATTATATCGGACTTTCCTCAATTGTCAAGCGGTTCTCGATAAAAATTTTAAATTATTTTCATTTTTTACTTGACGCAGCTGAGCTCCTGTGCTAAAATATCATTGTTGTGCTGG
>NBJMC04202__coassemble_3536_pt1 | contig 7763 bp, 5 predicted proteins | sample NBJMC04202__metabat2_low_PE_039 | metagenome-assembled genome bin NBJMC04202 | reverse complement strand
ATTTTCCTACATCAGGGGGTCTTTTGTCACTGTCCATTTTTACTGGACCTGTTCAGAGAAGAAGGCCGGCGCTTTTTTCGTATGCCGCGCGGCAAAGGAAGGCCGGCACGGGGGTTGTCCGTGCCGGCCAAAGAGAAAAGAGCTTTGCATGAATGGGAAATGTTTGCTGGCAGCCCTGCTGCCTGGGGATTAGGCCAGGTAACCGTTCAGGGTATCCAAGCGCTCCTGTGCGTTGTCCGTGGTCACGATCTCAGCGCCGGAATCGACAAACTTTTCAACCGTCTCTCCTGCCGCAGCCTGGCAGGCAGTCTCGACGGCCTTATATGCCATGTCGTACGCGTTCTGTGCGACCGACATGGTCAGCTCGCCATTGAGGATCGACTCGCAGGCCGACTTGTCGCCGTTAAAGCCCAGGAAGATCGTGTTCTCATAGGCCGCATTGCCTGCCGCGGTACGCGCCGCCGCCATGGCCATATCGTCGTTGTTCGCACAGATAATCGCAATGCCTTCCGGGAACTTCTGCATGATCGCTTCCATGCAGTTGACCGCACGGTCGGCCGTAGCGTCGGCATACTGGGTCTCTTCCTCCAGGAAGTCGCCGCCGCTCTCCTCAATGCCGGACATATAGCCTGCCTTGCGCGCCTCGTTGGTCGGCTCACCCTGGACGCCGCAGATCTCAATGGCCTTGATCTCGGTCCAGCCAGCCGCCTTGGCCGCCTCGACCGCTGCCTCACCGCCCAGCTTGGCCGCAGCCTCGTTGCCGGTGCCGACAAAACTGACCACCTCGGGCGTATCCGGGATATCGCTGTCCAACGCGATGACCGGGCGGCTCTCGCCCTGGACCAGGTTCTTGACCGTGTCGGGCTGCAGCGGTGCGATAATGTATGCGTCGTACTCCTCGGTGCTCAGATCGGTCTCGATCATGGACATCTGCTCCTCGAATGCGGTCTCCGAGGACGGGCCCTTGACGTCTACCGTGATGCCATGCTCCTCGCCATACGCCTCCGCGCCGGCCTTGCAGTATTGCCAATACTCAGCCGCCAGCGTCTTGAGGATCACGCTGACCCGCTTGACTTCTCCGCTGCCCTCGGCGGCCGCCGTGCTGTCGGCCGATGCCTGCGCGCTGTCATCCTGGGCCGTGGTGCTGTCCGCGCTGCCGCAGGCCGTCATTGTCAATGCCATTGTGCCCGCCAGGGCCGCCGCGATCCATCTTCTCTTTTGCATGATTCGGTCTCCTCTTTCTCATATAAATTTTTTGCCCTCTTTTCGCCGGACGGGGCCACCCGGAACCGGGTATAAAACCACAAAAAAAGTTGTCATTTCCGAGGTTTTATCCCGTTTTCTGTTATCTATATGATATCTTTTCCGGCAATAAAAAGAAATGAGGAAACTTGCTATGCAATTGATAAATTTTGCTGTCTTCCCGCACTGCTGCACAATTCTTATAAAACTCAGCATCCATTTTTATGCATTCTGACGAGGATTCTTTCCCTTTCTGCGCATGCTGTGCGCAATCGGCGCAGCATGCGCAAGATCGGGCTGCACAAAAAATCCCGCCTGTACCAGATTATGGTACAGGCGGGCCTTGCTTTTTCAGTGAGAAAACCGGATGCTTTATGCGAGGTAGCTGTTCAGCGTATCCAGGCGCTCCTGCGCGTTGTCTGCGGTGACAACCGAGGAACCGGAATCAATAAACTCGGGCAGTTCCTCGCCATTGATGAGCTGGACAGCTGCATCGACTGCCTGATACGCCATGTTGTACGGGTCCTGTGCAGCCGCCATGGTCAGCTCGCCGTTGAGAATGGACTCACAAGCAGACTTAACGCCATCGAAGCCCAGGAAGATGGTATTCTCATAAGCCGGGTTGCCCGCTGCGGTACGAGCCGCTGCAATCGCCATATCATCGTTGTTCGCACAGATGATCGCTACGCCTTCCGGATGCGTCTGGATGATCGCTTCCATGCAGTTAACCGCACGGTCGGCCGTGGCGTCAGCATACTGGGTCTCTTCCTCCAGGAAGTCGCCGCCGTTCTCCTCAATACCTGCAATGTAGCCAGCCTTACGTGCCTCGTTGGTGGGCTCGCCCTGGACGCCGCAGATCTCAATGGCCTTGATCTCGGTCCAGCCAGCCGCCTTCGCCGCCTCTACCGCAGCTTCCATGCCCTGCTTTGCCGCGGCCTCGTTACCGGTGCCGACAAAGGTCTTGACCTCGGGTGCACCCTCAATGTTGCTGTCCAGCGCGACGACCGGGCGGGTCTCGCCGGCGATCAGGGTCTTAACCGTGTCCGGCTGCAGCGGTGCGATGACGTATGCGTCAAAGTCCGCCGTGTTGATGTCGGTCTCGATCATGGACATCTGCTCCTCGAACGCGGTCTCAGAGGTCGGGCCCTTGATGGAAACCTCAACGTCGTCATGCTCTGCATCATAAGCCTCTGCGCCGGCCTTGATGTACTGCCAGTACTCAGCCGAGGAGGTCTTCATGATGACGCTGATCTTCTTGACGTCTCCGCTGCTCTCAGCGGTGCTCGTGCTGTCGTCGGTCGAAGCTGCCGTGTCGTCAGTGCCGCCGCATGCGGTGAGAGTCAATGCCATCGCGCCGGCCAGGGCTGCTGCCATCCATCTTTTCTTTTGCATGATCATTTTCTCCTTCTTCTACGTCGGATTTCCTGCCGCCCACGGGTATGGGCGGACCCTCTGTGAAAAGCACATCTTGCGACTGTGCTTTTCTTTACTTCACACATATAATACCTGTTTCACGCAAAAAATTAAATGCTCAATCTTGCTTTTTTCTTCATTAATATTGCTTTTTTATATTTCTATTGCACAACTTATACAGTGTATTTCCATGTGCTTTATGCAATATATCCTATTTTTCTGTGCTTTGCACATAAATGTGCTTTTTGCCGCTTCAAACCGGATATCTTCGGAAAACGCTGGGCGCCAGCCCAACGCGATTACTGAAGGCGTTGGAGAAGGTCGTGACATTTTGATATCCCACGCTCTGTGCGATGCTCTTGACCGACAGGTCGGTCGTCTTGAGCAGGTGCTTAGCGCGGTTGAGACGCACCAGGATGATGTATTCATGCGGGGAGTAGCCGCATTCCCGCTTGAACAGGCGTGAAAAATGGTACTGGCTCATGTGGACGCTCTGCGCGACATCCTCCAGGGTGATCGGTTCGCTGTAATGTTCCCGGATAAAGTGGATGGCCGTCCCGATGGGGGAATCCGGGCTGTCCTGCGCATCCGGCGGCGCGCTGTCGTCCAGCAGCGCCGTCAGCACGCCGCCCAGCTTATGCGACAGGCGGATCTCCCCGGGCAGCTGGTCGTTCCGGCAGGCAAAGACCAGCTCATAGATCCGGTCCTTGATCTCCCTGGCGTTGACCGCGTCAAAGACAAACCCCCTTTTCTGCTGCACAATCTGCTCATAAAACTGTCCGGTGTTGATGCCGTCCAGGTGCAGCCATATGAACTCGGCATTGCCGATGGCATGGTATTCATGCGGCTTGTGACAGTTGAGCATACCCGCCTGCCCTGCAGACGCGACCATTGTCCGCCCACCGCTTGTCAGCGAGAGCCGGCCGTTGCAGACGTAGAACACCATATAGTTGTGATAGTCCTCCCGCTCGATGCGGTAATCATAATCGGTGTAGTAATAGCCGCACGACGTCATGTAGTACAGCATCCTGCGGGCCATCTCGCTTGGCGTCTGGAAATACAGGTCCGACCCCGAGACCGTGCCGCGCTCTTTCCCCAGCATGCGTGTGTCCCCTTTCTCTCTCAAAAGATAAAATTCTGTTTCCCCTATTATAATCGTGTCAAACTTTTCTGTCAATTACACGTTATATACAGATTTGTTTTGGATTTTTTATCCACTTTTTCACGTGTTATCTGCCGCCCACGAACAGAGCAAGAAATCTAAAACGATGCGCAAATTATAAGATTCCTTCCCGCGCGCAGATGGCCTATAATAAGGGGCAAGAAAGCAAAGCGCGGCGGACGGACAGCGGCCGCGCGGCCCGAAAAAGAAGAGATATGGAGGAATACTTATGACATCGAGAGAACGCGTCCTTGCCGCCATCAACCACCAGCAGCCCGACCGCGTCCCGATCGACTTTGGCGCGACCGGCCAGACCGGCATCAGCGTCTGCGCGCTATACCGCCTGCGCGAATACCTGGGCCTGCCCAAGAAGGACCTGGACGTCTTTGAGATCGTACAGATGCTGGGCGTCGTGGACGAGGATCTGCGCCAGATCATGAAGTCCGACGTCATCGGCATGAACCACCCGGAGGACAGCCTGGGCGTGCCCGACACGGGCAAAAAGAAGCTGTTCCGCATGCCGGACGGCACACCGACCCTTATTAACGCGGGCAATGAATTCGATATCCTGCCGGACGGCAGCGTCCAGATGTACCCGCAGGGCGACCGCACCGCACCGCCGTCCATCTACATGCCGGCCGGCGGCTACTTTTTCGATATCATCGACCGCGCGCCTGAGTACGACAAGGACAACCTGACGCCCCGCGAGGACTTCAAGAACTTCTTTTCCGTCATGTCGGACGAGACCGCGCGCTACTACGCGAAGGAGTCCAAGCGCCTGTTCACCGAGACCGACTACTGTGTCATCGGCAACCTGGCCGGCGCGGGCTTCGGCGACCCGGGCGCCATCCCGGCCCCGTTTGAAAAGCACCCGCAGGGCATCCGCAAGTTCGACGAGTGGTGCATGGCACAGATCCTGTATCCCGAATATGTGCAGGAAGTCTTTGAGATGCAGACCGAGTTCATGCTCAAGAACTTGGAAATCTACAAGCAGGCCTGCGGCGACAACATCCAGATCTGCTGGATCTCGGGCACCGATTTCGGCACGCAGAACGCGCCCTTCATGTCGAATGAGATGTTCCGCGAACTGTACAAGCCCTACTACACCCGCGTGTGCGACTGGATTCACAAGAACACGAGCTGGAAGACCTACATGCACACCTGCGGCGCCATCGAGCCGCTGCTGAACGACTTCATCGAGATGGGCCTGGACATCGTAAACCCGGTCCAGCTCTCGGCCAAGGGCATGGACGCCAAGCAGCTCAAGGAAAAGTACGGCGACAAACTGGTCTTCTGGGGCGGCGGCGTGGACACGCAGGATATGCTGCCCAACGGCACCCCGGAGCAGGTCGCAGCGCAGGTCGCTGAGCGCCTGCCCATCCTGTCTGCGGGCGGCGGCTACGTCTTCAACACCATCCACAACATCGTCGGCGACACCCGCGCCGAGAATATCTGGGCCGCCTTCCACGCGGTACACCAGTACAACGAGACCCACTTCGGCAAATAATCCCAGATCCTTTGATCTACTTCTTCTACCATTTCGGCGCAGGGCCGGTCCTTCCAGGCGAGGGGCCGGCCCTGCTGCCGTTCGCAAAAAAGAGGCCCACAGCTTTCGCTGTGGGCCTTTCCACTTAAAATCCATCAAGGAGGTCTCAATGATGATGAATTTCTCAGATTAGAGCAAGTCGTACAGGATGGAGAGCATCTTCGCGCACTCCTCGCGGCTTGCCGGTACCTGCGGGTCAAAGGTATAGCGTCCGTTCGTGACATTGCCGTCAATGATGCCTGCCTGCTGCATGACCGAAACTGCGGTCTGCGCCCAGCTGGAGATCTGGTCGGCGTCCGCAAAGGTTACCGGCGCATTCTTGGCGGGCAGGGTCTTGCCGAAGATCTGCACATAGCGGTAGATCATGGTCGCCATTTCCTCGCGGGTGATCTTCATGGTCGGGGCGAAACGTCCGCCGTCGGTGCCGGTGGTGATGCCACGGTCAGCCGCCCAGGCGATGTAGGACGCGCTCCAGCGGGACATCGGGACATCCGGGAAGCGGGAGGACGTATAGCCGGTCACATTTGCGCCCGCAACGCCGGCGAGCATCTTGACGAACTCCTCGCGGGTCACTTGCAGGGTGGGCTCAAAGTAGCCGCCGCCCGTGCCGTTGATGATGCCGAGGGAGGCCAGCTTGTTGATGTAGGTCGCGCTCCAGCGGGAGGACGGCACGTCAACAAAGCGGGAGTAGGCCGGCGTGGTCGGAGGCGTCGTGGTGGTGCTGTCCGAGCCGGTCTTGAGCGTATCGGTCGTGACCAGGAAGGTGCCGAGCGTGTCGGTCGTGAAGGTGGCTTCCTTCTTGGAGGACGAGTAGTCGGCCTTCATGTCGCGGGCGTAGTCAAACTCTTTGTCGCCGTCGCCGATGCGGTAGACGTTGACGTCCGAGGACTTCTCGCCGCTCTTGAGGCGGTAATCAAAGACGATCTCGACTTCACCGCTGCCCAGGTCAATGACGTCGTCGCTGCCGTCCTTGATGAGCACGATGTACTGGTCGTCGTCCTCTTCCTCGATGTAGAAGTCGATGTTGGTCTTGTCGCAGGTGTCATAGATCTTGGCCAGCGCACGGTCGTCAAAGGTGAAGGTGCCGTGGTTGGTGGTCAGGATCAGGCCGGTATCCTCGTCGGCGATGTTGTCGAGCGACTTGCGCGGCACGGTGATGGTGGTGTCATCGACCGTCTTGGAGGTGCGCGCGTCGAGCTCGATGTAGGTCACGTCGGCGTCCTCATGGCGCGCCTCGCGCTTGTTCTCGTCGAGCGCATCGGACATAGCCGAGGACGAGAAGGTCACGGTCGCGCTGCGGCTCTTGACCGACGGGGTCTTGTCGATGGTGGTCGTAGAGACGCGGTCGCCGTCCTTCTTGGAGGTGTCAGACGAGGACGAGCCGGAGGACGAAGAGGAAGATCCGCTGAAGGAATCAAAGTCTACGTCGATTTCAAACAGATTCGAGCCATTTGTATCAGTTGCCAGATACAGGCTCTTGCTGCAATCGCGATCGTCCGTATCATACCAGAGTTCAAAGCTCGTGCTGTCTACATCATCAATATAGAAGTCGCCCATTCGGATGTCATCTCGGAGTGAAGTCCACTCTTTCTTATCATCCGACACATATAGCCCGCTCGTCTTTTTGGTACCATCCTGGGTCGGCTCCAAAACCAAGCCGATCCACTCGGAAGAAGTACCGTCGACGCGCTGTTTATCCAGATCATCGTCTGCGTCTACGTTCACACGGACATAATTATCACGCGGCGTACCCATATCAACATCAAAGTACCGATAATTGTCGTCGCGGCTGCTGCTGATCTGGCTTACGTCATAAAGCGAGATGATCGAGGCCGTTGCCGGCTTCTGAATGGTCAGCGTTGCGGTCTTAGAACCTACATAATGATCTCCCTGGTAGGAAGCAACAATCGTATATCTTCCAGGTTATTTAAACTGCGGCATTTTGCCCTGGTCATCCGTACTGTAAGTGCTTATGCCTTGCAGCGCATAAGTCCACTTACCATTGGTATCCTGCACACCATTTAGGCTTGCATTTTCCAACGCGAAATAGGTCTTGCCGTCCGCAGTTACCGTCTTACTTGCAAAATTAATCTGGCTACTGGTCAGCTGCGTTTTGCTGTCCGCAACGGTCAGTATATAAGTCAGTTCAACTTCACCATAGCCCTTGGTAGTCAGCTTAATTTTTATGTTAGCGGTCTGATTATTGGTTGCACTAGACTTAATCTTTGCTGTAATAGCATTCTCGTTTCTAGTAGGGGTGCCGTCTACAATCGATGCATTCATACCATCTACGGTAATTGTGCCATAACTCGTGATCTCGGCATTTGCCAAATCAACAGGAATGGTCAAAACAGCATTCTGTCCAGCCACAACAAACTGAGAAATTGATGTATTATTGTA
>NBJMC04202__coassemble_3038_pt1 | contig 9157 bp, 10 predicted proteins | sample NBJMC04202__metabat2_low_PE_039 | metagenome-assembled genome bin NBJMC04202 | reverse complement strand
CTTGATACTGGCCGCCCATCCGATTCTGAATTTGAAAAGGATGGGCGGTTTTTTTATTGAATTGGTCTGAAGCTGTGGTATACATGCGAAAAATGGCCATCCAGCCTGCAAAACTTAGCGGTCATTTTGAATCGTTAAATTTGAGGACATAACTGTCTACCGGCAGCGCGCCTTTTTATACGTTCGGTAGGGAAGATGGCGGACCGTCCTTGATTTTGACGGCCCCTCTCTATATAATGGATAGGAGCTAAAAATGGAATGCTGATATTTTTCGGAACATTTTCCTTGCAGCAAGCCATCACAAAGAGAGAGGAGTGCCATAACTTGGTAGGAAAGACGCATTTTTATGCGGGATTATGTGCGGGGGCTGCCTTTGCTGTATGGGCAGACCTGCCGCTGCTGGACTGTGCGGCGGCGGCTGCCGCCGGAATCTTGGGCGGTTTGGCGCCCGATCTGGACCACAGAAAGAGCAAGATCACCCAAAAGACCGGAATGTTTGGCTTTGTCTCCAGCCGGATGCTCAAACATCGCGGCGTTCTGCATGCCCCGATCCTTTATGTCGTCCTGGCAGCGGTCCTCTTCCCCTGTATCGGCGTCTATCCGCTGACCCGGGCGGCTGTCTGCGGCCTGCTGGCCGGCGCGCTGTCCCACCTCTTCTTGGACGCCCTCAATCCGAGCGGTATCCCGCTGTTGTGGCCGCTGCTCAAAAAGCGTATCTCGCTGCTGCCCATCCAGACCGGCGGCAGGATCGACCGGTTGATCGGCCGGCTGTGTCTGCTGGGCGCAGCCTGGTGCGCGGTGTGCGCGGTGCTCTCATAAGATGCGGCGCCGGGGAATATCATAAATAGGGGGCTGCGGACAAAAAAGAGCCGCCTGCTGGTTTCAGCAGGCGGCAGTCAAATCAAACGTATGCGGAGCGCACGGAAGGGGGAGGAAAACCGTACGTCCAGACGTCAACGGTGGTTTGCGGGAACAAAGATGAGGCCAATTCGCTCTAACAGCCCTGTGGGGAGAACGGAGAGCGTATGGATGAAGTCGGCGCCATGTCCGCGCCGGGCAAAAAATCGATATAAACGATACATGAGAAAATCTCTCCTTTCGATGGTCTTATTATAACGGATGCCGGTGGGAAAGATATCACGGAATCATGGACAATCCATGAACGAATTGTAAACATTGGAGTGAAACATCGGGCCGATATGGCTTGACAACGGGCGGAAAAACGCCTAAAATGGTGCAATAAGAAAGATTTCGCCGGAAAAAAGGGAAAAGGAGCGAAAAATATGTTTATTTTGACCTGTACCTGCGGGAACGAGCTGTACTGCTCCAACGAGGAGTCCCGCACGGCCTGGCAGTGCGACGCCTGCGGGCAGTGGTATGATCTGTTCGGCAACCGGCTGCGCCGCCCGCCAGCCGGGGAAACCGTGCCCGAGGGCGTGACCTGCATGACGCAGGAAGACTTTTGAATCGGGGAGCGTATGCCATGAATGCACAAAAAATTGCGCTTTTAACCGACTCCTGTGCCGATATCCCGCCTGCGCTGTGTGAGCGCTATGGGATCTATGTTTTGCCGCTGCGGCTGCTGTTTGGCGACGGCGAGTATCTGGACGGCCAGACCATCACGGCAGATGGGCTGTATGCCAGGCTGCCGCGCGAGCTGCCGGTGACCTCGCTGCCTTCGGGTGAGCAGGTCGAGGCGGTCTTTTCGCGCATTGCGGCGGACGGCTATGAAAAGGTGCTGGCCGTGCACCTGTCGGCCGGCCTGAGCGGGACCTACAATCTGGTGCGCCTGCTGGGCGGCGAGCGCACAGACCTGGAGGTGCGGGTATTTGACTCGGTCAGCGGTTCGCTGGGCATCGGCCTGGTGCTTATCCAGGCGGCGCGACTGATCGAGCAGGGCTGCGACTGGGACAGCCTGCTCGGCTTGGTGCCGGGCATGATCGCGGGCACCAAGGTTTTTTTCTGCGTGGACACGCTGGAATACCTGCAAAAGGGCGGGCGGATCGGGCGCATCTCGGCCATCGCGGGCACGCTGCTGCAGGTCAAGCCCATCATCACGTTCGCCGAGAGCGGGGAGCTTGTCAATATTTCCAAGGGCCGCGGCCGCCGCGCCGCGCTGGATAAGCTGACCGCGCTGTTCCGGGATGCCCTGCCTGCCGGCAAGCGGGTGATTGCGGCGGTCGTGGACGGCGGTGTGCCCGCGGAGGGCGAGGCGTTGTGCGCGCAGATCGCGCCGCTCTTGCCATCCGAGACCGAAGTGCTGCGCGGACAGATCGACTGTACGCTCGGGACCTATGTCGGGCCGCACCTGCTGGGCGCCGGATTCCAGACCGTGCCGGACTGGCCGGCCGGTACGCCGTCGACTGAAAACGACTTTTTTTAACGGTTCTGTTACCTGACTTCCGGCCGATCTGTGGTATAATGAAGTACGTGCAGCGAGTTAGAAAAAATGTATAGATAGGAGACACTGTATATGAAATGGAAAACAGGCGTGGCACTTATGGTCGTCGTGCTGCTGGTCGCCATGATTCCGGCGGCGGTCAGTGCGATCTTTGCTGGCGGCCTGCCCTCGTTTGCCCCCAAACCGGACAGCCATCAGCTCGTGCTGCAGATCGATAACAGCGCGGCCCTGCGGGACGGCGAAGTCATCACGATGGACGACGGCAAGGGCAACGCAATTGGACCCTATATCGACGATAACGGCAATATGCTGGTCCCGATCCGCCCGCTGGTCGAGGGTTTGGGCGGCTCGCTCGTCTTTGAGGATGAGACGTTTAAGATCACCATCGGCTCGGACACACTCGAGCTCGGCCAGAACGCATACAGCATTGAGGGCGTGGACGGCGAGAGCCACACACTGCCGGTCAAGCCCACGCGCACCGGCAACTCGTTCTATGTCCCGGGGCGCGCGGTGACCGAGGCGCTCGGCGGCCAGATCGCTTACTATCCGCCGGCAGAGGGCGGCTATGTCATCTGCACCATCGGGGACCTGGAAGACGGCCAAATCGATTCGCTCAAGGCGGCGGCCCAGGAGAAGCTGGGCTATTCGGTCCAGCAGTATCTCAAGGACTGCCTGGTCATTCGGGAGGGCGCGAACTCGGTGCTGCTGGGAGATGAAACCGTGCAGCTCACAGGCGGCGAGAGCGCGGTCATGCAGGACGGCAGCCTGTACTTCCCGGCAGAATCGCTGTCCGAGATCTCGAACGGCAGCCTGACCTATGAGGATGGCGCGCTCCTGCAGGACGGCCGCCGGCTGGACATCGCGGTGGAGACCATCGACGATGCGCCGTACTGCAAGGTCAGCGACCTGGCGGGCGCCCTGGGCAAGCAGTACTGCGAGCCCGCAGAGGGCATGGCCGCCCTGACCGGCCTTGTGCTGGAGGGCCACCAGATGCAGATGGACGCCATCGCGTCCGAGGCGTCCGGCCTGCCCAGCCTGGGCAACATCCCCAAGGCAGACGCCTACATTGCCCTGACCTTTGATGACGGCCCGACCGGCGGCTCGAGCGGCCTGACGGTCAGACTGCTGGATGCCCTGAAGGAGCATAACGCACACGCAACTTTCTTCATGTGCGGCTACCGCATCAAGGACTTCCATACGCATATGGACCGCTACCTGGCCGAAGGCCATGAGGTCGGCAACCATACGATGAATCACCCGATGAAGTCGCTCAAGGGTCAGACCAGTTCGTTTGTACACGAAGAAGTGGACTCCAACAGCGAGCTCATCGAGTCCTACACCGGCCAGAAGCCCACGGTCATGCGTCCGGTCGGCGGCGCCTATGACAACAATGTCAAGGAATGCATGAAGGAGAGCGGCCTGCCCATCATCAACTGGAGCGTCGACACCCTGGACTGGCAGAACCGCGACGCGGACATCATCTACCAGCGCATTGTGGACAGCGCACAGGACGGCGATATCGTGCTCATGCATGACCTGCGCCAGTGCACGCTGGATGGCGTCGTCCGCGCCATGGAGACCCTGGAAGACCGCGGTTTTGCCTTCGTGACCGTCTCGGAACTGGCGGCCATCAAGGGCGTGACCTTGGAGCCCGGCGAGGTCTACACCGACTTCCGCGATTCGACCGTAGCCAAACTCAACGGCACGGCGGACAGCGCAGACGAGGCGGCGTAATCCGCAGAATGAGAAAAACGGCAGCGGCAGAAGCACAGGCTTTTGCCGCTGCTTTTTTTGTGCCCAGCGCCGGAAAACCGGTATATCCTGCGCAAACTGGATGGAAACAGCCGGGCAGGACGGCAAAATTTTGGAATAACTCACAATTACGAGCGCGCGCGGACATTTGTTATAATAATCCACGGACGCTGGCAGGAGGGAAAAGCGTTTGGTTCTCCGAACGGCGTGATCGAACGAATCGGCAATCAAAAAAATTCAGACAAAAAGGAGAACGGTTTCTATGCCTCAGAACAAACGGGAAAGCCTCATTTATTCGGTCATCATGTGCTTTTGCATGGTGCTGTGGATGAGCATTTATAATGTATCGCTGCACCAGGGCGGCCTGTCCCTCGGCAGCATCCAGGCGGGCTGGATGGGATTCCCGATCGCCTACATCTTTGCCTTCTGCTGCGACTGGTTCTTTGTCTCCAAGCTGGCCAAGGGCGTGGCCTTCCGCTTCCTGCTGCCCAAGGGCAGCAGCCCGCGCCGCATGGTGCTCACCATCTCGACCTGCATGGTCATCCCGATGGTCATCATCATGTCGCTCTACGGCGCGGTCGAGGGCTGCGTGCACAGCGGCATGTGGTCCACGGTGCTGACGACCTGGCTGCACAATATCCCCTTCAACTTCATCATGGCGCTGCCCTATCAGCTCATCCTGGCCGGCCCCTTCGTGCGCTTTGTGTTCCGCAAGGCCTTCCCGGTCGGCAGCATCGCCGCATAAAAAGCAGAAAGCGTGAAGCCGGTTTGGCTCCACGCTTTTTTTGCTGCGGCCGCTCAGCCGCCGATGCGGTAGTCGGGGAAGTACTTGCGGACAAAAGGCACGTCGCGCACGGTGAAGGTGCGGCCGCGCAGCGGCTCGAGTGCGCCGCTCTCGCCCTGGAAGGCGAAGGTCAGCTTGTAGGAGTAGAGCAGCTGGTGGGTCTCGCCGTAGGGCTTGTTCTGGGCGTTTGTGCCGTACTTGCCGTCGCCCAGAAGCGGATGGCCGATGGCGGCCATCTGCGCGCGGATCTGGTGGGTGCGCCCGGTCAGCAGGGTGCACTCGACGAGCGACAGCCCGTCCCGGCTGGCGAGCACCTTGTAGATGGTCTGCGCGGTCTTGGCGCCCGGCATCGGGCGGGAAAAGACCTCGACCTGCTTTTTGGCCTCGTCGCGGCGCAGGAAGTGGGTGATCTTGGCCTCGCGCGGGCGCGGGGTGCCGTGCACGACGCATAGGTAGCGCTTTTGCAGCTCATGGTTTTTGATCTTGTCGTTCATGATGCGCAGCGCCTCGGCGGTCTTGGCGGCGATGACGATGCCGCCGGTGTTGCGGTCGATGCGGTTGCACAGGGCGGGGACAAAGGAGGCCTCGTCCCGCGGGTCCCACTGGCCGGACTGGGCCAGATAGGCCTGGATGTGGGCGATGAGCGTGTCCGCGCCGCCGCGCTCGTCGGCGTGGACGACCATGCCGGGCTGCTTGTCCGCCAAAAGGATATTGTCATCCTCGTACAAAACCTGCACGCGCGGGACCGCAATTTTTTGAAAGGCCATTTGCTCGGAAGGCCTTTCAAAAAACTCGTCGTTGATGTATAATTGTACCGTATCACCCTGGCACAGGCGGTAGGCCGGCTCGGTGCGCTTCCCGTTGACCTTGATGCGCTTGAGCCGCACGTATTTGTGCATCAGGCCGCCCGGCAGGGCGGGCACCGCCTTCTCTAAAAATTTGTTCAGCCGCTGGCCGCTGTCGTTTTTTTGTATGCAGAATTCTCTCAAGTGCATGCCTCCCGTGACGCAGATGGATTTCTTGTCGTATCAATAGTATAAGCGATTGCAGGGCAAAAGAAAATATGTTTTTTTGTGATATTGCGGTTGACAAACAGGAAATGATTATAGTATACTGTTATATGTACCATGTGAGGTAGTCATGAAGATTGATCTGAGAAAACTGGCTTATAGCGACACGATCCCGTTTTCCGGCACGGCTGACCTGTCGGACGAGACCCTTTATGGCGCAAAGCCTTTCCAAAGCCCGGTCACCTATTCGGGCACCGTCACAAATCAGCTTGACGTGCTGCGCCTGACCGGCGAGGTCAAAACAACATATCACACCTGCTGCGCCAGATGCCTCAAGCCCTTGCAGATCCCGCTCTCGGCCGACGTCGATGTCGTTCTCTCACGCAACGCCGCGGACGAAGGGGAGGAGGAAGAGGTCTTCCACATCGAGGGCAACGAATTTGAGGCCGAGGATATCTTTGTCCCGGCGCTCATCCTGCAGGTCGACATGATCTACCTGTGCAGGCAAGACTGCAAAGGACTTTGTCCCTCCTGCGGCTGCAACCTCAACGAGTCCGTGTGCTCTTGTGGGTCGAAGCAGGCCGATCCGCGCATGGCGGTCCTGGCCAAGCTGCTTGAAGGCAACGAGGGCCGGCAGGACTGATCGCTTGGCCTCCCGCTTTTCCGGGAATGACAGGCATGGAATGGTTTTCAAAATTTCTCACAACATAGAGGTAGGAGGTGTTACCACATGGCAGTACCTAAGAGAAAGACGTCTAAGGCGAGACGTGATAAGAGACGTAACTCCCACTGGAAGCTCTCGCTTCCCGGCATGACCAAGTGCCCGAAGTGCGGCGAGTACAAGCTCTCCCACAGAATGTGCAAGGCTTGCGGCTACTACAACGGCCGTGAGGTCGTTAAGACCGAGGCGTAAGCAAAAAGAAGAGAAAAGTAGGGAAAGCGCGATGCTTTCTCTATTTTTTTGCCAAGAGTGCCGGAACTGCGCCGGCAACGGACCCGACAAGGGAGGAGAAAAGACAAACATGGCTTCCAAGATTGTATCGGTCGATCCCGGCTCGCCGGCGGCCCGCGCGGGCGTGCAGCCGGGCGAAACGCTCCTCATGATCGACGGCGCGGCCGTGCGCGACGTGCTGGACTACAAGTTTTACAGCTATGACGCGCGCCTCAGGCTCACGCTGTTGGACGCGGACGGCAGCACGCGCACGGTCCAGGTCCGCAAGCAGGAGGGCGAGCCGCTCGGCCTGAACTTTGAGCACTATCTGATGGACAAGATGAAGCGCTGCTCGAACAAGTGCGTGTTCTGCTTCATCGACCAGCTGCCAAAGGGCATGCGCGAGACGCTCTATGTCAAGGACGACGACGCGCGCATGTCCTTCCTGCTGGGCAACTATATCTCCATGACCAACCTGTCCGAGGAGGACGTCCAGCGCATCCTGCGCATGCACATCTCGCCGGTCAACATCTCGGTGCAGACGACCAACCCCGAACTGCGCGTCAAGATGCTGCAAAACCCCAAGGCGGGCGAGGCGCTCGGGCTGCTGCCGCGGTTTGCCGCGGGCGGCATCACCATGAACTGCCAGCTCGTCATCTGCGAGGGTCTCAATGACGGCGACGAGCTGCGCCGCTCGCTCACTGACTTGGCCGCGCTCTATCCGGCTGTGAACTCGATCTCGGTCGTGCCTTTTGGCATGACCGACCACCGCGACGGCCTGTACCCGCTCCAGCCGACCACGCAGGCAGGCGCGTGCGAGATGCTGGATATCGTGGAGCCCTTCGCGGCCGACTGCCTGGAAAAATACGGCACCCGCCTGGCCTGGTGCGGCGACGAGGTCTACCTCAAAGCCGGCCGTCCGCTGCCGGACGCGGACTATTATGAGGACTTCACCCAGTTCGAGAACGGCATCGGTATGCTGCCGCTGTTCGCCGAGGAGTTCCGCCTGGCCCTGGCGGATTACAAGGGCCATACGGCGCGTCCCTTCTCCATTGCGACCGGCCACGCCGCGGCGCCCACTTTGTCCGCGCTCATTGACGAAGCGGGCCGGGTGTGCGATAATTTAAATGGTAGGGTATACGCCATTGACAATGACTTCTTCGGCCACGGCGTCACGGTTGCCGGCCTCATCACCGGCCGGGACCTGACCCGCCAGCTCAAAGGCCGCGACCTTGGTGCGCGTGTGCTCATCTCGGCCAACATGCTGCGCGACGGCGGCGACGTCTTTTTGGACGACATGACGCTCGACGAGGCGTCCGCGGCGCTCGGCGTGCCGGTCGTGCCCGTCGAGATCGACGGCGGCGCCCTGGCCGACCAGATATTTGAAGAATCATCCCCCGACTGCCAATAGAGGAGGCGAATCTCCATGTCCAAACCAACTGTGGCCATCGTCGGCCGCCCGAACGTGGGTAAGTCCCAGCTGTTCAACCGCCTGGCGGGCAAGCGCCTGTCCATCGTCGAGGACACGCCGGGCGTCACCCGTGACCGCCTGTATGCCGAGTGCGAATGGCGCGGCCGCGTCTTTTCCATCATCGACACCGGCGGCATCGAGCCGTCCACAGACAACGAAATCCTCAAATTCATGCGCTATCAGGCCGAGACGGCCATCCACAACGCGGACGTCATCATCTTCATCACCGACCTGCGCACGGGCGTGACCGCGTCCGACATGGACGTCGCGTCCATGCTGCAGCGCAGCGGGAAGCCGGTCGTCCTGGCCGTCAACAAGTGCGACAAGCCCGGCCAGCCCGACCCCGAGTTCTATGAGTTCTACAACCTGGGCCTCGGCGAGCCCTTCGGCATCTCGGCCCTGCACGGCTACGGCACGGGCGACCTGCTCGACGAGGTCTATCAGTACTTCCCGCCCGAGGACGCGGAGGACGAGGACGAGGGCCGCATCCGCGTCGCCCTGATCGGCAAGCCCAACGTGGGCAAGTCCAGCCTGCTCAACCGCGTGCTGGGCGAGGAGCGCGTCATCGTCTCCAACGTCGCCGGCACCACACGCGACAGCGTGGACGCCCGCCTGGACAACCAGTACGGCAAGTTCACCTTCATCGACACGGCTGGCATCCGCCGCAAGTCCAAGATCGAGGAGAAGATCGAGAAGTTCTCGGTCATGCGCTCGCTGATGGCGGTCGAGCGGGCCGACGTGTGCGTCATCATGATCGACGCGACCGAGGGCGTCACCGAGCAGGACACCAAGGTGGCCGGCGAGGCGC
>NBJMC04202__coassemble_2999_pt1 | contig 9299 bp, 8 predicted proteins | sample NBJMC04202__metabat2_low_PE_039 | metagenome-assembled genome bin NBJMC04202 | reverse complement strand
AAGGCAAAGGTGACATACGACTATATTATCAAAAATATGACCTACGGGACTCCGGATTTTGCGTTCGACACTTCGCCGGAGGGCAACGCGGGCTATATGTTCTTGACCCATCGCGGTGTGTGCGACCATTATTCTGCGTTTTTTGCGGCGATCATGCGGTATGTTGGGCTGGATATGCATGTGGTCAATGGCTCGACCCATGCGGCAAGCGGCGGCATGACAGGGCACACTTGGACAACCGCCAGGATCAATGGCCTAGATTATGTGTTCGACCCCCAGATTGATCAGAACATCGGCGGAAAAAGCAATCCTACCTACTATCGCTTTGGCAAACCCTATAGCGAACTCCCGGGCAAGTATGAGCCGTATGCATATAACGATTTTGAATAATCGGACGGCCCGGCGAAGGGCGTTCCGCGTAGGAGGCTGTCTCCAGCAGGCGATTTCCCGCTGTGCCTATCCGCAGTAAGCCGTCCTGATTTTAGCGTTTTGCCAATTGTATTTCCCCTACAGGATGCTTTATAATAGGGGCAGTTGGTGTAAGGTCCAACCGCCCTTTGTGGTTTGGGTCTGCGGATTGCTTTGACGGGCTGCCGCAGGCCCTTACTTATGCCTTGCCCTTGCTGTCATGGGCAGGCCGGGCGATGCATCTGGCCTGTGCGGCATGAAATCGACCCGAAAGACAAAAACGAGGAGGGTTTACCCGATGAGAAAAAAAGTGCTTGCCTTTGCAGTTGCGGCAGTCCTATCCATAAACGCTGCCAGCGCAGCCTCGCTGGTGGTGGACGTCGCGCAGGTACAGGCCGATGTCCCTCCGATGATCGTCGATGGCCGCACGCTGGTCCCTGTGCGTGCGCTCTTCGAGTCTCTGGGTGCGACCGTAGACTGGGACGATGCCACCCAAACCGTGACGGCCGCCAAGGAGGGCACTGTCATCTCCATGCAGATCGGCAGCACGGCCGCTTCTGTGAACGGCGCTGCTCAGGTATTGGATGTCCCCGCCCAGACCATTGCGGGCCGCACAATGGTCCCGGCGCGCTTTGCCGCAGAATCGCTGGGCGCGCGCGTGCTCTGGGACAACAGTACACAGTCTGCGTACATTATTACCCCAGAGCATAAGTCTCTGGTCGTGGAATATCTGGACGTTGGGCAGGCCGACAGTATACTGCTGTCCAGCAATGGCGAATATATGCTCATCGATGCCGGCAACAACGAGGACGGCGACGATGTAGTTGAGTACCTCAAGAATGCCGGCGTGCGCACGCTCAAGTATGTTGTCGGCACCCATCCCCACGAAGATCATATCGGCGGTATGGATGATGTCATCAACGCTTTTGATGTGCAGAATGTTTTGCTGGCCGATGCGACCGCCAATACGCAGACCTATTCCGATGTGCTGACCGCACTGGAAAACAAGAGCCTGACTGCGGTTGTTCCCGAGGTGGGCGCGACGTTCCCGCTCGGCGATGCCAATGTCACTGTACTTGCAGCGCAGCCTGCCGAGGATCTGAACAATACGTCCATCGTCCTGCGGGCGACCTACCAGAACACCTCTTTCCTGTTTATGGGTGACGCGGAAGCCGAGGTCGAGGAGGCGATCCTGCAATCCGGCGCTGACATCCAGAGCAATGTGCTCAAGGTCGGTCATCACGGTTCGGATACTTCGACGACCAGCAGTTTCCTTTCGGCAGTTTCCCCGGATGCGGCGGTGATCTGCTGCGGCGCTGGCAACAGCTATGGCCATCCGTCTCAGGCGACGCTGGACAAGCTCGCAGGCATCCCGGTCTGGCGCACCGATCTCAATGGCACCATCTACGCCATGACCGACGGCGAGACCTGCCGGATCACGGCAAACAAGAGCGTTTCGGCTGCCCCGACCAAACAGCCGGATGCCCTGACCGAATCCCCTGTCCCGTCAGCGCCCGAAACCGCCGCGCCCTCCGCCCCATCGGTTTCCACGCCGTCCGGGCCGGAAACGGTACCCTCAAATCCCGCCACCGAGACCCACGCCAACGTCTATGTGACCAAAACCGGTAAGCGGTACCATTATGACAGCCATTGCAACGGCGGCACCTACTATCCCAGCACGCTCGCTGACGCGCTGGCACGTGGGCTGACACCGTGCAACAAATGTGTCAAGTAAACGGCTTGACAACTTCACAGAAAGCGGCTATACTGAAAACATAAAAAAGGGCGCGTTGCCGGTAGACGGTTATGCCCTCAAAATTTTTTGATCGAAATGACCGCTAAGTTTGAGAGGCTTGGGCGGTCATTTTGCGTATGTAACGAAAATGAAAGCGAACAGTGCTGTAAACAGCATGATGCGCAAAATCTTCTCACACACCGCGTTCACCCCCTTCCGGGTTGGATTGGGGAGAACTTCACCTCCTTCCCTTGAAGGATGGAGGGCAAATAACCGCCTACCGCTGGCACGGCAGCGCGCTGAAAAATAATTTTTTTCCTGCTCAACAGGATATCACAATTTGGAATAAATTTCAACAAAAGCCCTCGGTTTCAGCCGAGGGCTTTTGCAGGCAGGTGTCTCCCGCTCAGCGATTGATTGTGCCAATCGGGACATGCTGTCCATAGGGATGCCGCCCCACCCGAAGGACCTCAAGGTCATCCAGCATCCCCCATATACCTGGCGAGATATTCCTCCAATTTTTCCATATATTGCGCGTACATCCGGTTGTCGTTCTGCAACCCGTGCCCGGAGTGCGGGAATTCAAAATAGTCGTATGGCACATGGTTTGCTTCCAAGGCCGCGATAAGCGGTTGGACGCTCAAGACGGGACACACTTTATCGTGCTTCCCATACGCCAAGAGGGTAGGCACAGAACGCTCGTCAATCCAGCGGTCGGCGGAGATCGGCTTGACGGCCTCCAGGTATTCCCCGGAGCGGATCATTTCCGGCGTGATCGCCGTGCCGGACATCGTGCCAAACAGGTTTGCGGCCGCTTCCGGGTTTTTGTCCAGGCCATAGTTCGTCCAGTCCTCAAAATGAAAGCTGGCTGGGCCGACCATCTCGAACACCATCTTGACCGGGATGGGGGCCGTACCGGCGTCCCGGTAGGCGTAGACCAGCGCCAGCGTGCCGCCCGCGCTGCCTCCGGCGACCGCCATCCGGTCCAGCGGATAGCCCAGCTCCTCGGCCGCGGCGACCACATGGGGCATCGCATTTTTCACGTCCATGGTCTGCGAATAGACACTTACCGTGGGATTTTCCTGGCTAAACAAGGTGTAGTTGATGCCGGCGGTCACATACCCTTTGGCGCATAGCCATTTCAAAATACCTGCATCGCCGCGCTTGTCTCCACTGGTAAAGCCCCCAGCATGGAGATAGACGATCAGTCCATAGTGCTCCTTCGTATGCCCGGCAGGGACATACAAATCAAACCGATTTGCTTCCCCGTCCCCATAGGCAAGGTCGGTGTAGACCGTCCCGACCGAATCGTCCCAATCCACGGTATACTTGCCGTGGAACGGGTCGGCTGTCATCTTGACCGCTGCGGACCCGAGAAATGCGGCGAGAAACGTCCCAACATAAATCAGCCCCCACATAAGCCTCCCCTTTCTTTTTGTCCGTTTCACAGGAAATTCCCTCCAAACAGCGTGCCGCCCAGCAGCAGGTTCATGGCGGCCCGGACAGCCAGACGCCCCAGCACAACGGCGGCGACGGCCACCGCCGCCAGGACGAGCAGCCGCTTCGGCAGGATCGGCATGAGATCCCCTCCTTGACATTTTGTTGGGACGATTGTATCATAATGCATATCGATGGGTCAATCGTCTCATCAAAAATGAGACAAACGGGGAGGATTTGTATCAGGCCATGCGTGCAAGCAACCAGGAAAAGAACAGCTATGTCCGCCGCCAGATCCTGCATACGCTGCTGGAGATGATGCGCGAACAGGAATTCCAGGACATCGTCATCAGCAGGCTGACCGCGCGCGCCGGGGTCGGCCGGGCTTCTTTCTACCGGAACTTTACGGACAAAGAAGACGTGCTGCGGCAGGAGGCCGACCGCCTGGCAAGGGAATGGCAGCAGCAGTATGACCGGCGGGCGCACGCTGCGCCGTCCGAAGTGCTCGTCAGCCTGTTGGACTTTTACAAGGCCCATTCCGCCTTCTACCTTGCGCTATACCGGGCCGGGCTGTCCGAGATCGTGCTGGGCACCCTTTTGGAGCAGGCAGCAGTCTCGCCCGACCTTCCAAACGCCGTGGCATACCTGCGCGCTTCGGTCGCCTATATGATATTTGGCTGGGTCGTCGAGTGGATGAAGCGGGGCATGCCGGAAAGCGGCACCGAATTGGCAAAAATGATCGCAGACGCACAGGCGCGATGATGCGTGGCCGGCCGCAGCGGGCGCGCCGCTGCGCCAGCCGGGCCGCACAGGCCAATCGGAAAGGGGAGCTGCCCAAATGGCAAAGATCAAGTCCATCCTTTTTGCAGCCGGGATCCTGCTGCTCATCGGGGCGGCCGCCTGCCTCTATCTGGGCCTGCGCGGCCTCGCCGGGGTGCGGCCCGCGGCCGCCTACGTTGACCAGGGCGTGCACACCTTTGTGCCAAGCGCGGTTTACCCGGTCCAGGTGGAAAACCACGCCACCGGGCGGGACAAGCGCAACCACCCCACCCGGACCGTCTACCTGGTCGCCTACCGCGCCACGGACGGCAGCGGCTATACCTATCGGTCTGCGGCCGGTGCGGCCGAGCAGACCGCCCGGCAGATCGTAGCGGCCGGCGAGCCGGTCACGCGGCGGGTGCTGTCCGTCCCGCAGGACGGCGTCTCTGTCACGGTGGAGGCCGACCAGACGGCGCAGTCCTATGTGGCCGGGCAGCGGAAAACCTATGGCGCCATGGCCGGGGCCTCGCTGGCATACCTGCTGATATGGGCCGCCGTCCATGTGGGCGTGGCCTATCGAAGACGCCGGCAGGGCCGGCACAGCAAACGAACAGGAGAATGACAATGCAATCGATCTTACTGATTGGACAATCCAATATGGCCGGGCGCGGCTTCCTGCACCAGGTCACGCCCATCTGCGACGAGCGGATCTGGATGCTGCGCAACGGCAGATGGCAGATGATGGCCGAGCCCATCCATTTCGACCGGTCGGTCGCCGGGGTCGGGCCGGCGGCCTCCTTTGCGCAGGCGTGGTGCGCGGCGCATGCGGGCGAGCAAATCGGGCTGATCCCCTGCGCTGAGGGCGGCAGCTCGATCGACGCGTGGAGCCCCGACGGCATCCTATTCCGCCATGCCGTCAGCGAGGCGCGATATGCCATGGAGCAGAGCACGCTGATCGCGGCCTTATGGCACCAGGGGGAAAGCGACAGCTACGGCGGGCGATACCGGCAGTATGCGCAAAAATTGGACGGCATCGTCCGTGGGCTGCGCCAGGCGCTGGGGACGCCCGACCTCCCGTTCCTGATCGGCGGGCTTGGCGACTACCTGGGAAAGTCCGGGTTCGGCCTGGGCTGCGTGGAATATGCGCAGATCAATCAGGCGGCCATGCGCTATGCCACGCAGGCAGAAAACTGCTATTTTGTGACCGGGGAATCGCTGTATCCCAATCCCGACGGCATCCACATCAACGCCGAATCCCAAAGGCGGTTCGGCCTGCGGTACTTTGCCGCCTACCAGTCCCGGTCCCATGTGACCGCGCCGCTGCCGGAGGAAGCGCAGACGGTCCAGGCGCTTTCCGCCCGGGCACACACGCCGGCAGAGCAGCAATACCTTGCGCTCGAACAATTTACACGCGGGGAGATGTCCTGGGAGGCCGTACAGGCCTACCTTCGGTAATCCCCCGCCCCAAACCAGGCCCCCGGAGCCCTTGCGCCCCGGGGGCTTTTCTTGTCCGTGCGGCCCGCAGGTATCACGCCCGCGTCACAGTGCCTTTTCCATCCAGATATGCGGGCAATGCTCCTCCAGCTCGACGGCGCCATAGGCCGTGTAACCCAGCTTCTCATAAAACGGCCGGGCCTGCACCTGGGCATGCAGGGCGATGCGGCGGCCCTGCCGCTGGCGCACGGCCTGCTCGGCGGCGCGCAGCAGCGCGGCCCCGACGCCCTTCCCGCGATAGGCCTTGACCACCGCGATGCGCCCGACGAGATAGGTATCGCACCCCGGCGCCCGGTAAAAGCGGCCGGTCGCGATGGGAACCTCCCGGTCGCACAGCACCAGATGGCTTGCGCGCGGGTCAATCTCGTCAAACTCATCCCGGAAGCCCTGCTCGTCCATAAAGACCGCCCGGCGGATGGCTGCGGCCTGCGGCGGCAGCCCGTCGTCGTATAAATATACCTGCATGGAACATCTTCCTCCTTCACAAGAAACCAAAAAGGCATCCAAAAGCCAACCTTATAGCGCAAGCTGCGCCGTACCTACGGTTTGCTTTTGCATGCCTTTTGGGCGGCACGATCCGGTGACTGGCCGCCAGCATGATCTATTTTTTTCTGATTATACCAGGCCACGCGGCGGAAGTCAACCGCCTTAGGGGCCGCCCCATCGCCCGCGCGGGCCTGTGACAAGGGCTGTGCAGAAAAACAGGAGATATCGCGCACACTTCCGGGACGCTTTCTATGCTATACTGAAACCAGAAGGATAGGAGATGATACCATGCTGCTGTTCAGCGAATACCTGCGCGAGCTTTTGCAGGCCAAGGGCATGACCGTTTCGGCGCTGTCCCGGCTGGCCGGCGTCGAGCGGACCGCGCTGTCCAAGGCCCTGGCCGGACAGCGCGTGCTGCCCTACGACGCCCTGGACGAGCTGATCTACCACCTGCGGCTGACGCCCGGCGAGGAGGAGCACCTGCGCACCTATTACGACGCGCAATTTGAAAAGGAGGGCATCCGGCGCGCCCGCGAGCGGGTGGGGCGGCTGTTCTCCGACCTGGCCGAGCTGGACTTCTCGGCGCCGGCCTTTGAGGAGACCCGGCTGCTGATGAACCTGGCGCAGTACGCCGGGACGCGGGCCATCTATGCCGGCGTGACCAACGTGCAGCCGCTTTTGCGCATCGTGCTGACCGAAGAGCTGTCCCACCCGAATGCCCGGATCGAGCTGACCGTGCCCCCGACCGACACCTTTTTGGGCGATGAGCTGCTGCGCCGCTATCTCGGCGGCCAGATCACCGCCGAGGTCAGCCAGATCATTGCCTTTGACGCCTCGGGCTCGGCCGAGGACAGCAACCTGCACAACCTCTCGTGCTTTTGCCGCATCTTCCCCATGTGCCTGCTGTCCCGGCGGCACTACCACCCCTATTACTACTACGCCGACGGCGCGGCCGCGCGCTACACCGACCCCTTCCCCTATTTCCTCGTCACCCACTCGTGCGTGGTCTGTCTGTCGGACGACGGCGGGCGGGCCATGCTGCTGCGCGGCGAGGACCAGGTCGCGTGCTACCACCGGCACTTCCAGGCGCTGCGCGCCCAGTGCTACAGCCTCATCCAGTACACGTCCGACCCGGTCGAGGTGCTGACCGTCTACGACGGCTGCACCGAGAAGGACGGCTTTTACCCGGACGATCTACGCCGACCTCGAGCTGTCCTGCGACACCGGCACGGTCAACCTGCCGCACATCACACTGGGCGATTACACGCCCCAGGAGACCGTCCTGCGCGCGGCCGACGGCACCGAAACCCCGGCCGCAGGCGCCACGGCATTGCAGCCGGGCCAGACGCTGGTCTACCGCTATGTCATCCAGCTCGGGCAGGACCTGCCCCTGCTCTTTGAGAGCAACCTGCTCGAAGGGATGCTGACCGAACAGGAGCTGGACGTCCAGACCCACACGCGCAGCATCACCAAGTTCAAACTCTTTGCCGGCGACTTCGGCCTGACCGAGATGGGCGTCTTTTTGAAGACCCTGCCCACGCTGAACCCGGACGACGCCACGGCCTTCTGGCAGTTTATCTACAACACGGACAGCACGCCTGACGCTGGCAATATGTATTACCGTCTGCTGACCGGCGACCTGAACGAATACGACGGCACCATGGAGGAGCTGCGCATCTGGATCGCGTCCATGTTCCAGGCCGTGCGCGCGCGGATGAACTGCTATGTCAAGGAGTCCAGCGAGACGGTCGGCCTGCTGTCCGACGGCCTGGTGGACTACCTGTGGGGCAAGCTGAAGGCCAACGGCCTGACGGGCGAGGACGACCTGCGGGAGTACGCCCTGAAGAAGATCCTAAATGGCGTGCGCGACACCTTCCTCTCGATCGAGGACCTGCCCTCGTCAGCCGTCAGCAGCTTGCAGGACATCACGCTCTCGGTCAAAACCCTCCAGTCGGCCAAAGCGACCATAAACCGGTTCATCAGCAACATGCAGGCCGGGCTGCGCGCGGCGGGCCTCGTGCTGGAGAGCGAATATGCGGCGCGCTACGCCTACTTCAACTATTATCTCAATCACCGCATCGACTATGCGCATCCCGGCGACGCAATCTTCCGCCTGCTCTTGGACAGCGCCGCGCTCGACCTGCAAAACCGGTACTGGACGAGCGAAGCGCTCGACACCATCACGTGGATTACGGGCACGGATAGCTGGGTAAACCACACGGACACCATCGAGCGCTGGGCCGAGACGCTCTACCAGTTCGAGGTCATCGCTCTCAACTATGACACCGGTGAGGAACCCGGCGGCGAGGAGCCTGGCGGCGAAGAGCCCGGCGGTGAGGAGCCCGGCGGTGAAGAGCCCGGCGGCGAAGAGCCCGGCGGCGAGGAACCCGGCGGCGAAGAACCCGGCGGCGAAGAGCCCGGCGGCGAAGAACCCGGCGGCGAAGAACCCGGCGGCGAGGAGCCCGGCGGCGAAGAACCGGACGAGGATGAGCCGGACGCGGACGACGACAAGCCGTCCGGCAGCGGTTCGGCCAGCCATTCCCGGCCGTCCCGCCAGGAAGATACAGCCACGGACGAGGACGCGCCCCAGCGCATTACGGTCTCGGATGACAGCGTGCACGGCGCGGTCACGGCCGATATGCAGGACGCAGCGCCCGGCGACCTTGTGACCATCACGGTCACGCCCGCAGCCGGCTATGTGCTGGACACCCTGCGCGTGACCGACGCCGCCGGCAGTCCGGTCGCGCTGACGCTGGCCGACGGGCAATACACGTTCGTCATGCCCGACGCCGCCGTCACCATTGAGAGCACCTTCCGCGCGGCGGGCGCCGCCTTTGCCGACGTGCCGGCGGACAGCTACTTCTACGCCCCGGTGCAGTGGGCGGTCGCAAACGGTATCACGAGCGGCGTCCGCGCGGACGCCTTTGGCCCGGAACTCGGCTGCACCCGCGCCCAGACCGTCACCTTCCTGTGGCGCGCG
>NBJMC04202__coassemble_2924_pt1 | contig 9603 bp, 10 predicted proteins | sample NBJMC04202__metabat2_low_PE_039 | metagenome-assembled genome bin NBJMC04202 | reverse complement strand
ATCATTTCCTACCGGGGCTCTTTTTTGTACTGTATGCACAATCTGGAGCAGTTCATGCCTGTCTGCATCGCTTCGGGCTTTTCTTTCTGGAATCAGCCTTGTCCGGACGTTCCCATTTCAATATCGATAAAAAGAAAAATCTTTTGGATAGATAAAAGAAAACCACGCCTGGACGAAATCCTGCCAGCGTGGAAAGTGCCATTGCGGCGAAACCGCCTTCCGTTTTACTTGGTGCTCTGTGCGGACTCTGTGCCGTAGATCAGGTCATCAATATCGGGCGTATCCGGACGCTGGGGGCGAATCTTGGTCATCAGCATGTCGATCATGCCTCCTCTCTGCTATGTAAAATATTCGGATGGCGCGCGGGTGTTTCCACGGCCCTCCGTCCTTGTATAGTATAACAGAAATGCATGTCGAAATCAAATGAATTTTATGTAAACTTTATAAGAAATTTAGAGGGAATGCTGTAAAAGTTGCAGAAAAAACCGAAAGATTTGCGGCAAGATGTCGAAAATAGATTGCAAAAAGTATAGAAAAGATGAAAAAAGGCAAAAAAGAAAGGCCGTTCCCGGCCAGCAGATAGAGGAGAAAGGACCCGCAAAAAGAGTCCATGCAAAAAAAAGAGCCCCCGCTTTGCCGATGCAGCCCATTATAATAACCTGCACGACTCGAGCAGGTGGGCTTCCTATCCCAGGCCGCTGTGCTTCCAACTTCCGCTTTTGATTCGCGGGAGGCCTGCGCTTGGCAAGGGAGATATTCGGAATCCCTTATACATAATGTGGGTTTAAAACGGACCGCTGTCAAACATTGCAGGGGGGTCTTCCAGGGAAAGAGGGGGACGGGGGATTACTCGCCGGCGTCGTCGTACATGTCCTCGACGCGCTCCATAACGATCTGGAAGATGCGGTCGGCCTCGTCGTCGTCATCGACTGAGACCAAGATCTCCTCGCCGTCCTCGTCGTCAACCCGCAGGATGACGACCTCGGCCTCCTCGTCCACAGCGAGCTCCGCCGGGATAAAGGCCATATACAGGTTGCCGTCAACCTCTACGGTGTCGATATGTTCAAATTCGACCTCGTTGCCGTCCTCATCGGTCAGGACAACGTAGTCGTTGCCGAACGTTTCGCTCATAACTTGCGTGAACCTCCGTGATAGTAAGATTCTATGCCGCGCGGCGGCGGTGTATTCCTGTTAACATCAGGATAACGGAAAGCGGGGGAATTTTCAATGGCTTTTTTGGAAAAAGACGTAAAAAATTTCACGGCTGGATGCGTACCCGCCGGCAATCCCGCCCGGCTTAGGGTACTACTGTACGATATTTGCGGGCATTTGTCAAGCAAAAGCGCGGTTTTCTGCAAGATTTAAAAATTTTACATACAGCCCACTTGACAAACGCGGAAAGAGCGGTTATACTAACAAAGCAACAAGAAAGTAAGGCCCGCGGCCTGCCGCGTCCGGCCTTCACCCGCCGCTTTCCGCAAACGGGTTCACATCGTTCCTCCGCCGGCGCGTCCGCCGCATGCGGCCACGCATGCCGGGAAAATTGGCGCCGCCTGGGCGGCTTTCGGGGACAGTGACCATGTACGGACAGCGCGGCTGTCTTTTTTTGTGCCCGAAAAAATTTCCCGTGAAAACCGCTAGGAGGTGCGTTCGCTATTAGCAGCATGGAACATCAGATCAACGAAGAAATCCGCGACAAGGAAGTCCGCCTGATCGACGCGGGCGGCGAACAGCTCGGCATCATGTCCGCGCAGAAGGCGCTTGAGGTCGCCATTGAGCGCGGTATGGACCTCGTCAAGATCGCGCCGCAGGCCCAGCCGCCGGTCTGCCGCATCATGGACTACGGCAAGTTCCGCTTTGAGCAGGCCAAGCGCGAGAAAGAGGCGCGCAAAAACCAGCGCGTGATGGAGATCAAGGAGATCCGCCTGTCCCCCGGCATCGATGTCAACGACCTGAACGTCAAGGTTGGGCATGCGCGCAGATTCCTCAAGGGCGGCGACAAGGTCAAGGTGTCCGTCCGCTTCCGCGGCCGCGAAGTCACCCATTCTTCCATCGGTCTGGAGCTGCTCAAGCGCTTCGCGGAACAGTGCAGCGAGTTTGGCACCATCGAAAAGCAGCCCAAGCTGGAGGGCCGCCACATGCACATGTTCTTGGCCCCCATCAAAAAGGAAAAGTAAACCCAAGGTGCATCCCCTTTATTCCACGGATGCGACATACAGAGAGGAGTTTAAACGAATATGCCTAAGATCAAGACGCACAGCGGTGCAAAGAAGAGATTCAAGGTTTCCAAGAGCGGCAAGATCAAGCGCGCTCATGTTGGCCGCCGCCACATCCTGACCAAGAAGAACACCAAGCGCCTGCGCCACCTGCGCAAGGAAGGCTTCGCGGACAAGACCAACGTTGCAGAGGTCAAGCGCCTGCTGCCGTACGCGTAAATTCTTTTTCATCAGAGACTATAACAGGAGGCTAACATACTATGGCAAGAGTTAAGGGCGCGATGATGTCGCGCAAGAGAAGAAAGAAGATTCTGAAGCGCGCCAAGGGCTATTTCGGCGCCAAGTCCACCCATTTTAGAACTGCCAACCAGGCGGTCATGAAGTCCCTCAAGTACGCTTACATCGGCCGTAAGCACAAGAAGCGCGACTTCCGCCGCCTGTGGATCACCCGTATTTCCGCGGCCTGCAAGGCTTGCGACATCAACTACAGCCGCTTTATGAACGGCCTGAAGAAGGCTGGCATCGAGATCAACCGCAAGATGCTCTCCGAGCTGGCTGTCGGCGACAGCGCGGCGTTCGCGGCGCTGGTTGAGAAGGCAAAGGCTGCCCTCTAAGAGCCCCGTTTTCACATGATCCCGAGGGGGGACGCTGCGGCGTCTCCCTTTTTTTGCGGGCTTGCCCGGACTGGTTGACAAACCAAAGCCCGATTTGCTATAATAATTGAGCCGTGATGCGCCGCCATGGTGGAACTGGTAGACACAAGGGACTTAAAATCCCTCGGTAGAAATACTGTGCGGGTTCGATTCCCGCTGGCGGCACCACGAAAAGAGCCCTGTATCTTTCGATACGGGGCTTTTTTGTCCTTTTGGAAGGGGTTGGAATTTTTTGGGGTGCGCCGCACAGCCGCATTTCTAACAAAATTCTAACAAATTGCAGATGGATGGCTTTTACGCCAGCGCTGGGGTATAGCGCTCGGCATAGCGCAGAACAGCACGCGCGGTGTCCAGACCGATCTTCTTGGGATCTCGATTCTTGAGCCATGCGTTGACGTTTGCGTTGTTGAGCTGCAAATCCTTGCACATACGATAGGTCGAAAGACCTTTTTCCTGCTGGATGGCGGTGATCTTGTCTGCCATCAGCTGCTTGACGCGATCATCGCGCTCGCCCTGTCGCTTGACTGCACAAAAGCTGTTCCACACCTTCCGGTACTCGGGCGGCAGGTCGTCGGATGACCATTTCACATCCTCATTCTTATTTAACATCTCGTACAGCGCGGTGTACTCGGCGAAAACCGCCTGATTCTCACGGCAGACGTTGAGCAGCGTGTGCAGCTTGCCGCTCTCGACTGCGTACGCAAACAGCGGGGCTTTCAGGCGGGCGTTTTGGGTGGTCATCTCCTCAAACAGCTTGCTCAGGCTGAGTGTCCCTGTGAGGGACAGGGACTGTACATACTGTGTTACGAATCCACGGAATGTCAGTTGCCGCACGGGCGGTATCTCCTTTCATACTCGGAAAAATCATACAGAAAGTCGCGATAAGACCGGTCACTGAGGACATTTGCCATCACTTCATCGGGTGCATAGGCGATCTGGTGCAGGCGCTCCCAGTCGAGCTGTGCGAGGACGGCTGGCGAAATGATGTCCTCCCGATCCTGCGGCCGAATGGAAAACAGCTTTGCAATGACGATATCTTCCAGCGAAGCCGTGTAAAAATCGATCACCTGACCGTCAATCGGCAGTTTTTGCAGGCGGCTTTCGTAATTGTAGGCAAAATTACAGCTGTACGCCTGCACATCACAGTTGATATCGTAATCGGCCAGCAGTGACCTGAGCTGCGGTGACACCGAAAGCGCGTCGATATCATGGGTACTGCGTGCGATGACCTCCATCAAAATGAGTGCGCCGCCGCCCACGATGACCAGCCGCAGCCGCTGGCTATCAGGCAGCAAAAGCGCTGCCTCCTCGTCCAGATCGCGCAGTCTGCGCATCATATCTTCTTTGAGCATATCCCATTTTCTCTTTTCCATACTATTGTTATTCAAAAATATTATATGTGTTTTGGGCTGTTTTGTCAACCAATCACGTCATTTTGCTTGCGTAAAGCAAAGCACGGTGTTACGCTTAACACACAGGCGATGCTGCCGCTTTGTTCAGAATCATCGCCGTTTACTTGCGCTTGCAGTAGTCGCATCGTTTTTTACAGCGTTTGCCCGGCTGCTCTCCGAAAAATTCGCGGATCATCTGCCAGCGGCAGCGATCTTCGGTCTGTGCGTACGCCTGCAGGGCATGCAGTGCAGCCAGACGCTGTTTGAGTTCCTTGCCGGTCAGGTCCAGCGCGTTCTTGCGAATCAGACGCTCGCAGATGGTAAAGTCATAGCTGTGCCAGAGCAGCACGGCCTTGGACTTCTTACCGTCACGCCCGGCTCGTCCGACCTCCTGGGTGTAATCGTCCAGTCCAATCAGCGGGGCGTGATGAATGACCAGCCGGATGTCCGGAATGTTGACGCCGAGTCCAAAGGCGTTCGTGCACACCATAATACGCTGCTTGCCGTTCTGGAAATCTTGCAGGATTTCCATTTTATTCTTGCGCTTACCATGATAGCACGCGACCGAGAAGCCGCTCTTTTTGAGGAACTTATACAGCTTTTCGACCCGCTTGACCGTGTTGCTGTAAATCACCACGCGGCCGGTTTTACACTTACGAAGAAGGGCAACGATCTCCTCTCGCTTACGCTGCTCAATGACCTCGGCATCCTTGCGGCCTCCCAGACCTTGTCCGACCTCGATCACGCGAAGCAAAATATTGTCTCGGGTAACGCCGATCCGATGGATGTACGGAGCTCGCAGGGCAAGCTTAACAGCGATTTCATCGGCAGTTTCCATGGTGGCAGTCGCGGTAAATGCCGCCACCACCGGACGCTCCGGCAGACCGGCAACGAAGTCCTTGATCCTCAAATAGTCCTCGCGGAAGCCGCTTCCCTGCTTGACGATGCAATGTGCCTCGTCCACCATAACACCTGCAATTTTGCATTCTCTGATTGTTTGTTTTAAGTATATATTTTGCAACATCTCAGGCGTAACGTACAGCAGCCGCAGCTGACCGGACGCGATCTGTTCCAGCACCTGCTGCTTGTCCGCAGGCGGCAGCAGGCCGTTGATGGTCGCCGCCGCAATTCCGCGCTCGTGCATCTGACGTACCTGGTCAAGCTCCAGCGCCAGATGCGGCTCCACCACGATAACCAGCTGCTCGCGCTGCAGCGCCAATGCCTGAAAAATAACCGACTTACCCGCCGAGGTCGGCGCGATGCACAGCGCATCGGTACCAGCCAGCAGCTGCTCCAGCACGGCCTCCTGAAATGGACGCAGGCTTTCAATCCCCAACTGTTCCAAGATTTTTGTCTGCAACATAACATGCTCCCTTCTTCATGTAGATACCGGCAGCCGGCATGTAAAACCGGCTGCACGCGTTCACAACGTCACAACGCAAAAAAATTAAAAAATACAGGAAGATATGTGTTTTTACAAACTTTTGCAGATCATAAATCACATGTTTCCGTCATATGTTCTTCGGTTTTTCCCATATGCACACGGGCAGCAGCACGTGAGCCGTGGATTTTCCGTTTTGGCCGCGCACATTTTGGCTCATCTTTTCCAGCAGGCCGAGCGTCTTGAGATGACTGCGGAATTCTTCAGAATCCGCCCTGCGCATCCCCAACCGAGATTCCAGAAAACGTGGAAAACTGTCCTTGAGTTCGAAAGCAATGCAGTGCTGTTCCATCTTACCCTTGTACCAAAACGCGAGGCTTCCAGCTCCCATCTCCTTTGCCGAAGGAGCGACAACATCATTCCAGCACGCCCGATCTCGGAGAAGCTGGACTGCCCGATCAAAGCGTTCGAGCTGCTCGGTCTGCTGCATCTCGTGCTGCGCAAATAAACCGTTCGCCCAGTGTGAAAATGGCCTTTTGGTTTCGCTTCCGAGAATCTCATCGATCGCCGCATATACACTCATAATATATATTTTTTGAAATCCTTCAACTCCAACGGTGCGGTTGGTCATCTGCCACGCTAAGCATCTTACAAACCGCTCGCGCTGCGCAACGATCACCTTGGCAACATCGCGCAGGACTGCAAGATCTCCGCTGCCCGGCGCCTCAAACGCCGGCCAGTTCAGTGTAAAGCACAGGCTGTCAGGCGGAAGGGTGCTGCCGATAAGAATCGGCAGCGTCCCAAGTGGGTAGTCACTGTGCCCGTAGGTGGCATCCCCCCGTGCATGCTGCATCAGCAGTGACAGGGTGCGCTGCACTTTGTCGCGTTCAACCCGCACCAGAAGCGGTATGTGCGAGATTTTGCGCAGAATTTCGATCGCCTGTGTGTCCTGCACCTCGAATTCGGTCTGCCACAGCGTCATGCAAGTTTTGACCGTCGTGAAATTCAAATCACGCATCAGCGCCCGCAGGGTTTGCAGCTGCAGCGACTCTGCCGCTTCGTTGTCGCTGAGACGCAAGGCCGGGTAGTAAAGAGGCGCCATCCCCGTGGGGAACTCCGACATGACCGTCGCCAAGATGGCGTGTACCGCACAGAACACGACCGGCACTGGCAGGCGTTCGATTGCATCTAGATCTTTTAGAGCCGTTTCCTGTTGTGCTGCACCTGAACAAACTCTTCTAAGTCGGCGATCGACCCAGATCGTACCTGAAAATAGACCATACCCGACAATGTCTAAAACATGATGCACCATTCTCTTTTCGCTTTCATTCAAATCGATGCCTTCAAAATCATACTGAGCCTTGGCTTCGACTCGGTTAATCGACAATAAAATATACTTTTTGCGCGAAAACACGGTAACCCGATAGCGAATAACCCGGCCTTCCACTGCAATATTAAGCATCGGCGCGGGCAAGGGAATCCATTCGAATTGCACATTTGATTTATCTCGCACACAACTGTTTTTAACTTTCATACCTGATTTTTTCAATTTCTTCACGATTTCCTTGCGAAAATCCATGATTGCATCCCACATTTCTTCGCATATCTGCGTGTTTTTAAAAACGCACGTGATGCCTCTGGGGCGTTCAAACAGAAATGACTCCTTTTCAAGACACGCATCGAGTAACGCAATGATCGCATTCGTATATTGTGCTTCTGTCTTATTCATAATCTACTCCTTTTTCTTCGTTTGTATTTTTTAACAGTACCTCTCCCAGCAGGTCGAGGGCATGCTGTTTGCTCCTTCCGTCAACGTGCGCGTAGCGCGTCGTTGTCATGTAGGTGGCGTGACCCAGATACGCCTGAATTTCGCGTAAACTGCAGCCATTTTGCAGCAAAATCGTTGCGCAGGTGTGCCGCAAGTCGTGAAAACGCAGCTTGGGCAGCGTGCTTGCGGCCATTTTATGACGAAAATGGTCGGTCACGTAATTCGGCCATAGCAGTACACCATTTTGGTCGACAAACACATACGCCGCATCGGTATCGCTGTATCCTTCATCCGCTGCCCGTCGGGCTTCGGCTGCGGCTTTACGCGCCAGCAGACGCTCGCGCATCGCGTCCGACAGTGGAAAACTTCTCCGCGAGGCCTCTGTCTTGAGGTCGTTGCTCCGGATCAGCTGCCAAACACCGTCGACCTTGACTTGCACAACTTTGTGGCGCACGTGGAAGACCTGTCGATCGAAGTCGATATCGGACCATCGGAGCCCCAGAATCTCGCTGCGACGCAACCCGTACAGAACTGCGATCTGGACAATGTCTTCGAGCGGGTCTCCGCGGAACAGGTCGAACAATGCACCGACCTCATCAATCGTATATGTATTCGCCTCAAAAGTTTCGTTTTTCGGCGCTTTCACGCATTTTACCGGGTTCAATATTGGAGCTCCGTTGCGGATCTCATCATTGAAAACCGACTTGAGCAGTGTGAGATGATGCCGCACGGTGTTTGCGGACAGCCCTTCTTTGATGAGGAAGTCGACATACCCTTCAATCACCGCTGGCGACACAGCATTGGTCACCAAGTTGAGCCGGGCAAAATACGGTCGCAGTCTCACTAGAATCCGTTCGTACCCCTCAATGGTGGTCGGTGCGAGTTCCAGCCGCTTGCGGCGCAACCACCGGTCGATCAGCGCAATAAACGGAACTTCTCCGACATCAGCCACCGCCCAGCCCGCTCGCCGCTGCTGCTCGTCCAGCTGCTCCTGCAGCTCGATGAGCTTCAACTCGAGCATCTGCTTTGCCTTGCGCTTGTTCCCGGCAACAGGCAAGCCGGTCGAAATCCATTTCTGCCTGTACTGCCCGATAGGTGTCGGTATGCGTGCAACGATGTAAAATCGTCCATTCTTCTCCTGCAAAGTAGCAGAAATTCGTTTTTCCTTCATATTTTCACAACCTTTCTACGGTCTTATTATATCGACCACGCCCTGTTTCCACAGTGCACCAAATGCCCATTTTGGCTACAATTTCAAAAAGGAGGTCGCGCCATGTTTTACTCTGACGCAACAAAAAAGCCGACCCCCAATCCGGAGTCGGCTTCCGTCCCATTTTTACTTGAATTTGAACCCGCACATGGTCTGCGCTATATTCTGCGCCAGTTCGATGCGTTTTACACCACTTGCGCGGATTTAGAGCTGCCTACCAGCAATGCTATCACCTTTTTTGACACACTTTCCAAGCGTTTAAGGGGCCTGTCCAAACCCTCCCGGCAAGAATGCTACCAGTATTCGCAGCTACTCTTCCTCCATTTCTGCTATCGCCAGTACCTGTTCCCCTTTCCCTCCCTGTGCCAGTCGGACACGGTGCACAAGGAGGTGCGCCGTTTGCTGGAAACACCCGATCAGCAAACCCTGCATGCCGAGCTGGAACACTCCTGCCTCAAACAGACACTGTCCCAAGCCATCCAGCGGCAGGATTTGGACGTCTTCCAGCTCTATTCAGAGCGCTGGCAGCAGCAATCACTGAACGAACAATGTGACAAACTGCTTGCCAAACTCAAACCACTTCAAGCTACCGCATTGGAGCCCCACCCTTTGAACTTTGAACAGGCTAAAACCCTGCTCAATTTCTTCACCGAATACTTCATGGGCACCAAACGCCTAACCTCAACAACCCTGAAGTACAATAAATATGGAAGCATTGACCAGTGCATGCTGAGATTTGACTTTCTTACTGCGCTCCATAAACTTGCATGCAAAGCGGAGCATGTAGATGATCTGTCTGACGCACAGATCATCGATCTGGTGACACAACTGCAAGACCTTCTCAGCAAAAATCGCGAATGTGTTGCGGTCGACAGTATCCTCTACAAATTTTGCGAGGTGTCCGATGATCTCGAATCCAGCGAAGATCCCCCATATCTAAGCGAGCGCATGGGTAACTTAAAAGCCAGAATATATCTGTTGCTT
>NBJMC04202__coassemble_2863_pt1 | contig 9836 bp, 9 predicted proteins | sample NBJMC04202__metabat2_low_PE_039 | metagenome-assembled genome bin NBJMC04202 | reverse complement strand
GGGACAAATTGTCCCGAGGCTGGTTCTGGCGCTGCTTCGCCAACCGGCATATCCCATTCGGACGGTCATGTATTTTTCAAGCTACAATGTCTGGTGACAAGTACATTTTAGCGAAAAAACATGACCATTCCCGTATATCCAAAAGGATGGAAAAGCTCCTGAAAAAGCAGGAATTTCCATGCTTATGGACAAGCTGTGTTATAATAAAAGAAATGGAGCAGCGGGGAGGCTTGGCATGAATACGACCTTAACGATTCAGGAAAAATTGAAGGATTTGCGGGTGGAGCACGGACTTACCTTGGAACAACTGGCCGACCAGACCGGGCTTTCCAAATCTGCACTCGGCAAATACGAGAATGACGATTATAAGGACATCAGCCCTTTTGCCATCGTCACACTGGCAAAGTTTTATCATGTGACCACGGACTATCTGTTGGGTGTATTAGAGCAAAAAAATCACCCAGACACAAAGCTGAGTGCTCTGCACCTGAGTGATGATGCGATTGATGTTCTGAAAGCCGGGAAATTCAACCCCCGGCTGCTGTCGGAAATTCTCTGTCACCATGATTTCCAGAAAATGATGCTGGATGCGGAGATTTATGTGGATCGGATCGCAGATATGCGGATTAGCGATATGAACGCCGTACTGCAAGCCGTCCGCCAAATGGTACTGATGCAGCAGGGAGAAACGGAAAATGATCTGTACCTGCGGACGCTGGAACTTGCACAAGAACAAGAGGACGAGTATTTCGGCCATGTTATTTCTGACGATTTAAAGCTGATCCTTCGGGATATTCGGGAAGCCCATCAAAATGATGCAACTACTGCGGACCGCCATTCTCCGGCACTGGATGTGCAACAGAGTTTGCAGGAAGCCATGGACTACAAAGGCAGCGATGCGGAAAAACAGGCTCGCATTTTTCTCGCAACCTTTGGTATTGACTATGATGCGATTACGATGGAGCAGTTTGTCAATATAATAGAGGTCTTGAAGCTGTCCAAACACCTGAAATCCTCTATTAACCAGCGGGGGAAAACCAACATGACCCATGGAAACGGGAAAAGGAAAAGAAAACGCAAGTAGGCAAAAAAATATGCTGGACACGGTTGATTTCAACCATGTCCAGCATATTTCATTTACCCAATCCCGTCTGACAGATGCCGTAAGTGTAATTTTGAGTGAAATACTTTCTTACGAGCACCCGCCAATCAGGCGGCGCTTTTTTTGATTCCGGTCCCCGCCAGATCCCGGCGCGTGCCGGGGCTGGCCCCAGGGAATCGGACAGGGTTTACAGGCGGTCGCGGGCGGTCGTGAGCATGCGGGCGTACACCAGCACGAACGCGAAGAAGAAGCCCGAGGTGACCGTGAACAGGATGTGGCCGGCGACGGCCAGGTAAGCGACCGTGATGCCGAGCGACACGAACGCGCCGAACACCAGGACGTTCCAGTTCTTGACCATGCGCATGAGGAACTGCACGCCGTAGCGGATGTACATCTGGGTCATGGCCACAAAGCCGAACACGCCGTACAGCAGGCCGACGTCAAACAGGTCCATCTCGATGATGTGGCCCTGCGAGCCGCGGCCGACGCCGAACAGCCAGGCGATCGGGCCTGCGGCCTTGAAGTCTGCCAGGGTCGCCGCAAGCTTGTTCCAGCGGCCCGAGATCAGGCTGCCGCCCTCCTCGTTGGCCGCTTCCTGCATGGCATTCATGCTCTCCTTGAGCATGTCCATGATGCCGCGGCCCGCGCCGCTCAGCAGCAGCGACATCCCATTGAAAATCAGCGCCACAATCACCGTGATCACGGCCAGGATGGCCGCCCGCCGCAGCATCTCGCGGCTGCCGCGCACGGCCACGGCGACGGCATACACCAGCATGACGGCCGACTCGCCGAGCATGGCGATGAGCGCGGTCTTGGTGCCGATGAGCATGAGGCAGACGATGCTCATGGCCGGGCCCAGGCTGTACAGCAGCATGCGGCCCCGGGTGAACTGGCGGCGCGGGATGAACAGGAAATAGGCGATGGCCAGGGGCAGCAGGATCATGAGGGCGCCCGTGATGTCGTTGCCCGAATAGTAGAAGCCGCGCACGCCGCGCGCGCCGAAGCGGTCATAGTAGGTGCTGTATCCGATGCGCAGGACGTACGGGATGAGGATGCCGAGCGAAAAGATGATGGTCATGCCGTTGACGTAGGCGTGCACCTTTTCGATCAGGCGATCCTGCGACAGTTCCGCGCGGCGGAACACGTTGAGGTAGACCATCGCGACCGCGACGTTGTACGCAAAGCGCGCAAAGAACGTCACGTCCAGCGAGAGATTGACGCCGCCGGTCCACAAAAACTCGGACAGGACCGACATGGCCCAGGCCGCGCCCATGGGCAGGGCGGTCAGGATGGAGCGCCGGTCGCGCAGCAGGAGCACATACACCACCATGACGACGAGCACCAGCATGCGCACGATGAGCGCGGGCGTGGTCGTCATGCCGCCGCTGTTGGTCAGCTCGCGGTAATTGAGCGCCTCCATGCCGGCATAGCCGCGGGTCAGCATCCAGATGTACAGACCGTTTACAATGTCCAAAACGGGATTGAACAAGAGATATAGCCAGAAGAACTTCTCCAGGCCTTTTAGGGATTTCTGCATCCGTTCACTTCCTTTATCCGTTGTTTGCCGTTTCATCTTATCACATCCGCCGCCTTTTTACAAGCCTGCGGGCGGCCTTTCCGATTTTTTCGTGCAATCTGCCCGCCCGCGCGGCGCCGGCCGCGGGCCGCCCGGAAAAAGTTTCATTTTCGGCCTGTATCTGGACATTTTCCCAGGTTTATGTTACTATAATAGAGAGAAAATATCCATTTTATACCCAAAGGAGGAGTTCTATGAGCCCACCCCTGCTGCTCATGGGGATTGTCATCCTCATCTGCATCGTGCTCAACCGCCTGATCCAGCGGCTGGCCGTCCCTTCCCTGCTCATCTTTATCGCCCTTGGCATGGTGTTCGGCGAAAACGGCCTGTTCCGCATCCATTTTGACGACTATCAGGTAGCGAACATCATCTGTTCGGTGTGCCTGATCTTCATCATGTTCTACGGCGGCTTTGGCACCAACCTAAAGGCCGCCCGGCCGGTGCTTGCAAAGTCGGTCGTGCTGTCCACGCTGGGCGTTATGCTGACGGCCGGCCTGACCGGCCTGTTCGCCCATCTGGCCCTGGGGCTGCCGCTGTACGAGAGCCTGCTCATCGGCGCGGTCATCTCCTCGACCGACGCGGCCTCGGTCTTTAACATCCTGCGCACCGGGCATCTGTCGCTCAAGTACGGCTCGGCCTCGCTGCTTGAGGTGGAATCGGGCTCCAACGACCCGATGTCCTACATGCTGACTGTCATCCTGGTGTCGGTGATGTCGGGCGCGTCGGTGTCTGTGCCCCGGATGCTGCTGTCGCAGGTCGTGTTCGGCGTGCTGTGCGGCGTGGTCATGGGCAAGCTGGCCGTGCTGCTGCTCTCGCGCCTGACCTTTTCGGACGATCACGGCCGGACCATCCTGGTCTTTGCCGTCGCTATCATCGCCTACGCCCTGCCCGACCTCATCGGCGGCAACGGCTACCTGAGCGTCTACCTGTGCGGCATCCTGATGGGCAATGCGAGCGTTTCGCAAAAGCGCTACCTCATCCACTTCTTTGATGTGGTGACCGGCGTGTGCCAGGTGATGATCTTCTTCCTGCTCGGCCTGCTCGTCACGCCCGCCGAGCTACCCGCCGTCTTCCTGCCGGCGCTGTGCATCATGGCCTTCCTGACCTTCATCGGCCGGCCGGCCGTGGTCTCGGCCATCCTGCTGCCCTTCCGCTCGCGGCCGGGGCAGATCGGCATCGTCTCGTGGGCCGGCCTGCGCGGCGTCGCCTCGATCGTGTTCGCCATCTATGCCGTGCTGGGCGGCGTGACCATGACCTACAACCTATTCAATCTGGTCTTCTGCATCGTGCTATTGTCCATCGCCTTCCAGGGCACGCTGCTGCCGTGGGTGTCGCGCAAGCTGGACATGATCGACCCGGCCGAGGACGTGTCCAAGACCTTCAACGACTACCAGGAGGACAACGACGTCGACTTCATCAAGGTCCACATCGCGGACGGCCATCCCTGGATCGGCAAGTCGCTGGCCGAGCTGGCCCTGCCGCACAACCTGCTGGCCGTGATGATCGCCCGGGACGGCCGGAACCTCGTGCCCGACGGGCAGACCGTGCTGGCCGACGGCGACCTTCTGGTCTTTGCCGCGCGCGCCTTTGAGGACCGCGAGAACCTGTCGCTGCGCGAGGTGCCCATCGACAAGGGGCACAAGTGGAACGGGCGGTCGCTGCGCGAGATCTCCACGCCCCAGCAGACCCTGGTCATCCTCATCCAGCGCGGCGCGCACACCATGATCCCGGACGGCGGCACGCGCATCCAGACCGGCGACGTGCTCGTGCTGGCCCAGCCGGGCAAGCCCTGAGCGCAGACCAAAAAGACCGCTCCCCAAAGGGAACGGTCTTTTTTTGCGCGGGGACGCGCTATCGGTTTTGGAGCCAGGCGCGGGCGCGGCCGACCAGCTCGGCCGTCTTGAAGCGGAAGGTCGTCTTCTGGCACAGGCTGCCGGCCGGCGCCTCGGCGGCGTCGGTGCACAGCGGCGGGAAGACCACGCACCACCAGTTTTTGCCCTGGGCCGCGCCCAAACGGATCTTGAGGCCGGTGTACTCGCCCGCCGGCAGGGCGAAGGTGTCATAGGTGCGGGTCGGGTAGTACTCGCCCGCGAGCTGGGCCGACAGGCTGTACGGCGCGCCCTGCGCGTCCAGGACGGCCTGCGCCGCGTCGGTGATGCCCTGTAGGTTGTCCCGCAGGATCTGCCGGACCGCTTCCGGCGAATCCGCCCCGTCCAGGAGCGGCTCGGTGACCGCGAGCACGCGGTCGCGCACGCGCAGCTTGATCTGCTGGTCGGCCGCGCTGTCCGAGTTGGCAATCACATGCAGGCGCACCAGCCCATCGGCCAGCGTCTGCTGGCCCAGTGCGGCGCAGGCGGCGTAAGCAAAGAGCGCGGCCAGCAGCAGCGCCAGCGCAAGCTCCATCGGTTTCCATCGGATCGTCATGGTCTATCCCATCCTCTCGCTTGGTTGTCTGACAGCAAGAGTATGGACCAAAAAACCGCGCGGCAAACCTGCGGCACGTCAAAATTTTTTTGCGGCCAGGGCGCTTACCGCCCCCAGCCGGGCTGCATGCGGGTCAAATGGGTGTCCGGGAAGTCTCGCCGCAGGGCAGCATACGCCTTGCGGGCCTTGTCCTCGGACCGGAACAGGCCGAAGGTGGTCGGGCCGCTGCCGCTCATGGCCGCGCCGTCCGCGCCGCAGGCCAAGAGGACGTCCTTGATCTGGCCGATCTCGGCGTGTGTGCGCGCGGTGACGCGCTCCATGACGTTGTACAGCCGGTGGCACACGCCCGCATAGTCGCCCGCCTGCAGGGCGCGCAGCACCCCGGCCGTGTCCGGCCGCTCGGGCAGGTCGCCGCCGTTCATCTGGGCGTAGACCGCGGCGGTCGAGACCGAAAAGCCCGGCTTGCACAGGACCGCCCAGCAGTCCGGCATGGGCGGCAGGGGCGTGAGCACCTCGCCGATGCCCTCGGCCAGCATGGTGCCGCCCACAAGGCAATAGGGCACGTCCGCGCCCAGCGCCAGGCCCATGCCGCACAGCGCATCCGTGGACAGGCCGGCGCCGTAGAGCGTATCCAGCGCGCGCAGGACGGCGGCGGCATCCGTGCTGCCGCCGGCAAGGCCGGCCGCGACCGGGATGCGCTTTTTGAGGGCAATGTGCAGGCCGTCGCAGGACAGGCCGGTGCAGGCAAAAAAGTGCTCGGCCGCGCGCACGGCCAGGTTGCGCCCGTCGGTCGGGACAAAGGGCTTGTCACAGGCGAGCGTCACGCCGCCCGTCCCCGTGCGCGTCACGGTCACGTCGTCGTGCAGGCCGACCGACTGCATGACCATGCGCACGGTGTGATAGCCGTCCGGCCGGCGGCCGGTCACGTCCAGCGTCAGGTTGATCTTGGCGTATGCCGAGAGGGTGATAGCATCCATAAAAACAGCGCCTCCTTCTGGGTCAGAGCGGATAAGCCTCGGCCTTGCGGCCGCGGAACACGGTCAGGTGGTCAAAGCCCAGCGCGCGGAGGTAGTCGCGGTAGACTGCGGCGCCGCGGCCGATGTCCGCCGCGCGGTGCGCGTCGCTGCCAAAGCTGACTCGCTCGCCGCCCAGCCGGCGGTACTCCTCCAGAATCCAGCGGTCGGGCCCCGGTCGCTCCATCCAGCTAAACAGCGTGGCCGCGTTGCACTCGATGGCGTAGCCGCGCGCGACCGCCTCGCGCAGGACGGGCAGGATGTGCTCCATAAAGTTATCGAACGAGGGGTGGTTGCCCGGGCGCTTCATGACGCGCAGCGGGTAGTCCAGGTGGGCCAGCACGTCAAAGCCGCCGTACTGCTCCATGCGCACGACCTCGGCAAAGTAATCGCGCAGCAGGGCGTCGCAGTCCAGGTGGTCGTAGTCATGGTCGTAGAGGTCGAGGTCGTTGGGCATGGCGTGCAGCGAGCCGATGACGACGTCGAACGGATAGGCCGCGAGCAGCGCCTCGGCCTGGGCCGGGTTTGCGTGCGGCTCGCCCAGCTCGACGCCGAACAGGAGATCCACCTGCCCGGCAAACTGCGGCCGGGCGGCGCGGATATCGCGCGCGATGGCTGTGAGGTCGCAGCGGATGGGCGCCGCGCGGCGGAACAGGTCATAGTGGTCGGTGACGGCCAGCGTGTCAACGCCCGCGGCCGCGGCGGCCTCAGCCATGCCGGCGATCTCGGCCGGCTGCTGGTCGGCGTCAAAGGAATATTTGGAGTGGGTGTGCAGGTCTACCATCGGTCATGCCCCTTTCCAGGCTTGTGCATTTTTTCCGTATCCAGTATAGCAAAAATGGACGGCGATGGCAACCGGGGCGGACGGCGCAAAAAAAGCCCCTGGGGCCAAACCCCAGGGGCGAAAAACACAGTCTTGGCTTACTTTGCAGCAGCCTCGTTGACCAGGCGCTCGGTATCCTGCGCGATGACGAGCTCCTCGTTGGTCGGGATGACCAGCACGCGCACACGCGCGTAGTCGATGGAGATATCCATCTGACGGCCGCGGAACTTGTTCTTCTCCGGGTCGATCTTGATGCCGAGGTACTCCATGTGCTCGCAGACGTCCCAGCGGACCGAGCGGTCGTTCTCGCCGACGCCCGCGGTGAAGACGATGGCGTCCACGCCGCCCATGGAAGCGATGAACGAGCCGATGATCTTCTTGACCGAGACATTGAACATGTCCTTTGCCAGCGCGGCGCGGACGTTGCCCTCTGCGATGGCGGCATCCAGGTCACGGAAGTCGGAGGAGACGCCCGAGATGCCCAGCATACCGGACTTCTTGTTCAGGATATCGATGACCTGATGGGCGTCGATCTTCTCGTGCTCTGCCAGGAACTCGATGATGGCCGGGTCGATGTTGCCCGAGCGGGTGCCCATGGGCAGGCCGTCCAGCGGGGTGAAGCCCATCGAGGTATCGACCGACTTGCCGCCGTCGATGGCCGAGATCGACGAGCCGTTGCCGAGGTGGCAGGTGATGATCTTGAGGTCCTCGATCGGGCGGCCCAGCATCTCGGCGGCCTGACGGGATACGTACTTATGCGAGGTGCCGTGGAAGCCGTAGCGGCGGATCTTGTACTTCTCGTAGTACTCGTAGGGGATGGCGTACATGTAGTTCTTGGCCGGCATGGTCTGATGGAAGGCCGTGTCGAATACCGCGACCTGCGGCACGTCCTTGCCCATGACCTCCTCGCAGGCGTGAATGCCGATGAGGTTGGGGGTGTTGTGCAGCGGTGCGAGCGGGATGCAGGCCTCGATGGCCTTGATGACCTCGTCGTTGATGAGGACAGAGTCCGCAAAGTACTCGCCGCCGTGTACGACACGGTGGCCGACCGCGTTGATCTCGGACATATCCTTGATGACGCCCCACTTCTCGTCGAGCAGGATGTCGATGACCGCCTTGATGGCGTCGGCGTGGGTGCTCATGGGCACGTCCGCCTTGTACTTCTCGTCCGAGCCGCCCTGGTGGGTCAGCTTGCCGTCGATGCCGATTCGCTCGCACAGGCCCTTGGCCATAACGGTCTTGGTGTCCATGTCGAACAGCTGATACTTCAGGGAAGAACTGCCTGCGTTAATAACCAGTACTTTCATCCTTCATAACTCCTTGCTGTGTTTTTGTTTGCGATTTGCCACATACCGCGCTCGGTGTTTCTGCGCAAAGATGCAAAAGAAATTTGCAAGAAACAACAAATATGTGTACAATAATCCATATAGTCTTATTGTACACCACCCTGCGCAAATGTACAACATCTATTTCCGGATTTTTTTGGAGGGCGCCTATGAAAATTTGCGGCATCGTTGCAGAATACAATCCATTCCACGCCGGGCACGCCTATCACTGCGCCGAGACGCGGCGCCGTTTGGGTGCGGACACCGCGATCGCGGCGGCCATGTCGGGCAACTTCGTGCAGCGGGGCGATTTTGCAATTTTGGAAAAGTACCGGCGCGCGGCCATGGCCGTGCAGTGCGGCGTGGACCTTGTCGTTGAGCTGCCGCTGGCCGCGGCGCTGTCCTCGGCCGAGGGCTTTGCGCGGGGCGCGGTCGGCGTGCTGGACGCCATGGGCTGTGTGACCCACCTGTCGTTCGGCTCGGAGTGCGGCGACCTGGACGGCCTGCGCCGGGCGGCCCGGTGCAGCCGGGCGGCCGTGCGCCGCCACATGGACGCCGGCCACTCCTACGCCGCAGCCATGCAGCGGGCGGTCGCGGACGAGGACCCGGCCGCGGGCGCGCTGCTGGCCTCGCCCAACAACACGCTCGGCATCGCCTACTGCGCGGCGCTGGACGCGGCGGGCAGCGCCATCCGGCCCCTGACCGTGCGCCGCGCCGGCGCCCCGCACGACAGCGCCCAGTTCCACGCGCGGCCGTCTGCCTCCTTCCTGCGGCGGGCCGTGCTGGACGGCGGCCTGGATGCCTGCCGCGCGGGCATGCCCGCGGCGGCCTATGCCGTGCTCGCGGCCGAGCTGGCGCGCGGCGGGGCGCCCGCGCGCGCGGCGGCGTGCAGCCAGGCCATGCTGGCGCACCTGCGGCGGCTCACGCCCGAGGCGCTCCTGCGGTACGCCGGCGGCAGCGACGGGCTGCACCACCGGCTGCACGCGGCCATCCGGGACGGGACGTCCTTTGCCGGCATCTGCCAGGCCGCGCAGACCCGGCGCTATCCGCTCGCGCGCGTGCGGCGCGCCCTCCTGCGCGCCTATCTGGACGTGCCGGCCGATGACCCGGTGCAGCCGGCCTACCTGCGCGTGCTGGCCATCGGGCCGCGCGGCCGGGCGGTCCTGCGCGCCATGCGGCACAGCGCCCGCCTGCCGGTCATCATAAAGCCCGTGCAGGAAAAGCGCCTGCCGGACGCCCTCCAGGCCGGCCTGCGGCGCGACGCGCTGGCCGACGACCTCTATGCCCTGGCCCAGCCGGCCGAGGCCCTGTGGGCCGGCGGCGGGCACTACCGGCAAAGCCCCTTCGTCTGGCAAGGGCAAGCCCCCACACCGGTGTGAGGGGGCTTGCTCTTTTTTTTGCGGTCAATCCAGGGTGTAGTCCAGGTCGTCCTCGCCGCTGTCGTACCATTCGATGTACAGGTACGGGTTGTCGTCATAGGCGTCGTCAAAGTCTACGCCGTACAGGTAATAGTCCTCATATTCGTCGTCGTAGGCGTCATAGACCTCAAAATAGAAGTCCCATTCGCTGCCGT
>NBJMC04202__coassemble_2781_pt1 | contig 10163 bp, 10 predicted proteins | sample NBJMC04202__metabat2_low_PE_039 | metagenome-assembled genome bin NBJMC04202 | reverse complement strand
GAGCGTTCGGTTCATACCCGAAAGGTCATTGGTTCAAGTCCAATTACCGCTACCACAGTTTGGCCCGTTGGTCAAGTGGTTAAGACACGGCCCTTTCACGGCTGTAACATGGGTTCGAATCCCGTACGGGTCACCACATGGAAGTTTAGCTCAGCTGGGAGAGCATCTGCCTTACAAGCAGAGGGTCACAGGTTCGAGCCCTGTAACTTCCACCATAAAAAACAGACGCTTTTGCGTCTGTTTTTTTCTTTCGGGGATAAAACGGCATTGCGATTTGCACAGATTGCGGAGAAAAAAGAGACACCATCCGGTGTCTCTTTTTTTCTTTATCCACAGCCTTCCCGGGCGCCCGCCCTCAATCGGTCGGCCGCTGATAGAACCGGCCGTTGAGCATCTCGGTGCGCTGAATGTTGATGAACGCCTTGGGGTCGATGGCGCGGATGCGCGCGCAGACCGGCTTGAGCTCGTCGGCCGACAGGATGGAGTACAGCATTTTGCGCTCCTGCCGCTTGTAGCAGCCGATGCCCTTGAACAGCGTCGCGTCGTGATTGGTCACCTCAGCGATCATCTGGTAGATCTCCTCCGGGTGCTCGGTGATGATCCACAGGGTGTGCCGCTGGTAGCGCTTGTGCAGGGCGTGGATGACCTGGGTGGAGACGAACTGGAAAATAATGGAGTAGAGCGCCTTGTCCCAGCCGAACAGCAGGCCGGCAATGCTCAGCACGACCACATTGAGCAGGAAGACCGCGTTCCAGCAGTCCCGGCCTTTGATCTCGCCCATGAACAGCGCAATGATATCGGTGCCGCCGCTCGAGGCGTTGGCCAAGAGGCACAGCGAGATGCCCGCGCCGTTGAAGATGCCGCCAAAGACGGCGACGAGCAGCGGGTCCTGCGTGATGGGCACGGCGGGCATGACATCGGTCAGCAGGCCGACGAGCAGGACGCACACGACGGTCAGCGCGGTCAGCCTGCGGCCGAGATAGCGGAAGCTGATGTAGAGCGGGATGAGGTTCAGCGTGTAGTTGACCAGGGCAAAGGGCGGAGAGATGCCCGCAAACTGCTCAAAGCAGGCGATGATGAGCAGAGAGATGCCGTTAAACCCGCCCGAGAAGATCCCGCCCGGCCGCGCGAAGCTTTTGATGGTGAAAGCCATGACAAATGACGCTGCGATGACCATCGCCATGCGCAGCCAAAAGTTCTGTTGTTTCTTGCGTCCCATAACACTGCTCCTTTCAGATCTGGAGGTTTGTGCCGTTCTCCTTACCATTATGATATCGGCCCGGCGGGCAAAAAGCAAGCGGGAAAACTGCGGCGGGGGATGCCAGGTTTTGACCGCGCGCTTCGACCTGCCGCGGGGCGAAACCGGGCCCTTCCGCCAAATGTCCATTGCCGCCCCATTCCCGGGGCGAAAATTGTCCGCAAGATGGCAATTCCCGGCTGTATTTTCCGACGGCCTCTGCGCCTGGTTTGGCGTATACTGTTGCCACAAGCAAAAGGAGGGACGGCAAATGGACAAGCATTTGTTTACACGGAAGGGATTTACCCTGGCGGCGCATGCGGGCAGCCTGGCCCAGCGCGTGCAGAACGACGGCCGGGCGCACCGCCTGTACGCGGCCGCGCAGCAATTGATCCTGGCCTTCGTGCTCTCGCGCGGCACGATGTTCGGCGGCTATGCGCCGTTTGGACTGGCCGCGGCCGCAGCGGCCGCCGGCGCAGGCGGCGGCTATGCCGCGCTCCTAGGCCTCGTCCTGGGCAGCTTTCTGCTGTGCGGCGGCCTGTATGGCATCACGGCGGCGGCTGGCGGCGTGCTGGCCTTGGTCTGTGCGCACGTCTTTGACAAGGATACCCGCAGGAAGGTCTGGTTCATGCCGGCCTGTGCGATGGCATGCATGGCCGCGACCAGCTTTGTGCTCATCCCCTCTGCGGCGCCCGCCGAGCTGGCGCGCTTTGCCTGCGCCACGCTGGCTGCGGGGGCCATGACGGCCTGCTATGGGTTCGCCTTGGCCACGGAGCCGCCGGCGGCACGCATGATGCGGCCGGTTGGTTTTTTGGCGGTGGCGGCTTCGCTGTGCGTGGCGCTGTCCGACCTGACCTTATTGGGAACCATCTCACCGGCGCGCATCCTGCTTTATGCGCTGGTTTTGGCGGCAGCCTATCTGGGCGGCAGCCCGGCAGGCACGGCGGCGGGTGTGGCGGCGGGCGCGCTTTTGGATGCGTATATCGGGCAGGGGGCATTCTTCACCTGTGTCTATGGCTTGTCTGCGCTGATCGCGGGCGCGTTTCAGAGCGCGGGGCGGGTGGGGTTTGCGGTCGCGGCGCTGATTGCGGGCGTGGGCGCGGCCCTTGTCGGGGCGGACAACCGGCTTTTCCTGTTCGCGCTCTATGAGGGCGTGTTTGCGGTGCTCTTGTATGCGGCCGTGCCCGGCAGCATCTGGCAATACGCCAGAGACAGCCTGACACCCGTGCGGCGGGATACGGCCGAGAGTATCCGGCGTATCCGGCACACGGCCGGTCGCTATGCCAACGAGGCGTCGGCAGCTTTTGGCGAGCTGTATGAGGCGCTGCACAGCGGGGCCGAGCACGGCCGGGCTGAGGCGTCGGACGAAGTGCGGGCGGTCTTTGACCGCGCGACCGACGCGGTTTGCGCCCACTGCGAGGCGTGCGGCGCCTGCTGGCAGAAGGAGTCGGTCCAGACGCTGGGCGCGTTCAGCGCCATGGCCGCGCCCATGCTGCGCCGGGGCCGGGCCGAGACCGGGGATTTCCCGCCCGGATTCCAGGGCCGGTGCGTGCACCTGCCCGAGCTCGTGCAGGCCATCAACCGCGGCCTGGCCGCCCTGCATGAGCGCCGCGCGTACCGCCGCCGCGCGCTGGAAAACCGTGCGCTCATCGCCCAGCAGTACGCCGGGCTGACCGAGATCCTGCGCCAGGTCGGCGGCAGCCTGTCGGCCGACCAGGCATCCCTGCCCGCGAAGGAGCGGCAGGTGCGCTCCTACGCCCAGGCCTTCGGCAAGATCGACAAGGTGGCGGTTTTCCGCGATGTGGCGGGCAGGCTGCGCGTTGAGCTGGCGGGAGAGGGGGCGGGACGGATCTTGCAGGACCGCAAGGGCTTTGCCGTCGGCCTGTCGGCGCTTTTGGGCTGCGGGCTGAGCGAACCGGCCTGCCTGACCGACGACCTTGGCACCCGCGTCGTCCTGCGCGAGCAGGCGCCTTACCGCGTTATCGCAGGCATGAGCCAAAAACAGAAGGAGGGAGAGCCGGTTTCTGGAGACACCGTACATACATTCGTGACCGAGGACGGCCGCGCCTGCATGCTGCTCGCCGATGGCATGGGCACCGGGGCAGAGGCGGCCGGGGACAGCAAACTATTGCTGTCCATGATGGAGCGGTTCCTGAAGGCAGGGATCGCGGTGGACGACGCGCTGCGCACGGTGGCGCCGGCGTTCCGGATGCGGGTGGAGGGCATGCGTGGGGTGACGCTCGACGCTTTGACCATTGACCTGTACACCGGGAAGGCGAGCTGCCTCAAGTGCGGCGCGGCGCCGAGCTATCTCAAGACGGGAGGAGGTGTGACGACGCTCGCAGGGGAGACGCTGCCGATCGGGCTGATGCAGTCGCCCGAGGAGGCCGAGCCCATCCCGCTGCGCATGCTGCACGGCGATCTGTTCGTCATGCTGTCGGACGGCGTGTCCGACGGCGCGGACGACGGCTGGGTGCAAAAGATCGTGACCGAGCGCGCGGGGGACAGCCCCAAGGACATTGCCGCCCGCCTGGTGGCGGCGGCCGAGAAGCGCGGCGCATCGGACGATATGACCGCCCTGGTCGTGCGGCTGGAGCGCAGGAAGCCCGCAGTATAAACCCGGAGATTCTGGGGCACACTGGAAAGGAAGTGAGAACAAGGGAGGAAAATCAGTATGGTCAAAGGAGTGTCCAAGCGGGTCGTGGTGGTGCGGCCGGATGACAGCCGGTTTTTCGAGCAGGCGTTCTTCATCGTACGGGAGGGACGGACTGCGTCGGGGGATGCGCTCAGGGAGGCATGCGCCCTGGCTGCGCGTTACCACGTCCGGCATCCGGCCCGTCCCCTGCCGCTCAGGCGCTATACCGCGCCCCAGCTCGCCCTGTCGGCGCTGTCGGGCGGCGGGCTGGTCGGCCTTGCCTGGGCCGTATCCGCCCTGATTTTTTAATACATCGTGAATTCTTTTTGAACTTCTCGGCTGTGCCCTTGAGAACAGGGCGCGGATTTGCTATAGTGGAGAAAGCAATCAAAGAGAAAGCATGGTGTGGCAAAGTGACCTTTCAAACCTTTTTGGACTTCTTTGCACAGTATGGATATCTGTTCATCCTGGTCATCTGTTATTGTGAGTATCTCAACCTGCCCGGCTTCCCGGCCGGCATTATCATGCCGGGCATCGGCGTCCTGGCCGGGCAGAGCGACCTAAACCTCCTGGGCGCGCTCGTGCTGTCCATCGCGGCCGGCACGCTCGCGAGCCTGACGATCTACGCCATCTGCCGCTTCGGCGGCGCACCCATCCTGCACAAGCTGTTCGGCGGGTATCCAAAATTCCAGCACTTCGTGAATCAATGCCATGAGCGGATTGAGCGGCACGGCGGCCGCGCGCTGTTCATCTGCCGGCTGATTCCCGTGCTGCGCACCATTGTGTCCATTCCCGCCGGGCTGCTCAAGGTGCCGGTACATGAGTACACAGCCTGGTCGGCGGCCGGGATCGCCTGCTGGAATACCGCGCTCATTATCTGCGGGTATTTCGGCGGGAATGCCGTCGTCGCCTGGATTTCGTGACAGTCATATCGTTTTTAGAAAAAGTCCGCCCGGCAGGGCGGACCTTTTTCTGTGCGCAATGGGGCGGGAACAGGCCGGGAACCGCTGCCGAAAACGCCGAAAAACCGTCGAATTTGCCGCTGTTTGTGAATTGTAACCGGGGAAAAGTTTGCATTATGCGGCATCCTGTGATACAATAGTACGGAATTATTATGACAAGGAGGCCGACCTGTGTACTCGATCGGCAGCGTAACTTTACCAAATCAGCTCATCCTTGCGCCTATGGCGGGCGTGACCGACCTGGCCTTCCGCCAGATTTGCCGGGAACACGGCGCCGGGCTGACCGTGACCGAGATGGCCAGCGCCAAGGCCCTGGAGTACGGCGACAAAAAGACCCCGCGCCTTTTACGCCTGGCCCGGGGGGAGCACCCGGCCTCGGCACAGATCTTCGGCTCGGACCCGGCGTGCATGGCGCGCTCGGCCAAGCGGGCGCTGGAGCTGTCAGGCTGCGACATCATCGATATCAATATGGGCTGCCCGGCGCCCAAGATTGTGGGCAACGGCGACGGGTCGGCCCTGATGAAGTCACCGGACCTGGCCGCGCGCATCGTCGCGGCGGTCAAGCAGGCCGTGCCCGTGCCGGTCACGGTCAAGTTCCGCATGGGCTGGGACGCGCAGAGCGTCAACTGCGTGGAGTTTGCCCGCCTGTGCGAGCAGGCCGGAGCCGATATGGTAGCCGTCCACGGCCGCACGCGCAGCCAGCAGTATAGCGGCACAGCCAACTGGGATATTATCCGCGCGGTCAAGGAGGCGGTCTCCATCCCGGTTGCGGCCAATGGGGACGTCTTTGCGCCCCAGGACGTGCCGCGCATCCTCGCACACACGGGCGCAGACTTTGTGATGATCGGCCGGGGCAGCCTGGGAGATCCCTGGATTTTCGAGCGGGCGCATGCCCTGATGCAGACCGGCGTGCTGCCGCCGCTTCCGTCCTTTGCCGAGCGGATCGACACCGCCGTGCGCCAGATCGAGCTGGCCGTTGCGGATAAGGGCGAGCGTGTCGCCCTGCTGGAGGCGCGCAAGCATGTGAACTGGTATCTCAAGGGTGTATCGCACGTGCGCGACTTCAAAAAACGGATCTCTGCCCTGACCAGGCTGGACGAACTCTATGCGCTGGCGGATGAGATGAAGACGCAGATCCCTGACTGAGAGAAAGAGAGAAAGGAGGCGTTCGATGACTGGAGAGAAAGTGCTGCTCGCCCGCGCGAAAAAGGGCGAGATCGCGGCTTTTGAATCGCTCATGACCGCCTACGAAAACCGCATCTATACGCTGGCGCTGCGCTCGACTGGCTCCGAACATGATGCCGCCGATATCACCCAGGAAGTATTCCTGCGCGCCTGGAAGAGCCTGGACTCTTTCCGTGGTGACAGCAGCCTGTCCACCTGGCTTTACCGCGTGACGGCCAATCTGTGCGTGGATTTTGCCCGCCGCCGTGCGGCCGAGGGCCAGCCTGCGGCCTCGATCGACGACGAGGAGGGCCCGGCGGCCGCCTTAGCCGACCCGTCCCGCGCGGCCCAGCCCGAGGCGGCCGCCGAAAACCAGGAACTGCGCGAGGAGCTGCAATATGCCCTGTCCCAGCTCTCCGAGGAGCACCGCCGCGTGGTGCTCCTGCGCGACGTGGCCGGGATGACATATGCGGACATCGCCCGCACGTTGGGGCTGGAGGAGGGCACGGTCAAGTCCCGTCTGGCCCGTGCGCGCGCTGCCCTGCGCAAAATCCTGCTGGAACGCGGGAACATTTCGCTGTCAGCTTCGTCTAAACAAGCAGAAGGGAGGCGGGCAGACCATGCATGAAACCAACTGCGAGCGATATGAAGCGCTATGTTCGGCGGCGATTGACAACGCCCTGACCAAGCAAGAACAGAAGGAGCTCGACGCGCATCTGGCCGAGTGCCCGTCCTGTCGGGCCTATTTGGAGGAGCTGCGCGCCATGCGCAGCCTGTGGAAAGAATTGGAGACACCCATGCCGCCTGCGCTGCATGAAAAGATCATGAGCGAGATCGAGGCGGAGGTGCAGAAGACCATCGTGCAGACACCGCAGAAGCATCGGCGCCGGCCGCCGGTTTTCACCATGCTGGCCGCTGCGGCCGCGTGCGTGATCCTGGCGGTCAGCGGCAACCTGACCGGCCTGTTTGGCCAGCTGGGGACGGGGACGATCGCGTCGAACTCGGCGGCCGACAACGGCAGCGCCCAGGGCGCTGTCGGGCCGTCCGTGGCCGAGGGCACCGCGCAGATCCCGTCTGACGGCAGCACCTTGACCGAAGGCAGCGGGACGGGCGCAGCGGATGCCGCGGCTGACGCGGCGGCTGCGCCGGACACGGACGCGGCAGACACGCCGCAGGCAGACCAAACGCAGCCCGAGGCCGATGACGCGGAGGCCGTACCCGAGACGCGGGTAGCTGAGCGTGCGCCTGCCGAAAAGGACAGCGATGCAGCCGACGCGGGCAGCGCGGAAGCGCAGACGTTCTCGGCCGCATCGGATGAAAACAGCGGGATCATGACGGCGTCGCTGGCGCCTGAGGATGCAGCGCCGGCATTGAGCAGCCGGTCGATCACGGCTGCGTCCAATGTGCCACAGGAAGTGGCGCAGATGTCCTTTTCGCGCTGCTATGATGTGACGCCGGCAGACAGCGGCACGGCCGAGGGGCTGCCGGTGATCGACGGCATGACGCTCATCATCGAGCAGGACGGCGTTGCCTATTATAGCGTGGAAGACAATGAATCCAAGATGGAAAAGGTCCGGCAGGAGCTGGAAAAGAACGGCTATACGGTCACGCTCAACCAGTCGTCCGGATTGACGACCACGCAGCGCGACGACGCGCAGATCTTATTGATGGTGCGGGAAACCGTGTGATCTGAACGGTAAGCGGGGCGGCAGCAGGCCGCCCCGCCTGTTTTATGCTTGGAGGGATTCATTTTATGAAGCGGCGTGTGAGATGGATTGCCTGCAGTGCGGCGCTTGTGCTGGGAGCGAGCGCTTTCTGGCAGGGCTTACAGGTGACGCGGGACTGCGTGTACTCGGACAAGGTCAGCAGAATTGTGCGCTTTGCGGTGGTCACCGACCTGCACAGCACTTGGTATGGGGAAGCGCAGTCCGGACTCATCGACGCGATCACGCGGGAAGATCCGGATGCTGTGCTGCTTGCGGGCGACATCGTGGACGATGAACGGCCGCGCGACGCCGCGAAAGCCTTTTTGCAGGCGGTCACACAGAAATACCCGACGTACTATGTCCTCGGAAATCACGAATTTCGCATCCCGGCCCCCGAAGAGGTCAAGGACTGGGCGAGGGACCTCGGCGTCACTGTGCTGGACGGCACGGGCGAGACGGTCGCGCTGAACGATCAGACCGTGCGCATCTGCGGCGTGGATGACCCCGCGTGTGGCACGCTCAGCTGGCAGAGCCAGTTTGACACGGTGTGCCGCATGGCGCAGGATACATATACGATTTTATTGTCCCACCGCCCCGAACGCACCAACGAGTACACAAACTCCCCCTTTGACCTGGTTGTATCTGGTCACGCACACGGCGGCCAGGTCAGAATCCCGCTTCTTTTGCCGGGTGGCCTGATTGCACCTGGACAGGGCCTTTTCCCGGCATACACGAGCGGATTGCATGAGCTGGAAGGCACCACGTTGCTTGTCAGCCGCGGCCTGTGCCGCAACGGTATCCCGCGTGTTTTCAACCGGCCGGAGTTGGTCATCATTGACGTAACGCCCAAAAGCGCTTATACTGAGACTTGATATCTAAATCAATCCGGGAGGAAAGCTGCTATGTCAATCGAACGCGCAAAGGCGCATTTGAAGAACAAGGGATATCTGGACCGTGTGATCGAACCCGAGGCCGGAACATTTACGGTCGAGGATGCGGCCCGCGCGCTGGGATGCGAGCCGGCGCACATCGCCAAGACCATGTCGTTCTATGCGCCGGACAACGAAAAGACCATCCTGGTCGTCGCGGCCGGCGACGCCAAGATCGACAACCGCAAATTCCGCGACGCGCTGGGCGTCAAGCCGCACATGCTCAAGATGGACGAGGTCGAGCCGCGCATCGGCCACGCGCCGGGCGGGGTGTGCGCGTTTGGCATTAATGACGGCGTGTCGGTCTACTGCGACGTGTCGCTCAAGCGCTTTGACTATGTCTATCCGGCGGCGGGCAACGACCACTCGGGCGTCAAGCTCAACTGCGATGAGCTGTATGACGCCTGTGATGCCAAGGGCTGGGTGGACGTGTGTAAGGGCTGGGAGTAAGACGCCTTTATAGGCCGGCGGCCGCGTGGGGAACCCAATCCAGTGGGGATTGGGTTTCTTTTTTATCCAGATTCCATAGCACTGTCCCCGTTTGGGCTAAAATATTAAGAGGAAGGGATTTTTATGTTGAAAAAAGCGGTATCAATTTTATTGGTGGCAATTCTCAACATAAACATCATTCTGATTGCTGGAGTTGTAGAATTAGAAGCATCTCACAAAAATACTGGAGAAGGATGCGGTGGGACGCCGGCTGAAAATACTGACTTTACAGCTGACGAGTTGGAAACATACTCCACCATGCAAATGGAGGAGGTTGGTATTCAATTTGAAGGGGACATCTATCAAGCGTTAGATCAGATGGATTTATGCGTATAAATGAATTACAGCCAACACAATGTACAGTTTGTAATCAAGGCCAAATTTGATTACAGGACAGACAAGCGCCGCGAAAAAGTTCAAAAATTTTTGAAAAATCTCTTGACATTGAGCGGCGGATGTTGTAATCTATTAACGCACCTGTGAGAACAGGCAAAAGCGATGATGCCGGAGATTGCTGGTTATGACCAGGTAACTTCGGCGGAGTAGGTCCGACAATCGGGCGGTTGAGACAACTGCTTATCAAATAAGCACAATGTTCCTGCGTAAATTCGGGACTATCGGCGCGTGCGCCGGTCAGCCGATGGCACGAACCACTTGCGCTTTTGTAAAACCGGACCCCGGCACCAGTGCGTGCAAATCCGGTTATTTTCATGCCCCGAGGCGATACGCCGGGCGGGGTTGCAGTTTCTCTCCGTAACGGGTCGGTACATTGCATGAATGTACGACTGCAAAATACGAGGAGGAAAATCCAAAAATGGCAAACGCTGAAAAGATCCGTATTCGCCTCAAGGCATACGACCACGAGCTGATCGACCAGTCCGCAGAGAAGATCGTTGAGACCGCTAAGCGCACCGGCGCGAAGGTTTCCGGCCCGATCCCGCTGCCGACCGAGAAGGAGATCGTCACCATCCTGCGCGCGGTTCACAAGTACAAGGATTCCCGCGAGCAGTTCGAGCGCCGCACCCACAAGCGCCTGATCGA
>NBJMC04202__coassemble_2747_pt1 | contig 10335 bp, 7 predicted proteins | sample NBJMC04202__metabat2_low_PE_039 | metagenome-assembled genome bin NBJMC04202 | reverse complement strand
ATACTTTTACAGTTTAGCATGATATTGGAGCGATTGCAAGCAGCCGGCTTGATTTTTTGCCGCGAATTTTTAGGAAATTTCAGGAAGGGACAGATTTAAGTTGAGTTTATAGGCTGATTTTGTTATAATAAGGAAAAACCAAACAGACCAGATACGCGGAGAAGGATAGATTATGAGCCAATCGGAAATGGGCTTCCGCACGGCGCCTTTTGGGTTCCGCCGGGAGGACGTGCTTGATTTCATTGAGGACGAAGCAGACCGCAGGAATGCGCTTGAAGAAAAATTACAGCAGGCCGAGGAGGAGCGTGCGCGCCTTGCCCAGGAAAAGGAGGACGCCGACCGCGCTGCCCAGGCGCTGATCGCCGACCGGGACCGCATCTTGGCCGAAGAGCAGGCCAAAGACCAGACCATCACGTCGCTCAAGGCCAAAGTCCGTGCAGCGCAGGAGCAGGCCGACCAGGCCCAAAAGGAGCTCACTGCTTTGCGGGAGCAGATGGACGAGACGCAGAAAGCGCTGGACAGCGTGCGTGCAGACAACGCCTCGCTTCTCTCCAAGTGCGCCGAGTACGACGAGGCGCGGGCGCGGCTGGCCGAGATTGAGCTGTGCGCCCACGGACGGGCGGAGGAGATCCAGCAGCGCGCCGAACAGGATGCCTGCTCGCTGGTCGAGGAGGCCGAGCAGATGGCCGAACGCCTGATCTCGGCCATTGAGAACACCAAGGAAGCCTACCGGCAGGCCATTGCGGCGGCGGAGCGCGAGCGGGCGCACGCGGATAGCCAGGCGGCCGAGGCGCTGGCGCAGTTTGATGAGATCATGACCGGCCTGCGCGGACGGCTCTCCCACGCCATAGAGACGCCGGCAGAGCAGGATCCGCCTGTGCCCAAACCGCACGAGACGCCGGCAAAGCCGGCGGAACATCCGGCTCAGCCGGTGGAAAAACACAAGCCCGCCTGCCAGGGGCGGGAGAAGCCGACGCTAGCGCAGCTTTTGGGCGCTCTGCGCGGGAACAAGTAATGGAGGAGCACTATGGCACATTATGATTTACATACCGAAGACCTGAAGGCCTTTGCGCCCAAACTGCGCGCGGGCGATACGGTGACTCTGACCGGTACGCTGTACACCGCGCGGGACGCGGCGCACAAGCGCATTGTGCAGGCGATGGACGCCGGCGAGCCGCTGCCCTTTGACCTCAATGGCGCAGCCATCTACTATGCGGGCCCGACGCCGGAAAAGCCCGGCCAGGTTATTGGATCGGTCGGCCCAACGACCTCTGGGCGCATGGACCCGTATGCGCCGCGCCTGTTGGACGCAGGGCTGACCTGCATGATCGGTAAGGGCGTGCGCTCGCAGGCGGTTGTGGACGCGATGGCGCGCAACGGCGGCGTATATATGGTTGCAATCGGCGGCGCGGGCGCGGTCAAGGCCGAGAGCGTTAAGGGCCTGGAGGTCATTGCCTACGAGGACTTGGGCTGTGAGTCGGTCAAGCGCCTGACCGTGGAAGGCTTTACGGCGATTGTGGCCATGGACAGTGTGGGCGGCAATCTGTACCGCGACGGTGCGGCCAAGTATCGCAGGGATGCGGCCGATCCCGCATAAAAGCCAGTGGAAATCATGCCGGAGAAACGACCGGCCTTTGGAAAAGAGGAGCGAAGGTGCTGCCCCATGGGCGGCGCTCTCGCTTCTTTTTTTGCGCCATCCCGCATAGAGTGAAGCTGCAAGGAGGTGCGGGAATGGAACATACCGGAATGGGCAAGCTATTGTGTCAGATGGCGGCGACCATCGCGGTGCTCGGCGTCATCTGTGCGTGGAATGTACATCGGGCGGACGAGCGTGTGGCGGCTGCCGCTGCGGCGGGCGCTGTCGACCTGCCCGTTATCATGTATCACAGTATTCTCAAGGACGAAGCGCGGGCGGGGCCTTATGTATTAAGCCCGGCGGCCCTGGAAGCAGACCTGGACTATCTGACGCACCATGGATATGAGACGGTGACCGTCCAAATGCTCATCGATTATGTGGATGGCGTGGGGGAATTGCCGGAAAAGCCCGTGCTCATCACCTTCGATGACGGCTTTTACAACAACTATCTCTACGCCTATCCGCTCCTGCAGGAGCGTGGCATGCAGGCTGTCGTCTCGGTCATTGGCGAGCAGACCGCCCTGTACACAGAAAGCGGACAGGAAAACGCCTATTGGTCGTATCTGTCGGCCGGCCGTCTGGCCGAACTGCAGGCGAGCGGCGTGTTTGAGATCGGCAGCCACTCCTATGCCCTGCATGATAACGCGGGAAGAAAAGGGTGCCTCAAAAAGTGGGGAGAGGGCCAGGCAGCGTACGAGGCGCTTTTGACCCAAGATACCCAAAAGGTACAGCGGCTGCTGGCTGGAGCGGGTGTGACGCCGCCGGTGTGTTATGCCTATCCCTATGGGGCGTACAGCGAGGAGACCGAGCAGATCTTGCAGGGGATGGGGTTCCGGTGCACCTTAAGCTGTGAGGAACGGCCGAACCAAGTGCTGCGCGGCGATCCGGAAAGCCTGTACCTGTTGGGACGCTATAACCGGCCGAGCGGCCTTTCGACCACGACATTCTTTGAGCGGGCTTTGCCCGGGGAGGACGGCTGAATGCGGGAAGGACAGGAACAATGGACGACTCTCAGCGACCTGCGCTGCCGGGAAGTCATTAATTTGTGCGACGGCGCGCGGATGGGTTTTGTAAATGACTTGCAGTTCGACCCCACATGCGGACAGATCACAGCGCTCATTGTGCCCGAGGCTGGCGGCGTGCTCGGCCTGCTGGGCCGCGGGAGCGATGCGGTCATCCCATGGAGCGCGGTGGAAAAGATCGGGGAGGACATCATATTTGTCCGCTATACGGCGCCCAGCCCCTGCCGGCGCTCCAAAAAACGCTTTTCCTCGTAAAAAATCTGGAAAAATATAAAATTTCCTTTGACAAAGCCCTGCCTGGTGTGGTAGTATATGAAAGTACGAGTACACACATCCCGCGATGCACGCGGCGGGTGGCCGCTCCCGGAGCGGTTGCCGCCTGTCAGATGAAACGGGATGGAGGAAAAACCAAGGAGGAAACTAAAAATGGCAGTAATTTCTATGAAGCAGCTGCTGGAGGCCGGCGTACATTTCGGCCATCAGACCCGCCGCTGGAACCCGAAGATGGCAGCTTACATCTTCACCGAGCGTAACGGCATCTACATCATCGACCTGCAGAAGACGGTCAAGAAGCTGGAGGAAGCTTACTTCTTTGTTCGCGACACCGCCGCTGCTGGCGAGTCCATCCTGTTCGTCGGCACCAAGAAGCAGGCGCAGGACGCAATCAAGGAAGAGGCTGAGCGCTGCGGCCAGTTCTATGTCAACGCACGTTGGCTGGGCGGCATGCTGACCAACTTCAAGACCATGCGCACCCGCATCAACCGTCTCAACCAGCTCAAGAAGATGCAGGAAGACGGCACCTTTGACCTGCTCCCCAAGAAGGAAGTCATCAAGCTCCAGCTCGAGATCGCAAAGCTCGAGAAGTACCTGGGCGGCGTCAAGGAAATGAAGAAGCTGCCGGGCGCTATGTTCGTTGTCGATCCGCGCAAGGAGAAGAACGCGATCGCTGAGGCGAGAAAGCTGGGCATCCCGGTTGTCGCAATCGTAGATACCAACTGCGATCCGGACGAGATCGACTACGTCATCCCGGGTAACGACGACGCAATCCGCGCCATCAAGCTCATCTCCCAGACTATGGCAAACGCAGTCCTGGAGGGCAAGCAGGGCGAGCAGCTCGAGGTTGCCGCAGAGGAGAAGGAAGAGGCTGCTGCGGAGTAAGGCAGACGCCCCGGCATAAAAATCCGAATTCTGAAGTTTTTCTCGCAGGGCGCGACGCCCCCGGCGCGCCGGTCAGTCGCACCCTGCGTTTTTTATGCACTGAAATTTAACAAATTTTGGAGGAACTGAAAAATGGCTTTTACTGCTGCTGACGTAAAGAAGCTGCGCGAAATGACCAGCGTAGGCATGATGGAGTGCAAGAAGGCGCTGACCGAGGCGGACGGCGACTTCGACAAGGCGATCGAGCTGCTGCGCGAGAAGGGCCTGGCAAAGGCTGCCAAGAAGGCTGGCCGCATTGCCGCCGAGGGTATGATCTGCGCAAAGGTCTGCGACACCTGCGGCGTCGCTGCCATCGTTGAGGTCAATGCAGAGACCGACTTCGTTGCGAAGAACGCAGATTTCCAGGCGTTTGTAAACGAGGTTGCCGACGTGATCATCAAGGAGAACCCGGCTGACGTGGACGCGCTCAAGGCTTGCAAGATGGGCGATCTGACCGTTGAGACCGCCCTGCAGGAGAAGGTCCTGACCATCGGCGAGAACATCCAGATCCGCCGTTTTGAGCGTTTCGACAACTCTACTGTCAACGTTGCTTACAACCACATGGGCGGCGTCATCGGCACCCTGGTTGCGCTGCAGGTTTCGGACAACCTGAAGGACAACGCGACCGTAAAGGAGCTGGGCAAGGACATCGGCATGCAGGCCGCTGCGATGAACCCGTCCTTCATGGACAAGTCTGAGGTCGATGAGGCTACCCTGGCCAAGGAGAAGGAGATCCTGCTGGCCCAGGCACTCGAGGAGAACAAGACCGCAGCAAAGCCGAAGCCGGAGCAGATCATCCACAAGATGGTCGAGGGCCGTATCGGCAAGTACTACGAGGAGAACTGCCTGCTGCAGCAGGCCTTCGTCAAGGAGAACAAGGTCTCTGTTGAGCAGCACATCGCGGCCGTTGCCAAGGAGCTGGGCGGCGAGATCAAGCTGATCAAGTGTGTCCGCTACGAGCGCGGCGAGGGCATCGAGAAGAAGCAGGACGACTTCGCAGCAGAAGTTGCAGCGATGGCGAAGTAAGTCTGAGATCCCCGTAAAAATAAGACAAATATGCATGAAGCGAGCTTCGGAGCAATCCGAAAGCTCGCTTTTTTTGTGCATTTTTTCACGGCCAAGCGGCCCGGAGCCCGCGGCGAGTTTACACCGGAAATGAGCGCCAATTTTTTTTGTGTACTTTGCGAGTCCGGCAAGGCAAGATGCAAAAAATGGAACAGAATCACCGGGAAAACATGCAGGAAAGTAAAAATGAAAAGGTTTTCCTCATTACAAAATGCACAATTTTATTGTTTCCTGATACAAAAATTTGGAAGTTTGCACAATATGCCCCTTGCTATCATAGGGAGAGACTATTATAACTATACAAATAAGTGCGCACTGAAACTTATTAAGAGAAGGGATGAGATTACAAATGAGAGCACGCAATCAGCACCTCAAACGTCTGCTCAGTCTATTGCTGACCGTTGCCATGGTTTTGACCATGATTCCGGCAGCTTTTGCAGCAGACACGACGACGAGCTCCGGCTTTGTCATAGGGCCATATTTGCTTGCCCCCAAGACGACCAGCATGGTCGCCGTATGGGAGACATCGGGCAGCGAACCGACGACCATACGGTTCGGCACAGATGCCGACACATTTGGGGAGGCTGTTACGGTCGAACGTGACCCGGAAGCGCCCGACTATGGCGGGGCGCAGACCAACATTTTCCGCTACAAATTTTCTGACCTGACGCCGGGCACCCGCTATTATTATGAAGTGGCGCTGGCGGATGGCGAAGTCAGCCGGGGTACTTTCCGTACATTGGAGGAGAACCCGACCGAGATCCGCTATATTTCGATTACCGACACCCATAAGTTTGACACCAAGAGCACCTTTGACGCAGCCGTCGCGGCGTATGACCCGGCCTTTATCATCCATGGCGGCGACATGGTGGAAGGTACCGGCACGCAGAAGGAACAGTATGCGTTCTGGTTCAACAGCGGCGAGTTTATCCACAATTACCCGGTGGTTTATGCCTGCGGCAACCATGATTTCAGCGATTATTTTGACATGTACGTTATCGATACCCAGACCGAGGAATATGGCTCTGTCGTCGAGGGCAACATTTCGTTTGACTATGGGGACGTACACTTTGACCTGATGGACAGCAATCCGTGGGCGCTGTTCCAGATGAACGCCGAGACTTCAGGCGGGCAGATGGATGCCGCGACCGCACAGAAGATCGAGCAGTCGGTCCAGTGGCTGAAGGATGACCTGGCCCAAAATCAGGACAAGGAATTCCGGATCCTGGTGATGCATCACCCGATTTCCGATCCTTATACCAAAATGCATATCGCATCGGTCGCCGAGGAAGGCCATGTGGATATGATGCTGGCGGGCCACACCCATAGCTATGCGCGTGCAGTTTCTGATGATCCGACGGTCGGTGCGGGCACCATCTACCTGACCCATCAGGATTCCCGTGCGGTCAGCGCCAAGGGCAGCTACATGACCCACACCATCAAGGACGGCGTACTGACCACGCAGAACATGGCAGAGGGCCAGGTCGTCGGGACGACCGTCACCGCAGTGGACAAGCAGCAGCTGGCGTACAGCAATATCTCGATCCAGTCCGGGCCGGTCCTGTGCAACAGCGAAATCGAGATCTCGGCGACCATCACCAATACCGGTAAGGGCTTGGCGGCGGCTGTGATCCCGGTCGATGACAACGGCACGATGAAGTATATCTATGGGGATTTGGAGAGCGAGAGCGGCCTTGCGACCTCGGGCGAACCGGTGCGCGTCGAGTCCAATGGCGTAAAGACGCTGGATCCCGGAGAGTCGATCGAGCTGAGCGGTACGGTCACCTTGTCGGAGATCGGTAAGCACACCGTCAAAGTGGCGGACGTATCGAAAGACATTGACGTCACATTCCGGCCGGCAACTTTCTCGTATACCAATGTCCGCACAAAGCTAGGTAATGGGGAGATCAGTGACATTAACAGCGATCTGCTCAACATCAAGGCTGACGTCACTAACATCGGAAACGAGAACGGCACCGCGACTGCAACCCTGTATATTGACGATCAGGCGATCGAGAGCAAGCAGTACACGCTGGAGGCTGGAGAAGTCAAGACCTGTGAGTTCACCTATCAGTTTGAGCAGGCCGGTGAGTTTACCGTCCGTATCGGCGATTCCGAACCCGAGACCATTTACATCGAGGGCTCCATCCAGGGCATGCCCATGGTCGTTGACCAGTCGGGCATGGGGAATAACGGTTATTTGCACGGCGAGCCGACCATCGGGACCGATGACAACGGCAACGGCACGATCATCCTCGACGGCGACAAAGATTACGTCGAGATCCCAGACAATCAGAACTTTGTCATCGACGATGGCATTACCGGTATGGTATGGGCCAAGCTGCCGGTCAGCGAAGGCACGGGTATTGATACCTTGACGCCGACCGGACGTGACCACAACCCGCTCATGACCAAGGGCGTATCCATCGGCTGGGGCACCAACTACCTCTACCGCATGGCCGTTCGCGCCACGGGCAAAGTGACCGTTGGCATCGGCTTTGATAATGACAATGGCGAGTTCTTCTGGAACGATGACGACGCAGACCCCAATGCCGGTATCAAAAAAGGCGAATGGGTGCAGTATGTTGGCGGCTTTGACCGCACAACGGGCGGCGATTCTTACCAGAATAAGTATCACAGCGGGCACATCGATGCCCCCGCATTCGATTCCGAAATCAAGAACTGGCCGGGGGCCTCTACGTATATTGGCTTCTCGTACACCGGCGCGCTGCTGACCAACCGCGGCCGCGGCGTGGATCGCACTATGCTGGCAGGCGAGATTTCGCAGGCGCGCATGTACCAGAGTAAGCTGACCGAGGCGGAGGTCGCGGCAGTCGCCGATGACCCGAAGGCAGCCGGCCCCAAGAGCGAGGACCTGGTGCTGTGGCTGGACTTTGATCCGGAGAATATCGTACAGACTGGTACCCATACCACCGAATGGGTTGCGGTTGCTTCCGCCCCGGAATCCCTGGCATACCAGGCGGATATCCCGGGCGAATCGGCCATTCAGGCGACCATTGAGTTCTCCAAGGATGGCAAGACGGTTTCCGGTTCCAAGACCCATGAGCTGGCAAACGGCGAGGGTACCATCGATCTGACAGGCGCAGGTGAGGGCAGCTATGTGCGCATCGTCACCAAGTTCACCTCTGACCTAGGCACCGAGCAGACCGACATCCCGGTCCTGCACACATACACCCTCAAGGCTGGCGAGACCACCGCAGCGTGGAATACCTACGCCGACTGGATGAAGGGTACCTTTGCAGACGGCGCGGGCCATCAGTCTTCGGACGCATACCGTGCGTTGAGCGAGGATTTTGACGACTACACAGGTGAGGTCGACGAGGGTACGCCGGTCGAGACGACCGAGCAGACCGAGACTGCATCTGAGACCGCCGCCGAGACGACCGAAACCACCGAGACCACACCTGAGACCACCGAGCAGCCCAAGACCCCAGGCTGGGATGTTGACGACAGCCACTGGGCTGCTGAGACCATCCGTGACCTGCTGGCAGCGGGCGTGCTGGAAGGCGATGCCGACGGCCGTGTCCGCCCGGATGACAAGATCACCCGCGAGGAGATGATCTGGGTGATGAACACCATGCTGGGCATCGAGCCGGTGGCAGACGCAAAGCTGGACCAGGACGACCGTTCTTCTGACTGGGCAGCCGGTGCATTGGCCGCGGCCAAGAATGCAGGCATCCTGCAGGGCGATGAGTTCGGCCATCTGTGCAGCAGCGATTATGCGACGCGGGCAGAGATCATTACGATGATCGCGCGTGCTTGTGCGGTATCGTCCGATGATCTATCGGTGCTCGACCAATTCACCGATGCAGCGGACATCCCAGATTGGGCGCTGGAGGCGCTGGCTGGCATGGCATCCCAGGGCAGCCTGAGCGGCTATACCGATGGGACGCTGCAGCCCAACGATCCGATCACCCGTGCAGAGGCGTTCACGCTGATGTACGAAACCATCACGAAAAACGAGCAGGGTCAGGCAATTATGCCTGACCTTGTTTTTGTCTCTCCGGCGTTTTTTACGGCAGCAGCGCGGTAAAAAATATAAAAATAAAAGGGCCGCCCTGGCTGGGGCGGACCTTTCTGCGAGGTAGAAAGAAAAGAGAAGTTGGCAATGTGACGCGAAAGCGAGGGGCGGGAAACCGCCGCAGGACGGCCGAAAGGCCGGATAGATAGGAGCGCTTTCGCAGGGGGAACGCCGGGCGGCGCCCCTCTCAAGGATCATCTATACTTTAACAGACCGGCGCGCGGACGTATAGGACGATTTCATAAATTTTATCACAATATTGCGAATCTTATACATGGAATTGTCTGCGGCTGATAAAAAAGGGCCGCGCAGGGGGGCGCGGCCCAAGGTGAATACCGGCAGGGGCGATGTTTAGGAGAATGAAAAGAGGTAAGGGAATGTCCCCTGCCAGGATTCTACGGGATTAGTACTGCTCGAGCAAGACGAGCTCCATGTAATTGATGTCGGCCGAGACAGCAGAGCAGAGGTCGGCTGCGCACATGTTGTCCAAAGTGCTTTGCAGCATCATTCGCATACAGGCGGCCTGATCCTGTCCGTCAGTAACGGCCTGCGAGACAGCCTGGCAAGCGGACAGCGCCGTCTTGGCTTCGGCCACCAATCTTGTTGTAGTAATAGTCCAGTACTGGTACATCGGGCTTCGGGGTATCGATCAAGGTCTGCATTGCAGTTTCGCCCAGTTTCGCATATTGCTGGATATCATCCAGGGATGGGTCGGCGCTGTCGTCAAAGCGGAGCATGAGGTTAAAGATATTGTCCTCAGTGTCTACCGAATTTGGGTTGCCGGTAACCCCACTCACGTCCAGGCCGCGCTGATTGCGTAGATAGTCCGGCAGGGTGGCGCCAGCGGCGTCCAGGGCGCTGAAAGACGAGGCGTTGCGCAGGGTCTGGATGTAAGTCTTGCCCTGCGCAATCTGTTGGTCGGTTAGGGCAGTGCGCAGGAAAATGGCCGACCGTGTATCTGCGGTGTCCGGCACATACGTTACGGTCATATCCAGCAATTCGCCAATGTTGCGCACGGGCAGATAATTCATGTCATTGTAGTTGATGGGATAGACAGATTCGCCTTTGGCGTTTTTGAAGTCCTGGACAGCGCCATCCACGATCACAGTGATATCGTCTCGCAGACGGACTGTCATGCCCTGCGCAAGCAGATTGTTCCAAGTGTCAGAATCGACCGCGCTGTCGGTTTGCCCGTGATAGACCTTCTGCGCCGTGCCGGAAAGGGTGATGGTCTTGGTTGCCTCATCCCAGGCAACATTTTTGCCCATCCATTCACCGGCGGTACGAATTGGGATATAGGTCGTGCCATTATAGCTCAAATAATCTGTTTGCTGCCCTTGTGGGTTCCAGCACCAGACTTGCTGCCCCTCGAC
>NBJMC04202__coassemble_2728_pt1 | contig 10405 bp, 11 predicted proteins | sample NBJMC04202__metabat2_low_PE_039 | metagenome-assembled genome bin NBJMC04202 | reverse complement strand
TGACAGAACTGGTTTTCATTCTGGACCGGAGCGGCTCCATGGCGGGGCTGGAAGCGGACACCATCGGCGGCTTCAACGCCATGCTGGAAAAGCAGAGGGGAGAACCGGGAGAGGCTGTGGTGTCCACGGTGCTCTTTCACACCACCTCCGCCGTCATCCATGACCGGACGCCGCTGGACAAGGTGGCGCCGCTGACCCGGAAGGATTATATGGTGGGGGGCTGCACAGCCCTTTTGGACGCCATCGGCGGAGCCATCCACCACATCGGCAACGTCCACAAGTACGCCCGGGCGGAGGATGTGCCGGAGCGCACCATCTTTGTCATCACCACCGACGGCATGGAGAATGCCAGCCACCGGTACAGCGCCGACCGGGTGCGCCATATGATCCGCCGCCAGCAGGAGCGGTTTGGCTGGGAGTTTCTCTTTCTGGGCGCCAATATCGACGCGGTGAAAACGGCGTCTCACTATGGGATCGACGCCAGCCGTGCGGTGGACTACCGCTGTGACAGGCCGGGGACGCAGCTCAACTATCAGGTGGTGTGCAGCGCCATTTCCCAAATGCGGGGCGGAGAGAGACTCACGGAGAGCTGGAAAGCGCCGATTGAGGAGGATTTCCGTTCCAGAGGATGAGGGAACTGCCCCAGACAGCCGGTTCCCGCGTTGGACCGGCTGTTTCATAGGGGCAAAAGGACGAGATATCCGGATAAAAGAAAACCGCTGAAACCCTTGCAACACAAGAATTTCAGCGGTTTTTGCTCTGGCACGCCCGAAGGGACTCGAACCCCCAACATTCAGAACCGGAATCTGACGCTCTATCCAATTGAACTACGGACGCTTGTGCTTAATTATTATAGCAAATCCCACTGGTTTTGTAAAGCCCTTTCGGGCATACTTTTCTCAGAAGGCGGTATATCAGCCGCCTTGCGGACCGATTTATGAGAGCGGGGGAGTTTTATGCACAAGACAGTGCGAGGATGGCTGCTGGATCTGCTCGCCGACCTGGGCGGCGGGCTGCTCTATGCGGTGGGGATCGATACCTTTGCCCGCACTGCGGACTTTGCGCCGGGCGGCATCTCCGGCCTGGCGCTCATCGCCGATCATCTGTGGGGCCTGCCCGTCGGCCTCATGTCGCTCGTGTTCAACGTCCCGGTGGTCCTGCTCAGTTTCCGGCTGCTCGGCAGGCGGTTTCTGCTGCGCAGCCTGCGCTCCATGCTGGCCTGCACGGTGTTCATGGACTGGGTCTTGCCGGCCGCCGTCACGCCGTATGGGGGAAGCCCCCTGCTCGCGGCGCTGTATTCGGGCGCCTGCCTGGGGGCGGGCATGGCCCTGTTTTATATGCGTGGCTCGTCCTCGGGCGGCGCCGATTTTTTGATCGTGTCGGTCAAGACGCTACGGCCCCATCTATCAATTGGCGCGGTGGGCCTGCTTTTGGACCTTGTGGTCATTTTGTTGGGCTGGCCAGTGTTCGGCGACGTGGACGCCGTGCTGTACGGCGTGCTCTCAACCGCCGTCAGCTCGATCGTGATTGACAAGATCCTGTATGGCATGGATGCCGGAAAACTGTTAGTTATCATCACGACGAAGGGCAGGCAGGTGGCCAGCCGGATCGCGGCGGAGAGCGGCCGCGGCTCGACGATGCTCCGCGCCGCCGGCAGCTACACCGGCACCGCGCGGCAAGTCCTGCTGTGCGCGTGCAGCAAGTCGCAGGCGTTCCGGGTGCGCGCGTGCGTCTATGAAGTGGACGCCGCCGCGTTTGTCATGATTGCCGAGACCAGCGAGGTGTACGGCGAGGGCTTCCGCCCGGCCGGCGGATGAAAAGCCCCGGCCCCGTATGACCGGGACCGGGGCTTCTTCTCATTCGGGGCCGCCGTATGCCAGCTTGGCAAAGGCCTCGGCATCAATCGGACGGGAGAAAAAATATCCCTGGGCGATATCGCAGCCGAGATCGCGCAGCTGATCGGCCTGCTCGCGGGTCTCGATCCCCTCGCACACGGTCGTGATGTGGAGCTGGCGGGCGAGGTCGATGATGCTGTGCAGGATCACTTGGCTGCGCGCGTCCTGTGCGCCGTCTGACAGGAAGTCGCGGTCCAGCTTGAGCTCGTCGATGGCCAGCTCCCGGAGCAGGTTGAGCGACGAGTACCCGGCGCCGAAGTCATCCATGGACAGAGAAAATCCCATCTGGTGCAGGCCGCTGATGACCGCCGTGATCTCATCGGCGTTGTTGGTGGCAAGGCTCTCTGTGATCTCCAGGATGATATACTTGGGGTCGAGCGCATACTTGGCGACCAGGGCATGCACGGTTTCCAGGTAGTGCTCCTGATAAAACAGCAGCCGGGACTGGTTGACAGAAATCGGCACGATGGGCAGGCCGGCATCCAGCCAGGCGCGCTGATAGCGGCAGACCTCCTCGAGGATATACAGATCGAGCTGGGTGATAAAGCCGTTCTGCTCAAAGATAGGGATAAAGTTGCCAGGCGGGACGAGCGAGCCGTCCGGCTTGCGCCAGCGCACCAGGGCCTCGGCGCTCACGATATGCTCGGTGCGCAGGTCATATTTTGGCTGGAGATAGGCGATAAATTCATGGCCCTGCAGGGCGGCATGCATGTGCTGTTCGACCGTGTTTTTATACTGCGCGCGCTCTAGAAGGGCGTGGTCATAAAAGGCATAGTGGTTGCCGTGCAAGTTTTTCACCTGGTGCAGCGCGGCGGCTGCGCGGTCCTGCAGCAGACCGACGTTGAGGTTGTCCGAGAACATTTGGTTGATCTTGATGCCGCAATAGCAGTGGATGGGATGGCTTTCGCCCGGGATCAGCTCAAATGCGCTGACCGCATCCATGATACCGGTCACGCGCGTGCGGATCTCCTGCATATCCTGAGTGTGGAGCAGGAAGCCAAACTGGTCCGCAAAGCGGTGGTAATACAGCTCGTCCGGCCCGAGCGCGCGGGCCAGGATGCTGGCCACGCCGCGCAGCAAGCGGTCCCCGACGGCAAAGCCGAACGAGGCGTTGATAAACTTGAACCCATGCAGGTCGAGCAGCACCAGCGTGTAGTTTTTGTCGCGGGAGAGCTGCTCGGCTGCAAGCTCCATAAATTTGTTGGTATTGTATGTGCCGGTGATGTCGTCGTAGTAAGCCAGATGTTCAATTTTCTGGGTGCTGGCATAGCGGATGTGGCTGGTGTACAGCAACAGGAAGGTGAACACCAAGATCAGCAGCAGCGTGGTCGCCACAAACACGAACATCATCTGCCGGTAGCCCTGGTTGATGTACGAGGCGGGCACGACGCTGACGAGGTACCAGTCGTTATAGCTGAGCGGGCCCAGCGTCCCCCAGTATTTCTGCCCGTCGTCCGTAAACGAGAAGGTATAGGACGAGCCGGACTGGACAGCCTGCTGCAGCGCCTGATAGGTCACGCCGTCAAAGGCAATCTCGTCAAAGAAGTTGGCCTTCTGCTGCAAAATATCATCGACTGCGAGCACGATATCGCCATTTTGACGCACGACAAGGTTGAGGCCGTGCGTGCCGAAAAGCGGCTGCTGGATGATGGCGGAGAAGGAGTCTACCTTGCGGGAGGCGGTCATCACGCCGATGATTTCCTGCGCATTGTTCGTGACAGGCGTTGCGTAGATGACCACATCATCGGCCGAAAAGCGGTCTGAGCCGATATCGGACAGGCTGAGCTCGCCCGCCATGGCGTGTTGGACGACCGGCTGGTCGGACACGTCCTGCCCGAGATAGATGGAGCCGTCCAGATCAACGATAGTCGCCTGATAGTCCCGGTCGACAAAGGCCATGCGCACAAAGGGATTGCGGTTGTTCTCAACCTGCAGCCGGGAGACGATCGTTGCCTCGTCCAACGTCTCGTCAAAAAAAGCCGAGGCGGCCTGTACGGTCAGCAGGTCCCCCTCGATTTGCTTTTCGATCGTGGCACGGCACTGGTTGGAAATCTCGCCGAGATACTGTTGAGTCTGGTCCTGCAGGACGAGGTTGATCAGATGCATCAGCACGGTGGCTGTTATGATGCAGACTGCCATCATGCAGGCGGCGATAATGGTCATGGCGCGGATCTTTTGCCGTGGCAGATTTAAATGTTGCAAGTGATTTTCGTTTCTTTTCATATAGGAAATCCTCTTCGCTTTCCCTGGAAGCTGCGCAGGGAACACGCTGGCCCATGCACAAACATGTAAATTTGCTTGCGAATATTATGCCATATTTTTGTGATTCTGTCAAAACAGAAGCGGGGCGAAGGGATGTGTGTGGGGAGCAGGGCAGGGATAGCTGCCGCGCAATCAGAGCAGGACAGAGGACGTGTATTCAACCTTGATGCTGCCATCCCGGGTGCGGCTGAACTTGGCTTTGTTGCCGCTGCCGTCGTCAAGCGTCATCTTATCCAATTTATATCCGGTAAAGAAGTCAGCGGCGGGGCCTTCTGCAAATGCAGACCAACCGGAGGGCTTGGGGGATATGAATTGGGCGGATGGGGCCGGATCTGGCGGAGGCGAAGCGGGTGCATAGTCTGTACCGGCCATTTTGGCATCTTGGATTGCATGGTAATTGGCTGATGGTTCCATGATGTAACCCTCCTGTGAGTGGATTTTTTGGGGGTGGTGCGGCGCACAAATATAGGATAGCATACAGCACGGCCGGATGAGGGCGATTTGTGACGGGTGCGCCGGACTAAACGGGCCGGACATAAAAGACATAGGCAGCATCTTGAATTTGTAAGGAGACTATGATAAAATTGTAGAAAATACGAGAAATAGCAAAAATATAGACGCAGATTCTGTCAGATTATACGGATGTATCTCCCTTTACAAGATGGTAAAAAAGTGTTATAATTTCAAAAAGAAATAATAATATAAAGATAAATATAACCGGAAAGAAAGGCGGAGACAAGATGAAGACAAGGCAGATTTTGGCGGCGATGCTCCTGGCGTCCATGGTTGCGCTGACTGCGTGCGGGCAGCAGCCGGCGGACACCCAGACCACGGCCGAGCAGGTACAGCAGGCGGACGAAGGGGAAACGGTGGATCTTGGCGGCCTGATTGACGACAGCGTGCCGTTGGCCGGCGCGCCTGCGATGAGCACTGTGCTCACGCCGGTGGCCTCGGGCAGCGACGTGAAAAAGACCGGCTCGGCGGTCGTAGATATGTCCAACAAGAAGGACGGCTATGTCATGATCAAGTACGGCAGTACCGACAAAAAGCTCAAGGCGCGCGTGACCGGCCCAAGCGGCACGGTCTATACCTATAACCTCAACGGCGACGGCGAATATGAGGCGTTCCCGCTGTCGGACGGGAACGGCAAATACACGGTTGAGGTATTTAAGAACATCCAGGATACCAAGTACAGCAAGGAACTGTCCACCTCGTTCAGCGTGACGCTCACCGATGAGTTCGCGCCGTTCCTGCGCCCGAACCAGTATGTCAACTTCACCGAGGACAGCCAGGCGGTGGCCTTGGCGGCCGAATTGACCGCAGGCATGACCGATAACCTGGAAAAGGTGCAGGCGGTTTACGATTATGTCGTCAATAACATTACCTATGACCGTGTGCTTGCGGCCAATGTCAAGAGCGGGTATTTGCCTGACGTTGACGAGGTGCTGGCAAAGAAGCGCGGGATCTGCTTTGACTATGCTGCCCTCATGAGCGCCATGCTGCGCAGCCAGCAGGTGCCGACCAAGTTGGTGGTCGGCTATACGGGCAAGGTGTATCATGCATGGATCAATGTCTATTCTGAGACCGAGGGCTGGGTAGACGGCATCATTTATTTTGATGGAAGCACCTGGAAGCTCATGGACCCGACCTTTGCCTCGAGCAACAATTCGAGCGAGGCAATCATGAAGTACATCGGCAATGGAGCGAATTACCAGGCGAAATATTTGTATTAAAGACAAGAACGGCGGGTACAGCATGGTCTGTGCCCGCCTATGCGCATTTCCAGGCGTAAGCGGTTTGCCGTGTTTTATAAGGGGGACTGTAATTTTTATGAGACAGAAGCAGATTTCCGCGATAGAACTCTCTATGTTTTGCCAGGAGCTGTATCAGCTTGTACAGGCAGGGCTGCCCATTGCCGAGGGCCTGGGCATGCTGCTCGCGGACGAGAAGGACGCGGGCGTGCGCGCCTGGCTGGGGCCGCTGTGTGAGCATGCGGAGGAGGGACTGCCGCTGGCCGAATGTATGCGCCGGACCGGCGCCTTCCCGGCCTATATGACCGATATGATTGCCCTGGCTGAGCAGACAGGGCGGCTGCAAGATGTCCTGCCCGCGCTGTCCGCCCATTACGCCCGGCAGGACCGCATGGCTTCCGACATCCGGCATGCGGTGGCGGTGCCGATAGCCCTGTTTTGCGTCATGCTGGCTGTGGTTTTTCTGCTCATCACCCAGGTGCTGCCTGTGTTTGACCGTGTCTTTGCCCAGCTCGGCGTGCGCATGTCGCCGATGGCCGTGCGGCTGATGCAGGTCGGCGATGTGCTCAGCGGTGCAGGGCTTGGCATTGCGATCGCACTCTGCGCGCTGGCTGTGGTCGCCCTGGCCGTCGCGCTCATCCCGGCGCTGCGCTGCCGGTTCACTGCGTTTGTGCGTTTCCATTTGGGCGGCCGCGGCATCTTTGGCCGGGTGGCCGCGACGCGGTTCGCCTCGGCGATGGCAATGGCGACGGCGAGCGGCCTGATGATGGATGAGGCGGCCGAGCTTGCGGGCAAACTGTGCGGCGGTGCCAAGCAGATCGACGAAAAGACGCGCCTGTGCGCGGAAAAAATCGCGGAGGGCGGCAGTACCGCCCAGGCGCTGGCCGACAGCGGCTTATTTTCGGCGCGGGATGGCCGGCTGCTGCAGCTTGCCGAGCGTACAGGCTCACTGGCAGAGACGCTGGACGGCATCGCCGCCCGGCTGGAGCAGGATACGATGCGCCGTATCGATGCGCGCATCAGCGCCATCGAGCCCGCCATTGTCATCTTGACCGCCTTGCTTGCCGGTGTCATCCTGCTGTCTGTCATGCTGCCGCTTATGAGCATCATGTCGACCATCGGCTGAAGGAGGGCGCGAGATGAGAGCAAGGAGAAAGGGCTGGCTGTCAATGGTGCTGGGCCTGCTGGTGTTCGCGGCCATTGCGGCGTGGATGTTCCTTGGCGTGCGGCAGACGGCGGAGGCCTCTGGGGAAGAAGGCCGCCTGCTGGCCGAGCAGGCTGTCCGGCGGGCAGCCGTGAGCTGCTATGCGGTCGAGGGCGCGTACCCCGAGAGCTATGCCTACCTCAAAGAGCATTATGGCGTGGCGGTCGACGAGACGCGCTATGCAGTCTTTTATGAGGTATTCGCATCCAATATCATGCCAGATATCACGGTCATACAGATCGGAGGCGCAGCATGAAGCGTACTGGCGGAAGCGGTATGATTGCCGCGCTCATCCTAGCATGCCTGTTTGCGACCACCATGCTTCTGACCCTGGTCATGGGCGCACGGGTCTACCGCGGCGTGCAGGCACGAGTAGAGGCCAGCGCGGAAGGGCGCGTGGGCCTGGCCTACATCACGGCCAAGGTGCATGGCAATGACCATGCAGGCGGGATTTCGGTGCAGGATTTTGGCGGCGTGGATGCGGTCGTGCTGGCACAGGATTATGATGGAGAGCGCTATGTGACCGCGCTCTATGTCTATGACGGGCAGCTGATGGAGCTGTTTTGCAGCGATTTGGACGCATTCACACCGGCTGAGGGCACGCCGATCGCCCCGGCACAGGGGTTGCAGGCTGAGCAGTCTGACGGCGTACTTACGCTGACCTATGTGGACGCGAGCGGCAGCGAGCGATACGCCTATATTGCGATGAGAAGTGAGGAGGATTCCAGTGCGGATGAGTAGATCGGGGTTGTTGGTCATTGAGCTTGTGATCGCCGTGGGGATCTTTTCCCTGTGCGCGGCCATCTGTATCGGGCTGTTCGTGCAGGCAGACCGGGTCTCACGGGAGAGCGATATGCTCTCCCGCGCGGTCAGTGCCGCCCAGAATGTCGCAGAGCAGTACAAGGCGGCAGACGGCGATCTTGGCCGGCTGGCGGAGGCATGCGGCGCACTGCAAATGGCGGACGGCTCGCTAACGCTGGCATTTGATGCGGGCTGGCTGCAAGTTGACCCGGCGGATGGGGCGGCGAGCTACCGCCTGACCGTGACGCCGGAGACGGCGCAGGGGTATCAGCGCGCGTCGTTGACCGTGCGGCAGGCAGGCAGCGACGAGGCCCTCTATACGCTGCCCCTGGCGGCGGAGGGCAGGCCATGAGGCGGGGCGGCACGGTCACCGGGGCCGTCTCCCTGGTCATGATCTTTGTCGTGCTGTGCATGACCGTGTTTGCGGTGCTCACGCTTTCGACGGCGGTGGGAGAATCCCGCCTGGCGCAGGCGACTGCCGCGCATGTTCAGGACTACTATGAGGCCGATGCCCGGGCGACGGCGATTGCGGCGCAGATTGCAGCCAGTCCCATGGTATCCGAGATAGATGGTGTCCCTGTGGGCTACAGCGCATCCGAGGCGGGGACACATGCTGCCTTTTCGGTGCCGGCGGGTGACAATCAGGAGCTCGACATCGAGCTCTTGCTTCAGACGCCAAGCTATGCTATTCTTAAATGGGAGCTTGTATACAGCGGCGATTGGCAGGCTGACCAGTCCATTGCGGTCTGGGACGGCGGCGCCGCGTGACAGGAATATCAGGAAAGGAGGCTTTTGATGGAGCTGATTTTGGATTATCTCAGACGCGCGGTCCAAAAGGGCGCGTCGGATATGTTTATCGTGTCCGGCATGCCGGTCTCCTTCAAGGTAGACGGAGAGATTCGGCCGGAAGCGGAGGAGAAGGTCATGCCCGACCGGGCCAATGAACTGGTCTCCGCGCTGTTTACTGCGGCGGGCCGCTCGATGGACCGCTTCCTCGAGACAGGCGACGACGACTTCTCGGTCTCGGTCAAAGACTTGGCCCGCTTCCGTATCAGCGCATACCGCCAGCGCGGTTCGCTTGCGGCGGTCATCCGGACGGTAAGTTTTGAGATCCCGGACCGGGAGCAGATGGAGATCCCGGACGAGGTCATGAAGATCGCGACGGCGACGCGCGGCATGGTGTTGGTCACCGGCCCGGCCGGCGGCGGCAAGTCGACAACCATGGCCTGCATCACCGACGCCATCAACCGCACGCGCAACGCGCACATCATCACCATTGAGGACCCCATCGAGTATCTGCACCGCGACGTTAAGAGTATCGTCAGCCAGCGCGAATTGGCGACCGATACCGACAGCTATGTCACGGCCCTGCGCGCCAGCCTGCGCCAGGCGCCAGACGTCATTATGGTGGGCGAGATGCGCGACCTTGACACCATCCGCATTGCTATGACCGCGGCAGAGACCGGCCACTTGGTCATTTCCACCCTGCACACGGTGGGAGCGGTCAACACCATGGACCGCATCATCGATGTATTCCCGCCCAGCCAGCAGCAGCAGATCCGCGTACAGCTTGCTATGGTGCTGCGCACGGTCGTATCGCAGCAGCTTTTGCCCACGGTCGGCGGCGGGCAGGCGCCTGCGTTTGAGATCATGCATCTCAATAACGCCATCCGCAGCATGATCCGCGACAGCCGTATCCATCAGATCGACCAGGTCATCCAGACTTCGGCCGCAGAGGGCATGATTTCCATGGATGAGTCCATCCTGCGCTTGTACAAGGCTGGCCGCATTACAGCCGAGACCGCGCTGCGCTGCGCTATGATGCCCGAACAGCTACAGCGGCGTATGGGGCGCTGAAACGTGCATTTGGCCAATTTGGAAGAAAGCAAATAGGAGCGTAGAGACTATCATATGACAACCGAACAATTTGTGCCTTACGAGATGAAAACCAGCATCATTCATATCCTGTCCTATGACGACAAGAATTTGGAGGGATATCTGGAAAATGCATTTTTTAAAGGTCGGCGCTATTTTTCCAACCTGACACAGATGATTTTTCTGGTCGAGGAACTGCTCGATTCCATGGTTTTTCCGCCGCGTGCGACCAGCATGCGCAGTTTTACGGCGGGCGCTGCCCACCGGGTGCGCGCAGGGCGCGCCGCTGGCGGAGAGGAAAAACCGATCGCCAGCTTCCGCCTGAGCGTGCTTTTCCGGCAGAATGCCAGCTGGCAGGGCAATATCCAGTGGATGGATGACCATGCAGCAACACCGTTCCGCAGCGTGCTCGAACTGGTGCAGCTCATGGACAGCGTGCTGGCACAGTATGACCACGCCGGAGGGCACACGGAAAAAGTCTAAATTTCTCAGAAAAAAACAGTTGACTTTTCGTCAAAAACCATTTATAATAAATAACGCCGCTTGGAAAGGCGGCGCTGATAGCCGGATTGTGTAATGGTAGCACGACAGACTCTGACTCTGTTTGTCTGGGTTCG
>NBJMC04202__coassemble_2502_pt1 | contig 11551 bp, 12 predicted proteins | sample NBJMC04202__metabat2_low_PE_039 | metagenome-assembled genome bin NBJMC04202 | reverse complement strand
AGCCGGGAGCTGACCCGCGCCGAGTATGACCGCCTGATCGCCGCCGCCCGCGCCATGGGTCGGGAGCGTCTGGCCCTGCTCATGGAGGCCATCTGCGCCACCGGCATCCGCGTCAGCGAAGTGCCGTACCTTACCGTAGAGGCCGTGGAGCGCGGCAAGGCCGAGATCTCCCTCAAGGGCAAGATCCGTACCATCCTGATCCCCGGCAAGCTGCGAAAAAAGCTGCTGAAATTCGCCCGCAAAAACAAAACCGCCTCCGGTGAGATTTTTCTCACAAGAAGCGGCAAAGGGCTGTCCAGGAAGCAGATTTGGGCGGAGATGAAAGCAATCTGCGCCGCGGCAAGGGTCGCGCCCTCCAAGGTGTTCCCGCACACTCTCAGGCACCTGTTTGCCCGGACCTTCTACGGGTCTGCCGGGACGTGGCCAAGCTGGCCGATCTTCTGGGCCACAGCAGCATCGAAACCACCCGCATCTACCTCATCTCCACCGGAGCCGAGCATGCAAGGGCGCTGGAACGGCTGGGGCTGGTCGGATAAAACAAATTAAACAGATTGTCTATTATAAACCGAAGGACCTTGCCAAAAAAGTGAACGGGCAAAAGAAAATCGCCTCCTGCACGAAATGAGACGATTAAAATGGGCGCACGAACTAGAGCCAAACCAACATTTCATGTATTTGGCCTGTTTAGCTATGCCCAAACCCGGTTCATCGCTTGCGTTTCAAGGAATTCCATGCTACAATAAATTTGCATAATTATGTACGCTACGGGGTCATTTTCTGTTGAATTAGGACACTTTGTTTAATTTGTCATTGGCAAAGCAAGGACTGGAGGTAAGCCATATCGTGGCACAGACGACAGAAGGGCATCCCCTCGAAGGCATCGGATCAGATTTTCCCTCCCTCACCTGGGATCAGGTGGACGCCTATCTGGATGACCTGCGGGAACGGGGACGCACGCCCGAAACGATCAAGATATATCGAAGTAACTTGCAGCTGCTATTTGAGGCATTGCCCGAAAACGGGCGGCTCGACCACAAGACGCTGGCCCGCTGGCGAAATGCCATGTTGGAACAGGGCTATACCCCGCGTACGGTCAATGTACGGCTCGCCTCAGCGAACGGCTTTTTCGACTATCTCGGCCTGCGGGACTATCAGCTTCCGGTACAGCTAAAACCGGCAAAGGATGACATGCAGCCTGAACTAACACGCGATGAATATCTGCGCCTGCTTTCTGCCGCACGGGCACTGGACAAGGAGCGCACGTACTTCATGGTAAAAGTCTTTGCCGTTCTCGGATTGACGCTCCATGACCTGCCGAACTTCACGGTGGAAGCCGTTGAAAAAGGCGTATTTACAACGAGCGCCAATCATTCCCAGCAAACCATCCGCATTCCAAGCTGCCTGCGGGCAGAACTGCTGGGCTACCTCCAGCGGGAGGGCGTACAGAGCGGACCGGTGTTCCGCACACGGAACGGTAAGTCCGTCAGCCGTACTGCGGTGACCGGCTATATCCAGCAGTTATCCAGAGACGCGCGGGTCGCGCCGGAGAAGTGCACTCCCCGCTGTCTGCGGAAACTATGTCAATCTACGCGGGCGCGTGTCGTGCAGCGTATCTCCCTGTTGGTTGAGCAGGCCTTGGACCAGCTTCTGGAACAGGAACAAATTATCATCGGCTGGGAGGCGTGCGGCCATGGCAAATGATGGGCCATTCCCGTTGCGCCTGTCAAAGAGAACGCACATCCGCGCTATCCATCAGATCCGCATTTTTGGAACCGATCAGCCTTGGGGGATTCCCCATAAACACAAGCAGAGCCTGCTCCCGATAACATATCGGGTCGCAGGCTCTGCATTTTTGTCTATCTGGCTCTTTGTCCGGCGCTATTTTCAGGTCTGCTTTATCAGCCAGTTTTTCTCTCTTTCAAAACTTTTTATACGAGCAAATTCACAAACAGGCCCGCGATCAGGGAGAAAAACACAACAAAGGCGATATATAAAACGAATCGCCGCATTCCCAGCACAATTTTCAGGGCGCCGAGGTTGGTGATTTTCGTGGCAGGGCCTGTCAGCATAAAGGACGCTGCGCTCCCCACGCTCATGCCATCCCACAGCCATTGCTGCAAAAGCGGAATGGTCCCGCCGCCGCAGGCATACAAAGGGACACCGATGGTAGCAGCCATCAGTACGCCCAGCGCCTCGTTGCCGCCGAACAGGGCTGTCATGGCCTGGGCCGGCACATACCGCTGGAACAGGGCCGAGAGCAGGATGCCAATCAGAAAATAGATCCCGGTTGCTTTTACATTCCGCCCCAGGTTTTTCAGATACCGTATCAGTAGATTTGGGTCGATGTCCCGGCATTTTGGCGCATCGAAGCCCGAGAAATCAAAGAATGGCGTGTTCCGATATAGAAAATACAACAGCAGCCCGGCGGTAATGCCGCAGAGGAAGCAGGAAACGATGCGCACCGCCAGAACCGTGCCGCCCAGCGCCGCGCTGTAAACGATGAGTTGGGGATTTAAGAGGATGGAACTCATCATAAAGGCCGCCAGCCAGCTGTCCCGCATCCCGCTTTTAGAAATGGAAGCGGCAATGGGGATCGTGCCGTACATACACAGGGGAGAGGCAATCCCCAACGCGCTGGCGGTCACGATTCCCCAAACTCCCAGCCGTTTCCCGTTTAGGGCGCGGAAAGCACGGTGGATAGAGTCCTTGGCAAAGACGGAAACCGCCGATCCGATGACCATTCCCAGTACCCACCAGCCGAAGATTTGTTCCAACTGGACTGTGAAGTAATACCAGATGTAAACGAGTTCCCGCCTTAGGATTTCCATGGGCTTCTCTCCCTTTCTCGAAACTTACCGGCCCTGGATCTTTTGGTTTCCGGTCCCCCAGACATGCTGCTCTTTCGCGGCGGCCGGGGTATTCTGTGCCATCACGCCCACCAGCTTGTGGGGGGATGTAGGGTTCTTCCAGATAGGCCATCTCCTCCGGCGTCAGAGCGAGATCTACCGCCTTGGCCGCGCCCTCGATATGGTGCAGTTTGGTGGCCCCCACGATCGGGGCTGTCACCTTGGTCAGCAGCCACGCCAGAGAAATCTCTGTCATGGAAACGTCTCGCTTTTCCGCCAACTCCGCCACCCGGTCAATGATGCGCTGATCCTGCTGCGCTGTGGCGTCATACTTGAATTTGGCGTAGCTATCCTCCTCCAGGCGCTTGGAGGTCTCGCCGGGGTGCTTGGAAAGCCGGCCGCCTGCCAGGGAACTGTACGGTGTCATGGCGATGTTGTCCTCGGCGCAAAGGTTTGCCATCTCCCGTTCTTCCTCCCGGAAGATCAGGTTATAGTGGCCCTGGACGGAGACGAACTTCGCAAATCCTTCTTTCTCTGCCAGGGCATTGGCCTTGGCCAACTGATAGGCAAAGCAGTTGGAGATGCCGATATAGCGGACCTTCCCGGCCTGTACGGCGCGGTTCAGTCCGTCCATAATGTCATAAAGGGGCGTTTCATAGTCCCACATATGATAGATATAGAGATCCACATAGTCCATTCCCAGGTTTCTGAGGCTGGTGTCGATCATATTCTGGATGTGCTGCTGACCGGTAATGCCGGCAGCGATCTCCTCCTGCGTGCGGGGCAGGAATTTCGTCGCCACTACCACATCCTCCCGTTTGGCAAAGTCCCGCAGGGCGCGGCCCAAATACTGTTCGCTGGTGCCGCTCTGATAGCCGACAGCGGTGTCAAAAAAGTTGACGCCCAGCTCCAGCCCCCGGCGTATGATCTCGCGGGTGTGTTCCTCGTCCAGCGTCCAGCTGTGCTGGCCGTTCTCGGGGTCGCCAAATCCCATGCAGCCCATGCAGATGCGGGAAACCTTCAAGTCAGAATTGCCAAGCTTTGTATACTGCATTCTTCTTCCTCCTTACTCCAGCCCATTATAGGTTGCATCGTCCACCGGCTCGCACCATTCGTTAGATGTCGCCTCACCGGGCACTTCCACCGCGATATGGCTGAACCAGCTGTCCTTTTTTGCCCCATGCCAGTGCTTGACCTCTGCTGGGATCGTGATAACCGTACCGGGAGTCAGGCTGACGGCCTCCTTGCCTTCCTCCTGATACCAGCCCTCTCCGGCGGTGCAGATGAGCAGCTGGCCGCCGCCGGACTTCGCATGATGGATATGCCAATTGTTGCGGCATCCCGGCTCAAAGGTGACATTTGCCAGAAACACCGGGCATTTCCCCGCTTCGGTCAGCGGGTTGAGATAAGAATTGCCGATAAAATACTGGGCATAGGCGGTGTTGGCGCCGCCAAGGCCGAATACATTTTCTTTGCTGAATTGCTCTTTATCGCTGATACGCATAATCTTGCTCCTTTGTGACAGTTGATTGTATCGATTCACCCGCATACACGGCAGGCAGCGGTCGCAGGCTGTTTTTGTCCAGCCAATCCCGGAGTATCCCCGGCAAGTCTGCTCCGTCGTCCTCCACGACGCCCAAGGCCTCACGGACCTCTGCCTTGGGGCAGAGCCGGGCAACATCCCGGCTGAAATCGCAAGGGACGCCACCGCAATGGGAATAGAACGGCAGGATGATTTTGCCGGACAGGTCATTTTTAGCCAGCCAGGAAGCCAGTGGAGGCGCGATCGTCCCGCACCAGTTGGGCGAGCCCACAAAAACCACCGCGTATGGTTTCGGGCTGCTGGCGCCGGGAAGCAAACGGGGGTGATACCCCGTCTGTACTTCCCTTCTGACTTGATCAAGCAGCTCCGGGAACGCCATCGGATAAGGCTGCCGGGGATAAATCTCGCACCAGCTGCCGCCTGTCAGCGCGCAAATCATCTGCGCGATCCGATGTGTATGGCCGCTATAAGAATATGATAGAATAAGCGGTTCCTTCATTTTGCCTGTTCCCGGCCAAGAGACATGCACTTCCCGATGATATCCCCTGTGCGCAGGTATTCATAGGTTGGCATTTCAAAGAGCACCGGCTTGAGGGCACGGTAGTCGATCTTACCGTCTCCGCTCAGCACACTCTCCTCGGCATACGTGGCATCGATCGTGCAGATAAAGCTCTCAAAGCCCGGGGTACTGTAAACATCCTCCACACTGCACACCATGGTCACAGGGGCCTGCGGGATCATCGGCACACCCGCATCGTCCACCACATAGTCAAACAGCGTGGATTTGTCCTCCTTGCTGCCGCTGACGCAGCCAGAGCGGTCTGCTTTCGGCAGCAGCGCCTCATCCACAATATTGATGGACAGCTTTTTGCTTTCCTTGATACCCTGGTTGGTATAGTGGGCACTGGCCAGGCTGACCATCACATGGTCGTGGCCGATGATGCCCACATGGCCGACCAGCAGCCAGTTGGGTTTGCCTTCTACCATAGCTCCCACGACCACAAGAGGCGTGGGATACAGGGCCAGCGCATTTCCAATATTCTTTTTCATAATTTATTTCCTCCTAAAGCATTCTGCTTTTCAATGTAAATCTGGGCTCATAATATTTCGATCCCGCTGACATACAAGCCGGCATGCCGGCTCGATCTGCGCGAGGACGGCAATGTTTTTCCGCCTTCGCCGCTTACGCATCGATGCGCACCAGTTCATAGTCTCGGCTGCCCAGCCCGATCTCTTGGGCGTGCTCCAGCGTCAAAAGGCCGTTCCGGCTCTCGATGCGCTGGACTAGGGAGGCTCCGTCCTCGGCATGATAGACCTGATCAATACATGCCTGGTCCACCGCCACTGGGTCGAAGGAGGCCAAGATGCCGATGTCGTGCATATCTGGCTCGGCCGGGTTCCCATCGCAGTCACAATCTACGGACAGCCGGTTCATCACATTGATGTAGAGCATATCCCCATCCATCGCATCGGTGACAGATTTAGCCGCTTCCGCCATCGACTCCAAAAAGGCATCCTGATCGCCGCCCCACATACTGCCACCGGTACCGCCCGAATGGATATGGGCTTTTCCCTCAGAAGAAGCGATGCCGATGGAGATGTTCTTGATCGCTCCCCCAAATCCGGCCATTGTATGGCCTTTAAAATGGGACAGCACAACAAAGTAATCGTAGTCCGCAAAATGAGAGCCAACATAGTTTTCCGTCAGATGGCTCCCCCCTGCTACGGGCAACGTCATAGAACCATCCGCGTCCATGATGTCCACATCCGCGATGGCGGTATAGCCGTGATCCTCAGCGAGTTGCCTATGATATGCTGTGTTGGCGCGCGCGCCGCCGTAGGCTGTGTTGCACTCTACAATGGTGCCGCCCACTGCCTGCACCAGATCGGCTATAAGTTCCGGGCGCAGGTAATTGCTTCCGGTTTCGCCGGTGCTGAGTTTGACCGCGATATTGCCATCTGGAAGATCCGCCCCCAGCGCTTCATAGATCTCCATCAGCCCTTCTGGGCTGATGTCTGCGGTCATATACACCACCGACGGCGCTTCTTCCATTTCTTTCTGAGAATCCGGCGCACCTACGTCCGCTTGTACCAGCTGCGGCGGTTCTCCCGATGCCGCTTGGCCGGACGGTATCGCGCTGCTGCTGGAAGAGCGGAGCCGTTCATTTCCTGTACAGCCGCTCAACAGCCCAACACAGAGCAGTACGCTGAGAAAATAGCAAAATTTGCCTTTCACACTACGCATCTCCCTTCCGATCAGATTTTAACGTCCTCTTCCCGGCCAGCTTCATCCCATAATAAGCCAGAAAGACAAAAGTCCCCATTATGGCGAGATAGTCCAGATAGAACAGCGGGATCGGTTCACCAAAATCCAGGAACACGAACTGGGTGCGCACCAACATATAGGTGAGCAGGTCGCGCCGGATCAATGCGGTCAAGCCATACGCCGCGATGCCTCCGCCGATGATGGGCAGAAGCACCCGCCGAATGCGAGCGGGCTGCCGCAGGCGCAATGCCTTTTTTGCCAGGCCTACGAACAGCCCCCAGTGCATTCCTAGGTGCAGCGCCATGAGCACGAATCCCCAATGAGAAGCCGCCATGTGCAAAAGCCGTGCAAAGGACAGCCCGCCGTGAAGATCCAGAAATGCAAACACATGATTGGAAAGCAGTATTCCACTGACCATCAGGCCGATCATAGCCAGGAGCAAAAGCAGGTCAAGCACCAGCAGAAGGATACGGGAGGGCGTAAACCGGCCGCGAAACAAATTTCGATACCACTGCCGGTTCAGGATGTGATGGAGAAGGAACAGAAGGAACATCCCGGCCCCGGCCCACTCGTGGGCCACATCGCCCCAGAACTGGTAGCCCATCAAAAATAGCAGTGCCAGCGTCATCAGGATGTCGATGATGATTTTACAAATCGCTTTTGGTCTCAACTGCATTTCCTCCCGGTTTCGCTTACTCCAGACCTAATCCGGCAAGCCAGCCGCTCACTTCGCTTTGGACATTGCCAAGTTCCCCTTCCGTCAGGGCGAGGCCCTCCAGGATCGTTGCGTCTGCCGCGCTTTCCTCGATCCCGGAAAGGCTTCTGCCAAAACCGCCGCTGGCACTGGTATTAAAGGGGATCAGCGTCTTGCCGGTGAAGTCGTAGGCTTCCAGGAAGGTATACACCGCCATCGGCGCATCGCTCCACCAGTTGGGATAACCCACAAAGACGACATCGTAGCTGTCCCAGTTTTCTACCTGTGCGGCCAGTTCCGGACGGGCATCCTCCGCCTGTTCCTGCTGAGCAATATCCAGCAGCGTGTCGTAATCCTCCGTGTACGGCGTGGCGGGCTCGATTTTGAACAAATCGCCGCCAATTTCAGCCTGGATCGTCTGCGCCATCTGCTCGGTATTGCCCGACCAGGAGAAGTAAGCGATCAGCGTGCCGCCCTCTGCGGTGGGGGCTTCTGATTCCGCAGGTTCGTCTTCGGACCCGGCAGACATCTCTGCGGACTTGGCGTCAGCCTGCGAAGACGCTTCGGAAGAACTGGCCGACGCTTCGGAAGGTCCGCTTTCACTGGAAGCCGGTTCGCCGCTGCCGCAGGCAGCAAGTGAGAACAGCAGTGTCATAGACAAGAGAATCGAACATAATTTTTTCATAGAGATCTTTCCTTTCTTGTTCTAACGGTCGGCGATAATGGCGTAGGCTCCTTGCTGGACCTCTGCCTTGAGAATCCACCGGCCAAGGCGCCTTCATCTGCCCGCGCATAGCCAGGGAATCAGCGAGAGGGGCGAGGACCAGTGCGTCACAGCCTGATGCTTTGGGGAGACTGGGCGTACCGCCTTTCTGATGCAGACGCCTGTTTTGAAGTAGGCGCAGCACACCCCGACGAGGCTGCAATCTGCACTTTCTCCCATATTTTTTTACAAGCTAGTCAATACAGGGTTGTTGAGGTAATCGTACACCCGCCGCACTTCGCTGATTTTTCGGGTATCCAGCATGGAGGGGCATCCTTTATCCAGCGCGGCAATCTTGGCCATGTCCTCGCTGTCCAGGGAAAAATCCCAAATCGCCAGATTCTCCTCCATCCGTTCCTTATGAACCGATTTGGGGATGATGACAACACCCTGCTGTACATTCCAGCGCAAAATCACCTGCGCGGGTGTTTTGTGGTGTTTGTGTGCGATCTCCTGCAAAACCGGCTCAGCAAACATCCCTTTCAGGCCCTCGGCAAATGGGGCCCAGGCTTCCGGCTGAATTTGCAGTTCCTGCATCAGGGAAAGTTCCTCTGCCCGCTGATAGTGGGGATGGCGTTCTATCTGATTGATCTGCGGCTTGATCCTCGCGTTATAGCAGAGGTCCAGCAGGCGGTCTGGCATAAAGTTGCACACGCCGATGGCGCGGACCTTCCCTGCCTCGTAGAGCTCTTCCAGCGCTCGCCAGGAACCATAATAATCCCCAAACGGCATATGGATCAGGTAAAGGTCGAGATACGTAAGGCCCAAATCATCCAGCGACTGTGCAAAGGCTTCCTTGGTCTTTTCATAGCCCATCTGCTGGATATAGGCTTTTGTGGTGATAAACAGTTCTTCACGGGGGACGCCGCAGCTGCGGAGCGCGCGTCCGACCGCCTTCTCATTTTGGTAGGAACTGGCTGTATCGATCAGCCGGTAGCCGGCGGCAATAGCGTCCCGCACCACCGGCTCACAGATATCTTCCGGAATCTGAAAGACGCCAAAGCCCTCCAAGGGCATTTTGACGCCGTTGCGCAACACAATATTTTCCATACTGCACAAACCTCCTGATAACAAACTGGGCGTGCAGTCTGCCTGCCGCCCACTTTGCTGTTTATTTCAACCGATTTCCAAGTGTATACGCCTGCTGTGGAAACTGGGAATGCTGGGTCATGGACGGCGTGCCGCAGCCGTAGCCCAGCACCATGCCCATATCCTCCAGATGCAGATAGCGCACCAACGTTTTATAATGGGATTCCAGCGCCTCAAAAGTCCAGCTGTCGCTGTTCCATGCCGCCGTCAGCAGCGCGGACTTCATGTGCTTGCGCTGGATCGAGCTGTTGAACGCGCAAAAGCGGTCAATCATGATCTTCAGCTGGGCGGACATCCCATAGTAATAGAGGGGTGTGACAAATACGAGCATATCGGCGGCGAGGATTTTTTCGCGGATGACCTCCACGTCATCCTTCTGCACGCAGGGGCCTTCATAACCGCAGTGAATACATCCGGTGCAGGGATGGATGTTGGCGTGGGCCGTATCCACGATCTCTACGCTGTGCCCAGCCTCCTCTGCGCCCTGCCGGAAGCAGTCTGCCAGTAAGTTGGATGAGCCGTTTCTGTTGGGGCTTCCCTCTAAAATAACAATCTTCATCGTGATCTCTCCTCACAGTATTTTCTTTTTCCAGCAACAGATCCTATCCGGCGGCCTCTCGTCGGCCACCTGCACCATCCATTTCTTCCTAGGACAGTACTGCACCGCTGCTCTGTCCACATCCTTTGCCGGAGTTTGATTTCTTCCCGATCATTCTACGGCTTCTACGGTGATTGTCCCGGACATTTCTCCGATCTGCTCTGCGCCTGATACGGCCTGCCCCAGTTCGAACAGTCCCGGATTCTCGTTGTAATCCCCGTAGAAAAAGACGATGTCACCCCAGGGCTCATAGTAGGCCAGGGTTCCCGCTCCGGCCTGGGCCAATGGGGAATTGTCGGTGGCCAGCCCTTCTTCCGGATAGAAAATCTTCTCGTTGGTGCTGTAATCCTACACTTCGATGGTCAGGGGCAGCATCTCATGCAGGGCATCTGCCGCACTGCCGTCATTCAGCGCATAGACGACCGTATTTTCTCCGAACCGCACGGAGGTTTGGCGTTGTCTGGCTGTGGAAGTCCCCGCTTCCGCCGCCTGGGAATATCCCAAGCCGTTCACCCAGGACCGAATCGCCTCTTCAGAAGAAGCGGCTTCCTCCTCATAGCAATCAAAGATATTGTCCGAGATGATGGCCTCCGGCGAGGCTTCAGTGATCTGTTCTACGCTGTTTGCCAGGCCGCCTGTGCCATGGGAACAGAACAGGTAAACCTCTTTGCCCGAAAGGTCATTCTGCTCCAGAAAGCTTAGCAGCGCCATCGGCACGCCGTACCACCAGTTGGGATATCCCAGGAAAACCGTATCATACTGCGCCAGATCGCTCACATGCTCCTGAAGTTCCGGGCGGGCATCGCTGCCCCGCTCCTCGTTTGCTCGTTCCAAACAGGCATCCCAATCGCTCGGATAAGGGTCTGTAACGCGGATAGGAAACAAGTCGCCGCCGGTCTCCTTCTGCACCCAGTCCGCCAACTGCTGGACGTCTCCGGGTGGGACGACGCTGGGCGAGGTGATCGCATCCACATCCTCGGCCAGGGCTGCATTATCCGCCCAAGAGAAGTAGGCCACCAAAATGTTCCTGTCAGTTGTTTCTTCCAGAGGAGCCTGCGATTCCACTTGTGCTCCACTGGGAGATCCCGCAGATTCAGGATCTACTTCTGATGGCGGGGAGGAGGATGCCCCCTGCCCGCATGCTGCAAGGGAAAAGGCGATTGCTATCGCCAGAAAAATGGAAAATACTTTTTTCAATATCGTTTCCTCCTTATCTTTTCGCCGATAATATGCTCCTGTGATAGAGTTGGAACTGTCTTAATTCATGTTTTATTATAATAATCCCGCCTTTTAATGTCTAATACTTATATTTTATTTTTATCAATACAAATAACGTATTGATTGAATATAAAAAAACCTCCGAGAAAATATCCCGGAGGCCCTTTATAGCCAATGTTTATTCAATTTTTGCCCGCAGCAGGTTGATCTCCTGAATGAATAGAGAAGTCGCCGGAGAAAACAAATTGTTCCTCTTCCACACTAACACACTGTGGGTCATTTGCCGCGGTTCCAGAGGAATAAAGCGCAATCGAGGATCGCTACGAATCGCCAATGCACCATCCATACAGAACGCGCATCCAAGTCCCTCCGCCACCATCAGAGCAGCATTAGACAGCAGGGTATAACACAGCGGAATTTTTAGTTCCTTTTCTTCACGTCCTAACCAATGCAGGATTTCCACGCGAATACTTTCGCGCAATGGTAAAATCAGTGGATAGGGAACTACATCGTTTGCAACAAGAGATTCCTTTT
>NBJMC04202__coassemble_2288_pt1 | contig 13049 bp, 11 predicted proteins | sample NBJMC04202__metabat2_low_PE_039 | metagenome-assembled genome bin NBJMC04202 | reverse complement strand
GATCGGCGTGCCCGGCGGCGTGATGCCGCTTTCCGGCCGGGATACCAACTTCTTTTTGGAGCTCCCTCTGGTGGTCTCGTCGGCCCTGCGCATCGACGAGGGCGTGCTCACGGTGTATCACATCGACGGCCCGCTGGGCTTCCTGGACATGCTGACCAAGCTGTGCCGTGAGCGGTTCTCCGTGCCGGTCGGGGCGTTCTACATGGCGCGCCAAGTGGCGACGTTTGACCCGGACACCGAGTCCATGCAGTTCCTGTTCCTGTCGGACGCCTACATTGCGGCGCACAGCGCGGCCATCCCCGCGGACAGCCGCATTGCGCTGCCATTGCAGGAGCACAGTCACGTTTATAAAAAAGTGGTCGAGAACTTGCAAGAAAACCTTGAAACAGTGTAGCAGGTGAGATATGATGAGAGTAACCAAACGGGCATGCGCGGCGGGCCGCCATGCCGCACCGCTCACGGAAAGGATAACCCTGGATTCCAGCTAATTTAGCGTTTTCTGCGTTATTATTCAGGAGCGGTGATCCATGAATAACCCATTTGTACACATAGCGAAAGGAGAGTTTACCATGAAAAAGTTGCATAAGAAGTTCGAGTCCAAAGAGTTTGCTCTCGCGGCGTACTACACCTGCATGTGTAACCATCTGCCCTGCGGATGTAATGACTATTACGACCAGGGTGACACTGTGCCGGCTACAAATGATGTCTATGATGATATCAAGGATACTGAGGATGCATCCTGGAATTAAAGCTAACTCATAACCTATAGAGAGTTTTCTCGCTCTTTAGTAAATCTTACTGCTCCTGTATAATATAAAATGGTGGTTTGGGCCGAACAGACGGCCCAAACCATCTTCTTTCTCACGATAGGATAATTTGAAGGAGGACAAATCATGCTGAAACGCGCATGTTTATATCTACGGAGACGCTATAAACGAAGCATGCTCTTGTTTCTTTTGATGTTTTTGATCTCGCTCAGCTTATCAGTCGGTCTGTCTGCTTGGAAGAGTATCGATGCTGTCACCAAAGAGATAGAGCAGCGGTTGAGTACCAGCTTTGTCTTTAAAGTACCGGCGACATTAAACACTGAGGACGTCACTTACTATAGACCTGTCACAACAACTGGTGCGGGCTCAAAAGCCTATTGTGGCCCAACCTTAAATCAAGATTTTGCGGAACAGATCATGCAGGTAGATGGAATCAGGGCATATAATGGTGAGATTTATAGTGTGATTTGCATAGATGATCTAGAATTATCGCCTTGTATGGCGAGCGTGACATATAATCAGGCGCTAAATGATACTGAAAAAATGAATGCATTATTGTCAAGAAAAGATCAAATAGGTAGCTTAGAATATTATGAAATACGCTGTCAGGAGAGTGCTATATATGGAAATACAGATACTAGTCTTTTAAATAAATTTCGCACCGGTGCCTTTGAGCTGGTGGAAGGCCGGCATATTCAGCCGGATGACCGGCAGAAGGTTTTGATCTCGGACTACATTGCCGAAAAAAATAACATAGGCATCGGAGATACCGTTCATATCAGTTTGCGCAATAACCATATCGGTATTTATAAGGACGTAAAAAAGGTATTGGCAGAGACCGATTTGGAGATCGTCGGTATTTTTCATGTGAATGGCTACCAGCCAACAGGAGAATTTGTAGATCAATCGGATATCACGTACAACTGGTTCCTGACAGATGAATATACAGCAACACAAATCAAAGAACTTTGGAATGAGCATTATTACCTGGATTTTGTACCAGAAGTGAACTACGAAAATCTGACCTTTTTTGTAGACGAACCAGCAAGGCTGAATGAAATCATGGAAGAAGTCAAACAGCTCGATGTCGAAAATATTGATTTCTTTGACCTCTCCCTGGATGATACCATGTATAAGTCGACCGTTGAACCGCTAAATTCCATTCGCAATCTGATTACAGGCATGATGGTCGCCCTTGCCGCGGGCTGTGTCATTGTGCTTTTGATCGTGTTCACGCTGTGGGTGCGTGACCGCCGCAAGGAGATCGCCATTTACATCTCGATGGGCCTGGAGAAGGCGTCCATCGTAGGGCAGTTGCTGCTCGAGGCCGTGATCATCACCGCCATCGCGTTTGCAATAGCCTTTCCCATCAGTCAGCCGCTCACCGATTACGCGGGAAACACCATGCTGGCGTCCTCGATCGAGGCCGCTCAGCCCGACGATACGCCCAAGGAGTACTCGCTGGACGAGCTCCGACAGGCTGCGCTGAGCGGACGTATGAACGAACTATTCAGCTATGAGACCAGCACATACAGCGGCCCGGAGCAGATCGACTTCTTGCTCGGCGCGCCCGAGCTGGCCGCCCTCGCTGCGCTTGAACTGCTCATCATCGCCGGAGCCATCTGCAAGGGCAGCATGTTCCTCTTCCGCATGGCGCCCAAACAGATTTTGACCGATTTAAGATAAGGAGGCAGATATATGACAACACCAAAACGAGCGGAGCTCTACGTCAAGCGCAACAAAAAGAGGACAATCCTACTCTTCCTACTCTTGACAGTGTTGCTTACCATTTCTCTGCTGGGTATGGCCCTGCGTACGGCCAGCGGGGAAGCGGTCAAGGCACTGCGCAGCAGTATTGGCGGCTATTTTACTATCCAGACCGGAGCAGAGGGAACCGAACACACCGATGAAGCCCTTTTGGAACATCTGAAAACCTTGGATCATATCAGCAAATATAATGGCATCGATACATATTATTTGTATACAGATGGGCTAAACTTGCTGCCGGGCATTTATCATGGCACCGGTGCCTTGGGCGAGTTTACACCCAAGCTCATCGCCTGTCTGGATACATCCCTGCATGAGCGATTTCTGACATCCTCGTTCCAACTTATAGAAGGGCGGCAGATCACGGCAGACGACCAGAGCAAGGCCATTATTTCTAAGGAGGTGGCACAGCTCAACGGCCTGACGGTCGGCGATACCTTTCCCGCCAGCACGATGGTGGGCCTGCGAGACTGGCGTGATGATGCGGAGAGCTTTGCGACGGAATTTGAGATCGTCGGCATCTATCAGGCGACCCGCAGTGAGCCGGTTGAGCCAGGTACTCCAGAATGCGATTTGCAGGAAAACATTATCTTTACGGACATCCATACAGCAAAACAACTCTATGCCATCAAATTTCCAGATCGGACACCTGAGGAATACCGGTATAGTTCGGGATTTATGCTATTTGTGGACGACCCGGTCAATATGGCTGCAGTCGTGGAAAATATGGAGCAGCAACCCTATGCCAATTGGGATGGTTTCGTGATCTCGCAGAACAGCGCAGCATATCAGCAGGCTGCCGCGCCTATTCAGAAGGCTGAGACAATCAGCTTTTTCCTGCTGATTGTTATACTGATCATCAGTATCGGTATTCTCGCACTCATCCTGCTGCTTTGGACCCGTGAACGTATAACCGAGATCGGCATTCTGGTCTCACTTGGCATCTCATCTAAGTGTGTTTTTGGACAGATGCTGCTGGAAAATTATATGGTTGCGGTTCCGGCGTTTGTGGTATCGGTCGCGTTGAGCGCACTGCTGCCACGCGGCCTGGTCGGTGTGTTTGGCACACTTGCGGAGCAGATGCATATTGGACTTTTGCAGGCTTGCATCGTGCTGGCCTGTGCTGCGGCGGTTATCTTTGTGAGCGTATTTCTCGCATCGCTATCCATTTTACGCAAAAATCCACGGGATATTTTAATCGACTTGAGCTGAAACAAAAAATAGGAGGATATTATGAGCGTCTTATCGACACAGGATCTGAGCTACTATTACTTTAGCGACCGGATGATTTTTGAAAACCTGAATATGGAGTTTGAGCGCGGGAAGGTGTATGTAATTCTCGGCGCATCGGGCAGCGGCAAGACAACACTATTGTCCCTGCTCGGCGGTTTGGATACCCCAAAGGGCGGCAAAGTGCTGTTTGAGGGACAAGACATCATGAGCATTGGCTTATCCAAATACCGCCGGAACTGTGTATCGTTTATTTTTCAGAACTATAATCTGATTGAGTACATGACGCCGCTGGAGAACATCCAGTTGGTCGATCCAACGGCTTCGGAAGAGTTGCTGCTTCAGGTCGGCCTGACATCGGAGGAGGCGCACCGCAATGTGCTCAAATTATCTGGCGGACAGCAGCAGCGCGTTGCAATTGCCCGCGCTATGGCTTCGTCTGCGCCAGTCATCCTGGCCGATGAGCCGACTGGCAATTTGGACGAAGATACCGCACATGATGTGACGGAGCTGCTCGTAGAAAAGGCAAAATCTATGGATAAATGCGTCGTTATCGTCAGCCACTCCAATGAGGTTGCGGCAATGGCCGATGTCATTGTGCGATTCTCGCACGGCAAAATCGAGGTGTCATGAGAGGGCGTTCGGGCGCGGCAGCTGGCTCGCCGGTTTCGGTCGGCGGTCTGCTGAGAGAATATGTGTTGGGCAGCCGGCTGCTTCTGCTTTTGTGCAGCCTGGTCCTGACCAGCCTGCTGACCTTTGCCCGGCCGCTGATCATCAAGGGCATCACCGACGAGGGCATGCTGCAGGCGGATATGCGGATGGTTTTGCTCTGTGCGATGTTATTGCTGCTCTCGGCGGTCTGCGACCAGGCCGTGAATATCGTGCAGAGCCGCCAGTTCGTGGACATACAAAATTCCATGCTGCTGGCGCTGTACCGCGCGGCCTTTGACAAGTTGCTGCGCGTAAAGCAAGATTATTTCACCCATCACAACAGCGCCGAGATTATGAACCGGCTTTCCATGGACATCCGCTCGGTCAGCATGATTGCCGACCGGAGTATCCTGTTCGTCGCGAGCTATCTGTTGTCCTTTGTGGGGGGCCTAGTTGGGCTTTTTGTCCTAAACCCACGGATGGCCGTCATCGTGATTGTCGTCATCCCGCTCAAGGCCCTGGCGACGGTCAGCATGGCCAAGCAGAACGAGCGCATCACAACGCAGCATATTGGCCTGCTGCGCGCGTTCTCTTCCTGGTTCGGCGATCTCATCAGCGGCGTGAAAGTGGTCAAACTGTGGGACCTGCAGCAGGACGTCAGGCACAAACTGTCGGATAAACAGTCGGAAATCCTGCAAATGAATAAAAAATCTGCGCTGTACAGCTGCTACAATCAAACCCTGACCCGCCTGCTGGACAGTTTGGTGCAGTGCGCGCTGTACATATACGGCGGTTTTTTGTTCATGCAAGGCGAGCTTTCGCTGGGCGGTGTCATGGCGTTTATCTCGTATTCCGGCTACGTGCTGGGCCCGATCACGGCAATCATGTCGATCCGATACATGTTTTCCAGCATCCGCCCCTCGCTCAAGCGGCTGAACGCTTTTTTCGGCCTGGCGGAAGACGTGCGTCCCAAGCTGGCCCCGCCGGAGCCAAAAGGCTGCGCGGTGTCCTCGTTTGCCTTGCGGGGCGTGCAATTTTCACACACGCAGGACGCGCTGCTGGAGGATATCAATTTCACCGCGTCGCCGGGCGAAAAGATCGCCATAATTGGGCCGAACGGAAGCGGGAAATCCACGCTGATCGACCTGATCCTGCGCTTTGCAAGGCCGCAGCGCGGGGAGATCCTGGTGAATGGCCGGGACGCCGCGGCGCTCTCGGATGAACAGTATTGGAGCCTATTTGCGGTTGTGGATCAAGAGCCGTATTTCTTCCAGGACACGATCCGGCACAATCTGGACCCGGCAGGACGGCATACCGATACACAGATTGTCCAGGCGCTCACGCGGTGCGGCGCCGCAGATTTTTTCCAGGAGCGCTTTCACGGCGACTTAAACCATGTCATCCAGTTTGATGCCGGCGACTTGTCCGGCGGTGAGCGGAAAAAGCTGGCGATCGCCCGCGCGATCCTGAAAGATGCCACGATTGTCATTTTGGACGAGGCGGCCGCAGACTATGACTTTCAGGCTGAACTGCATCTGAGCCGCATGGTGTCCACCGGGTTCCCCGATCAGATATTAATTTATATCACGCACAACTATGCTTACCTGGATATCTTTGACCGGGTCTATCAGCTGACCCAGGGCAGGCTGCGGGAGCTGACCCAGCCGGAAATTTTGGACTTCAAGACAAAAGCATTCTATGCGCATGCGGCCACAGGGGCATAATGCTGCGCGCGTGGCCTGCCGCCGGGCCAAAACCGGAAAGACCCTGTATCACACGATACGGGGTCTATTTTTGAAGGTGCGCCGTTCACCGGGCGGGCGGGCCGGCCTCTTGACCATTTTCCTGTTTCCAGGTACAATTTTGGACAGAGAAGCGGCGTCCTGCGCCCGGCTGGGCGGCTGGCCGCAACCGAAAGAGAGGACTTCTTTATGACAAAAGAGACCAAGGGGGCGCGTACCCGGCGCTACCTGTATGACTGTGCCATCCAGCTCTTCCGTGCGCGCGGCTACGACCAGGTATCGGTCGACGAGATCGTCCGCAAGGCCGGCATGGCCAAGGGGACGTTCTATATATATTTCCGCGCCAAATCGGACATCATCCTGGAAATGCTCCGGCAGTATGACGACTATTATGACCAGGTCATGGCCGGCCTGCCGGACAGCCTGCCGGTGGACGGCCGCCTAGAGGAGATCGTGCGCGCCGCCTGCCGCTTCACCGAGCAGGTCATCGGCCTGGACCTCATCCGTGTGCTCTACTCCAAGCAGCTCACCGCCGGCGCGCGCAACCCAGGCCTACTCAACGAGGACCGCGCGCTGTTCCGTATCCTGTCCGGCCTTATCGCCGAGGGCCAGCGCGCAGGGGTCTACCGGGCGGACCAGGACGTCTCTGCGGTCGCGCTGCTCCTGCTGCATGGCATCCGCGCCGCCTTCTTCGAGTGGTGCTGCGGAAGCAGCCAGGACCTGACCGGAGAGTGTCTGCACTTTTTGACCCTGGTCCGGCAGGGCATTTATCAGAACAAAAACTGAACGAAAGTCCAGACTGGATTACATATAAAATCCGGTCTGGCTTATTTTTTTACCCACATAATCGGCTTACACGGCGAAAACTGTGCAAATTTGGAAGAAAAAAGCGGGGATAGCGGTAAAAATTTCTTGACGCAGGGATATGGACGCGGTATAGTATAAGAAAGAGAAAATATGACTGCGGTCATATTTTGGGGTATCAAAAAAAGAAAGGATTGGAAAACGTATGGCAAAAGAACGTAAGACGGGTGGTGTCCTGGGCACCATTGAGCGGGTCGGCAACATGCTGCCGCACCCGTTCATCCTGTTTCTGTACATCACCGGCGGCCTGGCCATCCTGTCGGCGGTCCTGGCGCTTGCGGGCGTGTCCGCCGTCAACCCGACGACCGGCGAGACCGTCGCCGTGCAGAGCATCATCAGCCGCGACGGCCTGGTCTGGATTGTGGAGAACATGCTGCTCAACTTCTCGAACTTTGCGCCGCTCGGCCTGGTGCTGGCCATGCAGATGGCCATTGGCCTTGCGGAGGGCACCGGACTTTTGGACACCTTCATGCGCCGCGCCATTCTGGGCGTGCCGCTGTGGGCGCTGAGCGCGACCGTGCTCTTCCTGGGCATCAACGGCAGCATCGCCTCGGAGGCGTCGATCATCGTCATCCCGGCCCTGGCTGCGACTGCATTCCAGGCCATGGGCAAGCACCCGATCGCCGGCCTCATCGCGGGTTATGCCGCGACCAACGCAGGCTTTACGGCCAACGTGCTCATCACCGCGACCGACGCCCTGCTCTATGGCGTCACCGAGGACGCGGCCCAGATGATCGACCCGTCGGTTACCCTGACGCCGGCCATCAACTGGTATTTTATGATCGTCTCGACCTTCCTGCTGACCGCCGTCGGCGTTTTCGTCAACGACCGCATCATCACGCCCCGCTTGGGCGTCTACCGCGGCGCGCAGAAGGCGGACGAGCGCACGGCAACCGATCTCGAGAGAAAGGGCCTGCGCAATGCCGGAATCTTCACGCTCATCTACATCGCGCTTTTGCTCGTGTGCCTCGTGCCGAAGAACGGCCTGCTGCGCGGCGAGAACGGCAGCATCCTGGAGTCCCCGTTCATCAATGGCCTGGTTCCCATCCTGATCGTCTACTTCGTCCTGGTGGGCGTGGTCTATGGCAAGACCGTGGGCACGATCAAGTCGAGCGGCGATGTGCCGCGCCTGATGGCCGACTCGCTGCAGTCGCTGACCGGCTATGTCGTTCTGGTCTTTGTCATTGCGCAGTTTATCAACCTGTTCAGCTACACAAACCTTGGCACGGTCATCGCGGTCAATGCCTCGGAGGCCCTGCAGGCGGTCGGCTTTACCGGCATTCCGCTCGTTATCGGTGTCATCTTGCTGACCATCCTGGTCAACTTCTTCATGACGAGCGGTACGGCCAAGTGGTACATCTTTGCACCGATCTTTGTCCCCATGTTCATGCTCCTGGGCTATTCGCCGGAGTTTGCCCAGGTGGTCTACCGCATTGGCGACTCGATCGCAAACCCCTTGACGCCGATCTATCCCTATCTGCCCATCGTCATCGGCATGGCGCAGAAATACGAAAAGAATACCGGCATCGGCACGATCATTTCCATGACCCTGCCGTACTCCATCGCCTTCCTGCTCGTGTGGATCGTGCAGGCCGTCGCCTGGATGGTATTTGACCTGCCGCTTGGACCGGACGCCACGGTCTTCCTGGCGGGCTGACGCATCACCCAAAAAAGGGCCGCGGCATACCGCGGCCCTTGGCTTATCTGAGAGAAAAGACCCAACTAGGAGGGGATTTGCATGAGTTTTACCAAACTGGTCTGCGGCAGGCTGTATGACGGCGTGCACGACGAGATCCAGGCCGGGCGCGAGATCCTCATCGAGGATGCGCGCATCGCAGAGGTCGGGGCGCACACGGCGACGCCCGCGGGCTGCCGCATCGTGGACCTGTCGGCCCTGACGGTCACGCCGGGCATGATCGACGCCCACGTCCACGCGTCCTTCTTTGACTGGCGCGAGATCGCCAAGGACCCGATCTACTACTCGGACGGCATGCGCGCGCTGGCCGCGTCCGAATGCGCGCGCCGCGCGCTCTCGGGCGGCTTCACCACCATCCGCCACGTCGGCTGGTTCCGCGAGGATTACGTGCTCGACGTGCGCCGCGCTATCGACGCGGGCTTCCTCACGGGCGCGCGCATGGTGGTGGCGCCGCACTTCCTGTGCGCGCCGGGCAGCCACGGCGACTCCACCCAGTCGCTTGCGACCAACCCGGCCCTATCCCGCTTCCTCGAGACCCAGTACCCGACCATGGGCTCGGGCCCGGACTTTTTCCGGGACGCCGTGCGCCACGAGGTCAAGATCGGCGCGGATTTTATCAAGATCATGGCCACCGGCGGCTTCTTCACGCCCAATGACTCGCCCGAGGACCGCCAGCTGGCCGACGACGAGCTGCGTGCCATCATCGACACGGCCCACGCCCTCAACAGGACGGTCACGGCCCACGCCTACACCGCAGAGCTCATCACGACGCTCGCCGAGATGGGCATTGACGGCATCGAGCACGCCTCGCTGGCCGACCGCGCCGCCATCTGCCTGCTCGAGGAAAAGGATATCTACGTCGTGCCCACCTTCTGCCCGTACGATGAGATCGTCCTGCTCGACGAGGACAAGCTCGCGCAGAAGCCGCCTGCATTCCAGCGCAAGCTGCGCTACTACCGCGACCGCTTGGTCGAGTCGCGCCGCGCCATCCTGGACAGCAACCTGCGCCTGGGTTACGGCACCGACCTTGTCACCGGCTATCAGAACTACGAGTGCGGCCGGGAGTATTCAGCCTTGCTGCGCAACGGCATGGACCCCTACCGCGCGCTGCGCGCGGCGACGGCCGAGAATGCGCGCATCGTGGGCCGCGCGGACGATATCGGCACCATTGAGCCGGGCAAGCTCGCCGATATCGCGGCCTGGCCGCGCGATCTGTTGGCCGACGACAAGGCGCTGCTCGACTGCGCGTTTGTCATGAAGGAAGGCCGGGAATATCCCACCCAGTGTATGCTGGAGACCCGATAAGACAAGGAGGACCCCACTATGCAGTATCGCGAATGCCTGGACATCGTGCGGGAGCTCGGCCTGCGCTTCCGCTACTATAAGAGCATCGAATCGCTCTTTGAGCTCGACCAGTGGTCGGCCCTGCCCGCCGAGGGCGCGGCCTACCGTCAGCAGACCGCCGCATTCATTGGCGAACAGAAAAATGCGCTCTACCAGGGCGACGACGCGCGGCGCGCGGCGGACTTCCTCGCGGGCGTCGCGCTCAGCGACATAGAGGACGACATTGCGCGCGGCCTTGTGCGCACGTTCCTGTTCCGCTACCGGAATGCTGTGCGCACGCCGCAGGACACCCTGCGGCAATACAACCTCATGCGCGCCGACTGCATGCGGGCGTGGAATGAGGCGCGTGCGGCCCAGGACTACCGCATCTTCATGCCGTGGCTCGACCGGGCCTTCGCCCTCAAGGCCGAGATCGCCCGCGCCATCGACCCGGACGCCCCGGTCTTTGACACCCTGGTCGGCATGACCGACGAAGGGCTGTCGGTCGCCGAGGTCTCGGCCCAGTTCGACAAGCTCAAGGCCGGTATCGGCGCGCTGCTCGCCAAACTTGACAAGGCGCGCGCGCCCGAGGCCGCACCCATCCCGGACAGCGACCCCGACCAGATGGCGGCCTTCGCCCAGCGCCTGGCGCGCGAGCTGGGTTACCGGCCCGAGCGGGGCGGCTTTAACGACCGCGTCGTACACGGCTTCACCTCGTTTATGGGCCCGCGCGACGCGCGCGTGTCCACCTACCGCAGCGGCAGCTATAACCTCATCTTCACCTACCTGCACGAGGCCGGCCACGCCATGTACTCGAGCAGCAGCAGCCAGCCCGTCATCGACGCCGGCCTGTGGGGCGGCATCGAGGGCGGCTTCCACGAGGCGAGCGCCCGCTTCTTTGAGAACATGATCGGCCACAGCCTGGCTTACTGGCAGTTCTACTATCCGCAGCTGCAGCAGGAGCTCCCTCTGTTCCGCGGCGTCCCCCTTGACCAGTTCTATGCCCTGACCCATCGCGTGCAGCCCACCCTGCGGCGCATTTCGTCCGACGAGGTCACCTACAGCCTGCACGCCATCCTGCGCTTTGAGCTCGAGCGGGACTACTTCGCCGGCCTGCTCACGGCCGGGGACATGGCCGAAGCCTGGAACGACAAGTACGAATCCTACCTTGGCATCCGCCCGCAGAACGACACCGAGGGCGTACTGCAGGACATGCACTGGGCGGGCGACTACATCGGCTATTTCCAGAGCTATGCGCTGGGCAACATCTACGACGGACAGATCCTTGCGGCCATGCAGCGCGACCTGCCCGACCTGCCCGCACGCCTCGCGCGGGGCGACGCCGGCTGCGCCGCGGCCTGGATGGAAGAGCACATCTGGCAGTACGGCTGCTGTTACACGGCGGGCGAGATGGTACGCCGCCTGACCGGGGGCGGCCTGGATGCGCAGCCCTTCCTGGACTATCTGGATCAGACCTACTCGGCCGTATACGGCCTGGCCTGACCGGCGGCGCCGGCCGGGCGATCGGCAAAAGCCGGGCAGATTGCCCGGCTTTTTGTCTGCGCCCGCGCGGGCACAGGAATGGTTTTACACGGTACGCCCTTCGTGATACAATAGGGATGCATCAAACCGCAAAGGAGTTTTGGATTCCCATGATACAATCCCACGGCGCCGCCTATCGCCGGGGCCTGCATGACGGTATTCCCATTGCCCTCGGGTATCTCGCCGTCTCGTTCACCCTGGGCATCGCGGCCAAGGTCAGCGGCATGGCCGCGCCGGACGCGACCCTCATGAGCCTACTCAACAACACCTCGGCCGGCGAGTTTGCCGCCCTCGGGCTGATCGCCGCGGGCGCGCCCTACGCCGAGATGGCCGTGACCCAGCTCATCATCAACCTGCGCTATTTGCTCATGTCCTGCGCCCTGAGCCAGAAGATCGCACCTGACACCCCGCTGTGGCAGCGCCTGGCGATGGGCTACACGGTCACCGACGAGATTTTTGCCATCTCCTCGGCCGTGCCCGGCCGCCTGGACCCATTTTACTGCCTGGGCGCCATCTCGGCCGCCGCGCCCGGCTGGGCGCTCGGCACCTGCCTGGGCGTCGTCCTGGGCAACGCCCTGCCCGGGCGCATCGTGTCCGCGCTGTCGGTCGCGCTCTACGGCATGTTCTTGGCGGTCATCCTGCCGCCCGCGCGCAAAAACCGTGTGATTGCGGGCGTTGTGGCCGTGTCCATGGCGGCCAGCACGCTCTTTTCGGCCCTGCCCGTCCTGTCCGGGCTGTCGTCCGGCACGCGCATCATCCTGCTGACCGTGCTCATCGCGGGTGCGGCCGCCTTCTTGTTCCCCATCCCGGAGGAGGACAGCCATGCAGCATAACGTCTATCTTTATATTCTGGTTATGGCTGTCGTGACCTATCTCGTGCGCGTCTTGCCCTTGACGCTCATCCGCCGCGAGATCAAGAACCGCACCATCCGCTCCTTCCTCTTTTACATGCCCTATGTGACCCTGGCTGTTATGACCTTTCCGGCCATCCTGAGCGCGACCGGCACGCCGGTCTCGGCGGTCGTGGGGCTTGTGCTGGCGGCCGTGCTCGCCTTGCGGGGATGCTCGCTGTTTACGGTAGCGTGCGCGGCTTGCGCGGCGGTGTTTGTCGCCGAGATGATTTTGCTGTGACCGTCCCCGCAGGGATATGCTGTTCAATGCGGCACACGGACGCCCTGCCAGCCTGCACGCTGGCAGGGCGCATTTTTTTGCCGTCCGGCCCGGCGGGCAAACAGACAGGCCCCGGCGAATCTTTTGCATTCGCCGGGGCTTCATGTTACAATGTTGCTAACAGCTCCTGGGTGTCCGTCGCCCGGGGCAAAAAGGAGGGTTTTTGCTTATGGTAAAACGACTGCTCGCCGCCCTGCTTGCGGCCTGCCTGCTCTGCGGCCCGGCCGCCCTGGCGGCGACGCCCGCCCAGCAGGCGGACGCCGACCTGCTGCGCGCGCTTGGCCTGTTTGCAGGCAC
>NBJMC04202__coassemble_2267_pt1 | contig 13197 bp, 11 predicted proteins | sample NBJMC04202__metabat2_low_PE_039 | metagenome-assembled genome bin NBJMC04202 | reverse complement strand
GCGAGAACAGGATGCCGCCGCGGTGCAGCAGGCCGACATGGTCGCAGATGTCCTCCAGCTCACGCAGGTTGTGCGAGGCGATGACCGGGGTCAGGCCGCGGTCGGCCACGTCGCCTGCAAGCAGGCCCTTGACCGTCTGCCGCGCGACCGGGTCCAGGCCGTCAAAGGTCTCGTCGCAGAATAAATAGTCGGTCATGGCGCTCAGGCCACAGATGATCGACACCTGCTTTTTCATGCCCTTGGAGAAGGTGCGAATCTTGCGCCGCCCATCCAGGCCAAAGCCGTCCAAAAGCGTGCGGTAGCGCGCCTCGTCAAATGTCGGGTAAAGCGCCTTGTAATAGTTCTTCATATCGTCCGGCGTGCTGTTTGCAAAAAAGAACTGCTCGTCGGAGATGTAAAAACAGCGCCGCTTGAGCGCCTCATTCTCAAAGATCTCCTGCTCGTCCACACGGACGATGCCGGCGTCGGGCGCCAGGATGCCGGCCAGCATGCGCAGGAAGGTCGATTTGCCCGCGCCATTCGAGCCGATGAGGCCGAAAACCGAGCCGTCGTGGATCTCGGTGTCCACATGGTCGACGGCGACGATGCTGCCAAAGGACTTGGTCGCTTTTTCTGTGCGGATCACTCTATCTCCCCCTCTCCTTTCATCCATTCCATAAGCTGCGCGTCCGAGACGCCCAGCTCCCTCGCCGTGCGAACAAGCTCTGTGATCTGCACCTGCAGATCACGCAGGCGGCGCTCACGGAGCGCCGCCGCATTCGGCGACACAAAATTGCCTTTTCCCTTCACGGAATAGATCACTCCCCGGCTCTCCAATTCACTGTACGCGCGTTGGATGGTATTTGGATTAATCGACAGTTCAGCCGCCATTTGACGCACGCTTGGAAGCTGGCTGTCCGGCTCCAGGACGCCGTGCACCACCATATGCTCGATCTCATCCACGACCTGCTCATAGATCGGCCGCCCGTCCCGATAATTGATTCCCAGCATTGCGCGCCTCCTTTCTCTCCGTGTATTAAGTGTACTATGTGTGTTAGTACACTCAGAGTATAGCATAGCCGCCGCATAGAAGTCAATAGGCAAACGCGTGATTTTATGATATGATAGAGGCAGGCAAACCATCCCGCGCCGGCGCGGGCCCGCACAGGAGGAGAACAGAATGGTACAGATTGGAAACGACTGGGACGCGCTGCTTGCGGACGAGTTCCACTCGGAATATTACGCACAGATCCGCCGCGTCCTCAAGAAGGAGTACGCCGAACACGAGGTCTATCCGCCCATGGAGGACATCTTTAACGCCCTGCGCTACACGGCCTACGCCGACGTCAAGGCCGTCCTGCTCGGGCAGGACCCCTATCACGGCCCTGGGCAGGCCCAGGGGCTGTGTTTTTCGGTGCGGCCGGGCGTGCCGCTGCCGCCCAGCCTGCAAAATATTTTCACCGAGCTGCAAAATGATATGGGCCTGCCCGCGCCGCACTCCGGCAGCCTGATCCCCTGGGCCAAGGAGGGCGTCCTGCTGCTCAACACCACCCTGACCGTGCGCCGCGGTGAGCCCAACAGCCACAGCAAGATCGGCTGGACCCACTTCACCGACGCCATCATCCAAAAGCTCAACGCGCATGAGCGGCCCATCGTCTTCCTGCTCTGGGGCGGCAATGCGCGCAGCAAGAAAAAGTTCATCACAAACCCCAACCATCTGGTGCTCGAGACCGTCCATCCCTCGCCCCTCTCGGTCTACCAAGGCTTTTTCGGCTGCCGGCACTTTTCCCAGTGCAATGAATTCCTCATGCAGCACGGCATCGCGCCCATCGACTGGACGCTGCCCTGACCGCGCTAAAAAAGCGCCGCCCGCAGGCGGCGCTTTTGGTTTTTCTGCCGTGGGCCGGGCTTTATTTCAGGCTGCCCTTGGTGCCCCAGGTGTCATACTCCCCGCACGAGAGGTAGATATCGTCCGCCGTCAGGCCGGTCACCTGCTCGACGACCTCAAACGCGGCCTCGGTAAAGCGCTTCTTGTCCTCAAACGCTGCGCTCTTGTAGCACCGCACGTCAATATATGCCAGGTCGCGCTTTTCCCCCTGATAGTACATCGTGCGGCCGTCCGCGATGTCCACCATCAGGGCCCGCTCGCTCTTGCCCGGGATCAGGGCGATCTTTTCACCCAAACCGGCCTTGATGGCGTCCTTCTGGCTGTCTGTCAGCTTCTTCGTCAAATTTACACAAATATACGGCATAGTCTTTGGTCACCTCGTCGGATATATTTGCCTTTATTATACCTTTTTACCCAACAGAAGGCAAATATTTTTGAATCATTTGTAAATATTTCTCAATATCGGGGGACGGATGCGGGCTTTTGTGATATGATAGGGGTACGGAAATCTTATCTCTGCATTTTCAAAACCGAAGGAATGAATCACGATGGATATCAAGTGTACGCAGAATATTTTCAAAAGTTCAAACGGCCGGTCCAACGTGACGTACTATATCCTGGCGCCTGAGGGCGTAGATCTGCGCGGCGTGGTGCAGATCTCCCATGGGATGTGCGAATATTTTTCACGCTATACGGTTTTTGCCAAATACCTGTGCTCGCTCGGCTTCATCGTCTGCGGCAACGACCACATTGGGCACGGCGCCTCGGCCGGCCGCGCGACCGAGCTCGGCTTTTTTGCCGTGCGCGACGGCTGGAGCTACCTCATCCAGGACATGCAGAAGCTGACCGACATCATGCAGGTGCGCTATCCCGACCTGCCCTACTTTGTGCTCGGGCACTCGATGGGGTCGCTCATCACCCGCATCTACCTGACAGACTACGGCAAGCGCCTGTCGGGCTGCATCCTCAGCGGTACCGCCGGGCCCAATCCGCTCGCACGCCCGGGCGCGCGCATGGCCAACTCGGTCGCGCACTCCAAGGGCATGACCTACCGCTCATCTTTTCTGTCCAACCTGGCGTTCAAGAACTATAACCGCCGGATTCCCGACGCGCACACCATGTTCGACTGGCTCAGCCGCGACGACGGCGTTGTGCAGCGCTTCCAGTCGGACGCCAAGTGCAACTTCATCTTCACCGCCGCCGGCTTCCGCGACCTGTTCACCCTGGTCGACCGCGCCAACACGGCCAAGTGCTTCAAGTCCACCCCGCGCGACCTGCCCCTGCTGCTGATCTCCGGCGACCGCGACCCGGTCGGCGGCTACGGCGAGGGTGTGCGCCGCGTGGCAAAGCTCTACCGCGCCGCCGGGCTGGCTGACCTGGATGTCATCTTTTACAAAAACGGCCGCCACGAAATCTTAAACGAGACCAACCGCCTGGACGTGTACGGCGATATCTCCCGCTGGCTGACGCGGCATCTGGCGCAGGCGTCCGACGACGCCCAGGAAACTGCAAAGGAGAAACCCCATGCTGATTCTGACCCTTGATACGATCCCTGACACCGCATTCGACGTGCTCGGCATCGTGCACGGCAATACCGTGCAGTGCAAAAATGTGGGCCGCGACATCATGTCCGGCTTTAAAAACCTTGTGGGCGGCGAAATGCAGTCCTATACCACCTTGATGCAGGAAGCGCGGGAGATCGCGCTGTCCCGTATGCAGGACGAGGCCGCACGCCTGTGCGCCGACGCCGTCATTGGCGTGCGCTACAGCTCCTGCGAGATCGCCCAAGGCGCAGCCGAGGTGCTGGCCTACGGTACGGCGGTCAAATTCCGTTCCCGCTGAACCTTTGCGCGGGATCTGGGCCATTTTTCTCCTGGACCCCCTCATTTTTTGGCTCACATAGACACAAAAGGGCGCGGCCGCAAAAGCCGCGCCCTTTTGTGTATGCTGTCGGTCCTAGCCCGCCGCTTACTTGGTCCACTGAGCCTTGGCCGCGCCCTCCTCGAATTTTCCGAGGAAGCCCTTAACGTTGGCCGCGATGTCGCCGCCAAAGACCGCAGAGCCTGCGACGATGACATCCGCGCCAGCCTCGATGCACTCGACTACGTTGGTCTGCTTGACACCGCCGTCGATCTCGAGCTCACACTGGTAGCCGCCCTCCTGGATGGCGCGGCGCAGCGCGCGGATCTTGTCCATGCACTCCGGGATGAAGCCCTGGCCGCCAAAGCCCGGCTCGACCGTCATCAGCAGGATCATATCGCACTCGGGCAGCAGTTCGATGGCCGTCTCGACCGGGGTGCCGGGCTTGATGACGCAGGCCGCCTTGACGCCGGCCGCGCGGATCTTGCGCAGCTGGGCACGGGTATCGCCATTGGACTCACAGTGCACGGTGATAATGTCCGAACCGGCCGCGATAAAGTCGTCCAGGTACTTGTCCGGGTCCGAGATCATCAAATGGACATCCAGCACGGCGTCGGTGGCGCGGCGCAGCGACTTGACGACCGGCGCGCCGATGGTGATATTCGGGACGAAGTGGCCGTCCATGACGTCGACATGCACGTATTCTGCGCCCGCATCGACCGCAGTCTTGATGTCGCGCGCAAGGTTTGCAAAGTCCGCCGACAGAATGGACGGGGAAAGTTTGATTTTCATGGGAATGTTCCTCCTTTTTGTCTGCCCTCCCGCCCGGGCGAAAGGGGCCGGCGCGCAGATGTGCGTGCCGGTTTTTGTCGTTCTATGCGGGGCGGGCGCCCGAGCCAGCCGCCCCCTTTGATTAAATTATACACGATATCCATATAATTTCAACGACGTTTCGTCAGATTATCGCTTGCGCCATACCACCCGTTCGGAGTATCATATTAGTATGAATTCCCGCCATTTCCCGCGCTTTTTTGGTCGTCTAACCAAGCTCACCGCGCGGCCTCAAACGGCGGGGGCCTGAAACAAATTTATTTCTTGCATGAAGGAGTCCGAAATGGCAGTTTATCGTTGTTATTCCGAGAAGCGCCCCGGCTTTGATGTCGAGGCGCGCGGCCTGTTTGACAGCCTGCACAATCTTCTGGAGATCCAGTCCCTTTCCGGCGTGCGCTATCTGTGCCGCTATGATGTCGAGGGTGTGGACGAGGCCGTATACGAGAGGGCCAAGCACATCGTGTTTTCCGAACCGATGGCCGACGTCTGTTACGACGAGGCGTTCCCACTCCCAGAGGGCCCGCACGCCGTCCTGGCCGTTGAGCCCCTGCCCGGCCAGTTCGATCAGCGCGCCGATTCCTGCGCCCAGTGCATCCAGCTCATGACCCAGGGCGAGCGCCCGGCTGTCGCGGCCGCCAAGGTCTATGTCCTCGAGGGCACGCTGTCGGACGCCGACCTTGCAAAGATCCGCACCTATCTGATTAACCCCGTCGAGGCGCGCGAGGCCTCCATGGACAAGCCGCAGACCCTGCATGCGGTCTATGAGATCCCGACCGAAGTCGCCTCGGTCCTGGGCTTTGTTCAGATGGACGCCGGCGCCCTGGACGCCCTGCGCCAGTCCATGGGCCTTGCCATGGACCTGGACGACCTCAAATTCCTGCAGGCCTACTTCCGCGACGAGGAGCACCGCGACCCGACCATCACGGAGGTGCGCATGGTCGATACCTACTGGTCCGATCACTGCCGCCACACCACCTTCCTGACCCAGATCGACAACGTCACCTTTGAGGACCCGATGGTGCAGGAGGCGTACGATCGCTATCTGGCCGCGCGCGTCGAGGTCTACGGCGAGGAGAAGGCGGCAAAGCGTCCGGTGACTCTCATGGATATCGCGACCGCTGCGGCGAAGGTGCTCAAAAAGCGCGGCTATCTGAAAAACCTGGACGAGTCCGAGGAGATCAACGCCTGCTCGATCAAGGTGACCGTCCACGTTGACGGCAAGCCCGAGGAATGGCTCCTGATGTTCAAGAACGAGACCCACAACCATCCAACCGAGATTGAGCCCTTCGGCGGCGCGGCCACCTGCCTGGGCGGCGCCATCCGTGACCCGCTCTCCGGCCGCTCCTACGTCTACCAGGCCATGCGCGTGACCGGCGCCGGCGATCCGACCGTCCCGCTGTCCAAGACCCTGCCGCACAAGCTGCCGCAGCGCAAGCTGTGCACGACGGCGGCCGCAGGCTATTCCTCTTACGGCAACCAGATCGGCCTGGCCACCGGCTTGGTGCACGAGTTCTACCATCCGGGCTATGTGGCCAAGCGTATGGAGATCGGCGCGGTTGTCGGCGCGGCCCCCATCCAGAATGTCATCCGTGAGGTCCCCGAGCCGGGCGACATCGTCATCCTGCTCGGCGGCAAGACCGGCCGCGACGGCTGCGGCGGCGCCACCGGCTCGTCCAAAAAGCATACCGAGGCCTCGCTCGAGACCTGCGGCGCAGAGGTCCAGAAGGGCAACCCGCCCGAGGAGCGCAAGCTCCAGCGCCTGTTCCGCAACCCCGACGTCACCCGCATGATCCGCCGCTGCAACGACTTCGGCGCGGGCGGCGTGTCGGTCGCCATCGGCGAGCTGGCCGACGGCCTGGACATCGACCTGAACGCCGTGCCCAAGAAGTACGACGGCCTGGACGGCACCGAGCTTGCCATCTCGGAATCGCAGGAGCGCATGGCGGTCGTCGTGCGCGCGCGCGACGTGGACGCTTTCATCGCCGCTGCCGCCAAGGAGAACCTTGAGGCGGTTGTGGTCGCCACGGTCACCGACAAAAACCGCCTGCGCATGACCTGGAACGGCAAGACCATCGTGGATGTGTCCCGCGACTTCCTCAACACCAACGGCTGCGCCAAGCACGCAGACGCCATCGTCCCGGCCCTGCCCATCCCGGACGCAGCCAACCTGCCCGACGGCGACACCTTGCAGGAAAAGATCCTGCACCAGATGTCCTCGCTCGGCATCTGCCTGGAGCGCGGCCTGACCGAGCGCTTTGACGGCTCGATCGGCGCGTCGTCGGTATTCATGCCCTACGGCGGCAAGAACCAGCTGACCCCGACCCAGGTGATGGCAGCCACGCTGCCCGCCCTGAACGGCCAGTGCTCGACCGCCTCTGTCATGGCCTTTGGCTTTGACCCCTACTACACCGAGCAGAACCCCTTCCTGGGCGCTGCTGCCGCTGTCGTCGAGTCGGTCGCCAAGCTGGTGGCGGCGGGCTGCGACTACAAGACCGCCTACCTCACCTTCCAGGAGTACTTCGAGCGCCTGGGGCGCGACCCGCACCGTTTCGGCAAACCGCTGTCCGCCCTGCTGGGCGCGTACAAGGCGCAGGAGGAACTGTGCCTGGGCGCCATTGGCGGCAAGGACTCCATGTCCGGCTCGTTTGACGACATGGACGTGCCGCCCACCCTGGTCTCCTTTGCCATCGCCCCCGAGGAGGCCGACCGTCTGATCTCTCCCGAGTTCAAGGCCGCCGGCCACCCGGTCTATCTGTTCGACGCCCCCTACACGCCCGACGGCGCGCCGGACTATCCGGCCATCAAGCCCATGTGGGAGGAGATCACCAGCCTTATCCGTGCGGGCAAGATCGTCTCGGCCTGGGCGCTGTCGGTCGGCGGCGTGTCCGAGGCTATCTGCAAGATGGCTATCGGTAACGATATCGGCTTTGCCTTTGATGAGATGTTCCCGAGCGAAGCGCTCTTCCTCAAGAACTTCGGCGGCCTGGTCGTCGAAGCGACCGAGGAGCTGCCGGCCTACTGGAAGATCGGCGTGACCACCGCGCAGCCTGAAATCACGATCTCGGACGAGGTCATCGATCTGGATACACTCAAGGCAACGCTTGAGGGCACGCTCGAGAGCGTCTTCCCGACCCAAGCCCCGGCATCCGACGCCCACCTCCAGACCGTCTCCTACACCGAGCGCAGCGCAGCCGCCCCGGCGGTCAAGTGCGCCCGCCCGCTGGCGGTCATCCCGGTCTTCCCGGGTACCAACTGCGAGTATGACACGGCCAAGGCGATCGAAAACGCGGGCGGCGCCGCTGAGATCATTGTCGTGCGCAACTACTCTGCCGATGCGCTGGCGCAGTCGGCTGAACAGCTGGAAGCTGCTATCCGCCGCGCCCAGATGGTCATTCTCCCCGGCGGCTTCTCGGGCGGCGACGAGCCCGACGGCTCGGGCAAGTTCATCGCCTCCTTCCTGCGCGGCCCTGGCATCAAGGACGCGGTCCATGAACTGCTCGGCAAGCGCGACGGCCTGATGCTCGGCATTTGCAACGGTTTCCAGGCACTCATCAAGCTGGGCCTCGTGCCCTATGGCGAGATCCGCGACTTGGATGAGAACTGCCCGACGCTGACCTTTAACCTCATCGGCCGCCATCAGTCGCGCTATGTGACCACCCGCGTGGCCTCGGTCAAGAGCCCGTGGCTGTCCTCCTTCTCGGTCGGCGACCTGCACTCCATCGCCATCTCGCACGGCGAAGGCCGCTTCGTCGCGCCGCAGGCCGAGATCGATCGTCTGGCGCAGAACGGCCAGATCGCCTTCCAGTACACCGACCTTGCGGGCAACCCGTCTATGGACATCGCCTTCAACCCGAATGGCTCGCTGTGCGCGATCGAGGGTATCACCTCGCCGGATGGTCGCGTGCTGGGCAAGATGGGCCATACCGAGCGCTTCAGCCCCTATGTTGGCAAGAACATCTATGGCGAAAAGTATCAGCCAATCTTCGCAAACGGCGTCAATTATTTCAAGTAATCCTTCCCAAATACAAAAGAGATACCGGAATACCGGTATCTCTTTTTTGTTGCCTGTCTGGCGCAAATACGCTATACTGGACTTATCCACCGAGAAAGGAGCATCCTCTTTGATGAAACATCCCATCCGTGCCACCGTGCTGTGCTGTAATCTGTCCGGCGCCAAGGGCGATCAGATCAAGGCTGCGGCCGTCAGGCGCGGCCTGCGCATCCGCACCATCTCGCCGGAGGAACTGACCCTGCCGCTGGGCCGGCTGGCCGGCCTACCCGAATATGCGGAAGCAGGGCCGCTGGACGGCACGCCATTCCAGGAGGAAATGTTGATCTTCCACCAGTTCACCGAGCCGCTGCTCGATGCCTTCCTGGCCGATATCCGCCGTGCAGGCGGCGTCCAGCTCAAGGCAGTCGTCACGCCGACCAATGCGTCTTGGAATGTCTGCGCGCTCTACCGCGAATTGGAAGCCGAGCGCGCTGCCATTGCGCAGCAGCGCCGCGCACACACCGAAAATGCATAAAAAAAGAAGCGCCGAAGCGCTTCTTTTTTTGCATCGAATGGTGAATTACTTGACCGTGTTGGCAGCTGCCAGGCGACGAGCCTTCGCCTCCATGCGCTCACGGATAACGTCCATGAGAACTGCGAGAATGATAACCAGGCCGAGAACCAGGTTCTGCAGCGCAGAATCGAAGGACAGAAGGGTGAAGCCATTCTTCAGGACGCCGATGATCAGCGCACCGACGATGGTACCAGCCATGGTGCCCTTGCCGCCCATGAAGGATGCGCCGCCGATGATGCAGGCTGCGATTGCCTCGGTATCATACGGCTGGGTACCCATAGCACCGTTACAAATACCAGAACGGCCGGTGGTATAAATACCTGCGATTGCAGCCATGATACCAGAGAAGGTGTAGCAGAAGGTCAGGACGTTCGCCGAGTTGATACCGGATAGACGTGCTGCTTCCGGGTTGCCGCCGACACAGTAGATCGAACGGCCCAGGGTGGTCTTGGTCAGGAAAACGTGCATTACAATGTACAGGATGATAACAAAGATGAACGCAATCGGGAAACCGCCGACAGTTGCGCTACCGAACCAGGTAACGGTGGTCGGGAAACCGGAAACCATCTGGGAACCGGTGACCAGCAGTGCAGCGCCCCACAGCATGTTCTTCATACCCAGGGTAGAAACGAAGGGATGAGGCAGATGCAGGCGGGTCAGCAGCAGGCCGTTGATCAGGCCGATTGCAGCGCCAGCGATCAGCGCGATGATCAGCATGATAAAGCCATTGGTTACGCCCTTCTGGACCAACATACCCATAAGGCACGAACAGAAAATTGCAATGTTACCAACCGAAAGGTCGATACCGGCGGTGATCAGGCAGAGCAGCATACCAACTGCAACGAATGCATTGAACGCGGTCTGCTTGAATACGCTCATGATGTTATTGTACGTCAAGAAGTTCGGCGAAGCGATTGCCAGAATAATACACAGGACTGCCAGCGCAGCGAGGGTACCAAGCGATACGCCATTGCCGCCTCTCTTCTTCTTTGTCGTTGTCTTAGCCATCTAATGTTCCTCCCCATGCTGCCTTCATGATGTCTTCCTGGTTAAAGTGCTCGCTATCACGGTCAACCGTCGCCATGACTTTGCCGCCGCGCATGACCACGACGCGGTCGCTCATGCCGAGAATCTCGGGCATTTCCGAAGAGATCATGATAACACACTTGCCAGCCTTGACCAGGCTATTCATAACGTTGTATACCTCGACCTTCGCACCGACGTCAATGCCGCGCGTCGGCTCGTCGAAGATAAAGATATCTGCATCCGCATTCAGCCACTTGCCGATAACGACCTTCTGCTGGTTACCACCAGACAGCTGGCCGACGATCTCGTCGATCGACGGAGTCTTGATGCGCAATGTCTTGATATGCTCTTCGCCGGACTCCAGAATCTTCTTCTCGTTGAGGAAGGGGCCATTGCAGAAACGCTTCATGTTCGCCAAGATCAGGTTGGTACGAATGGTCTGTGCCAGGACCAGGCCCTGTCCCTTACGGTCCTCGGTGAGGAACGCGATGCCGGAATTGATTGCCTGACGCGGGTTCTTAATATGGGCTTCCTTGCCGTGGATGTACACCTTGCCGCCATCGATCGGGTCTGCGCCGAAGATCGCGCGCATGGTCTCGGTACGGCCGGCACCGACCAGGCCCGCAAAGCCCAGGATCTGGCCGCCGTATGCTTCGAAGTCTACGCCGAAGAGGACGCCGCCCTCCTGCAGGTTTTCGACCTTCAGGAACGGGTCTTTGCTCTTCTGGCCGAATTCCTTCGGGAACTGGTTATCCAGGCTACGGCCAACCATCGCAGTGATCAGCGAATCATTGTCCCAATCCTTGATATCACGGGTCTCGATGAACTCGCCGTCGCGGATAACCGTAACGCGGTCGCACAGTTCAAACAGCTCTTCGAGCTTATGCGATACGAACATGATGCCGATGCCGCGGCTCTTCAGTTCACGACAGGTCTTGAACAGCTGCTCAACTTCCTTCTCGCCGAGGGAGGAGGTCGGCTCGTCCATGATGATCATCTTGGCATCGATCAGAACCGCCTTGGCGATCTCGATCATCTGCTGAACGCCCATACCGAAGGTGCCGGCCGGCTTGCGCGGGTCAACATCCTGGCCCAGGGAAGCCATGACTTCCTTGGCCTTCTTGTGCATGGTGGGGTAGTCGAGCAGGCCGCCCTTCTTGATCCACTTGTTGATGAAAATGTTGTCGGTAATGCTCAGGAGGGGCTCGATGTTCAGCTCCTGGTATACGCAGGCGATACCAACGGCCGCGGACTCATTCGGATCCTTGAACTTCTTGAGCTGCCCTTCGACGTAGATCTCGCCTTCATCAGGCTGATGTACGCCGGTCAGCACCTTGATCAGCGTGGACTTACCCGCGCCGTTCTCACCGATCAGGCCAAGGATCTCACCCGGCTTGACGTTCAGGTGCATGTTGTTCAGTGCGACGACGCCGGGGAACAGCTTCCTCGCATTTTTTAATTCTACTACATATTCACTCATTGATTCATCACCTGTTCTTCTCCGAGATGGGGGTGCGGAGCAAATTTTGGAAAATCGCTCTCGGCGCGATCTTCACCGGCCTCCCGCTGAGGCTGCCGGCCGCCGCTCCGTCCATAAGAAGCTTTTCAGGGAGAACAACCGTCCGCCCCGCCCGTCTGAGGGGGCGGACGATACTGTCTCTTTAAAAAGTGCTTGTTCTACTCTTCTCTGCTGGGGAAATATGCTTGGGGAAATTATGAAAACTTATTCGCCGAGGTAGCCCTTCAGGGTATCCATGCGCTCCTGTGCGGTGGTCGAATCGATAACGGTTGCACCGGAATCGATGAACTCCTCGATGTCGGTTGCGCCGTTGAGCTTGTCAACAACAGCCTCAACTGCCATGTAGCCCATCTCATAGCCCTGCTGTGCAACGGACATGGTCAGCTCGCCGTCCAGAATGGACTGGCAGCCTGCCTGGATCGCGTCGAAGCCAAGGTAAATGGTGTTGGCATACGCCGGATTTGCCTTGCCGGTACGAGCAGCCGCCATCGCCATATCGTCGTTGTTCGCGCAGATGATCGCGATGCCTTCCGGGAACTTCTGCATGATTGCTTCCATCGAGTTTACAGCCTTGTCAGCCGTTGCGTCAGCGTACTGAACCTCTTCCTCCAGGAAGTCGCCGCCGTTCTCCTCGATACCAGCCTTGTAGCCGGCCATACGAGCTTCGTTGGTTGCGTCGCCCTGAACGCCTGCGATCTCGATCGCCTTGATATCGGTCCAGCCAGCAGCCTTTGCAGCCTCTACCGCAGCAGCGCCGCCGAGCTTACCAGCCTCTTCGTTACCGGTGCCGACGAAGGTGAAGACCTCAGGAGCGTCGATATCGGTATCAACAGCTGCGATCGGCTTGGTCTTGCCTGCAATCAGGTTCTTGACCATGTCGGCCTGCAGCGGCGCGATGACGAAGCCGTCATTGGACGCGTTGTTGAGCTCGGTGTCGATCATGTTCAGCTGCTCTTCGTAAGCGGTCTCCGAAGAAGCGCCCTTGACCGAAACCGTAACCTCCGGATGCTCCTTGCCGTACGCCTCTGCGCCAGCCTTGACGTAGCCCCAGTACTCGGAAGCGGTGGTCTTGAGGATGACGCTGATGTTGTAGCTGCCGTCGCCGGCTTCGGTGCTTTCAGCAGTGGACTCGCCCGAGGTATTCTCTGCGGGCGTGGTGGTGTCGCCACCGCAAGCCGCAAGGGAAAGGGCCATGGAGCCAACCAATGCCGCTGCCATCAACTTTTTCACTTTCATAATGCAAACCTCTCTTTTCTTCACGCGCCCCCGATTTGTACGGAACGCTAAATTTATCCCTGCAAACTCGCAGGTCATTGTCTATATTTTAAGTCTTCTCTCCTGCCCTGTCAAGATTATTGTGCACTATTGTCAGCATGCTTAATTTTCCATTCATCGTTTGGGCAATTCGTTTAAAAAATTTAACAATTTTGACGCATTTTTATTGTGCCTTGTGCTTTTTCCCCTTTCTTCTCGGCATTCTATCTAAAATTTTGCTCACATTTTGGTTCCCTTTTTATCTTTCTGCTTGT
>NBJMC04202__coassemble_1841_pt1 | contig 18903 bp, 20 predicted proteins | sample NBJMC04202__metabat2_low_PE_039 | metagenome-assembled genome bin NBJMC04202 | reverse complement strand
TAAGGAGTGAGTATGATGCGGAAGATTTTTTGGATTGCAGCGGTGCTTGCAGCCGTGAGCTTAACGGGCTGTGGGGCGGACCAGTCGGTGCAGGCAAATTACATTGGTGAGGAGGATGCGCGCACGGCGGCGCTGACCGCAAGCGGGGTCACCCAGGACAACGCCTCGTTTGTTCGCACCGAGCTGGAGCAGGATGACGGCAAGACTTACTACGATGTGGAGTTTACCGATGAAAGCGGCGTACGGTACGAGTACGATATTGACGCCATGACCGGTACGGTCATCTCGTATGAGAGCGATGGCAAGGCGCAGCAGGCCAGCCAGCCGGCGGCGCAGGGCAATGGCGGCGCATCGGGCGGTACAGCGGCAGCTGCCACGACGGGCGCTGTGGATGCCGATGGTGCCAAGAAGATTGCGCTGGACGACGCAGGGCTGACCGAGGACCAAGTTTCGTTCGTCCGCACCGAGCTGGATCGCGACGACGGCAGGACGTACTATGAGATCGAATTCTATGCGACGGCCGACCACGCAGAATACGATTATGAGATCGACGCCAGCACCGGCGCGATCATCAGCCAAGACTACGACGCCGAGCACTACAGCGCGCCGCAGTCGGGCGGAACGGTTAGCGAGGAGAGCGTCCGGCAGACCGTGCTGGCCAAGGTCCCGGGCGCGACCGAGGACAATCTGCGTATGCGCTTGGAGCGGGACGACGGCCGTGAGCTCTATGAAGGCACCATCGTCTACAATGATATGAAGTATGATTTCGAGGTCGATGCGTACAGCGGCGCGATCCGCGAATGGGAAGCTGAGTCGGTTTACGACTAAATCTGACATACAGCGGGTCGGAGACATTGGAGGGCCCGCTCGATATTAAAAACAAGTTCTGCCCAAATAAAAAGAGGAGGATATCTTATGAAAAAGCAGATTTTTGCAATGATGCTCTCGGCTGCAGTGCTGTGCGGCACCGCGGCGGCAGGATGGACGGCGGAAGCCGACCTTCGCCCGGATATCGATGTTGTGATCGATGGCACCGAGCGCACGTTTTACAACGCAAGCGGCACTGAGGTCCATCCGATCAGCTACCAGGATACCACCTACCTGCCGGTGCGCGCCATCGGTGAACTGATGGGTAAGAATGTCAACTGGGATGCGGCCACGCAGACCATCAGCATTGGCGGTACCCGCGTGACTGGCACAACGTCCGGCACGGCAGACCGCAATGCACGGGCCCAGGACATCAGCCTGACTGTTCGCCCGGAGTACACTGTTGTCATTGACGGCGTGACCCGTACCTTCTATGACGCCAAGGGCCGCGAGGTCCAGCCGGTGGAATATCAGGGCTCGGTCTATCTGCCGGTGCGCGCCATCGGTGAGCTGATGGGCAAGACCGTGGACTGGGACGAGAACACCCAGACGGTCACCCTGACCGGTGGCTCGACCGTGACCGACTATGATACGGCTAACCTGACAACCCCGTCCCAGCAGGGCACGACGTCCGCGGCCATCACAGCGGACCGCGCCCGGGAGATCGCCCTGGAGCATGCCGGCCTGTCGGCGTCCGGCGTACAGTTCCTCAAGACCCAGACCGACTGGGACGACGGCCGCCTCATCTATGAGGTCGAGTTCGTAACAGGAAATGGCAACGTCTGGAAGGAATATGACTACGAGATCGACGCGAACACCGGCCGGATCATCGACATCGACTATGATGCCGAGACCGTGTATGACACCGGCGTCTCCAATGGGAACGCGGCGACCACGCTGGAGGCTGCCAAGCAGACTGCGCTGGCACATGCCGGCCTGACCGCGAGCCAGGTACAGTTCGTCAAGGCGCAGACCGACCGCGATGACGGCCGCCTGATCTATGAGATCGAGTTCGTCGTAAAGAGTGGCAATGTTTGGAAGGAATACGACTATGAGATCGACGCTTCCACTGGCCGTATCCTTGACTTTGATTACGACGCTGAGAGCGGCAGCAACAGTGATTGGGATGACCGTTACGATGACGACCGTTATGACGATGATTGGGATGACCGTTACGATGACGACCGTTATGACGATGATTGGGACGATCGTTATGATGATGATCGCTACGACGACTAATTTGTCTGACGCCCTGCACAAGCGTTGCAGGGCGTTTCTTCATACAAAAAAATTTGTGCCGCCCTCTTGCGGGATAGCGCAAAGCATAGTATAATAGAACCAACAACAAAGTGTGCAGAGATTGAGAGACACATGGAGATGAAAAGCGGCGTGATGAACCGCTTGTTCTTCGTGTGTCTTTTTTTCGTACTTTTCGAATTGGGAGCGTTACAAATTGCGTGGAATTGAGAAAGGAGAGGGGTCTATGCAGTATGATGTGATCGTGATCGGCGCAGGTGTGACCGGTGCGATGACCGCCTACCAGCTATCCCGTTATCAGCTTCGTGTGTGCGTCGTGGACAAACGCCTGGAACCGGCGGCCGAGACCAGCAGCGCCAACAGCGGCGTTGTGCATGCGGGCTACGACGCCAAGCCGGGCAGCAACAAGGCACGGCTCAATGTGCGCGGCAACGCCCTAATGGAGGAGGTATGCCACGCGCTGGACGTACCCTTTAAGCGTATTGGCTCGCTGGTCGTGGCCTTCAGCGATGCGGAGGCAGAGACCGTAAAGGCGCTCTACGAATCGGGCGTCAAGAATGGTGTCCCGGACCTGCGTGTCATTGCGGCCGATGAAATTTATGCGAAGGAGCCCAAGCTGCAGCCGGGCGCAGTCTGCGCGCTCTATGCGCCCTCGGCGGGCATCGTATGCCCGTACGAGCTGACCACGGCGGCGCTCGAGGTCGCCTGCGTCAACGGCGCAGAGTATCTGCGCGAGGCCGAGGTGACGGCAATCGAAAAGACGGCGGACGGTTTTGCCGTCACGGCAGGCGGCCAGACCCTGACCGCACCCGTTGTGGTCAATGCGGCCGGCCTGTTTGCCGACCAGATCGCGCGGATGGTGGGCGACGATCGCTTTGCCATCACCCCGCGCAAGGGCGAATACATCCTCTTTGAGAAGAGCATGGGCAAGACGGTCAGCCATGTCATCTTCCAGACGCCGGCCAATGGCACCAAGGGTGTCCTGGTCGCGCCGACGGTTGACGGCAACCTGTACATCGGCCCGAACGCCAACGTCGTGGAGGACAAGAACGACACCTCGACAACCTGGCAGGGCCTGGAAGAGATCAAGACCTGTGCGGCAAAATCGGTCGGCGGCCTGGATATGCGCCTGGCGATCACCAATTTCGCCGGCCTGCGTGCGACGCCGTCCACGGGTGATTTCATCTTGGACAGCCCGGTCCCGGGCTTTATCAACGCCGCCGGCATCGAGTCGCCCGGCCTGTCGGCCGCCCCGGCGGTGGCCGAGGAAGTGGTTTCCCTCGTGCGCGAGAGCGGCAAGGTAGTCATGCACGAGCGGGCAGACTGGACGCGCACGCGTGAGCCGGTCAAGCGCTTCCGTGAGATGACTGACGACGAGCGCGCCGCGCTTGTTGCGGAGAACCCGGCTTATGGCCGCGTGATCTGCCGCTGTGAGACGGTCACCGAGCAGGAGATCCGCGATGCGATCCGCCGCCCGGCGGGCGCGCGCTCGGTCGATGGCGTCAAGCGCCGCACGAGAAGCGGCATGGGCAAGTGCCAGGGCGGCTTCTGCGGCCCGCGTGTCGTAGATATCCTGGCGGAGGAGCTGGGCTGCGACCCGACCGAAATCACCAAGTTCGGCGGCGCATCCTACATGCTCACGGGCAAGACGCGATAAAAGGAGGGGACGGCAATGGAAAAACGCAGTGTAGTGATCATCGGCGGCGGCCCGGCGGGCCTTGCCGCTGCGGTTGCAGCCAAGGAGAACGGCTGTGACGACGTCCTCATCCTGGAACGCGACAGCGATGTCGGCGGCATTTTGCAGCAGTGCATCCATGCGGGTTTTGGCCTGCACATCTTCGGCGAGGAACTGACCGGCCCGGAATACGCGGCACGGTTCCATGCGCAGGTGGATGCGCTGGGCATCGAGTATAAATGCGACACCATGGTGCTCAGCATTACCCAGGACCGCGTGGTCACGGCGGTCAATGTCAAGGACGGTATCCTGAACATTCAAGCGGGCGCAATCGTCCTGGCCATGGGCTGCCGCGAGCGCAGCCGCGGTGCAGTCGGCATCGGCGGCACCCGCCCGGCGGGCATCTATACCGCGGGCACGGCCCAGCGCTTTGTCAACATTGAGGGCTATATGCCCGGCAAGAAGGTTGTCATCCTGGGATCGGGCGATATCGGCCTGATCATGGCGCGCCGCATGACGCTGGAGGGCGCCGAGGTTAAGATGGTGCTCGAAGTCATGCCCTACTCGGGCGGCCTCAAGCGCAACATCGTGCAGTGCCTGGACGATTTCGGTATTCCGCTGCGCTTGTCGCACACGGTCGTCGAGGTGCGCGGACGCGAGCGCGTCGAAGGCGTTGTCGTGGCGCAGGTGGACGAGAAGCGTCGGCCAATCCCCGAGACATTTGAATATGTGCCCTGTGACACGCTGCTCCTGTCGGTCGGCCTCATCCCGGAGAACGAGCTGAGCGCTGCGGCCGATATCCCGATCAACCCGGTCACCAACGGCCCCTTTGTCGATCAGTCCATGATGACCCGCTGCGAGGGCATCTTTGCCTGCGGCAATGTCGTACATGTGCATGACCTGGTCGATTTCGTGACCATTGAGAGCCGCCTGGCAGGCCGCGGCGCGGCCAAGTATGCGCTGGGCCAGCGCGTGGATTCCGGCCGTCATCTGGACGTCAAGCCGGGCTTCGGCGTGCGGTATGTCGTGCCCTCAACGGTGGACCCGGCCGCGCTTAGCTACGACGAAAAGTTCTTGTTCCGCGTGAGCGACGTGTTCACCGACATGGAACTCGAGGTCAAGGTGGACGGCGAGGTCGTCTATCACAAGCGCGTGCCGCAGGCCGCACCGGGCGAGATGGAATCGGTGCAGATCACCAAGCAGCTTGCCGAAAAGCTGACCGGCCAGACCGTGGAGATCGGCCTGCGCCCGGCAACGTGATGCCAAAGGAGGGCCCAGAAATATGGAAACAAAGCATATGACCTGTGTTGTCTGCCCGCGCGGCTGTGCGCTGACGGTGACGGTCGAGGACGGCAAGGTCCTGTCGGTCACGGGCAATACCTGCAAGCGCGGCGCGGCCTATGCCGAGGCAGAAATCCTGCATCCGGAGCGCATGCTGACCACGACAGTGACGGTAGACGGCCGTCGCCGCATGTTGGCCGTGCGCACGCGCAGCGCCATCCCGAAGGACAAGATCTTTGACGCGATGCATGTGCTCTATGGCGCGCATGCCGCGGCGCCTGTGCGGATTGGCGACGTCATTGTGCCGGATATCTGCGGGACGGGCGTAGACGTGATCGCGTCGGAAAATCTGGCGTAACGATAACAAGAACTGACCCGCCGCGAGACCACAAGCAGTAAATCCAAAGAAGCGGAGAGGGAGAACGTTTTCATGTCGAGTCGAAATATACGAGAGGCACTTGCGGCGCACCCTATCATTGCAGCGGTGCACTCTTTTGAGGACGCGGCCATCGCCGCAGAATCGCCGTGTGCGGTGGTTTTCCTGCTGGGCGGCAAGCTGTTTGACATCAAGCAGATGACAGAACGCCTGCGGCAGCGGGGAAAGACCGTCTTTGTGCACCTGGACCTCGCAGAGGGAATCGCGCGCGACGCCAACGGCGTGCAGATCTTGGCCGAGATCGTGCGGCCGGACGGCGTCATCACGACCAAAAATAATCTGGTGCGCGTCATCCGTGAGTATGGTATGCTGGCGGCCCTGCGCTGCTTTATCATGGATGGGCAGTCCTATCACAAGGCGGTACAGGTCAGCGGCAACGCGTCGCCGGACTTTATTGAGCTCATGCCCGGCATCCTGCCGCAGAGCCTTATTGCCGAATTCTGCCGGGAGACCGGCGCAGCGGTCGTCGCGGGCGGACTGGTGCGCAGCGCCGTGGACGCCAATCAGGCCTTTGCCGCCGGCGCACAGGGAATTTCGACCTCCGATCGCTCCCTCTGGACGCTTCCAATTGGCGCGGGCAATGGAACCCGCGGCGCGATTTGAAAGGAAGCAGACGGTATGGCAAAGAAGATTTTGAGCCTGGCCCATCGTGGATTTTCGGGCTACTATCCAGAGAATACCCGCGTGGCGTTTGAGGCCGCGGTGGAAAAGACCAACTGCGACGGCTTTGAGAGCGACGTCCATTTTTCCAAGGACGGTCAGCTCGTCATCATCCATGACCCGGTCCTGGACCGTACGTCCAATGGCACGGGATATGTCAAGGACTACACCTACGAGGAGCTCAAGCAGTTTGACCTGGGTTCCTGGAAGGGGACGGAATTTGCCGGGCAGACCATGATGACGTGGGCGGAGCTGCTGGATTTCTGTAAGCAGACCCACAAGGTATGTAACCTGGAGATCAAGAACTATGAGGTCTTTTATCCGGGCCTGGAGGAGGCGGTCATCCGCGAGATCGAGCGCTTCCAGATGCAGGACCAGGTATTCCTGTCCTCGTTCAACCACATCTCGATGGAGGCTTGCAAGCGCATGGATCCCGAGATCAAGACCGGCCTGCTCTACGATAAGCCGATCAACAACCCGGAATACTATTTCTCGCAGACCATCTCGGATGCCATCCATCCGCGCTGGTGCCTGCTGCAATATCAGCGCCACCTGACCGACGCCTATCATGCGATGGGCAAAGAGGTCAATACCTGGACGGTGAACACCGAGGAGGATGTGCGCGACATGATCGCGCAGGGCGTCGACTGCATTATTTCCAACTATCCGGATATGGCCGGCAAACTCATTGCCGAGCACAATGCAAACCTATAATCTCAGCCGCAAGGCCGCGCCGCAGTGCGCGGCTTTTTGCGTTCGGTATAAAAGTTAGGGGAAACAAGATGGATTTTACAAAAAAACGCCTGTTTTTATTTGACATTGATGGTACACTGGCGGTCGGAGACAGCCTGTTGCCCGGCGCGCGCGCCCTGCTGGACGCGATCGCGGCGCGGGGCGGCGTTAGCCTGTTCATCACCAACAATTCTACGCGCAGCCAGATGGACTATGTCCGCCGCTTCCAACGGGTATTTGGGCTGGAGACGACCGCAGATCAGTTTGTGACTGCTTCGGTTGTGGCGGCGCAGGCGCTCCGGGCACGGTATGGCGCGCAGACCATCTATGCACAGGGCACGGATTCCTTTGTGCGCGAACTGCGCACTTTTGGCTTACAGGTCACGACCGAGGCCGCCGCCCAGCCGGCCTGCGTGGTGGTCGGATATGACAGCGAACTGACCTACGAAAAGCTCTGCCGCACGGCGGAGATCTTGCAGCGCACAGGGGCGCCGTTCTACGGCACCAACCCGGACCTGCGCTGCCCGGCGCCCTTTGGGTTTATCCCCGATTGCGGCGCGATCTGCGGCATGCTGGCGGCAACGGTCGGCCGGGAGCCGGTCTATCTCGGCAAGCCGTCGGCGCGTGTGGTGGAGGCCTGCCTGGCCCAGACCGGCTGCACGCCGGACGAGACGCTCGTTGTGGGCGACCGGCTGTATACTGATATCGCCTGCGGCTTACACGCAGGCGTGGACACCTGCCTGTTTTTGACCGGCGAGGCCCGGATGGAAGACCTGGAGGCCACGCCGTTCCCGCCGGGCGCGGTGCTGGACGGCCCGGATGTGCTTTTGCACAGGCTGGGGGCGTGAGGGCGGCGGATTTACAAAGTTTTTGCAAAAACCTGACAGCTTATTGGTCGAAAGTGACGGGACGTATATGCTACAATAGCATTGCTGCAAAACGGAAGGCGACGTCCTGCCACAAATATTTGGGAGGGTAAATATTACAAGAAAAGGTTTTCATAGAAACATAACTTGGTCGAACTGCCATAAAAACTCAAAAATCAAGTTTTTTTGCAAAAGTATCATTGGCAAATTGCACAAAGATTTTGAATAAAATTCATAAAAGTCGATGAAATGTCATTTTGCCCAAAAATGTTTGCGCAGAACGATTGCGTTTTGACGGTGCACGTGGTATCATGTGCAATGTAGACAGTTCCCAATTCGTAAAAAGTTGTTTGTTGTTTAAATTTCATAACCGTACGCCTCTGGACCTCATCACGCCGCGGCGTCGGCTGTAGTCTCTCAAGAGACCATCGGAAAACTAAATAACGTACAGCTTTCTCGAACCTGCGAGTTGGCACCGTATGGGTCCTTCCCCATATGGATCACTTTTGGAGGTGAAAGAAACTTGGTACTCATCACAGCACATTCGGGCTGCGACGGTACGCCAGACAATTCCTTGGAATTTGTCCGCCACGCCCTGCAGACGAATGCCGATGCGCTGGAAGTTGATGTACGGAAAACAGAAAACGGCGTCCTTGCGATTTCCCATGATCCGATCGCCGCGGACCAGGATGCACCCACTTTGCAGGCGGTGTTCTCTTTGGTCGCGCCCACGGAGAAGAAAATCAATTGTGATCTCAAGGAACCGGATTTGGAGGAAGCTGTAATAGGTCTTGCCAGAGAGCAGGGTTTGTTACAGCGTCTTATTTTTTCCGGGACTGTTAGCTTAGAGCGCATCCAGAAGGACGAATCCCTGAGAAAGGATGTGTGCATCTACATCAATATCGAGGAATTGATGCCCGGCCTATATGATCGCCTGGCGGACGGCGCGCAGCTGACCGCGGACGACATGCATCAGGCGGCAAGCCTGTGCAAGCAGTACGGCCTTGCGGTGATCAATGTTTATGAAAAACTTTGCACCCCGGAGTTTTTACACATCATGCAGCAACACGGCATCAAGGTTTCCGCCTGGACGGTCAATGACCCGGCCCGCGCCGCCGCGCTTGCGGCAGAGGCGGCGACCGTAAACATTACGAGCCGTGCGCCGGAAACCGTGCGCCAGGCGGTCGCTGCGCGCTGAAAACCGGCCGGCGGCCAGACGGGCAAAGCCCAGTCCGGCCGAGCCGGAGACAAAAGAGAATAAGAAGAGTAGGTGATCGAAAAGTATGTTTAAGTATCTGAACCCCAAACGATTCTACTTTGCGGTCGGAAAAAAGAAATTCTGGGAATTTATCGTGCTTGCGGTATTCATCCTGTTTTTCTACGGCCCGCTGCTCAACATGATCATGATGGCATTCGCCAATGAGTACGAGCCGCCGCATTTGCTGGCAACCGAATGGGGCACGTACTGGTGGGACTTCATTTTCCAGCAGCAAAGCCTGAAATCCTCCATGGTCCAGTCTTTCCTGGTTGCAATCATTACCACGGTCTGTTCCATGGTCATCTGTATCCCGGCGGCGTTCTCGCTGGCACGCTTTAAATATCCGGGCAGAAAGCTTTTCATGTTGTCCTTCCTTTTGACCAACGCCTTCCCGAAGATCGGTATCTTCATCTCCATCGGCGTTCTGTTCTATAAGTATAACCTGATGGGTACGCTGGCAGGCGTCGTTATCATCCACATGATTACCACCATGATGTTCATGGTATGGCTGCCCTCCTCGGCCTTCCGCACGGTGCATCCGCAGCAGGAAGAGGCGGCGCGCGACGTGGGCGCAGGCCCGATCCGCACCTTCTTCAAGGTCACGCTGCCGATGGCGATGCCCGGCATCGCCGTTGCAACGCTGTACACCTTCCTCGGCTCCATGGAAGAGGCACAGGGCACCCTGCTCGTCGGCATGGGCCGCATCACGACCATGCCGGTCGAGATGTACGGTATCATCATGGACTATCCCGGCCAGGCAGGCGCAGTCTTTGGCGTATTGCTGATGATCCCGTCGGCGGTCCTGATTTTCCTGATGCGTAAGTATATCGGCCCGGAAGCAATTGCGGGCGGCTTCAAGATGAAATAACCGAGTTATGTTGGAGGATTAGACGTATATGACCGAAAGAAAAATCAAGCTGCAGCTGAAAGATATGACCAAAAAGTACGACAACGGCGACGGTGTCGAACATATCAACCTGGATATTTACGAGGGTGAGATTGTCTCCTTCCTTGGCCCCTCTGGCTGCGGCAAAACGACCATCCTGCGCGCCATCGGCGGCTTCCATGACGTGACGAGCGGCGACATCACCATTGACGGACAGAGCATCGTCGGCCTGCCGCCTGAGAAGCGTCCGACCGCAATGGTATTCCAGAGCTACAACCTGTGGCCGCACATGACGGTTTATGAGAATCTGGCGTTCGGCCTCAAGCTGCGCAAGATGCCCAAGAGCCAGATTGACTCCGAAATCCAGGCCCATCTAAAGCTGGTTTCCATGTCTGGCAGCGAAAAGAAATATCCGAGCCAGCTCTCCGGCGGCCAGCAGCAGCGTATTGCGATTGCGCGTTCGCTTTTGCTCAAGCCCTCTCTGCTGCTTCTGGACGAGCCGTTCTCGGCGCTGGACGCCAAGATCCGTCACCAGATGCGTGAAGAGCTGAAAAAGATCCAGTCCGACCTGGGTATCACGGTCGTCTTCGTTACGCACGACCAGGAGGAAGCCATGTCGCTTTCTCACAGAATCGTTGTCATGAATAAGGGCAAGTTCGAGCAGGTCGGCACGCCCACAGAGATCTATGACAACCCCCATTCGAAGTACGTTGCATCCTTCATCGGCGAGATGAACTTCATCCAGGATGGAGAGAAGACCATCGCAGTCCGACCGGAGAATGTTAATGTAATTGTAGGTGGCAGTGGCATGATTAACGGCAAGGTGAGAACCATCATGGTCCTCGGACACTACGTATCTGTTAACGTGCAGTGCGGCGACGATGTCATCAAGTGCTTCGTTAACCGCGATATTTCAGACCAGCTGGAAGTAGGCGATTCGGTCGGTTTGAACTTCGAAAAGTACCACACATTTACTGAATAAGAGGAAAGAGAGGAAGAGACTCCTATGAAAACTAAGAGATTGTTGGCTGTTTTGACGGCTTCTGCGCTGTTGGCAACCATGCTGGCTGGCTGCGGCGGCGATGACGCTTCTTCGAATGCAGATAACGGCGGCGAGACCGCTGAAGCCGTAAAGGACGTCCAGGTCTGGGCAACCGGTTCGGATAACGTCCGCCAAGTATTTGAGGAGCTGGTTGAGGACTTCAATACGAATTCCGAGTATGCAGGCACCTACGAGGCAAACCTGAACTTCATCCTGTCCGGTACCGGCGGCGGCACCCTGGCAGACCAGCTGGTTGCGGCATACCGTGCTGGCCAGACCGAGAGCGAATTTGACGTGTCCGACCTGGGCGATGATGACCTGACGAAGATTCTGTCCCTGACTGATGAGAATGTTCTGCAGGATCTGGATATGTCGCTCATTCCGAATGCTGAGGGCATCACGGCAGAGCCGGTCGCAGCAAAGGGCAAGATCCAGCCGTACCGCGGCACCACCGTCATCCTGGCTTACAACTCTGACACTGTTCCGGAAGATGAAGTCCCGACGACCATGGACGAACTCGTCGAGTGGATCAAGGCGCATCCGGGCCGTTTTGCCTACAACACCCCGGGTACCGGCGGCGCGGGCGACTCCTTTGTTCGTACAGCGATCTATAACTTCATCGACGATCCCTCTGCACTGATGAGCGACGACCAGAAGTGGGAAGAGCAGTGGGACGAGGGCTTTGCATTCCTCAAGGACCTGCATCCGTACATGTATAAGTCGGGCGATACCGTCGTTTACCCGAACAAGAACCAGGGCACCCTGGATCTGCTGACCCAGGGCGAGATCGACATGTGCCCGAACTGGGCGGACATGGTTCTGTCTCAGCGTAAGGCTGGCACCGTGCCGGAAAACATTAAGATTGCAACGATTGAGCCGTCCTTTACTGGTTCCGTACAGGGCATCGGCATTCCGTCCTTCAGCGGCAACGTACCGGGCGCACATGCATTCATCAACTATATCCTCTCTCCGGAAGCACAGACCATCCTGGTTCAGGATATGGCTGCGATCCCGCTGAAGACCGACGGCGTCGATCTGACTGGCGCAGAGGAACTGATGGACATGGATGTCTCGAACTTCCGCACCCAGGCTCTGGGCGATCTGGTCACCGACCTGAACGCACGTTGGGATGAGGAGATCGGTACACTCGGTTAACGCCTACAAATCTTGTGTCCGAGGTAATGAGTATGAATAAATCAAAATCTACTAAAAGAATGCTCATCGGGTATGGCCTGGTTTTGCCGGCCTTCCTGGTAGTCATGTTCACTGTTGCTTACCCAATCGTATCCTCCGTCATCATGAGCTTTCAGGATGGCGAGACGGGTGGATTCACACTGGCAAACTATACCTACTTCTTTACAACAGAGTCGCAGCTCAAGAACATCCTGTTTACGCTGTACGTTGTTATCGTGACGGTCGTGCTGGCCCTGGTCATTGCATACTTGCTGGCGCTGTATCTGCGCTTTGTCAAGTCCCCGATCTCGAAGGCGATCGGTACGCTGTACCTGCTGCCCCGTTTCATCCCGGGCCTGGTTGCAGTTTACGCAATGATCACGATCATTCGCGACACCGGCGTTATCAACCGTATCGCGCTGCTGCTGTTCAACTACGACTTTAAGCCCGCTATGATGTATCACGCCAGCGGCCTGGTTATTATGAACCTGTGGTTCAATATCCCGTTCGCAGCGCTGATGATTACGGCTGGCCTGGGCGCTATCCCGGACTCGGTCATTGAGTCGGCCCGCGACGTTGGCGCAAGCCGTATGCGCGTGTTCCGCTCGATGATCCTGCCCCTGTCGGCGAAGGACGTCGTCGTGGCCGGTACGTTCGTCTTCATGACCAACGTCGGCTCGTTCACCACCCCGTACCTCATCGGCGGCAACAGCCCCAAGATGCTCGGTATCGCCCTGTACGACCAGTTCAACCGCTATCTGGATTACAACCGGTCGGCAGCGTTGTCGGTCATCATGTTCCTCATCTGTTCGGTTTCTGCGGCCGTATATATCTATACGAACCTGAAAGAACGAGAGTGGGAATAATCCATCCAATAAAAGAGGAGAGCCATGCGGCTCTCCTTTTTTTGTGCGGCCATTTTTCAGGGGCGTAATAGGAGGGAAGGGCGAAAGCGGCTGGGACAAAATTTTGTCAGTTTGCCCCGCGCGGGATCAGAAATAATCCTTCCATCGGGCCGCACATGGGTGTATGATAGAAACGGAAATCCAAGCTGCCAGGAGGCGACAAAATTTATGGAAATTTTACTGCAAAAAGAATTTATCTTCCATCCGGAAGACGACCGCACCAACCGGATCGTGCCCTTTGAGACGACACGCGCGTATGACCATCTGGAATTTGTGTGCGAATACAGCCCAAAGACCATCTCTGACCCCGAACTTGTGTCGCGCGAGGTGCAAAAGGGCATTGAGAAGAGCGGATGGAGCGGCCGCAAGCTGTTTCCGACCGACATGGACGAATGCAAAGTGCTCATGAATTTTGTGACCTTTTCGCTGGACTATGAAGGCGAATATGTGGGCTGTGCCCATCGGCATGATCCGGAGCAGGTGATCGTCATCTCGGAGCACGGCTCCTCGCGCGGATTTTTCGCACGCCCGGCAGCCAAGGGCAAATGGCGCATTGTACTCAATGTCCAGGCGGCCATTCCAGAGCATGAGCTGACCTATCACTTGACGGTGATCGGCTGTGATAAGCCAGCCTATACCTACCGCCCCTTTGAGATGCACTGCCATACGCTGCACTCGGACGGACGGTTTACTGTGCATGACCTGGCACATGCGGTCAAGGACTATGGCTATGCGGGGTTTGCGCTGACCGATCACAATACGGAATCCGGCCAGGTAGAGCTGACCCCGGAGCTTGCCGCCGAGACCGTTCCCGCCATCCGCGGCATCGAGTGGACGACCTTCTTTGGCCACATGCTGGTGCTGGGCTGCAAGCACTATGTAGACTGGCGTTTTGCGCTGCCCGAGGATATCGATACCTACACCGCACAGATCCGCGAAGCGGGCGGTATCGCGGGCATCGCGCATCCATTCAACATCGGCGCACCCATGTGTGCGGGCTGCCGCTGGGATTTTCAGGTCAAAAACTGGGAGGACATCACATACATCGAGATCTGGTCGCAGGAAGACCCGATGGTGCGCACCAAAAACATCATGGCTATAGAGTGGTGGACCAAATTGCTCAATGAGGGGCATCACATTGCCTGCACGGCCGGGCGCGACTGGCACTTCTACGACTCTGAGCCGGTCATCTTGACCGCGACCTATTTGGGCCTGCCGGATGGCAAGGTCACGGAGGAAAATGCGCTGGATGCGCTCCGTGCCGGCCGAACCTATGTCACCCTAGGCCCCACGATGGAGATTGAGGTCCGTCAGGCCGGTAAGGCATACGGCCTGGGCGAGACGCTGCCGGCCGGGGAATGTGAGGTGTGTGTCGACGTTGGTGAGACCGAGCGCCGGGAACACTGGGAGCGATGGGGAATCAAGGTGCGCGAGATCGGCCTGACTGGCCCATCCGGCACGCAAAAGTTCCCATATCGCGGTGAGCTGTTCCGCGGCCGCGCCACGGGTGACCGTTGGCTGCGCGTGGAGCTGTATGGCGACAAGAACGGGCAGTACGGCCAGCTCCTCGCGGTTTCCAGCCCGGTCTATTTCGCCTGATCGGACGGCAGATTTGGTAAAAAGTATGGGGATACCCGTTTTGGGGCTTGTAATTTTGCCTCCGCTTGTATATAATGGTAATACTGATGTGTATAGGTAGGAGGTGTTTTACAGATGCTGAACAATTACGGTGAGATTCTTGGAACGCTTGTCCCCTTCATTTTGATGGTCGCGATTTTTTATTTCTTGCTCATCCGTCCGCAGCGTAAGCGCGATAAGGCGGAGCGCGATATGAGAAATTCTATCCAGGTCGGTGATGAGATTTCCACCATCGGCGGATTCATCGGCAAGGTCGTAAGCATGAAGGACGAGACGCTTGTGATTGAGACTTCTGCAGACCGCACCAAGCTCAAGCTGTATCGCTGGGCAATCCGCGGCAAGGAAGCGGCCCCGGTGGATAAGATCGAAGAGCCCAAGGAATAACCACGCCGCCCGCCGAATAACTTGATAGCAAAGTTCATTGGGCGGGAGGGACCACGTTATGAAAAAAAACGAATCCGGGCCGGCTGCGGCGGCTGTGCTGGGCGCGGCCGTGCTGGCGGGCTTTGTGCTCACGCTGGCGCTGATGGCGGCCTGCGCGCTGGCCGTCCTGATGGGCGCGCTGGACGCAGGGCAGATTGCCCTGTGGGCCGATCTATGCCTGGCGGTCGGAAGCCTGTGCGCGGCCTTCCTCGCCGCCCGGCGCGCGTCTTCCTGGCAGCCCTTGTGGGGGCTTGCCGCGGGCGGCCTGTTGTTTATCCTGCTGGCGGTCCTGAGTTTTTTATGGTTTGGCGAGCCGGCGCAGCCCACGCGCCTGCTGATAAACGCATTGCTGGCCATCGTCTGCGCGGCGGTGGGCGGCGCGCTCGGCGCCCGGCGGCGCCGGCGCAAAAGACGCAAAAAATAACAGATTTTACAAACGGGAGGTACGTATCATGACCCATATCAAGACCCTGACTTCCGCAACCCTCAAGCAGACTGCGGCCCATGGCGGCTGCGGCGAGTGCCAGACTTCTTGCCAGTCTGCCTGCAAGACTTCTTGCACCGTTGCAAACCAGAAGTGCGAGCACAGCAAGTAATTTCTGAACAGGGAAAACCCAAGCTGCGGGGCGTGCCGGACGGTACGCCTCGCTGTTTTGTGTCAAACAGAAAGAAAACGGAGATCCTTCCGTCAACCAAGATCAATGGAGGAATCAGCGATGATCCATCGTTTTACAAAAAAAGGCCTCAATTTCCTGCTGGATGTCAACAGCGGTGCCGTGCACTTGCTGGATGACGTGTCCTATGCGGTTTCCGGCCTGATCGATGAGCAGATGACCGAGGCCTGCCCGGACACCATCGTCCAGGTGCTGCCGCAGTACGACGCAGCGGCCGTGCGCGAGGCCTATGCAGAGCTGTATGCGCTCAAGCAGAGCGGCCAGCTCTTTGCAGACGACGACTACATCGATGTGTCCAAATACATCCCGACCGGCGCACCGGTCAAGGCGCTTTGCCTGCACGTCGCACATGACTGCAACCTCAGATGCCAGTACTGCTTTGCTTCGACCGGCGACTTTGGCACCGGCCGCAAGATCATGCCGTTTGAGGTAGCCAAGAAGGCCATCGACTTCGTGGTTGCGCGTTCGGGCGCACGCCACAACATTGAGGTCGATTTCTTCGGCGGCGAGCCGCTCATGGCTTGGGACACGGTCACCAAGACCATCGACTATGCACGTTCGCTCGAGCAGACGCATAATAAGAAGTTCCGTTTCACCATCACGACCAACGGCCTGCTGCTCGACGACGACAAGATCGATTACATCAACGCCAACATGGATAATGTTGTCCTGTCCCTGGATGGCCGCCCGGAGGTCAACGACGCCATGCGCAAGACGGTCGCGGGCACGGGCAGCTATGATATCATCGTACCCAAGTTCAAAAAGCTGGTCGAGAAGCGTGATCCGGCGCTCGACTACTATGCGCGCGGTACCTTCACGGGCAAGAACCTGGACTTTGCGGAGGATGTTGTACACATTGCGGACGCGGGCTTTGACCGCCTGTCGGTCGAGCCGGTCGCGGCAGAGGACGGCTGCGGATATGAGCTGACCGAGGCCGATCTGGACAAGATCTACGCCGAATACGACCGCTTGACCGATATCATGGAGGAGCGCCGCAAGAACGGAAAGCCTTTCCTATTTTTCCACTTCATGGTGGACCTGCAGCAGGGACCGTGCGTAGTCAAGCGCCTGCGCGGCTGCGGCGCGGGCTATGAGTATGTCGCAGTCACCCCGGAGGGGGACATCTACCCCTGTCACCAGTTCGTCGGCAACGAGCAGTTCAAGCAGGGTTCGGTCCTGGACGGCTCCTTTGACCTGGATATCGCGCATAAGTTCGCGTCTATGAATATCTATACGCGCGAGAAGTGTGGCGATTGCTGGGCCAAGTTCTACTGTTCGGGTGGCTGCTCGGCAGCCAACCACAACTTCAGCCACGATCTCAACGTGCCTTATGAGATGGGATGCAAGATGGAGCGCAAGCGCCTGGAATGTGCAATCTATCTCAAAGCGCGTGAAGCAGTCGGAGAAGATTTGTAAATCCAAACGAATTTGTGCGTTCTGCTCAAAATACCGTTGTAATTTTTGGATAGTTTGGCATATAATAAAAATGGATTCCCAAAAAATTTGCAGCGACAGCGCTGCTTGAAAGGCAGAATATAAAAGTATGGCGCATAAGATCCGCGTTGCGTGCCTCGGTACGAGCGATCGTCTTTCCCGTGCCGTGGACGCGCTGTTACATCAAAATATTATCCCGGCAGAGAACATTTTCCTGTCCAAGACAGACGGCGAACTCATTGAGCGGTTCACGGCCAGCGGCTGTAAGCTCCTGGCGGACGACATGAACGCCATCATCAAGGGGGAGGTTGTCCTGGTCGTTGCACCGGCCTCCGAGATGGCGGCGGTGCTCGCTCCGGTATGCGGCTGCACCGCCGGGCGCTACCTTATCGCGATCAGCGACAAGGTGAGCGTCGAGGAGATTGCAGAGCGTGTTGTCAAAGGCACCCAGATCATGGCGGTCAACGCCGTGAAAGGGGAGGACGGCATTCTGCGCGGCACGGTCCAATACAGCAAGGGCTTTGCAGCGTATATGAAGCCGCCCTGCGAGGATATCGTCCGCGCGCTGGTGTCCGAGCTGACCATCTGCTAAGCGAACAAACAGGCATATTGAAAACGAGCTGAGAATACCTTATCTCATGGGGACGTACCAATAGGAGGGACAGACCATGAAACGACAAAGGGTTCTCAGCTTTCTTTCGCTCCGGGTGTTGTGGGACACACCGCATCTGGTATTTTTGACAGCAATGCTGCTGTGCGGGGCGCTGGCCGGCAGCTGCACGGGATTGCGCAGCGGCCACAGCGAGGGGGCGCTGCTGGAGCAGCTGGCAGGGCAGATGGTGGCACAGGCACAGGTAGGGGACGGGGCAGTCGGGGTGCTGGCTGGCAAGGCGCTCGTTGGGGCGCTTGGATGGCAGGCGGCTGCGATCCTGTGCGGGATGCTGCGCGGCCATAGCCTATGGCTGTCCGGCCTGTGCGCGGCACGTGGCTTCCTCTTGGCCTTCTCAGCGGGCGCTTTCTTGAGCACCATGCAGTGGGAGGGGCTGCTTCTGGCACTGGTGACCGGCGGGGTCAGTGCGATCGTGACCGTACCCTGTTTGATCTTGACGGCATCTGCGTGCTTCCTGGCCGGGCAGGAGGCGTCGCGGCGCCGTGGCGGCTACTGGTATGCCTTGGCGCGGTATCGGGGCGCGGTGCTGCTGTGCACGGCTATGGCGCTTGGCGGCGGCCTTGTGCGTGTGCCGATGCTGTTTTTGGCGGCACGGCTGGGCTTATAATCCCTAGGAAAATTTTTGCAAAAATAATTGAAAAAAGTCTTGACGAAGGACGATATATGCGCTATAATAAATATCGTCGCTGAGAGAAATGCTCTGTGCGGCGCTATAAAAATTGATATGTATGGAGAGTTGGCTGAGTGGTCGAAGGCGCACGACTGGAAATCGTGTGTGCGGTAATCCCGTACCCAGGGTTCAAATCCCTGACTCTCCGCCATTAAAGTCCTAGAATCTAACGATTCTGGGACTTTTTCTTGTTTTAAGGACAAGAGTGTTAAAACATCAATTGCACCGAAATTGCACCGAGTGCAAAGTTACTATAATTGCGTGAAGTCCTGGTTAAATGGCCTAGTTCTAGGGATTTTTTGTCTCTAGGATAAAGATCAAAAGAAGTATGCCGCGCGCACGAGCAGGCTCAAGAC
>NBJMC04202__coassemble_1694_pt1 | contig 21424 bp, 21 predicted proteins | sample NBJMC04202__metabat2_low_PE_039 | metagenome-assembled genome bin NBJMC04202 | reverse complement strand
GCTCGAAGCGCACCTGGTCGTTGCCCTTGCCGGTGCAGCCGTGGCAGATGGCGTCCGCGCCCTCCTTGAGGGCGATCTCGACGATGCGCTTTGCGATGATCGGGCGGGCGAAGGAGGTGCCGAGCAGGTAGTTCTCGTATGCCGCGCCGGCCTGCATGGTCGGGATGATGAAGTCGTCGACGAACTCCTTCGTCAGGTCCTCGATGTACAGCTTGGACGCGCCGGTCTTGAGGGCTTTTTCCTCCAGGCCATCGAGCTCGGTGCCCTGGCCGACGTTGCCCGAAACCGCGATGACTTCACAGCCGTAGTGCTCCTTGAGCCACGGGATCAGAACAGAGGTATCCAGGCCGCCGGAATAGGCCAAAACGACTTTATTATATTTCTTTTCCATTGAAAATCCCCTCCGGAATCGCTTGTTTTGTAAGATGGGCCTATTATACACCCGGGGTAGGAAGAATGCAAGAGAAATTTTATAAATATTTTATAATATGCATATTTATTCATACCGTGCATGAAGCTGACAGAAAATGGGCCGCGATTTTTCGGCAAAATAACAACAAATCTCTTGCCATTTTAGCGAAATGGGGCTAAAATAGCAGTATATTCGATTCAGTTGGGCGTCCTGGTGGTTGGGCGCCGGTTTATTAATAAGGGGTAAAAGGTTATGATGTACAACAAAAACCTGACCATGCTGACCGACTTTTATGAGTTCACCATGGCCAACGGCTATTTCAAGAAAGGGATGGGCAACCGGCGCGCCTATTTCGATATGTTTTTCCGCAGGGTGCCGGACGGCGGCGGCTATGCCGTGATGGCGGGCGTGGAGCAGCTCGTACATTATTTTAAGAACCTGCACTTTACAGAGGAGGACATCGATTACCTGCGCGGCCGCGGCTGTTTTGACGAGCAGTTTTTGGACTACCTGTCCCATTTCAAGTTCGAGTGCGACGTGTGGGCGGTGCCCGAGGGCACGCCCATCTTCCCGGGTGAGCCGATCGTGACGGTTGCCGGGCCCATGGTGCAGGCGCAGTTTGTCGAGACGATGATCCTTTTGACCATCAACCACCAGACGCTCATCGCGACCAAGTCCAGCCGCATCACGCGCGCGGCCCAGGGCCGCACCGTGCTGGAGTTCGGCTCGCGCCGGGCCCAGGGATATGACGGCGCCATCTACGGCGCGCGCGCGGCGTACATCGGCGGCTGCCAGGGAACGGCCTGCGTGCTGGCCGACCGCGACTACAAGATCCCGGCGGGCGGTACCATGGCGCACTCCTGGGTGCAGATGTTTGACTCGGAGTACGAGGCGTTCAAGGCCTACGCCGAGATCTACCCGGACAACTGCGTCTTCCTGGTCGATACCTATAATGTGCTCAAGTCGGGCGTGCCCAACGCCATCCGCGTGGCCAATGAGGTGCTGGCGCCCATGGGCGTGCGCCCCAAGGGCATCCGCCTGGACTCGGGCGACATTGCGTACCTGTCCATCAAGGCGCGCGAGATGCTGGACGCGGCGGGCTATCCGGACATGCAGATCATGGCGTCCAACTCGCTCGACGAATACCTGGTGCGCGACCTTCTGAACCAGGGCGCGCAGATCGACTCCTTCGGCATCGGTGAGCGCCTCATCACCTCCAAGTCCGAGCCGGTCTTCGGCGGCGTGTACAAGCTGGTCGCGGTCGAGGACGAAAACGGCGAGATCGTCCCCAAGATCAAGGTGTCGGAGAACGTGGAAAAGATCACCACCCCGCATTTCAAGCAGGTCTACCGCTTCTATGACAAGCTGACCGGCAAGGCGCTCGGCGACGTGCTGACGCTGCGCGACGAGGTCATCAACGAGGAGCAGCCCTACATGCTCTTCCACCCCATCCACACCTGGAAGAAGAAGATCGTGACCGACTATGTGGTCAAGCCCCTGCAGGTGCAGCTCTTTGACAAGGGCGAGTGCGTCTACACCTGCCCGCCCATCCAGGAGGTGCGGCAGTTCTGCCACGACCAGATCGAGACGCTGTGGGAGCAGATCCGCCGGTTTGAAAACCCGCAGACCTACTATGTGGACTACTCGACCAAACTCTGGCGCGTCAAGAACGCCCTGCTCGAGGCCGTCCAGTAATGAAAAAGTATCCGGTTGCGCGGCCGTCCTGGCCGCGCATTTTTTTGTCCCATGAGACAAAAACGCCCGGGTTTGGAATGGTCGGACCAGATACAGCAGTAATTTGTTCGCATTCCGGCAGGGCGGCCGTGTAACCAGGGGAGCGGGGCGGCGCGTCATTATCGACAAAAATTGCGAATAATTCTTGTGAAAGATGCCGAAAAAAGAGAAGGAAAAAATAAACTTATTTTATTCCCGTTTTTTGGCGGGTGTGGTATAATATCCATATCTGCAAAGGTGCTGTGCGCCACAAAGGGCCGGCCCTTTGTCGTCTGTCATATTTTTCATTATGACAGACGACAAACCAGGCTATCCACCCGACTGTGATGCCGCGGCGTGCTGCGCAGAAAATCTACCAAATGCAAGCTTTCTCGCGGAGAAAGACGCGCCATACCCGAAAAAATCCTCCCACAGGCGAGTGGGAGGGCAGAAATAGAGCAAAAGCGCCCAAAATCATTGGGCGCTTTTGTATGCCTATCAGAGGGTGAGCCGGGCGTGTGCGGGCGAGGATCAGCCGCCCTGCGGCGGGGTGCCCGCGAGAAAGTTGCGGCGAAGCTGTGTGAGGAAAAATTCAGCCGGCCGGGAAAATACCGGATACTTCTTCCAGACGATGTACATCCAAGACTCCATCCGCGGCTCCAGCGGCCGGAAGCACAGCGATTCGCCGCACACCAAGTCGGCTAGGCCGTCCAGGGTAAAGACGCAGCCCACCCCTTCCTGGGCCAGCAGCACAAGGTTGTTGATGAGGTTGCCGGTGGCGACGATGTTGAGCGCTTCATAGTCATAGCCGAGCCAGCCGGATAGGCCGTTTTCCCCAGCCAGCTGGCGGGAGGGGATGAGCGGGACGCCCTTCAGGTCGCTCGGCCGGATGGCCGCATGCGCCGCCAGCGGGTTATCTTTGCGCATGAGCAGACCCCACACGTCCGGCCGGGGCAGGCGCAGGGAGTCATACTTGCTCACGTCGACCGGCTCAAGCAGTGTGCCAAAATCCACAAGGCCCCGGTCCAGCCACTCGGTCACGTCATAGCAGTCCCCGCTGAAAAAGTGGAAGTGGATGCCGGGATGCTGCTGCTGCACCTGCCGGACAGCCTGGGCAAGCGGACGCACGCCCTCGGTCTCGGCGCTGCCGATGTAGATATCGCCGGCGATGTGTTCGTCCGCCGCGCGGATCTCAGCGCGGGTGCGCTCGACCAGGGATATGATTTCTTCCGCGCGCTTGCGCAGCAGCAGACCCTCCTGGGTGAGGGTGATATGGCGGCTGCCGCGGATGAATAACTGCTTGCCCAACTCATCCTCAAGCGCCTTGAGCTGCTTGGACAGGGAGGGCTGGGTCATGTGCAGCGATTGTGCCGCGCCGGACACCGTTTGCTCCCGTGCGACTGCTAGGAAGTACTGCAAAACGCGAATATCCATATTACACAGGCCTCCTCTCTGCCCTCAGTATACGGGAAAAAGCCACCACTTTCAAGCATATATCTGCGGATATGATCGCCGGCCAGATCGTGTAGGCCCGGAGGCCAGGGCAGACACGGCTCTGCCGCAAAAAAAGCCGGGCCAGGCCAGCGGCCCGAACCCGGTCCCGAATAGGCGAGGAAAAACTTCGGTTACTTGCCCTCGATGGCGTCGATGGCGTCGATGACCGCCGCACGGAAGCCGTGCTGTTCGAGTGCACTGACCCCCCGGATGGTTGTGCCGCCGGGCGAGCAGACCGCGTCTTTCATCGCGCCCGGATGGGTGCCGGTCATGACGTGCAGCTTGCCTGTGCCGCAGATGACCTGGCCCGCCAGCCGGTACGCCAGCGCGCGCGGCAGGCCGTGCTTGACGCCCGCGTCGCCCAGCGCTTCCAGGAACATGCTGATAAAGGCAGGAGAACAGCCGGCGACCGTGCCCGCGGTGCTCAGCAGGTGGCTTTCCACCGGCTGGATGAGCGCGGCCCGCGAAAAGACCGCCTGGAAAGCAGAAAATTCCTCCGGCGTCAGGCTGTGGACGTCTTCGCAGACGATGATGCCCTCGCCGACCGAGATCGGGGTATTGGGCACCGTGCACAGCAGGTGGATGTCGTCGCCCAAAAGGTCGCTGAACTTTTCGTAAGTGTATCCAGCCGCGACCGAGATGACGATCTTGCCGATCAAAAGGTCGTGCAGCTGCGGGACGACCTTGGGGATTAGGTAGGGCTTGATGGCGATGACCACGAGGTCGACCTGCGGGATCATCTCCTCCGCGCTTTTGCAGGGGAGCATGCCCTGCGGCTGGGTGATGCCGCATAGCTTGTCCCAGTGCTTGGCGCAGGCGTAAATATCGGCCGGCTGGACCGCCTCGGTCAGGATGAGTCCCTTCGCCATGGCCTGGGCCATGTTGCCAAAGCCTAAAAATCCAATCTTCATAGGTTGCTGCCTTCTTTCTGAATCGATCAAATTAGTGGGTATAAAATACTGCTTCCAAGATAAGGCCCTGCGGCGGCATGGTGATGCCCGCCTGGGTGCGGTCCAGACTGCGCAGGATGCGTGGGATGTCGTCAGCCGAGCGCTTGCCCTGGCCGATTTCGGTGAGCGTCCCCGTCAGGATGCGCACCATGTTCTGCAAAAATCCGGTGCCCTCAAAGGTCAGGCGCACCTCATCGCCCAGGCGCTGGACGCGGGCGGTGTGCAGCGTGCGCACGGTGGATTTTTTCATCCTACGGTTGCCGCAGAAGGCCCGGAAGTCGTGGGTGCCGATGAGGTCGGCGGCCGCGCGCTGCATGGCCGCCGCGTCCAGAGGCCCATCTAGCCGGCACAGGTATTTGCGCTCAAACACGTTGGGCGTTGCACTGTTCCAGATCCGGTAGACATAGCGTTTGCCGGCAGCGCTGAGCCGGGCGTGAAAGCGGTCATCTGCCTGCTGGCATGCCGTCACGGCGATGTCCTCGGGCAGGTAACGGTTCAAATAGGCGCGGATCTCGTCCGGCGTGCGGTCGGTCTGAACCTTGAAATGTGCGACCTGCGCCCGGGCATGCACGCCGGCGTCGGTGCGTCCCGCACCGTGGATCTCTACCTTGTGCCCGAGCATCTCGGTCAGCACGTCTTCGATCTTGCCCTGGATGCTTTGGCCGTTGCCGATGCGCTGCCAGCCATGATAGCGGCTGCCGTCGTAGGCAACGGTGATGCAAAAATTGCGCATAGCGCAGCTCCTCTCCCTGTGATTGTTCCATTATACCACAGCCCAGGCAAAATTTCATCGAAATCTTTGCGCTGTGTGACGTGGTCTCTTTTCTTTCGTCCCATAGTATGGTATATTCAACATACGACACTGCGTCTTAAAGGAGGCTATCCCATGAAAAAATTTTTGATCTTGCTGCTTGCCCTGCTACTGCTCGCGGGATGCAGCACGCAGGAAAGCGTAACCCCGGCACCCGCTGAGGATGCGTCGTCTGGCACGGCGGCGTCAGACGATTCTGCGGCGTCAGACGGCACGCAGGAGGACGTGTTCCGGCTGACCTTCACGGCCAACGACCTGGAAGGCAACCCGGTCGACCAGTCGGTCTTTGCGAACGCCAAGTTGACCATGCTCAACGTCTGGGCGACTTTCTGCGCACCCTGCATCAATGAGATGCCCGATCTGGGCGAACTGGCCGCACAGGGCGGGACGGATTATCAGATCATCGGTGTGTGCAGCGACCTGGACGGCTCGGAGGAGATGTTGGCCGACGCGCGCGACCTGGTCGCGCAGACTGGCGCCGATTACCTGCACTTGCAGCCGTCGGAGAGCCTGTACCCCGTACTGACCGCGACCTCCTCGGTGCCCGTGACCTTCTTTTTTGACAGCGAGGGCAAGGTCGTCGGCAATGGCCTTCTGGGTGCGCAGGACAAGGAGACCTGGGCACAGGTGCTGGAAGAGCGCCTGGAGATGGTAGAAGCGGGCGCGGAGGTCCAGAGCGATGGCGCGGCGTAAGACAGCCGCGGCGCTCGTGTTTGTCGCGGTGGGTGTCGCCATGATGATATATGGCGTTCTGGACGGAGAAGCGGCCATTGTCATGCGCAAGGCGGCAGCCGTGTGCCTGGAATGTATTGGGGTGGGCTGATATGAAACATCTTCGGCTGATCGTCCAGGCCTGCTTTGCCGCGCTGACCAACGGCTATGTGCGCGGCTTCCTGGAGGGTAAAATTTACAGCGGGCCACTCAAACAGCTGTGTGTGCCCGGTTTGAACTGTTATTCCTGCCCAGGCGCACTGGGCGCGTGCCCCATTGGCGCGCTGCAGGCCGTCCTGGGCAGCCGCGGGCGGAAGTTTTCGTTCTATGTGCTCGGCTTTCTGCTTGCGGTCGGTGCGGTGTGCGGCCGCTTTGTCTGCGGATGGCTGTGCCCCTTCGGTCTTTTCCAGGAGCTCTTGCACAAGATCCCCTTCCCACGGAAAATCAAAAAACTGCCCGGCGACCGCATCCTGCGCGGGCTCAAGTACCTCGTTTTGGTGGTCTTTGTCATTGTGCTGCCGTTGACCGCAGTCAACCTGGTAGGCATGGGCGACCCTTGGTTTTGTAAATATATCTGCCCGTCGGGCATGCTGTTCGGCGGGATTCCCCTGTCGGCTCTGGATTCTGGCATCCGCGCGGCCGCTGGCTGGCTGTTTGCCTGGAAGTTTTTGATCCTTGCGGCTGTCATCCTGCTGAGCCTGCTTGTCTATCGCCCGTTCTGCCGGTATCTGTGCCCGCTGGGCGCGATCTATGGCCTGTTCAACCCGATCGCGCTCGTGCGCTATGAGATCGACCGGGACAAGTGTGTGGACTGCGGCAAGTGCAAGGCGGGATGCCCTATGGATATTGACCTGCACCGCGAACCCAACAGCCGCCTATGTGTGCGCTGCGGCAAGTGCAAGAAGAATTGCCCGACCGGCGCCATTGTCAACCCGGTCCTGCGCGCCATGCATCAGAACGCCGCACAGGGCGCGAAGAAGGAGTAAATCCACCGCGAGATAGGTCGCATACATGATAAAGAGGCCCGGACATTCGTCCAGGCCTTTTCGCTGTCTCTATGAAGTCTCGCGGCTTGTTTTGATCGCTTTTTCCACGGCGTTCAGGATGTTTTCGTAGCCGGTACACCGGCACAGATGGCCGGAGATACGCCGGCGCAGCTCCTCGCGGGTGTAGTCCCTGCCGCTCATGACGATTTCGAGCGCGGATAAGATGAGTCCAGGCGTACAGAATCCACACTGGACCGCGCATTCGTCGATGAACGCCTGCTGTACGGGGGACAGGGTACCGTCGGCCTTGCGCAGGCCTTCCACGGTCAGGATGGACTTCCCCTCAGCCCAGACTGTGAGATACAGGCAGGAGTCCATGGCCTTGCCGTCGATGAGTACGGTGCACGCGCCGCACTCGCCGACTTCACATCCACGTTTGACGCTGGTCAGGCCCAGCCGGTCGCGCAGCGTGTCCAGCAGCGCCTCGCCGTCGGGGACGGCGACCGTGGTCGGGACGCCGTTGACCGTCAGTTGGACGATGTTCAGCATAGTCAGAATACACCTCCTGCACGTGTCCAGGCAGAGCGGATGGCGCGCCCGGCCAGTTCGGTGATGAGCTGCAAGCGGAATTCGCGGCTGGCGCGCCAGCTCGAGCGTGGCGAAGCGTGCACGGCAGCCGTGCGGGCGATCTCGTCCAGCAGTGTGTCGGTCAGCGCCTTGCCGCAGGCCAGGGCTTCGGCCTCGGCACAGCGGATGGGCGTGGGCGCTGCCACGCCGTAGGCCAGTCGAAGATCGGCGACCGTGCGCCGGTCGGCGGCAGGCTTTACGAGCGCTGCACAGCCGAGCGTTGCAATCTCCATCGCGGCACGCTTGCCGTATTTGATATACTGCCCGCCGAATCCCTGGAAATCTGCCGGGAAAATGCGGATTTCGGTCAAAATCTCGTCCCTTCTGCGCACTGTGCGTCCCGGGCCGGTGTGGAACGCGGTCGCCGGAACCACACGCTTGCCAGCAGCACTTTGCAAGGTAAGTTCTGCGTTCAGCGCGAGCAGCATGGGCGCCGAGTCGGCGCTGGTCGCGCCGTTGCACAGGTTGCCGCCGATGGTGCCGGCCTCGCGGGTCTGCGGGCCGCCGACCTGATCGACCGCCTCGCCCAGATAGGGTACAAGCTCCTGAATGATGGGGTCGGCCGCGATGTGGGCAAAGCTCGTGCATGCGCCAATGACGATCGACCCGTCGGCTTCCAGCCGTACGCCGGTCAGCTCGGGCAGTTCGTGGATGGACACGAGCGAAGCCCCGGCAGCCTTGCCCTCACGCACACGGATGAGGACGTCGGTGCCGCCTGAGATGAGCATGCTTTCCGGGTCCTCGGCCAGCGCGCGCAGCGCGTCGTCCACATCTTTGGCACGGTATAGGCGTCCGATATCATACATGGCCTTCGCCTCCTAACAGTCCGGCAGCGCGGAAGTGCTCGATGAGTTTTTGCGGGGTGAGCGGCAGCGAATGCACCGACACACCGGTCGCGTGCAGCAACGCATTGCGGATGGCCGGCGCCACCGGGATGGCGGGCGGCTCCCCGAGCGCTTTGTTGCCGTAGGGGCCGGTCGGGTCGTCCACCTCGACAAAGAGCGCCTCCAGCTTGGGCGTATCCATCGCGGTCGGGATCTTGTAGTCGAGCAAGTTGGCGTTGAGCGGTTTGCAGGCATCGTCGAACAGCAACTCCTCGCTCAGCGCATAGCCCAAGCCCATGCTCATGCCGCCGTGCACCTGCGCCTCGGCCAGCTTGGGGTTGATGAGCCGTCCGCTGTCGTGTACGTTGATCAGCCGCAGCACATGGATTTGGCCGAGCGGGATGTCGACCTCGATCTCGGCAAAGCAGGCGCCGGTCGAAAAGGTGTTCTGTTCGCAGTGATAGGTCTCCTCAGCCGTCAGATGGCGGCTGTCTGTCAGGCTGTAGCAGCTCTCCATGCCGACGTCGGCCACCGTCAGCACAGCCTGTCCGGCCTCGTCTAAAATATTGCCGTCTGTGATGGTCAGGCCCTGTGGCGATCGTCCTAGCATCCTGGCTGCATAGTCCAAAATCTTGCCGCGCAGGCTTTCACCGGTCATTTTACACGCCGTGCCGCTGACATAGGTCTGGCGGGAGGCGTAAGCGCCGGTGTCAAAGGGGGTCACGTCGGTGTCCTGGGTCGATTGGATGTCGATGGCGCTGACCGGCAGGCCGATGGATTCGGCAGCAATCTGGGTGAAGGCTGTGTCGGCGCCCTGGCCGATCTCGGTGGCGCCCATCTGTACGGTCACGCGCCCGTCCTCGTGCAGCGCCATGCGGCAGGAGGCGGTCTCAAGCGAGATGGGATAGACGTTAGATTTATAAGTAAACAGCGCCATGCCCACGCCGCGGCGGCGGGGGCCGGTCTGATTCTGATACCGGCGGCGCTTTTCGTCCCAGCCGATAGCCTGACGGCCTTTCTCCAGTGCCTGGGCCAGGCCGTAGGAGTGCATGGTGATGCCGTTGTGCGGGTCGACGTATCCGGCCTGCACGCAGTTTTTAAGGCGGAATTCCAGCGGGTCCATGCCGAGTGCGTACGCCAGATCATCGGTCAGCGCTTCGGTGATGAAGCAGCCCTGCGGGATGCCGTAGCCGCGCATGGCGCCGGCAGTCGGGCGGTTGGTGTAGACCGTGTAGCTCTCGGAGTCGAGCGACATGCGGTCGCGGTAGCACTGCTTGAAAATGTTCGCCGCGTTGGCGGCGATGGCATGGCCGTGTGAGGCGTAACCGCCCTGGTTGGACCAGGCCCGGTACGTGCGCGCGAGCAGCGTGCCATCCGGGCTGGCGGCCGCCTGTACATCCCAGTCAAAGGCGTGGCGGGTGCGGGTGCAGCCCGTGACTTCCTCGCGGCTGAGCTCGATCTCGACTGCGTGGCCGCCGAGCTGTGTGGTCAGCCAGGCGGCAAGCGGCTCGACCAGCACATCCTGCTTGTTGCCGAAACCGCCGCCAATATACGGCTTGACGACGCGCACGCGCGACCAGGGGATGCCGAGCGCCTGCCCGCACACGCGCCGCACGATATGAGGGATCTGCGTGGAGGTGATGACCGTGATCTTTTGCCCCTCCATGTATGCGGCCGAATGCACCGGCTCCATGTGGCAGTGCTGTACGGCGGGCACGCTGTAGTGCCCGGACACGACGACCGCGCCGGGTGTTGCGGCAGCCTCATCAAAGGTGCCGTCTCCCAGATGGAACTGGGAATGCACGATCACATTGCCCGGCTTTTCCTCGTGCAGACAGGGCGCACCGGGCGCCATCGCCTCGTCGGGCGTGGACAGTGCAGGCAAGACTTCAATGTCTGCCTTGACCAGCCGCGCGGCGCGCTCGGCGCTGATACGGTCACGGGCAACCACGACTGCGATCTCATCGCCCCACACGCGAATATGCGCGTTGAGCAGTTTGCGGTCGCAGATGTCCTGATGGGACGGAACGGTCGACCAAGGGTGTCCGGCGGTCGGGAACTGGATATCGGGCACATCAAAACAGGTGAAAATGCGCACGACGCCAGGGACGGCCTGGGCCTCGGATAGGTCGAAGCCGCGCACCAGACCGTTTGCAACCGGTGCGCGCACGATCTTTGCGGTATAGGCGCCTCGCGGCACCAGGTCGCCGGTATACTTCGCCTCGCCGGTGACCTTGGCGAACGCGTCTACACGCGGAATGCTTTGACCAACTGCCATAGGGGATTCCCTCCTTTGCCGCCGGCGGAATGGCGGCGGTTATTTTTCGAAGTCCTTGTAGAGCAGGCTGGGCTGGATGCCCATATTATTTTGATATTTGCCGCTCCGATAGGGCTCATATTCGCCGTGGATATCGTGATAGTAGATCTGACAGATCTGGACGTTGGGATAGACGCGGATGGGCTGGACGCAGAAGATCTCGAGCGTCCAGTAGCCGGCAAAGCCCACGTCGCCAAAGCCTGCCGTCACATGGATGAACAGCCCCAGCCGGCCGGTCGACGAGCGGCCTTCCAGCATAGGCACAAACCCATCGGTGCGCGTGAACTCGTTGGTGCGGCCGAGATACAGTTTGCCGGGCTCCAGCACCAGGCCCTCTTCGGGGATGGTCAGATGACGGGTCGGGTTGGGCGTTTTCATGTCAAGCAGCTCGTTTTCATAGACCAGGAGCTCATTTGCCAGGGACAGGTTGTAGCTGTTGGGGTTCAAGCGGCTGGGATCGTACGGCTCAATGACGATCTCCTTGCCGAGGTGTTTTTCGATTTCCTTGCCGGATAAGATCATGGGAAAGGGTCCTTTCAGAAAAGTTTGCGGCCCGAAACGTACTTGTGCGTCACAGCGCGGTCGTCGGCGAGATAGACGATGCGGGTCAGGCGCTCCACCGGAGACAGGTCGAACGGGCAGGGCAGCGCAGCGTCATCCAGCACGAGCGCGTCGAATTCGTATCCCGGATCGAATGCGCCGACCTTGCCAAAGAACGCGCCGCCGCCGCGCGTGGCCAGATAGAAGGCTTCGGGCAGGGTGATGGGGGCGAGAGAAGCATCCTGGAGCCGCCAGCGCAGCTTGGATACCTGGATGGTGTCTGCGATGGCGCGCAGCATGGACAGGTGGACACCGCCTGCGATGTCCGAACCCAGAGCAACCGACAGCCCTTCGTTTAAGAAGGCGCGCACGGGTGCGATGCCCGAGGACAGGTTGACGTTGGACTGGGGACAGTGCGCGACAAACACACCGTTTTGCTTCATCCGTGCCCGTTCTGCTTCATCCGACCAGACACAGTGCGCCATGATGGTCGGGCAGCCGTCGCCGCCGAACAGACCGAAGCGGTCATAGGCATCGCCGTAGCCGGTGGAGTCCGGGCACAGTTCGGATACCCAGGCGATTTCGCCCTGGTTTTCCGACAGATGGGATTGCACGGGCAGACCGGTTTCGCGCTGGAGGTCGCGCAGACCTTCCATGAGCGCGTCCGAGCAGCTCGGGATAAAGCGTGGGGTCAGGATGGGACGGGAGCGGGTGAAGTCCCGGCAGCCGTCCAGCCATTGACGGGTCGCGGCGAGCGACGCCGCAGCGCTCTCCTCGCGCAGACAGTCCGGGCTGTTGCGGTCCATGTTGACCTTGCCCACACGGGTGATCAGACCGCTGTCCTCGAGCAGACCCATGAGGGTCAGGGTTGCGTCCACGTGCAGCGTGCCGAACAGCACGGCGCGGGTGGTCGAGCTGCGGCGCAGATCATCGACAAACAGCGTGTACGCACGGCGTGCGTAGTCCGGGTCGGCATAGCGCGCTTCCTGCGGGAAGGTCTGGGTGTCCAGCCAGTCCAGCAGTTCGAGGTCCATGCCGAGCGAGCGGAACGCATACTGCGGCGCGTGCGCGTGCAGGTCGACCAGACCGGGGATGATGAGCTTTCCGGTGTAGTCGTGCACCGGGAGTGATGCAAAGCGTTCGGGCAGGGTGGGGAAGACACCGGCGCATACACCATCCTCACAGACCACATACTGATTTTCACAGATGGTCATGTCCTGCGGGGTGCGGCTCCAGAGAATATCGCCCTTGAGTACAAAAGAATTCGTCATATATATGCCTCCTAGCGTAGGGAAATGCGCGGAAAAACGTCCTAAAAATAAAAAAACAACTGGGAAGCAGGACGAGTCCCCGCATGGTGGAGGACTTATAGTCAACTGTTCCGGCAGTTGGTAGAAACGCTCAACCGATTATGAGCATATATAAGTCATGAATCTGATTTCATTATAACGGGCAGACTTTCTCTTGTCAATTGCGGAAGTATGGTGACAAGCGGCGAAAAATCGGGTACAATAGAGGGAGACAAGGAGGAATATCCCAATGACAGAGCAATTTGAAATTGTTGCATTGACCGATGTAGATGTCGCATATGTTCAGCCCACGCCCAAGGAGGGCGAGGTCATAGTCCACAAGAGCATCACGGCGTATAAGCGCCTGGATACCGGCAAGGTCCAGGAGGGCCTGTTTGAGCTGGCAGCGCTTGCGTCGCCGGCCCGCGGCCAGCTGTTCCGGATCTCTTTGCCGTCGGACGCCATTGTCCACGCCAAGGTCGTAAAGGGCGAGCAGGGCAAATTGTGGATGACCGAGCTGCCCATGCCAGCCAAGGATGACGATCTTCTGGCCCTGCTCGAGCAGCAGGTCGCCGAAAAGACATTCAACGACGAGACTTTCGGCCAGTTCAAGTATGACCGTGAGACCTGCGTCTATCAGTGCCAGATCGACTGGCGTGACAGCAAGAAGATCACGCTTGAGGTCGAGGACGAGGCGGAAAAGCCGCGCGAGGTCGCGCGCAGCCTGCAGGCCGAGGCCGAAAAGTGGGAGCTTGCCGCCCGGGCACACATCAAGACGGTCAAGCCCGCCGCGTCGCGCATGTCGCTGCGCTCGCTCTCGGTTGATGATGAGGGCGGGTTCTCGTTCTGGTTTGCCGGAAAGGCAGGCATTGCCTGCGCCGCCGGCTCACTGGAGGAAGGCATCACGGACGCGACTGTGATTTAACAATCTAAGCTGGTACGCAAAAGCCGCCGGCGCCCCATCGGGCGCCGGCGGCTTGATTTTCATTGCGCATCCGGCAGATTTGCAATTTGCGGCCGGTCACATGGTAATAACGCCGAGGAATTTCAGGATCTCGGTGGCAAGGATCATCAGGAGCATGACGGGCGCGATCCAGCGGATCATGACCACGAACAGCTTCTTGCGGTGGAACGGGCCGGAGGACTCGACCTCGTCGATTACGGTCTGCGGCCCGGCGATGTGCCCGATCAGGATACAGGTCAGGAACGCGACAATTGGCATCATGATCGAGTTCGAGATAAAATCGAAGAAATCCAGGAACGCCATGCCGAGCGGCATGATGGCCGAGAGCGGGCCGTAGCCCAGGCAGGAGGGCAGGCCGACGATCAGGATGCCGATGGTGACGCCGATGGTGGCAACCTTGCGTCCGATGCGCAGCTTGTCCACCAGGATGGACACAATGGTTTCCATCAGCGAGATCGACGAGGTCATCGCCGCCAGCAGGACGAGCACGAAGAACACCGTGCCCACCACGCCGCCGAAGAGCATGGACTCAAACACTTTGGGCAGCACGCCAAACATTAGGCCGGCGCCTGCGTTCTCACGCACAAGGGCGGTGTCGCCGCCGCTGAAGGCCACCATGGCCGGGATGATCATCAGGCCAGCCAACAGCGCAAAGCCAGTGTCAAACACCTCGATCTGCGTGACCGAGTGCTCCAGAATGCTGTCCTTCTGCATATACGAGCCATAGGTGATCATAATGCCCATGGCAAGCGACATCGAGTAGAACAGCTGGCCCATCGCGGCCAGCACAGTATAGATGGAGAAGTCCTCCATGCGCGGCAGCAGGTAGTACTTGAGCCCGGCGCCGGCGCCCGGGATGGTCAGCGAATAGCAGGCGATGACGATGGACAGGATGATGAGCACGGGCATCATAACACCGCTGACCTTTTCGATGCCCTTCTCGACGCCGCACAGCACGACCACAGTGTTGAGCAGCACATAGACGACAAACCAAGTCACAGGCGAGTTGAGCACGCCGGGCAGGCTCATGGCCGTAAAGTCGCTGAAGTAGGTGTCGGCGGCCGCCTGGATGCCGTGCCCGGTCAAGAAGTCCAGCAGGTATTTGATGACCCAGCCGCCGATGACGCAGTAATAGGGCGCGATGATCACCGGCACAAGGGAAGCCAGCCAGCCCAAAAACCCGAACCGTTTGTCAAGCGCGCGGTACGCGCCGATGCAGGATAGGCGGGTGCGCCGGCCGATGGCGATTTCGGCGATCATAAGGGTAAAGCCGAAGGTGACCGCCAGGATGATGTAGACCAGCAAAAAGGTACCGCCGCCGTACTTGGCCGCAAGATATGGGAAACGCCAGAGGTTTCCAAGGCCGACGGCCGAGCCCGCCGCGGCCAGCACGAAGCCGATGCGGCTGGTAAAGCTGCTGCGTTGTTTTTTCATGTACAGACCCCCACAGATTTTAAATTTTCTTATCCCGGTAATGTATTCTATTATTCCACAAAAACGGCGAAATTTCAACGAATTTTGGCGAATAAATTTGGCAGATTGTCAAATAAACGGATGCCTCGCCGGTTGGGGCCGCGCCCGTATTGACAAGCATCCCGCTTGTGCAGTATACTAAAAGTGATTTCAATCCGAATAAGACAGTTCGTAACCATCCTGTCTCAAAACAAAACTAGGACATCCATGCGCCGCACTGCGGAGGTCATGGCTTTTTTGCTGCCTTCGGGCGGAGAGGATGGTGTGCGCTCTTTTTTGGAGGACACACCTTTTTACATTTTAGGAGGAAATGAAGATATGGTACGCTATTCGGTCATTACCGACAAAAACCCGCGCGAGATCGTGCTGCTGCGCGGATTTGGCTGCGCATGGAAGAAGTGTACGTTCTGCGACTACCATTTGGACTGCTCGCCGGACGCCGCGGCCAACCTGGCGCTCAACCGCACGGCCCTGGCGCAGGTGACCGGGCAGTATGGCCGGCTGGAGGTTATCAACTCGGGCTCGTTCTGCGAGCTGGACGCAGACACGATGGCCGAGGTCGAGCGGGTCTGCCAGGCACAGGGCATCCATGACCTGCACTTTGAGTGCCACTGGATGCACCGACGGGAGATCCCGGCGCTGCGCGTGCGCTTTGCCGGGCTGGGCGTGCGGGTGCACATCAAGATCGGCGTGGAGACCTTTGACCGGGCCTACCGCGAAGGGGTCCTGCACAAGGGCATCGGCGTGAGCGATCCGGCCGAGATTGCCGCAGACTTTGACGAGTGCTGCCTGCTCTTTGGCCTGTCCGGCCAGACGGCGGATTCTATGCGGCGCGATATCCAGACCGGGCTGGCCCACTTTGACCGGGTGTGCGTCAACATCATGGTAGAGAACACTACGCCGGTCAAGCCCGACCCTGCGGTCATCCAGATCTTTTGCCGCGAGATCGCGCCGGCTTATCTTGACGACCCGCGGGTGGACATCCTGATGGAGAATACCGACTTTGGCGTAGGGGGCGCGGAGCAATGAGAAATGAGGTCCTGCTTCTGATCTCCCTGGTCGTGCTGTTTGGCAGCGTGCCGGTCATGTACCGCCTGTTCGGCAAGACCGGCATGTACTGCCTGACCGTGTTTGCCACCATTGCGGCCAACATCGAGGTGCTGCTGCTGGTCGAGGCCTTTGGGATGGAGATGACGCTTGGCAACATCCTGTTTGCTATGACCTTCCTCATCACCGATGTCCTATCCGAGAACGAAGGCAAGCGCGCGGCCAACCTCGCGGTCGTGCTTGGCATTGTGACCAGCATCCTGTTCATCCTGGTTTCTCAGTCCTGGCTGCTCTATCTGCCCAGCGGGAACGACTGGGCCCAGCCGGCCTTCCGGGAGATTTTCTCCAATACACCGCGCATGATGCTGGCGTCCCTCGTGGTCTATGCCCTGACCCAGGCCTTTGACGTCTGGCTCTATCATGCATGGTGGAGGCTCAGCACCCGGAGAAGCGGCAGCAGCCGCCGGTTCCTGTGGCTGCGCAACAATGGCTCCACGCTGGTTTCGCAGCTGCTCAACACCTTGCTGTTCACATTTTTCGCCTTCTGGGGCGTGTACGACCTCCAGACGCTTTGGAGCATCGTCATCTCGAGCTATGTCATTTTTATTGTTACCTCGCTCGCCGACACGCCAGTCGTATATCTGGCAAGGCGCATCAAGGAAAAACATCTGGACGGCGTGTACTGGACGCAGGCAAAGTAAAAAATCCCGTCCGCAAATTGTATAACCTGCTGAAAATGAGGGGGGCTGTCCGATCCTGCTGCCAAGGGCTTGCATAAAAAATAGATGGATGCTACAATGTGGAAAATCCAAGGGTGATTTGCCGCAAGGAGGAATCGATATGAAGAAGGAAATCTTGATGACGGCCTGTGTGCTGGCGGCTGCGGTGTCGCTGACCGCGTGCAGCCCGGCCATGCTGGCCGCCCTCGGCGCGTCGGCCAGCAGCACGCAGCAGGGCGATACAGTATTGGAAAGCCAGGCGCTGGGCTTCCGCGTGCACATCCCGGCAGGGTTTGACGATGCCTTTTCTGCGCAGACCAGCGAGCGGGAGGTATACAGCGGGACGGTCACCACGATCACGGTGACCTATCAAAAGGACGGGCAGTCGGCTAACGTCTGCTCCATTGAGCTGATGGACCAGGCGGTATGGGAAAAGATGCAGGCGGAAGGCGGCCCACTGGGCACCGAGATCGCCCGGTCGGAGGATGGCCGCGTGGCGGTGATGACCAGCTTACAGTCCAATCCGTTCGCGGAGGGAACGGCCGCATACGAGACCTTCCAACAGTTGCCAAGCCAGCTGTCCATTTTGGCTGATACCTTTGAGTTTTTGGAATAGCATGAGAAAAGGAGGGCGGATGCCCTCCTTTCTTGCTATTCCTCGGGGAGCTGTTGACAGAAACAGCGGCCAGCAGGTAAAATGGAAGAAAGAGGACTTTCCACTGGACAGAGACGAGAGAGAAGATTCAGGAAGGTGAGATGCCATGGCGGCTACGATTGCTGATGTCGCAAGGCTGGCGGGCTGCTCGATTACAACGGTTTCCCGCGCATACAGCGCGCCGGAAAAGGTGCGCGAGCAGACCCGGCTGCGGATTGCCAGGGCGGCGGAGGCGCTGCACTATTCGCCCAATGCCATCGCCCGCGCGATGGTGCGCCAGCGGAACAACAACCTGGCGTTTGTGGTAGACCCCAAGCATTACCCAATTATGATCAATCCCTTTTATGCAGAGATGGCCGAGGCCGTCCAGCAGGAAGCGGAGGCACGGGGATATTATGTGTATATCACCGCCTCCAACCACCGTGACCTGTTCATGAAAAAGCGGGTGGATGGCGTGGTGCTGGCGGGACAGATCGACCAGGCGCTCTTGGCCTCCCTGCGCAGCCAGGGGATGCCGGTCGTCCAGACCAACAACCGGCCGGAACACGGGGACATCCCGTCCATCATTTCGGATGACTACCAGGGCACGGTGCAGGCGATGGAGCATCTGATTGGGCGGGGCCATACGCGCATCGGGCTGCTTGCCGGACGGCTGCAGCCCTATATCTCGGAGATCCGCTACCAGGCGTACTGTGATGTGCTGGCGCGGCACGGCCTGCCGTTCCGTGCGGACGACATCTGTGAGGTGGAGCCGCGCCAGGAGGACGCCTGCGCGGCGGCGGACGCGCTGCTGGCCCGCCCGGACCGCCCGACGGCCCTGTTCTGCATGAACGACCGCATTGCGATCGGCGCCATGAAGGCAGCGCTGCGCCGCGGCATGCGCATCCCGGAGGAACTCGCGGTGATGGGCTATGACGGCAGCAGCCTGTGTACGGTCATCGAGCCGGAGCTGACCAGCGTGCGGGTGGACATCGAGGAGATCGGGCGCCGCAGTGCGCAGATCCTGATCGACCTGATCGAAGAAAAACCTGTGGGGCCGGTGCAAATTGTCGTCCAGCCCAGGCTGGCTCTGCGCGCGACGACGTGAAGCAAAAAAAGATTGCCCTTCTGCGGCCTGTCCTCTATAATAAAGACAGGGCGGGCGGCATGCGCACCCTACCGGATTCGACAATCATATTTTGACAGGAGACGATCACAATGAGCAACGAGGGTATTCAGATCAATCGGCTGCTGAATGAAGAGCAGATGAACGGAAAGGTGGGCCTGTTTGCCCATGTCACCATTGCGCCTGGTGCGGTCTTAGACGATCACACCCATCACGGCGAGACCGAGACCTATCACATCCTGGCCGGCGAGGGCGTTTATCGGGACAACGGCACCGACTGCCCGGCAAAGCCCGGCGACACCTTCTTCTGTGAGGACGGCGGTACGCATGGCATCCGCTGCGTCAGCCAGACGCCGCTGGAATTTATGGCGCTCATCATCAAGGCATAACAAAACCCTCCCGCTGCGCGCAGTGGGAGGGCTTTTTTCTGCATAGAGGCCAGGGTCAGGCCAGATGCCAGGATATCGTGACCGCGCCGTCCCCGAGGGCCTGGGCCAGTCCCTCAGGATCGTCCAGCACGCCTAGGCGGGTATAGCTGTACGAGGTGGAAAAGTCCGCATAGAACAGGACAAGGCAGTCGGCGCCATAGAGCATGAGGTCGCCGGCCCGGATGCTGCCCGGCTGCTGGGCGTCGGTGGGCAGACTTTCGGGCAGATAATAGTACTTTTCGTTACCGTTTAGCTCCTGCATGCTCACGGACAGCGGGAGCTGTGCGAGCAGCGCGCGGGCAGTTGGCGTGTCGGCTAGCGTGGCCGAGAAGGTTTGCCCGTTTACGGTGAGAAGGAGTTTTGGCATAGCGTCTTCCTCCTGGGTGGGGGCAGAGGGAGGGTTCGGTTTCGTGAGTGCGTCGTAGCGAGATAGGATGACCGCAGTCTCGGCCCGCGTTGCCAGGCCGTGCGGGTCGAACCGGCCGCTGTCCCTGCCGGTGATGATGCCAGCCTGCTGCGCCCAGGCGGCTGCCTGCTGGGCAAATGCAGAGATCGCAGACTGGTCGGGAAAAGTGGCAGCGGAATCCGGTACCGGGCTGCCGGCGCTGCGCCAGAGCAGGGCCGCCAGCTGTTCCCGGGTGATCGGATCATTCGGCCCAAAGCGCCGGGCGCTGTATCCGCTGGCAATGCCGGCTTCACAGGCCCAGTTCACCGCGTCATGGTACCAGGCGCCGGACGGGACGTCGGCAAATGTCGTGTCCCCGGCCTGCGGGCTGCCCGCCTGCCGGTACAGGGTGGTGACCAGCATCGCGCGGGAGGTCGTGGCGTCCGGCGAGAAGGTGGTAGCCGACGTACCGTGCATCAGTTCGGCGTCGACGCAGTAGGCTACCGCGCCAGCATACCAGGCGTCTTGCGGGACATCGGAAAAGCTGCTGGCCGCGGCGCTGGAAGAGACCAATATGGATGCGGACAAGAGTACGGGCACAAGAAATGCAAGGAAATGTTTTTTCACGGCAAGATCTCCTCCTCGATACATCGCATACGAAATGGCTTTTCGGGGACCGGCCGGGTTCAGCCAGCATCCTCCGGCACGATCTTCTTGATGATCCGGGCGGGGACACCGCCCACGACAACATTGGGCGGGACATCGCGGGTCACGACCGCCCCGGCGGCGATCACTGCACCATCTCCGATGGTGACGCCGGGGACGACGGTCGCGTTGGCGCCGATCCAGACATCCTTGCCGATGGTGATGGGAGCAGGGATCAGGATATGGCGCTTGCGGGGGTCCTCGTGGTGGTTGAGCGTGGCCAGGACGACGTTGTGGCCGATCAGGGCGCCGTCACCGATCACGATGCCGCCCTGATCTTGGAACCGGCAGCCGGTGTTGATAAATACGTTCTTCCCGACGCGGATGTTTTTGCCATAATCGGTGTAGAAGGGCGGGAACAGGCTGAAGGTATCGTCCTCCGGCTGACAGATGAGTTCAAAGAAGAGCTTGCGCACCATAGCCGGCTCATGATATTGGTTGTTGAGCTGCATGGTGATCTTGAGCGCGCGCTGGCTCGCGGCGCGCATGGCTTCGGGGTTTTCCAGGCCGGCAGAGATTTCAGCAATATTTTGGTTCATAGGGTTTCTCCTCGCGATCGTGCGGTAGGTTCCGCGCAGATTTTATGACAGGTGTAATTATAGGACCTGGGCAGGAAATGTTCAAATACTTATATTGCATGGCCAAATATACCTGTCGGGCATAGCTCTTGGCGGGAAGGGAACGGGCACATTTGCAAGGAAAGCCCTGATTTCTGATAAAACTGTCAAAATTATGATATAAAATTTGTGCAAAAAGTGAAATTGTTTTATGGATAAAAAGGTTGTATCATATAATGGGAAAGAATATGATACGCTGGACGAGGCAATTGAAGCGGCAGCTAAGATAGATGATGCGACAATTGTCATCACAGCTGATTGTGAGACGGCTGGAATAAATCTGAGCAAAAACCTTACCCTAAAAGGTGCAGAAGAATTAGAGGAGAAGCCGGTTATTCGGTTTACCGATAAAGGCATTGCACTTTGGGGCGAGACGCTCACGTTTGATAATGTTGAAGTTGTCATGAATGACATTGGCTCCACGCCATACGGAGAATGGAGCTGGATGGCTATTTGCGCAAGTAAAAATGCCGCTTTGGAGTTAAAGAATTCGACCATGACGATGGACGGTACCAGAACGACCAACAGCCCGCATGCAATCTATTTTTGCGATAATAACAAATTAAATCTTACAGATTCGACGCTGGAAATTAAAAATTATGCCAATGATGCGCTGGAATGGGACGGCGGCGATGGAGGCTATAATATCAAC
>NBJMC04202__coassemble_1661_pt1 | contig 21961 bp, 19 predicted proteins | sample NBJMC04202__metabat2_low_PE_039 | metagenome-assembled genome bin NBJMC04202 | reverse complement strand
AATTATAACACGATTTTCAGGTTTTTAGAAAATTCGGACCGATGCGGTCCGCGCAGCAAAGAGGAGGGAGAAGATGGATGCCGCACGGCGGGAGCGGCGTGCCCATGGCACGCAGGGCTTCCCATTCCAGATCTATTCCGCGCCGCAGGCGCAGGACTCCGACCTTGTGCCCTATCACTGGCATCCGGAGACCGAAATTATCATCGTCCTGCATGGTACGGTGGGCGTGACCATTGCGGACCGGCAATATGCCGGCCAGGAAGGCGATGTGTTTTTTGCCTCGTCCGGGCAGCTGCATGAGATCCGCGGCGGCGTGGACAACCGGTTCCGCGCGTTCGTATTTCCGATGGATTTCCTGCAGTTCCGGCGGGCGGACCTGGCACAGAGCGAGCTGCTCGCGCCGCTCGAGGAGGGGACGCTGCGCCTGCCGGCTTATGTGCCGCATGGCACGCCGGTAGGGCGGGAGCTGTTCCGCGAACTAAAAAAAATGATCCGCGTCTGCGCGGATCAACCGTTGGGATATCAACTTTTGGTCAAGTCGTCCCTGCTCTACCTCATTGGGCAGCTGGCCGGGGCCGGATTGCTGGAAACGCGCCCCCAGCGCACAGGGGAGGAATATAAAGTACAGCTTTTGCGCCGGATTGTGGAATACCTAGGCGAGCACTGCACCGAGCGGCTGCGCCTGGCCGATGTGGCCGCGCAATTTGGCCTGTCGCCGCAGTACTTTTGCAGCTTTTTCAAGGAAAACCTGGGCCGCACGCTGGTGCAACACATCAATTTCCTGCGCATTGAGCGCGCCTCGCGCCTGCTGCGCGAGACCGACCTGACGATTTTGGAGATCAGCCTCAGCGTCGGTTTTGACAACGTGAGCTATTTTATCAAGCGTTTCCGCGCGGTCTATGGATGCACGCCCACCGATTACCGGCGTTCGGTGGGCAGCCGCCGCTGAAGCACAGCCGGTCAGCGGTCGTAGCGCACGCGGATGTTGTTCTCGGCAAAGAACTGCAAATATTTTTCAGGCGGGCGCCGGTCGGTGATGAACGCGGTCAGATCCTGCAGCTGGCAGAACGAGATGACCGCAGACTTATCGAGCTTGGACGAGTCGGCCATGAGATAGATGGACCCTGCGTGCTGTACGACGCCGCGCTTAATCTCGGCCTCGAGGAAGGTGGTGTTGGTCATGCCGCTCTCGAGCGACACGCCGGTAGCCGCCATGAACGCCTTGTTGATGGTCATGCCGGACAGCATTTCAAAGGTGGACAGGCCGGTGAAGGAGTCGGTCGCGCCGTTATAGATGCCGCCGAGCGAGATGAGGCTGAGGTTGTCATACTTGGAAGCCTCGCTCATCGCGCCGAGCGAATGGGTGATGACGGTCACGCGCTTGCGGCCCGACAGGTAACGCAGCAGGCAAACCGTGGTCGAGCCCGAATCAATAAAGATGGTGTCGCCGTCCTGGACTTCGCTGGCAGCGAGCATGCCGATCTGGTTCTTGTCGGCCGAATTGAGCGAGGTGCGAACGGGCATGGGCACGGCGCCAGGCGAGCCGACGGTCGTGACGCCGCCGTAGACCTTGGCGATATGCCCGCGGGCCTCCAGGTCGTTGAGGTCGCGGCGGATGGTGTTTTTGGACACGCCAAAGACCTCGCACAGCTCGTCAATGGAGACGGTCTCCTTCGAGATCACATACTGCTCAATCGAGTTGAGTCGGCTGATTTTCATAGTTCTTCCTTTTCTCCCTGTATGGATTGCATCATTTTCTCTCATATATATAAACCTGTTCATGATTGTGATGGATGATCAGACAACAGAAAAAGCCGGATCGGGCTTTTGGGCTGCACGTCCCCGGCCGGTGCAGCCGCTCTCCGAAAGCGGCCGGAAAATCCGGCGGGATGTCAGGGGGCCGGGTGACGGCTCTCCTTATAATTCTAACAGAAAATAACAAAAAAGCAACCAAAATCCATGGACGGCTTGGGCCGGCGCGGAAAGAAAAAATTTTTGGCGGGCGCAGGCGCAAGGGCGCGGGAACTGTGGACACCTTGCACGAAACCAGACCGGTAGATCCTGGTAAATATAACCAAATGACGAAAAAAATTTTCCGAAAAATCCCCATCTCAGCATTGAAATTTATCCAAAACGATGATAGACTACAAGTAGTGAGAAGGGGAAATCGGCTGGGCCCGCCCTGGGTCTTGCCGGTTTTCACATGAATATTTGTAAAAATAGGCAGGTGTATGCAATGCAGAAAGCAGAAAAAATGAAGGAACTGCGCGTATTTGCCCAGGAAATCAGAGTCGAAGCTCTGAAGACGATCGGCTCTCTTGGCTTTGGCCATGTCGGCGGTTCCATGTCCGTTGTTGAAGCTCTTGCTGTCCTGTACGGCGACGTAATGAAGGTTGACCCCAAGAACCCGCATTGGGCAGACCGTGACTGGTGCGTTATGTCCAAGGGTCATGCCGGCCCGGCGATGTACGCCACCCTGGGCCTGAAGGGCTTCTATCCTGTGGAGCAGGCTTATACCCTCAACCAGCCCCACACCAACTTCCCCTCCCACACCGACCGCACCAAGACCCCCGGCATCGATCTGACGACCGGTTCCCTGGGCCAGGGCATGTCTACCGCAACCGGCGCTGCGCTGGCAAATAAGGTGGATGGCCGCGACAACCATGTCTTCGTTTTCGTCGGCGACGGCGAGTGCGATGAGGGCCAGGTTTGGGAGGCTGCACAGTTCGCTGCGCACTATAAGCTGGATCACCTGATCTGCTTCGTTGACTCCAACAAGCGTCAGCTCGACGGCAAGGTCGACGACATCATGAGCCACGGTAAGGGCATCGGCGCAAAGTTTGATGCGTTTGGCTGGAACGTCATCGACGTAGCCGACGGCAACGACGTAGAGCAGATCTACGACGCTGTCCAGGCCGCTTATGCGACCACCGGCAAGCCCACCTGCATCGTGCTCAACACCGTTAAGGGCAAGGGCTGCACCTTTGCAGAGCCGTCCGGCGCACACTCCTCGCAGCCGAGCAAGGAGCAGTGGGACGAGGCGATTGCTTTCGCTGAGGCAGAACTCGCCAAGGTTAAGGCACAGTAAGGAGGGTATCGAACAATGAGCTTTACTTTGATTGGCAAGCACGAGAAAGACTCCCGTGCAAATCGTGACGGTTATGTAACCGCGATGGAAGACCTGATGAAGGCCGACCGCAACGTCGTACATATCGATTGCGACCTGTACAACTGCATCAACACCGCGAAGCTGGAGAAGGAATTCCCTGGCCAGTGCTTCAACGCCGGCATCGCTGAGGCCGACGCAATGGGCATTGCCGCCGGCATGACCGCCGCTGGCAAGACCGCTTTTATGCACTCCTTCGGCTGCTTCGCTTCCCGCCGTGCGTTTGACCAGGCGTTCATGTCCGCAGCTTACGCAAAGCTGCCGGTCCATGTCATCGGTTCTGACCCCGGCGTCTGCGCGGCGTACAACGGCGGCACCCACATGCCGTTCGAGGACTGCGCACTGTATCTGTCCATCCCGGACGCTGTTGTCATCGACCCGACCGACTATGCGATGATCAACTGCCTGACCAAGAAGCTGGCCGCTTCCGGCAAGTTCTCTTACATGCGCATGATCCGCAAGGGCGTCATCAAGGTCTATGAGGACGGCTCAGACTTCGAGATCGGCAAGGGCGTCACCCTGAAGGACGGCAAGGATGTCACCATCATTGCTTCCGGTATCATGGTTGACGAGGCGCTCAAGGCACAGGAAACCCTGGCCGCTGAGGGCGTTTCCGCGAAGGTCATCGATATGTTCACCTGGAAGCCGATCGACGAAGAGCTGATCGTAGCTTCCGCCAAGGAGACCGGCGCGATCGTAACTGCTGAGAACCATCAGGTCAACTGCGGCCTGGGTTCTGCTGTTGCACAGGTTGTCGCGAAGAACTGCCCGGTTCCGATGGAGATGGTTGGCGTGCAGAACCGCTTCGGCCAGGTTGGTGCACAGGACTTCCTGCAGAAGGAGTACAACCTCACCGCAGACGACATCGTTGCAGCTGTCAAGAAGGTTATTTCCCGCAAGTAAGTCTTAAGACAAGCGGAAAACAGAAGAGGGATGCCCAAAAAGGCACCCCTCTTTTTTTGCGCCAGGAGATGCTGGACGCCGGCAGAAATAAGGAGGGCCGGGAACTAGGCCCGGCCCTCCTTTGGCGGGAAAATCAGGGAAGCTGGCGCAGACGGTCAGTCTACAAGCGGCTCCTGGAACAGCGTATACACATCGTCGCCGTCCGGCGTTTCGCCCGTGACTGCGCCCTCGTCCAGGTTGGTTAGGCGGAATGCCTGGTAGAGTGTGCCGTCCTCGCCGGTTTCCTCGGTGATCGCCAGGCGTGCCCAAGTGCTTTCGGTCACGCCCGCGCCGTCGCCCGCAAAGGCATCAGCGGTGTTGTCGACCTTCAAGGTGTAAGCGGTGCCGTCGTAGGACAGGGCAGACACGATCGGATCACCCTCCACCGTGTACTGCGTGATCTGGATGGCGGCAGACTTGCCCACGCCAGTCACGTTGAGAAACTCTTCGAAGTTTTCGCGGCCGGTAGGCTCGGCGCCGTTCGGCAGGTCCAGTGTGCCGCAGTCAAAGAATGTGATGGCGTTGGGGTCTTCCGGCACTGGGGCAGAAGATGGGGCTTCGGGCGTTGCAGGCGTCTCGCCGGAGGGCGTCTGTTCGCCGGCAGGCTCGTTCTGTTCGGCCTGTGCGGGGGGATTGGCGTCTTCGGTATCCTTGGGGCCGCAGGCGGAAAGGCCGGCGAGCAGAAGCCCCAGGCAGAGGAGCCATAAGATGCGGGTGCGTTTCATCATGCGTCATCTCCTTTGATACAGATAGACGGATGGGAACTGGAAAGGTTCCCTTTTCCCTATTGTAGCAGACCGGGGCGGTTTGTGCAATGCGGCCGGGTGTGTGCCCGGCAGGAAAGTGGATTCCGGCGGATTTTCTCTAGGCAAACGGCCCGGTATGCGGTAGAATAAGGGTATCGACAAAAAATATGCGGAGGTTTCTGTAAATGGACGCAAAGGAAAAAGCGCTGTTGGCGCATGAAAAGTGGGGCGGGAAAATCGAGGTGGTCGCGCGCTGCGCGGTCAAGAACCGCGAAGACCTCTCGATCGCCTATACCCCGGGCGTGGCCGAGCCCTGCCTCAAGATCAAGGACGATGTCTCGCTGAGCTATAAGTACACCCGCCGCCATAACTTGGTCGCGGTCATCACCGACGGCACTGCCGTCCTCGGCCTGGGCGATATCGGCCCGGAGGCCGGCATGCCGGTCATGGAGGGCAAGTGCGCGCTGTTCAAGGCATTTGCCGACGTGGATGCGTTCCCGATCTGCGTCAAGAGCAAGGACGTGGACGAGATCGTGCGCACGGTCCAGCTCATCTCGGGCTCCTTCGGCGGCATCAATCTCGAGGATATCTCGGCGCCGCGCTGCTTTGAGATCGAGCGCCGCCTCAAGGAGGTCTGCGACATCCCGGTCTTCCACGATGACCAGCATGGAACGGCGGTCTGCTGTGCGGCGGCAATGATCAATGCCTGCCGACTGACCGGCCGCGACCTCAAGCAGATCAAGCTCGTGGTCAATGGCTGCGGCGCGGCGGCCATTGCGGTCACCAAGTTCCTCATGTTCCTGGGCGTCCAGGACGTTATCATGTGTGAGCGGTTCGGCATTGTCTGTGAGGGCGACGAGCGCCTCAACCCAGCGCAGGCCGAGATGGCGCGCGTCACCAACCGCGGTCACATGACCGGCACACTGGCCGACGCGGTCCGCGGCGCGGACGTATTTTTCGGCCTGTCCGGCCCGGGCGTGCTGACCGCCGAGATGGTATCCACCATGGCGCATAACCCCATGGTTTTCGCCATGGCAAACCCGGTGCCCGAGATTTGGCCGGATGAGGCCAAAAAGGGCGGCGCCGCCGTTGTCGGTACCGGGCGCTCGGATTATCCCAATCAGATCAACAACGTTTTGGCATTCCCGGGCATTTTCCGCGGCGCGCTGGACGTGCGCGCCTCCGATATCAACGAGGAGATGAAGATGGCGGCGGCCTACGCCATCGCCCATGTGATCCCCGACGATGAGCTGGCCGCGGACAATATCATGCCTATGGCATTTGACGAGCGCGTCACCGGCGCGGTGGCCAAGGCGGTGGCCGAAGCGGCAAGGCAGACCGGTGTGGCCCGGGTATAAGTAGCTTGCGTCAAAAACAGAAGAAAAATTGGTCATATTTGACACAACAAGGTTGACTTTTACAGGCGGTTCTTATACAATAGAGACATGAAGCGGTGGCACTGCGCCATATCGGCGCAGTGATTCCAATATGTTCATTACGGAGGTATGAAAAATGTTAGATCCCAAGAAAGTAAGACTCGGTATGTGCCCGATCGGTTGGTCCAATGATGACATGTGGGATCTCGGCGACGAGAACACTTTCCAGCAGTGCGTTTCTGAGATGGCGCTGGCTGGTTTTACCGGCTCTGAGGTCGGCCATAAGTATCCGGAGGACAAGGCTGTCCTCAAGCATATGCTGGACGTACGCGGCATGACCATCGCGTCCAAGTGGTTCTCCTCTTTCCTGGTTGACAAGCCGTACGAGGAGGTCGAGGCGGACTTCATCAAGGAGCTCGAGTACCTGTCCTACGTTGGCGCAACCGCCATCAACATCTCTGAGCAGTCCGGCTCCATCCAGGGCAAGCAGGATGTTGCTATCCTGGACATGGAGAACAAGCGCGTCCTGACCGACGAGGAGTGGGATCGCCTGTGCACCGGCCTGAACAAGCTGGGTAAGCTGTCCCTCGAGAAGTACGGCATCCGTTCCTGCTTCCATCATCACATGGGCACCGTGGTACAGACCGTTGAGGAGACCACTCGCCTGATGGAGAACACCGATCCGAAGTATGTCTTCCTGTGCTTTGACACCGGCCACTTCACCTTCGCTGGTGAGGACCCGGTCAAGATGCTCGAGAAGTTTGCAGATCGTGTCGGCCACGTTCACCTGAAGAACATGCGTATGCCGATCGTTGAGAAGGTTCGTGCAGAGCACTGGTCCTTCCTGGACGCTGTCCGCAACGGCGCATTCACCGTACCGGGCGATCCGGACGGCTGCGTACAGTTCGACGACGTATTCGCTTTGCTCGACAAGGCTGGCTATGAAGGCTGGATCATGGTCGAGGCAGAGCAGGATCCTGCAAAGGCAAATCCGTTCGAGTACGCCAAGATGGCACGCGCTTACATCAAGGAGCACACTGGCCTCTAATTTCCAGGCAACCTTACAAACCCTGGGCGCTTACCGAGTCAATGACCCCAAAGGAGAAGAGCTGGCAATATGCCAGCTCTTTTTTTGCCTGGAAAGGGAACAGCGCCTGTTTTGGGAAAACGGGAGAACCGGCATCGTGCGGTTCGGCGCATAGGCGGGCAGATATCCCGGAAACCAAAGGTTTTGGGGCGAAAGATAGGGCTTTTCCGCTTTTCCATTGCATCTTGCCCGGCGCTATGGTATCATAAAAAGCAGAACGAACGAGGAGGAGAACGCAGTGTTGCAGGAATATCGCTATGAGATCGGGCCAGAGGAATATCTGGCCTATCAAAAGTATCATATGACGCACGATAAGACCATCGCCAGACGCATTTTCTGGATGCGCCTGATCATCAGCCTGGCTTTGCTGCTCATTGGCGTACTGCTGGACATCATCGGGCAGATTGGCCTGATCGTGGTTGGCGCCTTTGCCGTTTTGGCCGTATGCGCCTGGATGCTGGTGCCGCAGTGGATGCGCGACAGCATGCGCAAGACAGCCGAGAAAAAATACGCGCCCCGTATCCAGCCGTACACTGCGGTGACCACCATGGAGGAGGACGGCCTGCATATCTTTGACGGCGAGGACACCCAGGTGCTGCTCTATGACAGCATCGAGCAGATCGGCGACGAGGACGGTTACCTCTTTTTGGGCTACGGCGACCGTCAGACTGTGGTCATCCCGCCGGCGGCTTTCACGCGGGGGGAGAGCGAACGGCAGGCGTTCCTGTCCGAGCTGCGCCATATGGTACACAAGCGCAGAACAGGAGTGCTGGAAAAGTAAATGGAACTGCATTACGAGATCACCGAGCAAGACTTCATTGATTACAACCTATATTTTATCGCACATGATGCGATGACGCAGAAGACCATCCGTCGTATGAGCACGCTGACGGCGGTACTGGTCCTTGTGGGCGGCACAGCCCTCATGTACCTGCTGGATACCCTCTCGCCTGTAAGCGTCGGCATGTACGTTGTGCTGGCTGCTGTGTGCTTTTTTGGATGTCCGGTATGGTTTACGCACAAGGCGCGCAAAAATGTGCATCGCACCATCGAGCGGGCGTCCAACCGGCATATCTGCGGGCCGAAAACGCTGCGGCTGACCGATACCGGCGTGCAGCTCGTGGGGGAGAGCGAGGACAGTTCCTATCCCTATGCCGCATTTCAGCGCGTGATCACGGCAGAAAAACAAGTCTATCTCTACCTTGACGACCTGTCGGCGCTCATTGTGCCGCGGCGCGCCTTCCCGGACGAGGAAGCCCGGCGTACGTTCGTGCGCATGCTGGAAGGACGCATCACCGAGGCGAAGATGAAGAAGTCCCGGGACGAGGCGGCAAAGGAGGACGAAACCGCCCGATGAAAGGAGGCGGAGGGGCACATGGCAGTGACCCTCAAACAGATTGCAGAGATTGCAGGTGTGTCGCGTGGCACGGTGGACCGCGCCCTGCACAACCGCGGGCGCGTCAGCCCGGAGGTCGCCGCACGTATCCGGCAGATCGCACAGGAACAGGGCTACGAGCCGAATGAGGTAGGGCGGGCGCTCGCCCGCAGCCGCAAGCAGACCCGGGTCGGTGTCATCTTGCAGTCTATGGAAACACCAACCATGAAAATTGTCGCCGAAGGTGCGCGGGCAGCCGCGAAGACGCTGCAAAATCAGAGTATGGAAGTGCTCTTCCGCACGGTGGAGTCGGTGAACGCGGCGCAGGAGATCGCCTATCTGGATGAACTGCTGGCAGCGGGCGTACAGGGGCTGGCGATAGCCCCGGTGGACGACGCTAGGGTCTGCCGGAAGCTGGACGAGATCGCTGGGCAGGGCATACCGGTCGTCACTTTCAACGCCGACCTGCCGCAGTCCAAGCGGATCTGTTTTGTCGGGCAGGACAACGACCGGGCCGGCCGCACGGCTGCGGGGCTCATGGCCATGATGGTCCCCAAAAACGGCAAGGTGGCCCAGATCACCGGGCATCTGACGAACGACGCCCACCGGACCCGCTGCGCCAGCTTCCAGGAAGAGATGCAGAAGATCGCGCCGGACGTTGAGATCCTGCCCGTGCAGCCCTGTTTCGACCGGGACAGCTATGCCCTGGAGCTGACCCAGCACCTGCTGGGTATCTGCCAGGACCTGGCTGGTATCTATGTTGCGGCCAACGGCCAGCACGGCGTGTGCGAGGCGCTGCGGGCGGCGGGGCTGGACGGCAAACTGCGTGTGATTGCCTATGATATTACCCCGCAGAATATCGAGGACCTCAAACAGGGCGCGATCAGCATCCTCATCGACCAGAAGGCGCGCGATCAGGGATATCGTCCACTGATGATCCTGCGCGACTGCCTCATCGCACACACGCCACCGAAGGAGACCTTCTGTTATACGGGTATCACCCTCAAAACGCGATATAACCTGTAAGTGTTCTGGCAAAAATGTCCTGCTTTTCCAGCAGGAACGGCCGCTTTTTCGGCAGGTGCCCGGTTGACAAAGCCGCGGGGCTGGTGTATCATCATTATAAGATTTCATATCAAAAGGCTTTGAAGGAAACCGCCCTTTCTCACGGCGGCCCGACAGAGAGCGTCCGTCCCAGGCTGGAAGCGGACGCCGGGCTGGAGAAATTGGCGTACCGGCTCCCGAGCCGCGCAGGGGAAATGAGATAGAGTATCCTGCGCCGATCCGCCCTCGTTACGGGCTCCGAGCGGCAGCCCGCGCGGCCAACTGGTTTGGAAACGCCGGCTGCAAGCAGGGTGGAACCGTGGGTTTTGACAAGCTCACCCCTGAAATCACTTCGATTTGGGGGTGGGCTTTTTTGTTCGCCCCAAAGCCACAGAAAGGATGGAAATATTATGTCCGACAATCAGTACACGTTTGAAAACCCGGAATACCGCAATACCTACCGCCATACGGTTTCCCATATCCTGGCCCAGGCGGTCAAGCGTCTGTATCCCGAGGCAAAGCTCGCCATCGGCCCGGCCATCGACAACGGCTTTTATTACGACATTGACCTGCCGTTTTCGCTGACGCAGGAGCATCTGGATGCGATCGAGGCCGAGATGAAGAAGATCTGTAAGGAAAAGCTGCCGCTCGAGCGCTTCGAGCTGCCGCGCGCTGAGGCACGCAAGCTCATGGAGGACAAGGATGAGCCCTACAAGGTCGAGCTCATCGACGACCTGCCCGAGGATGCAGTCATCTCGTTCTACAAGCAGGGCGAGTTCACCGACCTGTGTGCGGGTCCGCATCTGGACTCTACCGGCCGCGTCAAGGCCAACGCCCTGAAGCTCACCTCGGTCACCGGCGCTTACTGGCGCGGCGACGCGAACCGCAAGATGCTCCAGCGCATTTACGGCACGGCCTTCCCCAAGAAGGATGAACTGGACGCTTATCTCCAGCGCATCGAGGAGGCAAAGCGCCGTGACCACCGCAAGCTCGGCCGTGAGCTCGGCCTGTTCACCATCATGGAGGAAGGCCCGGGCTTCCCGTTCTTCCTGCCCAAGGGCATGATCCTCAAGAACACGCTCATCGATTACTGGCGTGAGATCCACCGCAAGGCGGGCTATCAGGAAATTTCTACGCCCATTATGCTCAACCGTTCGCTGTGGGAGCGCTCGGGCCACTGGGGCCATTACAAGAACAATATGTACACGACGGTCATCGACGACCAGGATTTTGCCATCAAGCCCATGAACTGCCCGGGCGGCATGCTGGTCTACAAGTCCCAGCCGCACTCCTACCGTGAGCTGCCCATGCGCGTGGGCGAACTGGGTCTGGTACACCGCCATGAGCTGTCGGGCGCCCTGCACGGCCTGATGCGCGTGCGCTGCTTTACCCAGGACGACGCGCACATCTTCATGACCCGTGAGCAGATCAAGGACGAGATCAAGGGCGTGTGCAAGCTCATCGACGAGGTCTACTCGATGTTCGGCTTCCCGTACCACATTGAGCTGTCCACCATGCCGGAGGATCACATGGGCGACGAGGCCGATTGGGAGATGGCGACCAATGCGCTCAAGAACGCGCTCGAGGAGATGGGCAAGCCCTATGAGATCAATGAGGGCGACGGCGCATTCTACGGTCCCAAGATCGACTTCCATCTGGAGGACTGCCTGGGCCGTACCTGGCAGTGCGGCACCATCCAGCTGGACTTCCAGATGCCCGAGCGCTTTGAGCTCGAGTACACGGGCGCAGATGACCAGAAGCATCGCCCGGTTATGATCCATCGCGTGGTCTTTGGCTCGATCGAGCGCTTTATCGGCATCCTGACCGAGCACTTTGCTGGCGCATTCCCGACCTGGCTGGCGCCGGTACAGGTTAAGCTGCTGACCATGACCGACCGCAACCGCGCTTATGCCGAGGAGATCCAGCGCCAGCTTGAGGAGCAGGGCTTCCGCACCGAACTGGACGAGCGCAACGAGAAGATCGGCTACAAGATCCGCGAGGCCCAGCTCGAGAAGATCCCGTATATGCTGGTGCTGGGCGACAAGGAGCAGGAGGCCGGCGAGGTCGCTGTCCGCGACCGCCGCGACGGCAAGACCACGGTTATGCCGCTGTCCGAGTTTGTGGATAAGCTGACCTATGAAGTGAAGTCCCGCATCTGCAAGTGAGCAGGGCGGTAAACCGATAGAAAAGGGGAACAGAAAAAATGGCAGACAAGAAAAAGCTGGTGTCTGAGATCACATCCATGGATGTGGATTTCGCCCAGTGGTATACTGATATCGTCAAAAAGGCGGAGATGATTGACTACTCGTCGGTCAAGGGCTGCATCATCATGCGGCCTTACGCCCAGGCGCTGTGGGAGAATATCCAGAAGACACTGGACGGCATGTTCAAGGAGACCGGCCACGAGAATGTGGCGATGCCGCTCTTTATCCCGGAGTCCCTGCTGCAGCGCGAAAAGGATCACGTCGAAGGCTTCGCCCCCGAAGTCGCCTGGGTCACCCACGGCGGTTCGGAGAAGCTGGAGGAGCGCCTGTGCGTGCGCCCGACCTCGGAGACGCTGTTCTGTGAGCACTACGCTAAGATCGTCCGCTCGTGGCGCGACCTGCCCAAGCTGTATAACCAGTGGTGCTCGGTCGTCCGCTGGGAAAAGACCACCCGCCCGTTCCTGCGCTCACGCGAGTTCTGGTGGCAGGAGGGTCACACCGTGCACGCCACCGAGGAGGAGGCGCGCGAGGAGACCATGCGCATGCTGAACATCTACGCCAAGTTCTGTGAAGAATACCTGGCGATCCCGGTGCTCAAGGGCCAGAAGACCGAGAAGGAGCGCTTTGCCGGCGCTGAGGATACCTACACGATCGAGGCTATGATGCACGACGGCAAGGCGCTGCAGTCGGGCACCTCGCACTACTTCGGCGATGGCTTTGCCCGTGCATTCAATATGCAGTATACCGATAAGAACAATACGCTGCAATACATGTACCAGACCTCCTGGGGTGTATCTACCCGTCTTATCGGCGCTATCATCATGACCCACGGCGACAACGAGGGCCTGGTGCTGCCGCCCAAGATTGCGCCCTTCCAGCTCGTTGTCATCCCGGTCGCGGCACACAAGCCGGGCGTCGTGGACAAGGCAAATGAGCTGTACGAGACGCTCAAGAAGGCCGGTATCCGCGTCAAGATCGACCTCACGGAGAACAGCCCTGGCTGGAAGTTCGCCGAGTACGAGATGAAGGGCTTCCCGCTTCGCCTGGAGGTCGGCCCGCGCGACATCGAGAACGGCCAGTGCGTACTGGTCCGCCGCGACAACCGCGAGAAGACCGTCGTAAAGTTTGAGGACCTGACGACCGTCGTGCCTCAGCTGCTCGACGAGGTACAGCAGGCGCTGTTTGACAAGGCGCTCAAGAACCGGGAGGAGCATACCTATGTGGCGCACTCCCTTGCGGATATGAAGAATATCCTCAAGGAGCACACCGGCTTTGTCAAGTCCATGTGGTGCGGCGACCTGGCCTGCGAGGAAAAGGTCAAGGAGGAGACCGGTATGCCGTCCCGCTGTATGCCCTTCGAGCAGGAGCATCTGGACGATGTGTGCCCGATTTGCGGCAAACCCGCCAAGAAGATGATCGTCTGGGGCATCGCATACTAATTGCATAGGTGTGATACACAGACGGTCTGACCGGTAAAAAGGGGGGAGCCGCGCATTGTCTGCGCGGTTCCCTCTGTTTTATATGCTAAAGTAATAGACAAGGAGGAGAGATATGGAGACCACAACCACCACGGCCGATGCCGCGGCAGAGGTTGGCGATGCAGCAGGTGTCGTGACCGATGCAGTTGAAGATGCGGCGGCGGCGCTCCTGCCCGATCAGATGTGGGACAAGGTCGTTGAGTTTTTGAACTCAACGCTCGGCGGTTTCATTGGCAGGGTACTGCTGATTGCACTGACCATCATCGTCATGCTCATCGCGGTCAAGATTACAAACCGGCTTTTCCACCGCGTGACCGACCACATGAAATCGGTCAACAAATCCGGCGCAACCCTTGCCGCCTTCCTGCGCTATCCCATCCTGTTCCTCATCTATTTTGCTGCCTTCGCTATCATCGTATCCAGCATCCCGCCCATCAATGCGGCCATGAACAAGCTGCTCGCCGCCGGCGGTGTGCTGGCCGTCGTGTTTGGCTTGGCCGGACAGGAGGCGCTCGGCTCGGTTGCGGCAGGCGTCATGATCCTGGCCTTCCGCCCCTTCGTCATCGGGGACGTCGTCAATGTCGTATCGGAGGGTGTGACCGGGACGGTTGAGGAAATCACCTTGCGGCATACCGTGCTGCGCACCATTGAGAACAAGCGCGTGATTATCCCGAATAGCACGATGAACACGTCGGTCGTGGAGAACGCTGACTATGGAGACAAGAAGGTCTGCCTGACGATGGATGTCGGCATTACTTACGAGTCCGACCTGGACCGCGCGCTGGCGATCCTGGCCGACGAGGTGGCGCGGCATCCGGATTATCTGGACCGGCGCACCGAGGAGGACAAGGAAAAGGGCGTGCCGCTCGTGACCGTGCGCGTCAATGAGCTGGCCGACTCGGCGGTCGTGCTGCGCGCCCTGCTCTGGGGCAAGGACAATGGCACAGCCTTTGCCATGCGCGCCGAGCTCCTGCGCCGGATTAAGAACCGTTTTGACGCGGAGGGGATCGGCTTGGCCTATCCGCACCTCGTCGTGGAAATGACAGGAGGAAAGAGATGAAGCGATTGCTTGCCGGGCTGTGCGCTGCAAGCCTTATGACCGGTTCGGCGGCGGCCGTCGTCTCAGAGATGACGCCGCCGCCCGAGGAGGTGCAGACGCAGGAACAGCCCACGGTGGACTATACTGCAAGCGCCGATATTTTATATGAGCTGGGCCTGTTCCAGGGCGACGGCGTGGACAGCAGCGGCCAGCCCATCTATGAGCTGGAGAACCCATGCACGCGCGCCGAGGCCTCGGTCATGCTCGTGCGCCTGCTGGGGCTGGAGGACGAAGCCGAACAGGCTGCCGGGACGCCGTTCACCGACCTGCAGGACTGGCAGGCGCCGTATGTGGGCCTGCTGTACCACCGTGGTATGATCCAGGGCACGAGCTATGACAAGTTTGAGCCGGAAGCGCCGTGTACGGCGCAGATGTATGCGGCGCTCATGCTGCGCGCCCTGGGCTATTCTGACCAAAAGAGCGATTTTACCTATGACAGTGCGCTGGCTTTTGCCCAGAAAATTGGACTGATCGACAATTTTTCGTGTGACCTCAACGATTTTCGCCGGGATGACGCGGCCCAGATGAGCCGGATGGCGCTGGAATTGACGCCCAAAGGCGCCCAGACCGACTTGCTTGGGCAGCTTGTGGAGCAGGGCGTTGTGGACGAAGACAAGGCGGCCGCGGTGCGTGCAGAGAGCCAGCAGATCGCAGCGCTCTCGACACGGGCTGAGACAGCACCGTCCTATGAGGCCGAGATGTTCGCGGCGCTGATCGACGACCCGGATGGCAACAGCATCAGCCTGCACGGCACGCTGGTCGACGAGGGCAAGCGCGCCCGGCTGGATGGCATGCTGTCGGTCGCGCTGGCCGATGGCCGGTCGGCGTCGCAGCAGGTGATCGTGCTGCGCGACAGCGGGGGGATCTCACTGTCGCCCTGGAAGGGCACGGGCTACCGCGACGATCAGGTCGCGGCCCTATTGCGCGAGACCAGCCTGTTGTCGCTTGTGATGTCGGCGGTGCCTGCGCGCAGCCTGATTTCGCAGCTCAGCCAGCGGGGAGATACCTATACCATGACATTGTCGGACGGCAGCGCGCAGCTCAAGTTTGACGCGGGTGGGGTCCCGCAGGAGCGCACGCTTTCCTTGGCGCTGCACGGGGCAATGTACAGCGTGACGGCACAGACCGTACGCACCGAGGACGTGCGGCCGTTTGACGTGCCGGATGGTTACTCGAGTTATATCAAAATTTCCAATACGCCGTAATTGTATCAAAAGATACAGTGCGTGATAAAACAGGGGAGCACGGATGTTCTAAAAGAACAGCCGGCTTCCCTGTTTTCTTTGTAAAAAATTGATGAACAATTGGGGGAAAAAGGAAGGCCCATCTTGTTTTCTTTGGGTAAAGTGCTATAATATCTCATAAGGTATCCCTTGAAGGAGGATGATTCAAATTATGAAAAAAGTTATGAAATCGATGGTGCTCGGCTCGCTGGCCGCAGCGATGCTGGCCTCCGGCGCAGCAGCCGCTAACTTCACCTCGAGTGCGGACGTGCTCAACGAGTTGGGCCTGTTCCAGGGCTCGGAGTCCGGCTATGAGCTGGACCGCGCGCCCGACCGCGCAGAGGCTGCCACCATGCTGGTCCGCCTGCTCGGCAAGGAGGAAGCGGCCCAGACCTACTATGCGGCAAATGCGGATGCGTTCCCGTTCACCGATATGGACAACGGCTACGAGTGGGCAAAGCCCTATGTCGCTTGGCTGTACAGCGAGGGCCTGACCTCAGGCGCGACCGCAACCACCTTTGAGCCGGGCAATCCCTGCACCGCACAGCAGTATACGACCTTCCTGATGCGCGCCCTGGGCTACTCCGACGCGGCGGGCGGCGACTTTACCTATGACAATGCGATCGCGTTCGCGACCGAGAAGGGCGTTGTTGACGCATACAACATGGATGCCGACAACTTCCTGCGCGACGATGTCGTTGCGATGAGCTATACTGCGCTGTCGGCTGCCCCCAAGAGCGGGGAGACCGATCTCCTGACCAAGCTGGTCAATGAGGGCGCAATCGAGGCCGAGACCGCGGCACCGGTCCAGCAGACCTTCACCGCGCTGCGCAACTTCAACAAGGCCTATGAGGCTGTCGCCGCAACCACTTCGGCCGATGCAACAGCTGATTTCACCATGAACATGAGCGTTGCCGACGCGACCGTTGATGCATCGGGCAAGTTTGATGTGCAGGTCAAGGCGGACCCGGCCAACCTGGCCGACATGCAGATGGCGATGACCGGCTCGTTGAGCATGAGCATCCCGGCCACGGACGGCGCAGAGGCCGCTACGCTGGAACTGCCGATGGAGATGTACGTGCAGGACGGTGTGTCCTACACCAACGTCATGGGCGTCAAGGTCAAGCAGGACCTGGATCTAGACAGCGCGCTCAAGGGCATTGACCTGCAGGCGCTGGCCGACATGAACACCGTGCCGCTGTGTATGCTCGACAGCATCTCGCAGGACGGCAACACTTACAAGATGAGCTACAACAGCGAGGCGTTCAACGGCCTGTTTGCGGAGATCTTCAGCCAGATCACCGACCAGATCGAGATCACCGACGAGATGAAGGCCCAGGGCATCACCGAGGATATGTTCAAGATCAGCGTAGACCTAACCAAGGCTGATGTTGAGATGACCTTCAAGGACGGTGGCCTGTATGACCAGAAGGCCGATATGGCGATGACCATGGATATGATGGGCGAGCAGGTCAGCGCGAACATTGTGATGAATATGTCTGCGACCGCAGTCGGTGACGCTGTCACCGTCGAGTACCCGTCCGACCTCGACACCTATGTTGACGCGTCCGAGGTGACGGCCGATACGGCTGCTGATCCTGCGGCAGAGACCGCAGCCGAGGAAATCGAAGCCGCTCCGACGGAGGAGACCACCGACGCTTCTGCTGATGCTGCTCTGGCAACTGATACGGTTGCGGAATAAGCGTTCCATTTCAAAAGCAAAGTTTACTGGAAAAGCCGCCCTTTCGGGCGGCTTTTTTTCTGTGCGCGGAACCATTCAGCGCTTCATCTCGTCCAACAGGGCGCGCAGCTTGGCGGCCGAGGATTCCAGGCGTTTGCGCTCCTCGTAGCTTAGGGGAGGGTCCAGAACGGCTTCGATGCCGTTTTGCCCCACGACCGACGGCAGGCCCAGGCAGATTTCTTCCACCCCATAGCGCCCCTGGATAACCGATGAGACCGGCAGGACCGATCGTTCGCCGCGCACGATGGCGCGCGCGATGCGCAGCACGGCCATGCCAATGCCGTAATAGGTCGCGCCCTTGCCCTCGATGATGTGATAGGCGGCGTCCCGCACGTTCTGGTAGATGTCGTCGAGGATGGACTGCGAAAATTCCTTGCCGGTCACCCGGCAGTAGTCGGGCAGGTCCATGCCGGAGACATTGGCAGACGACCAGACGGCCAGCTCGCTGTCGCCGTGCTCCCCGATGATAAAGGCATGCACATTGCGGCTGTCCACCTGCAAGTATTGGCCAACCAGATATTTGAGGCGGGCGGTGTCCAGTACGGTGCCCGTGCCGATGACCCGATGGGCGGGCAGGCCGGACAATTTCTGGCACAGATAGGTCAGGAGATCGACCGGGTTGGAGACGACGAGCAGGATGCAGTCGGGCGTGACCGACATGACAGCCCCTAAAATGCCCTGCAAGATGGCCTCGTTGCGGTGCAGCAGATCGATGCGGGTTTCGCCCGGCTTTTGATTGGCGCCTGCGGCCAGGATGACCAGGCCGCAGTCCTTGAGATCCTGGTAATCGCCGGCATGGACAGCGCAGGGCTGGGCGAAAGAGACGCCGTGGCTGATGTCGGCCGCCTCGCCGTCGGCCTTGGCGCGGTTGACGTCGAGCAGGATCAGTTCGGAAAACAGGCCGCTTGTGGCCAGTGTGTAGGCGGCGGTTGCGCCGACAAAGCCGGTGCCAATGACCGCGCACTTTTGCAGATTCATCATCATCCCTCCAGTTGAACGTAGTATAGCCCAAAAATGTGCCGATCATGGATGGAAAAAATTTATTTTGTCAGAATCGGACGGGCTGTGCTACAATGAAAGCAAAGAATTCAGAACGAACGCAAGGAGGAACCTGAGCAATGAGACAATGGATACGGAGAGCGGCGGCCGGTTTGCTCGCGGCGGCGGCCTTGGCCGGCGCTGCGAGTGCGGCGAATTTTACCCACTGCGCCGACGCCCTAAAGGATATGGGACTGTTCATCGGGACCCGGAACGGCTATGAGCTGGACCGCGTGCCGACCCGCGCCGAGGCGGCGGTCATGCTGGTGCGCTTGCTGGGCCAGGAGGATGCGGCGCAGCATAGCGACTTTGCCACCCCGTTTACCGATGTGCCAGCCTGGGCGGCGCCCTATGTGGGCTGGCTGTATGAAAATGAGCTGACGGTCGGCGTCAGCGGCACCCGGTTTGGCACGACCCTGGACTGTAGTGCGCAACAGTACGCCACCTTCCTGCTGCGCGCCCTAGGCTATGCCGATGGGGATGCCTATACATACGAGGAGGCGCTGGATTTCGCCCGTGAACAGGGTGTGATCGATGCGGTCAACTGTGATACCGAGAATTTCCTGCGCGACCATGTCATCGCCATGAGCTATACCGCGCTCAGCCGCCCGACGGAGGACGGGACGGACACCCTGCTGGACGCCCTGATCCTGCGGGGGAGCGTCAACAAAAGCCAAGCGTCCGATACGCTGACCTTGTTCCAGAGCTATCAGGCTTACGAGCGGGCCAGGGAGCAGACAAGCCAGGCCGATCCGCGCACCTATGAGCTGACGGCAACCATAACGGACAATGCCTACAACACGGCATCCTGCCGCGGGACAGCCACGATCGACGGCGACGACCTGTCGGCCGAACTGCGGCAGGGGGACACGCTGGTCATGGGGCTGTATCAGGCCGACGGCGTGCTTTACCAGTATGTGGACGGACGCACGGTGCGGGCTGATGCACCGGTCGATCTGGGCGGTGGGGTGCAGATCCCGATCAGCGCGGTGATGGGCCTGACGGCGCAGGACGGCCGGTACGCCTTTTCGTTTGTCCCGGCGGTGCTGGGCGAGATGGTGACCACGCCGGGCGCGTCGGTCAGCCAGGTGGACTACAGCGCACGCACACAGGGCGGCCTGCTGGGCCAGCAGACCGGGCGCATCCACATTGCACTGCCGGTTAATGGACGCACGGTGACCTATGAAATCGAACTGACAGCGACGCTGGCCGATCGGGCGGAACAAGTCTCCCTGCCCGATGGGATGGAGGTCTAAAAAATTTTTTCCATAGGAGAAAGAGATTGGGAACTTTCCGATGGAGTAAACGTCTAATTGGATAGAAACTCCAAAGGAGGATGAGGAAATATGAAAAAGAAGCAAATTTTGGCGATGGGGCTGAGCGCAGTGCTGGCATGCACCAGTCTGCCTGCCGCTTTTGCGGCCGATGAGAGCACACAGGTGCCGGCAGCAGAACAGCCGGCCGCCACCGACACGGCGGCCGAGCCTGCAGAGCAGGCCACCAAGTCGTTCCGTCTGGGCTCGATGGCAACGGTCACTGAGGCTATGCTCGAGACTTCGGGTGTGTATCCATATCTGCTGGTGGAGACCGATGATGACCAGCAGATCCGCCTCAACCTGAGCGACAATACACTGGTCGTGGACAACGAGACCGGACTGGCTGCAAACCTGTCGGATATCCAGGTCGGGGATCGCATCTTTGCCTACTATTCGGCGGTTATGACCCGTAGCCTGCCGCCGCAGTCGGCCTGTGAGCTGATCCTGGTGAATGTCGGCGATAACACCCCGGCCTCCCTGCATGAGGTGGGCAGTGTGTCTGAGGCTGACGGCGTCACCTCGGTCCTGACCGCGGATGGCAGCATGATTGTGCGTATGGACGACCAGACATCGTTCTCGCCGCTTGCGACCAAGAATATCGTCACCGTGCAGGATCTGACGCCCGGTACCCGCTTCCTGGCATGGTACGACATTGTAGCGCTGAGCTATCCGGGCCAGACATACACCCAGAAGGTTGTGATCCTGCCGGATCTCCCGGTTGACGAGACTGCGGAGACCGAGGATGCGGCCACTGCCGAGGCCCTTCCGCGTGGCGAGGAGCAGGCGGCAGAGGCACAAGCCGCTGCGCTGACGATTGTGGCGGATGGCCAGACGTTGGATGTCACGGGCGAGATGCGTGACGATGTCGCGGTCCTGCCGGTGCGCGCGGTGGCAGAGGCACTGGGCTGCGCAGTCTCCTATGCGCAGAAAGATGGTAAGGAGTATGTCACGGTTGAAAACGACACGCGCTCTATGACCATGGAGATCGGTACGGACAGCTATGTCTCGACCAGCAAGATCGAGGGCGCAGTCGGCATGACTGCACCTGCCCAGTATGGCGCCGCGCCCTACATCGTAGATGGCACGACCTATGCGGCGGCAGACCTGTTTGAGTCGCTGGTCGGCTTTGACGTCACAACCGCCGAGGGCGTCATTACGATCACTGCGCAGGCGTAAGTAAAAGCGCGGCAAGATAAGAAAATATATGGGCCGTCCGGAAAACCGGACGGCCCTTTTTTTCCGCAATTTCATATTTTATGTGAAATCGGTTTCATATATAGAAAAGTGTTATATCGATAAAAAATGGATAATACTGGAAAAATATGAAATAATATCTGGGACATAAAAATGAATTTTTACAAAAAAGTAATAATTTTTAGAGAATAAATTCCGGGAAATACATACAATATGTACAATGACTTCTTGCGATTGTCGATAAAATTTATACAATATATCAATTGATTGTCGAAAAGCGTTTGAATATAATCAAAATAAAGAAATCTGAGAAATAGGAGGTCGCACACATGTTGTACGAAGTACGCTTTCGCTGTAATCATGTTCACACAATGGCGCTGACGGGCCAGGTGGAAGAACGCTCACGTAAAATCGCGCTGTATAATCAGATGTTCTGTCCGGAATGCCGGGCACAGTATGCGATCTCCCATACACGGGAGATTCCGATGTTCCGTGCGTTTACCATGCCGGCAAGACAGACGCAGTAAGCGGCGTCTGGAACCTCAAAAAATTTTGAAACCTCTCCTCCTTCGCGCTGCCAGCAGGCGGCGCAATCCCCTCCTTCCGAAGGCTGCAGCCCGCGCTGCGGCCTTCTTTCGTTTTGGGGCAAAAGAGAAGGCCCGGAAGCTTTGGCTTCCGGGCCGAAAACGTGGGGATACAGCGCTGGCTTACTGGAAAAAATGGGAGATAGCCCGTGGCAGGTCGGTGATTTCCGGGGCGATGGCATCGGCGCCCGCGGCCTGCAGCTCGGCCAGAGAGCCGTAGCCGTACAGCACGCCGATGGCGCGCAGGCCCGCGGCATGCGCGCCCTGGATGTCATGCCGGCGATCGCCGATCATGATGGCGTGCGCGCGGTCGGGCTGGCCCAAGCGTGCCAGTGTGTGCTCGATCAC
>NBJMC04202__coassemble_1615_pt1 | contig 23348 bp, 19 predicted proteins | sample NBJMC04202__metabat2_low_PE_039 | metagenome-assembled genome bin NBJMC04202 | reverse complement strand
TAGCTTCTTCCACTGCGTCTATATACCAAAACGTCCCGTCCGCAACTGGCCGTCCGCGTTTTACAACGACCCAACATTCGCCTTCTGTATTGTAGTTTTCCAAAAGCCATTGACGCAACTCGTCACGATTTTTGGCTGATAATAAATTCTTAAAATCCATTTCCTTTTATTTTCCTAAATTTCAATTTAATGTGTTTTTTCTCTAAGCAGTATAGCACAGGGACTATGAGCAAATCTATATATGCTATTTTATCTACTCTCTTTTACTAAGAAATATCTTTGTGTTGATTGCAAAGCAGAGCCGTAACCAAATTGTATTTGATTACGGCCCCACGCTCACTGTTAAACTACCTGTGGGAACTCTCCCTTGGTATTGATGTCCATAGGACGGACTTTGATTTTATCGTAGTTCTCTGCGTAATCATACCAAAATTATCTAGCCTGCTCAAGCACTCATCTCTGAGTGCTTCTGCATATTTATAGGATGTATTCAAGCGATATTCATTGGCCTATGGCCGGGAACACAAAGTCGAATTGGGACTTGTTTTTTTTGCCGAGCGTCCCGCTCTCGCCGGTGCATGCAAACGCAAACCTCATCCTTCCCAGATGAAGTCCTCTGCCTCCTCCTGAACCGCCGGAACCCGGATCTTTTTGACCATCTTATAGTGGATGCCCTCAGGCTTTTGGACTTCCCCCTGGTTTTCAAACCCATACTTGGCATAAAAGCCGCGCGCCCTGGCATTCTCCTTGGCCACATAAGCGCACAGGTAATCTTTGCCCAGCCCGCGGTAGACCGAGATGGCCTGTCCCAAAATCTGCCCGCTCATCCCTGTACCGCGGTAATCCTCGGCAATCACGAACGAGCCGACCTTCCCAACCCGCGGTTCGCTCTGGTCGCACACATTCAGCCGCACCAGGGCGATGGCCTGGTCCTTGGTCGTGCCGATGGTGACCGCACGGGGGCAGGCCGCGGCCATGGCGTCGGTATCAGCCATCCAGGCCTCTTCATCCAGCATCTCGGTTGAACCGTATGCATTGCGGTAAAACTCGCGGGCAAATTCGCGCAATACCCCCCGATCTTCCTTACTGTTTGGGTCATACGGGCGGTACCATGCCTGTACGGTGCGCGGTACGCTCTTACTGTTGGTCCAGCCGAGCTTGGCAAAGGTGGACAGCTCTTCGGGCAAATGGGAGGCATCATTCCAGTAGATCGGGCGGATCTGTTCCCCCTCAATCTCAAACTTGGCTACGCAGGTATTATCCCCCCAGCCGATCTCCCCGATCTGCTCCGGCGCATAGCCCAGCACCCGGCACAGGATCGCGCGGATAGCCGTTCCGTGCGTGACGATCACGATTTCCTTGCCGTCCCACTCCCGCGCGAGCTGCCGGACGCCGCCCAGCACCCGGTCTCCGGTCTGCATGACGGTCTCCCCGCCCGGCACCTCACAGGCCCATGGCCGTGTCTGCCAGCGCGCAAACATTTCGGGCGCAATGCGCGGCAGGACTTCCCAGGTCTTGTCCTCCCACTCGCCCATATTGATCTCGCGCAGCACCGGGCGCAGGCGCACCTTCATGCCCTTGCGGTCGGCAATGGCCTTGGCTGTATGGCGTGCACGATAGAGGTCAGAGGCGTAGACTGCATCCAGCGGTACATTGGCAAAGCGGTCCGCCAGATACGGGAGCTGCTTAAGGCCGCGTTCGGTCAGCAGGCTGTCGTACTGTCCATGGCAGCGGCGGTATACATTGCCCTCGGCCTCGGCATGGCGGACCAGATATACCGTTGTCATACCTGCACCGCCCCGGTCAGCTCGGTCACTTTATCCACGCCATGCTGGTCCATATAGTCCTTGAGCTCTTCGAGCGCCTTGACCGGCGCCATCGGGTCTGCAAACATTGCCGTGCCGATCGCAACCGCATCCGCGCCCGCCAGCATTATCTCTGCGATATCGCGTCCTGTACGGATGCCTCCCATGCCGATGATCGGCACGTCGACCGCACGGCGCACCTGATAGACCATGCGCACGGCGACCGGGAACACAGCCGGGCCGGACAGACCGCCCATGACATTGGACAGGATGGGCCGACGGGTGTCTACATCGATGCGCATGCCGAGCAAGGTGTTGATCAGGCTCAGGGCGTCCGCACCCGCCGCGACTGCCGCGCGGGCAATCTCGGTGATATCGGTGACATTGGGGCTGAGCTTCACAATCAACGGCTTCTTCGCATACTTTTTGGAGGCCGAGACCACTTCCTCGACCATCTTGGGCTGGGTGCCGAACGCCATGCCGCCGCACTTGACATTCGGACAGGAGATGTTCATCTCAATCAGATCTACATCGGCATCTGAAATCTTCTCGATCATGCCGCAGTACTCTTCGACCGTATTGCCCGATACATTGGCAATGATTTTGGTATCATACTGGCGCAAAAATGGGATCTGCTCCTCGATAAAGCGGTCGATGCCCGGGTTTTGCAGGCCGACACAGTTCAAAATGCCCATCGGGGTTTCGGCGATGCGCGGCGCAGGATTGCCCAGGCGCTCGGTGGGGGTCAGGCCCTTGACGCCGATGCCGCCGAGCTCGGACAGGTCAAAAAATTCCCCATATTCGTGGCCGAAGCCAAAGGTGCCCGAGGCCGTCGTGATCGGGTTCTTGAGCTCTACCCCGCAGATATTTACACGCAAATCCATTACCAAACGACCTCCTTGCTGTCAAATACCGGGCCATCCTTGCAGACATGGCCATACCGCACGCCTTCTTGCCCTTCCTTGAGCTTGAGCTCGCAGGCACAGACCAGGCATGCGCCGATGCCGCAGCCCATGCGCTCCTCCATCGACACCTGGCAGGGCACACCCTGTGCCTCGGCGATCTGGGCCACCGCGCGCAGCATGGGCTTGGGCCCGCAGGCGCAGACCGCTGTCGCACCCGCAATCTGGGCCTTGAGCACGTCGGTCACAAAGCCGTGCTGTCCATAGCTGCCGTCATCGGTGCACACATAGGTCTCGCCCACTTTGCGGAACGCATCCTCTAAAATAACCGCTGGCCGGCTGCGGAAGCCCAGGATAGCTGCTGGCTGTGCGCCCATCTCGCGGGCTGCGCGCATGGTTATGAGCAGGGGCGGCACGCCGATGCCCCCGCCGACAAAAATGGGCCGTGCGCCAAGTTCCTGCATGCGGAAGCCGTGGCCGAGTGTGCCCAGCACGTCCAGCAAATCGCCCGCGCGGCGGCCTGCCAGCCACTTGGTGCCTGCGCCCTTGACCTGAAACACCAGGGTCATCTTGTCCCCCTCCACGTTGCAGATCGAGATCGGGCGGCGCAGCAGGTTGCCCTCGCCGCAGGTGATATGAACAAATTGGCCAGGCTGCGCCTGCAGGCACAGGACCGGCGCTTCCATCGTCAATGCAAAAAGGCCCGCTCCAACCTCGTCATTGCCAATGACACGGCAAATTTCCTGAGTCGCCATATGGTATCCTCCTGTAAATATGTATTTCTTATCATCCATTGTATCCGAAAACGCTAGAGAACGCAAGCGCCGCAGCGCGATATCCCGGCAATTCCCATCGCAATCCAGCAAAAAGCGGCTTCTCAAAATGAGATGCCGCTTTTGTAACAGGATCAGAGATCCTGCCTTAGATATCATTGATATCGATCATCTTGCACTTGGAAATCTCCATGCCGCTCTCCATGCACTCGAGCAGGGCGTTTGCAGTGTCGATGGCGGTCAAGCACGGGATGGCGTGCTCGGTCGCCGCACGGCGGATCTTTACGCTGGCGAGCTCCGGATGACGGCCCTTGACCGAGGTTGAGATGACATAGTCGACCTCGCCGTTCTCGATCATGTCCAGGATATTCGGATGCAGCTCGGGCTCAAACGCATTGTAGACCACATTCGTCGCAACCATGGCATTGTTGAGCGTGTTGGCCGTGCCGCGGGTCGCGTACAGCTCATAGCCCAGCTTTTCAAACTTCTCTGCGATCGGGATGGCCTCCTGCTTGTCAGCCGGGCGCACGGAGATAACCACCTTGCCGGTCTTCTTGTGCATAGAATAGCCCGCGCCCAGCAGGCCCTTGTAGAGCGCTTCCTTAAAGTCCTTGGCGACGCCCAGCACCTCACCGGTGGACTTCATCTCGGGACCGAGCTGGGTGTCCAAGTCGCGTAGCTTCTGGAAGGAGAAGACCGGTACCTTGACCGCATAGTAGTCGCGCTCCGGATACAGGCCGGTGCCGTACTCCATGTCGCGCAGCTTCTCACCAAACATGCAGCGGGTCGCCAGGTCAATCATCGGCACGCCCGTGATCTTGGAGATATAAGGGACGGTACGGGACGAGCGCGGGTTGACCTCAATGATGTAGACCTGGTCGTTATACAGGACAAACTGGATATTGACAAGGCCCAGGACCTTGAGGCTCTTGGACAGCGCGCGGGTGTACCGGATGATGGTGTCCTTGTGCTTGGAGGAAATATGCAGGGAGGGGTACATGGAGATCGAGTCGCCCGAATGGACGCCGGCGCGCTCAAAGTGCTCCATGATACCCGGGATCAGGATGTCTTCGCCATCGCAGATGGCGTCGACCTCGATCTCGCGGCCCATCATATACTTGTCGACCAGCACAGGGTTCTCAACCTTATGGCGGGTGATGACCTGCATATATTCCCGGATATCCTGCTCACTGTAGGCAATCTCCATGCCCTGGCCACCCAAGACATAGGACGGACGGACGAGGACCGGATAGCCCAGGCGGTCCGCGACCTTGACGGCCTCATCCTCGGTGAACACAGTCTCTCCCTTGGGGCGCGGGATATGGCACTCCTCCAGGATCTCGTCGAACTTTTCACGGTCTTCGGCCGCATCAATCGACCACGCCTGGGTGCCCAGGATCGGCACGCCCAGTTTTTCCAGGTGGGCTGCCAGGTTGATGGCGGTCTGGCCGCCGAACTGTACGATGGCCGCGTCCGGCTTCTCGGCATTCACGACGCCCTCCACGTCCTCGGGCGTCAGCGGCTCGAAGTACAGGCGGTCTGCCGTGTCAAAGTCGGTGGAAACGGTCTCTGGGTTGTTATTGATAATAACGGTCTCACAGCCCAGCTCTTTGAGGGCCCAGACCGAATGGACCGAGCAATAGTCGAACTCGATACCCTGACCGATGCGGATGGGGCCGGAACCCAGAACCAGTACCTTTTTCTTACCGGTGGACGGCTTGACCTCGTTTTCGTCGTCAAAGGTCGAGTAATAGTACGGGGTCTCTGCGTCAAACTCTGCGGCACAGGTGTCAACCGTCTTGTAGACCGGCAGGCGCTTGAGGGCGCCAACCGGCTTGCCGGAAAGCTGCTCGATGGTCTTGTCCAGGAAGCCCATCTTCTTGGCACGCAGATAGAGATCCTCAGTCAGTGCAGAGGCCTCTGCCAGCTCGTGCTCCATGTCTACAATGTTCTTGTAGCCGTTGAGGAACCAGGTGTCGATCATCGTGATGTCATGGATTTCGTCGATGGTCATGATGCCGCGGCGCAGCGCCTCGCAGATAACCAGCAGGCGCTCATCGTTGACCGTCGCGACGCCAGCTTTGACTTCCTCGTCCGACCAAGCCTTGAGCTTGGGCATGATAAAGCTGTCTAGCTTCATCTCAACGCCGCGGATGGCCTTCATCATGGCCTGCTCAAAGGACGGGGCGATGGCCATGACTTCGCCGGTCGCCTTCATCTGGGTGCCGAGCGTATTGTCGGCATATACGAACTTGTCAAACGGCCAGCGCGGGAACTTGGCAACGATATAGTCGAGCGTCGGCTCAAAGCAGGCATAGGTCTTGCCCGTGACCGCGTTCATGATCTCGTCCAATCCGTAACCGATGGCGATCTTGGCGGTAACCTTTGCGATCGGGAAGCCGGTCGCCTTGGATGCCAGTGCGGACGAGCGGGACACACGGGGGTTTACCTCGATGACCGCATACTCAAAGGAGTCCGGGTTGAGCGCATACTGCACGTTGCAGCCGCCCTCGATGCCGAGCTCGGTGATGATGTTGAGCGCCGAGGTGCGCAGCATCTGATATTCCTTATCGGACAGCGTCTGGCTGGGCGCGACGACGACCGAGTCGCCGGTGTGCACGCCAACCGGGTCTACGTTCTCCATGTTACAGATGGTGATGGCGTTCCCCTTGCTGTCGCGCATGACCTCATACTCGATTTCCTTCCAGCCGGCAATGCACTTTTCGACCAGGATCTCGTCCACGCGCGAGTACATGATGCCGGTTGCGGCGATCTCGCGGAGCTGGTCCCAGGTATAGGCAATGCCGCCGCCGGTGCCGCCCAGGGTATAGGCCGGGCGGATGATGACCGGCAGGCCGATCTCCTCGGTAAAGGCGACTGCGTCCTCGACCGTGTGCACGACCTTGGAGGCAATGCACGGCTCGCCGATCTTCTCCATCGTGTCCTTGAACATCTGGCGGTCTTCCGCCTTGGCGATGGTCTCCGGGTTCGCGCCCAGGAGCTTGACGCCGTACTCGTCCAGAAAGCCGTCGGCCGACAGGTCCATCGCCAGGTTCAGGCCGGTCTGGCCGCCAAGGTTGGGGATGAGGGAATCCGGACGCTCTTTCTTGATGATCTCCTTGACCGCGTCCAAGGTCATCGGCTCGATATATACCTTGTCTGCCATGGCCTTATCGGTCATGATCGTGGCAGGGTTGGAGTTTACCAGGACGACCTCCAGGCCCTCCTCGCGCAGCGCGCGGCACGCCTGCGTGCCCGCGTAGTCAAATTCGGCCGCCTGGCCGATTACGATCGGGCCGGAGCCCAGTACCATAACTTTATGGATATCTTTTCTCAGCGGCATTAGAACTGGCCTCCCTTGTGCTTGTCAATGTTTTCGAGGAACCGGTCAAACAGGTACGATGTATCCTGCGGACCAGGGCAGACCTCGGGGTGGTACTGCACGGTAAAGATCGGGCGGCCGATGTGCTCGAGGCCCTCAACCGTTCCGTCGTTTAAGTTGACAAAGCGCACACGTGCAACCTTGGGATCGACCGTGTCGCCTACCACCGCATAGCCGTGGTTCTGGCTGGTGATATAGGTGCGGTCCTGGTCGACGTCCTTGACCGGATGGTTGACGCCGCGGTGGCCAAAGCGCATCTTTTCGGTCTTGGCGCCGATGGCCAGCGCCATGAGCTGATGGCCGAGGCAGATGCCAAAGATGGGCAGTCCGGAGGCGATCAGCTTTTTCAGTTCCTCGACGATGCTCACGTTCTCAGCCGGGTCACCAGGACCGTTCGACAGCATGACGCCGTCGTAATTGCCCGCCAAGATCTCATCTGCCGTCGTAAAACCGGGCAGGACCGTAACCTCACAGCCGCGCGCACACAGCTCACGGACGATGTTATACTTGACTCCAAAATCCATCAGCGCAATCCGGTATTTCTGCGCGCCCTCGGCCGGGTGCACTTTGCGCTTGGACAGCGTGACCGCCTTGACCGCGTCCTTGACGACATACGCCTTCATTTCCTGGATGGTCTGCGCATCCGGCTCATATCCCTCGGTATAGATCACGCCATTCATGACGCCGTTGTTCCGCAGGATGCGGGTCAGCTTCCGGGTATCAATCCCCTGTAGGCCGACCACCTTCTGCTCCTTGAGATAGTCATCCAGGCTCATCTTGCAGCGGAAGTTGGACGGATACTCGCACATCTCGCGCATGATATAGCCCGACACCCAGCTCTTCTTGGACTCGCTGTCGTCGAGGTTGATGCCGTAGTTGCCAACCAGCGGATAGGTCATGCAGACCATCTGCCCATAATAGGACGGATCGGTCAAAACTTCCTGATATCCGGCCATACCCGTATTGAATACGACCTCGCCAATGCTGCACCCCTCATAGCCGGCGGCCTTGCCCTCAAACAGGGTGCCGTCGGCCAGCAGCAGATACGCTTTCTTCAAATCTATCGTCACTCCTTGCAAACTTTACGATGGAAAACTGTCTTTATCGGATAGCGGACACGATGTCGTCGCGCATGCGGATGGCCTCGGCGCGTGCGGCTTCCATGAAGTCTGCGCCGTCCTTGCCGGTCTTCTTCCAGGCGCACATAATACCGCGGGAGGAATTGACGATCGCGCCCAGGCCGTCGTCGTTGAAGGCGTTGGCGATATCCTTAGCGGTCGCGCCCTGCGCGCCGTAGCCCGGTACCAGGAAATACGCCTTGGGGATGATAGAACGGATGACCTTCTGTTCCTCGGGATAGGTCGCGCCGACGACTGCGCCGACCTGGTTATAGCCGGACGCCGTGTCCAGGCCCTCGCTCCATTTTTCAAACTGCTCGGCCACGCGGACGTAGAGCGGCTTGCCTTCCATGTCGCGGTTCTGGAACTCGCCGGAGGAAGGATTGGAAGTCTTTACCAAAATATAGATCGACTTTTCCCGTGCACGGCACTCCTTGAGGAAGGGCTCGATGCCGTCGGTGCCGAGATAGGCATTGACCGTGCAGGAGTCGGCGTCATAAACCGGCAGTTCCTTGCCTCCAACCTTGGTGCAGCCCAAGTATGCCTCAGCATAGGCCGAAGCGGTCGCGCCGATATCGTTGCGCTTGATGTCCGCAATGACATACATGCCCTTCTCGTGTGCATAATCGATCGTGTGCTTGAGCACCTTAGCGCCCGCAGGACCAAGCAGCTCATAGTATGCAGCCTGCGGCTTGATGGCCGGCACAATGTCGTGCAGGGCATCGATCAGGCTGACATTGAACTGCTGCATCGCGGCGGCCGCCGCCTCCAGCGTCTCCCCGTATCGCTCAATGCACTGGGTCACGATAAAGCCCGGGATGTACTCCAGGCGTGCGTCCAATCCGGCGACCGTCGGATTGTTCTTCTGGCGGATGCACTCGACAAGTTTTTGTACGGACATGTTTTATCTCCTTTCATGCGGGCCGATCTCTTTTCCCGGCGCCGCGCGGCGACATGGATATATTTGAACAGTTTCTAACTTACGGGTTGGATTGCCCCTCCTGCTTGATGATGGTCACGCGGTCCTGGCCGTCGGTCTCACGCAGGCGGACATACACGCGCTCATTCTGGGCGGTCGGCAGGTTCTTGCCGACGTAGTCCGGCCGGATGGGCAGTTCCCTGTGGCCGCGGTCGATGAGCACGGCAAGCTGGATGCGTGCTGCGCGCCCCATGCGGGATACCGCCTCAATGGCCGCGCGCACCGAGCGCCCGGTATAGAGCACGTCGTCCACGATGACCACCGTGCAGCCGGCCAGACCAGGGATGTCCGGCAGAACGGGCTCGGCTGTATGCGGCAAGTCATCGCGGAAGGGTCCAATGTCGAGCGGCAGGACGGGCGGGCGGAAGCCCTCCACCTCGCCGAGCTTGTCGGCGATGCGCTCGGCCAGCGGCACGCCGCGGGTCTGCACGCCGGCGAGCAGCAGGTTGCGGCAACCATGGTTCTTTTCAATAATCTCAAAGGCGATGCGCGTGAGCGCACGCCGGACGGCTGCCTCGTCCATGATCTCTGCGGTCTGCTGGGCCACTGGCATACTCCTTTCCTGCTTCCCGGCACAAAAAAAGCTTCCTGCCCAAAGGCAAGAAGCCGCACGAAGCCACGCCTTCCGGCTTGGCCGCAAGACGCGTGTTGCTCTCATTCGATCGTTCAGGCACTTTGGGAACTCACGGGTTCCGATTAAAAGTCTGATTTATTGCTGTTGCGTTTTTCGTTTTTATTATTATATCCTAGATTACCCGATCCTGTAAACCGCCATTCGCACAAAAGCCGGTCGAATTTTCCCGAAATTTTGTGAATTTTCGGCAACTAAACAAAATTTGTCAGGCTCTTACAATTTTTTTCTGGGCCGTATCCGGCTAAACGCCGCCTGTGATTCACATACTACAGGCAAAAGGAGCGTGAAAAACATGAAGCTTACTCCCATTCTCTCGGGCATGGCGGCCGGCATTGCCGTGGGGGCCATCGCCTCCGCGATGGCATCCAACGCGATGTCCAGCCCTTCGGTCAAGCGCAGCGTCAAACAGGCGGCACATCAGGTCACCAACACGGCAAAGCACGTCGGCGAGATGTTCTGAGTGCCTGCAGCCGGACGGCACATGTGCAAAGGCCGGGATCGGGCAGCCCGCTGCCCGGTCCCGGCCTTTTGCCTTCCTGCCCTGGATGGACACGAACGGTTGCACTTTATCCAGCCTGCGCGCTCTGGCGCAGTTTCTCCCATCCAGGCAGAATCCATGCGCCGCAGGCATTTCCCAGCGTACAGATCAGCAGGAAAAGTACGGTTTGGCCGAGCTGCGCCTGCTCAATGCCTAGGGACAGGAAAAACATATCTGCGACGACGTGCTCAAACCCTGCTAGGATGAATGCCGGAATACACAGGAAAATGCCGAGAAAGCGGCTGAGCTCCCCCTGCCAAGAGCGAAAATGATCGACTGCAATGTACATCAAAATGCCGCATAACACGGCGAGCAGAAAAGCCTGCAGCGGGCTTTCGCCGAGCTTCGCCGCAGCCATCTCCATCGCAGTGTCCCGGTAAGCGGGCTTCGCGTAGGCCATCGCCGCGCCGGTCACGATGCAGCCGGCCAGATTGCCCGCCCAGATGACCGCCAGCTCCAACACGCAGGCGGCCTTGTCGGCCCGTTTGACCAGATCGCCCACGCGGCCGGTAAACAGGCCCATGCCGCGCGTACAGATGGTGAACAGCGCCACCGAAAACAGGACTGCGCCGACCGGCGCGCGGCCGCTGCCAATATACAGCGCGCCGCTGATGCTGATTAGGATGCCAGCCAGCACAGCCGAAACAAACAATTCCAGTTTTTTCACGGGAAGTTCTCCTCTTTCTGTCATTTTATCTGTCTCTATGCTATCGGTTTTGGGCACCCGCTGTCAATTGTCAGATTACCCGAAGAATCCAGCCGGAAAGCGGTCGGATTTTCCTGTTTTGGCGAGCGGGCACGCCCGCAGTTGACGCTGTGCAGCCCGGCCGCTATAATATAGGAAGCGAAAACAGGAGGCGGATTTTTCCCATGGAGCTTATAGATCAGGCAGGCCTGCTGGCGGATACGCTGCGCCAACGCCGCCCTGTCATTCACTGCATCACAAATAGCGTTACCATCAACGACTGCGCCAACGCCGCGCTTGCCATCGGCGCATCGCCCATCATGGCCGAAGCGCCTGAGGAGGCCGCCGAGGTGACCGCACACGCGCAGGCACTCGTGCTCAACATCGGGCAGCCCTCCCCCCGTAAGCTGGACGCGATGCTGCGCTCGGGCGAGCAGGCCGGTCGTATGGGCATCCCGGTCGTGCTCGACCCGGTCGGCGTGGGCGTATCCAGCCTGCGCACCACCGCCGTACGGCAGATCCTGGAGCGCGTGCACATCGCGGTCCTGCGCTGCAACCATACAGAGGCCGCTTGCATCTATGGCATGCATCCGGATACGCGCGGCGTAGACAGCGACCGCTCCCTGTCCCTGGAGGACAGCGAGTCCCTCGCCCGGGGGCTCGCCGCGCGATACCGCTGTGCGGTGGCCCTGACCGGCGCGACCGACCTTGTGGCCAGTCCATCCCATCTCTGCAAGCTGGAGGGCGGCCATCCCATGCTCTCGCGTGTGACCGGCATGGGATGCGTCTCCACCGTGCTCTGCGCCTGCTATGCGGCTGTCACCGACGACAGCCTGCTGGCCGCCGCCGCCGGGCTGGGCGCGATCAGCGCGGCAGGAGAGATCGCCTATCAGAACGCGGGGCACCGCGGTACCGGCAGCTTCCGCGCCGCGGTCATCGACGCCCTGAGCCAGATGGATGCCGCCGCCCTGCACGCCCATCTCAAACTGACGGAGGTGCCCAATGCCCTTTGATTTTCCCGGCTGCATCTTTGACCTGGATGGCACGCTGCTCGATTCCCTGTGGGTGTGGGACGAGGTCGACACGGTGTTTTTAACCCGGCGCGGCCTACCCGTGACCCCTGACTATGGCCAGGCCATTGCACACCTCGGCTTTGCCGATGCCGCGCGCTATACCATCGGCCGCTTTGGCCTTTCAGAGACGCCGGAACAGCTCATGGACGAATGGTATTCCCTGGCACGCGCGGCCTACCGGGACCGCGTCCAGCTCAAACCCTATGCCAGCGCTTTCCTGCAAAAGCTTTATACACAGGGTGTGCATATCTCTGCAGCGACCTCATCCGAACCCGAATTAGTTCTGCCCTGCCTGAATCGTCTGGGCATTGCCGGATTGTTCGACAATATCACCACCATCCACGAGGTCAACGGCGATAAGTCGTCCCCGGATATTTACCTGCTGGCTGCTGAGCGTATGGACATCGCTCCCACCCAATGCGCCGTCTTTGAAGATATCCTGCGCGGTATCCAGAGCGCGAAATCTGCCGGTTTCTATACGGTCGCTGTGGAAGAACCCGCATCGGCGCACGATCAAACTGAAATTGAACACACCGCCGACCGCTATATCCGCTCTTTCGCTGAACTACTCTAAACCACCGCAGCCCATAAACGGGTCCGGGCCTGCGGCCCGGCGCGGTCCAGCCGCGCAGGCTGGCCGGACTCCGCAGAGTCCGGAACTCCCCTCTTGAAATCCGGTGTCCGACCCGGATTTCAAGCAAATATCGTCCCAACAAAAAACCGCCCTCTCGGGCGGTTTTTCTTACTTATCATCGGTTTACGTCGTATGATCGGGCATTCCTTCCCAGATGCGTCCAACACTCCATAACTTCAGCCCACCTTCATCGGTAAACTGATGCATGGTGATGTAGACTTCGCCGCCACCCGGGAACGTCACCTTGAGATCCTGATCGACGCCCTGACTGACTGTAATCGGCTCGCCGGCCCGCGTTACCGTATAGGTCTGCTCATCATAGAACGTGCAGATCGCCGCGCACAGCGCATCTTCCGGCGTCTGGAACTTGTCCGAACGTTCCCGCATATAGCTGATGTCCGGATTGATCGGCAACGCCGACACATCATCCGGATACAGCTGCAAAAACGCTTCTCTCGTCAAGCCGTCATCCCAGGTCGCCTGCAATGCCTCACAGCCGGTCACAACCGGCATGCCATCCTGCGTGTCAACGGTCAGCTTCTCGGCATAGCGGTACTGCTCGCCGCCCGCCTCCAGCTGGTACACCACGGTCACACTGTCCTCGGTCATGTCCCGGAGCATCCAATCGGTCACGTTCGGGCTGGAACCCCAGCCAATCTTCCAGAAGAAGCGCAGACCATTGCCGAGCTGTTTCTGGTCCTGCACAAACTGCTGCTGCAAAGCCGTGCTCATAAACGGATAGCGGAACAGTGCATTTTCGCGCAGATAACCCTCTGCCCACTGGTTTGCCGCCTGGATGACCGGCACAAACTGGGTCAAACTTTGTTGCGGCTCATTATTTTCCGGCTCGACCACACCGGTCAGACGGTAGCTGTCCGAATCTTCCTCTTTCTCATACGAGAAGTAAATCATCGTGCCGTCAGCAAAATCATACGCAATCACATCATTTGCGAGACGATACCGCCCGCCTGCGACCGGGAAGTTCAGATAAACAAGCGCTTCCAGTGATGTGCTGGCGACCGGCTGTTCGGGCATGCCCATCTTGATGACATCATCCGCCGTCCAGCAAATCATGTCTGGGTCATCCAAAATCATAGCTTGATCAGTCGTGCAATCCACAATGCGCAGGCCGTCATCCTGCCAGCCAAAGTGCAGCGTCTGTACCTGCGTAATTCCACTGAACCAGGTGCGGGTCTGGCCCACTCCATCTTCCGGTTTGCCATGCACCCGAACGCTCACCGTACCGTCTTGGACATTGACCGTATATTCAGCCTTGTCCGCTGCCATGCCGATCGGCAAATCATTCAGCTCCAGTACGGTCTGTGCATCGGTGTCTGCATACCAGCTGGCATACTCGTCAAACATTGCCAGCATGTCTTTGCCAAATAGGGTCTTAGCCTGGTCTGCCGACAGACCATTCACCTGTGCATCGCACCAGCGCTGCGCCAGTGCTTCCATCTGATTCTGGGTCTCACCATTGATCGGCTTTGCATTCTTCTCTACCACAGTCCAGCGATTAAACTTCCAACCGTCCCCCACCGGTTTGGTCCGAATGGAGATTTGCTGGCCGTTGAAGAACGTATAATGAAAGGTCGTCTCGCCCTGCTGTTCCAACCGTCCGCCGGCCAGCCCAAGCAGTTCCGCAATCCGGCCTGCGGCATCATCCAACATCGCCGGGCCAACGTCCGGCAGTCCCAGATCGTCATAGAGCATTTTAAATGTATCGAGGTCGCGCACGGTACCGAGGTCGGTCGCTTGCTTTTCGCACAGCGCCGCTACGCCGTCCATCTCATTGACTTTGAGCACACCGTCCTCGCGGATAAACTGCACCCACTGGACCGTGTGCTGGTCGGGTGCTGCCAGCGAACTGTACAGCGCTTGGCTCCAGTTTTTGACAACATAGGCGCCCAGGCGGTCGGCATCTGGATAGACCGCGTAGGCGGTCACATGCGGGTCTGCCAGAAGCAGCGCGCTCTCCGCCTGCTCCAGATTCTGTGTCTCCTGGACCGACGCGGGCAGGGCGTCAATGACCGCCTGTGCGTCGCCGTCCACAATCGCCTGCATGTATGCCTCGGCAGCAGTGCGGATCTCCGCTTCCAACGCACTGTCCCCGGTCTTGGGCGTGACCGCAAAGCAGCCGCCCACCAAAGCCAGCGCGAATACCACCACCAATAGCGCCGAAATCCCACGTTTTTTCTGATTCGGGCCAAATAGGGCCTGTAGTCTGGTCTTCATCGCTTTTCCGCCTCCCGTCAGCCTTGTCGTCAATACCGCGCCGCCGTTCAGCCGGCGGGCCACATCGTTGAGGATGCACTGGCCATACTGCCGTTTTGCGTCCGCGCCTAACCCGCGCACGACCGCCTGATCACAGGCGATCTCCAAATCCTGTGCCCCTTGCCTGGCTAGCAAGTATACGACTGGATTGAACCAATGCACACAGCGTGCCAGCAGGAACATCAGCTTCCAGAGCAGATCCCTGTGTTTATAATGGGTCAGCTCGTGCCGTAAAATCAGCCGCGCATCCTCAAGCGGTATCCCGTCCTTGGGCAGCAGCAGGGCCGGCCGGAACAGGCCCGCCAACATAGGGCCGTCCGCCAGTATGGTCTGCTGCAGCGGGATATTCCGCCGAATCCCCAACCGTTCGCGTTCACATCTATAGATATCCAGCAGCGCAGGGTCACGCACGTCGCGCGCCGTCCGGCGCACCTGCCGCTGGAAACGGAAATATGGCAAGAGTGCTACGGCCAAGGCCAGCACTGCGCCAACGCCCCATATACCTGCCAGGATCTTATCGAACGCAATGGTTTTCTGCGCCTGTTCCACCGTCATGCCCGCCGGCATCCAGCGGCGTACAACAGGCGTCTGCGCGGCGGGATCGCTCTGCTCGTCCACTGTCTGTCCCGATAGGTTCGGGCTTCCCGCCGGGTCCGGCGCAGCCTGCACTTCGACCAGGGTCGTGCGGGGCGTAACTTTGACCGGTGCGTCCGGGAAAGCGTTCTGCACAGGCACGAGTAACCGTACCGCAAAAATCACCCACAGCGCGCACACGATGCGCGCCGGATACCGGCGGCGCAGTACGGCGCACAAGAGCAAAAGCGGCAGCAGCACCAGGGAAGTGGTCAGGCTGACCTGTAGGATATTCCAAAAGGCCGTCGTCATGGTCGCTCCCTCCCCTGTCGGTCTAAAAAGTCTCGCAGCTCGTCCAGGTCCTGCCGGGTCAGCGCGCCGGTACCAGACAGCGACGCCACCAAGTCCCGCACCGAGCCGTGGTAAAACCGTTTGAGAAAGCGCACGCTCTCTCCCTCCCGGTACGCCCGCTCTGTCACAAGCGGTGTGTATACATTCATTTTCCCCTGCTTTTCACAGCGCAGGAACCCTTTTTCACACAGCCGGGACAGGAAAGTCAACACCGAAGTCGCCTTCCACCGGTCGGCCAGACGTTCGGTCAGCCAGGCCGACGGTACCGGCGTCTCGGGCGCCGCCCAAACCTCCTGCATCACGGCAAACTCCGCATCGGGCAAACGCTTGCCTTCGCGCATTGCCATCACCTCCTACATTTGTAGAACTTTCTAGGTTGCCTATATTCTACATTCGTAGAAATAAAAAGTCAACCGTTTTCCGATGACAAATCAGATACAAATTCTACGCAAAGCCAAAAAGCCGTTCTGCTGTGCAGAACGGCTTTCATCACTTTCCCCAGAAATCATTTGCCTTACGGCTGCTGCATCTCCCAGAGTTCGGCTGTGCCTGTGCCCGCATTCCATCGGACACCCCAGTTTTCTGGATAACACCGGGTGGACAGGCACAGTGCGCCGCCATCGGCAAACACCTCGACAGACGAAGTATCGGCTAAGATGCGCAGCACACTGGGCTGCGCGCAGTGCGCGATACGCGCACTGCGTCCTGCTCCATGTGCGGGCACGGCCAGAGTCAAAGCACCTTCCTTCCAGGACAGCCGGACGCTGTCATGGATGGTCAGACTGAAGGGCTGGCCTGCAGTCTGGTAGTGCAGATCAAAGGTGCGGGCCTCCTCATGCCGTCCGGCAGACACCGCGACTTGCCGCAGCGCGCCGTGCAGCGTATCCAGCTCGGGCACGGGATTGCGCAGCAACTTGCCATCCTTTGCCGTCAGCACGCAGGGCACGGTCAGGCAGTGCTGCCAGCCATAGGCGGTCGTCGGATTGGTATATTCCGCATCCGGCATGCCCATCCAGCCGAACTGGATGCGGCGCGCGCCGTCCAGGAAGGACTGCGGCGCATAGAAGTCAAATCCTTTATCCAGCTCCTGGAAGGCACCCAAGCGGCATGCGCCGCGGAAATCGCCATACAGCGGAAAATATCCGCAGGCATAGCGATTTTGGAAACAATCTCCTGCGCGCTCCAGCCCCTGCGGGGATACGCATAGGAACCACTGTCCGTCCAATTCAAACAGGTCCGGGCACTCCCACATATAGCCGAAGGGCTCGGGCGTTGTGATCGTGTTACAGTGCGTCCAGTGCACTTTGTCCTCCGACTGAAAAATCAGTACTTCTCCCCTGTCTTCCACCGTACGCGCACCCTGGACCATATAATACATTCCATCCTGCTTCCATACCTTGGGGTCGCGGACATGGCAGCTCAGCCCTGCTGGGTAATCTTTGTTTTCCATCAGGCACTGCTTAGACGTCACCGTCCTGCCGTCCTCGGATACCGCCAGGCAGGTGTTGTGCCCGCGGCCGGTATAGACATAATCATAATCGCCCTCGTGCTTGACATTCCCCGTATAATAGAGGTACATCTTCCCGTCCTCGAGATAGGCCGACCCCGAATACACGCCATGGATGTCATAGGGCTGGTCGGGATAGAGCATGGGCGGCAGAAGATCCCAGTGAATCAGGTCACGGCTCCTATAGTGCCCCCAGTGCTTGACGCCGCCCGTGCAGTCAAACGGGCCGTACTGGAAAAATACATGGTAGTCCTCCCCCATCCGGCACAGGCCGTTTGGGTCATTGAGCCAGCCGACCGGCGGCATCAGATGGAATGCCAGGCGGTGCGGGTCCTGGGCCGCACGCGGCCCGTCCTCCCGCTCGACACGTTCCACCAGGCGCATGAGATCGCGCTGCAATGCATTGCTCATTGTCCTTCTCCTCTCTCCAACTCAGCGGTGCAAGGTCAGCACCACATCGCCGGCCTTAACCGGGCCGGGATGCCGTTCCACGTCGGCATAGTCGTCCGAATTTGTGACGATGACCGGTGTAATCGTCTTATATCCCGCCTGCGCAATGGCATCCATGTCGAAAGTCAGCAGGAGGTCGCCTTTCTTGACGTGCTGCCCTTCCTGTACATGCGGTGTGTAGTGCTGGCCGCCCAGCGCAACCGTGTCAATACCGACGTGAATGAGCAGCTCTGCGCCGTTGTCACAGTGCAGGCCGACTGCATGGCCCATGAGGGCGTCGACTTCCGCGTCGCAGGGCGCGATGACCTTGCCCGCAGAGGGCTGGATGGCAATGCCCTTGCCGAGCACTTCCTGCGCAAAGGTCTGGTCACCGGTCTCCGAAAGCGACACCGCATTGCCCGCAAGCGGCGCACCGATCTCGGTCGCAGTAGATACCGCCGTGCTTTCTACCGGCTCCGCAGTGGAAGCCGGCGCCGGTTCTGCTGCAACCGGCTGGCTCTGCTCAGGCTTGAGGCCGAACAGCCAGGACAGGACGAATGCCACGCCGATCGCGATGGCCATGGTAATGATATACTGGACCGGACGATGCAGGTGCAGCAGGATGCCGAAGATGCCGGTCACGCCTGTGCCCGTTGCGCCGAGATGGACGATCGAGGCGTAGAGCGCGCCGCAGGCACCGCCGATCGAGCCGGCAATAAAGGGCCGGAAAAAGCGCAGGTTAACGCCGAAAATGGCAGGTTCCGTGATGCCCATGAAGGCCGACAGCGAGGCGGGCAGCGCCATGGACTTGAGCTTCTTGTCGCGGGTCTTGAGGGCAACCGCCAAGGCTGCTGCGCCCTGCGCAACGTTCGCCGCCGACGCCAGCGGCAGCCAATAAGTCAGGCCATATTCGCCCAACTGTCCGAGATCAATGATGGTATACATATGGTGGATGCCCGAGACGACAGTCGTCGCGTACAGGCCGCCCATGACGAACGAGCCCAGGCCGAACGGGATGGAGATGAGCCACTGGATGCCGTTGATGATGTTGGTCTCGACAAAAGTGAAGACCGGGCCGATTGCGGCCAAGGTCAGATAACCCGTAACGAAAACCGACACTAGCGGGGTCACAAACAGGTCAAACATCGGCGGCACGACCTTGTGCAGCCGTTTCTCGATAAAGCACATCACCCAAACTGCAATCATGACTGGGATGACATGGCCCTGATATCCGATCAGCGGCACGTCATACAAGCCAAAAAAGACCGGCTGCATGGTGTGTACGCCTTCGGTTGCCACGGTCCAGGCATTTTGCAGGTCTGGATGGATCATGATCATGCCGATAACCGCACCCAAGAATGGATTGCCTCCAAACACCTTGGCCGCCGAGTAGGCGATCAGGATGGGCAGGAAGGTATATGCCGTATTGGCAAACAGCGTTGCAAAGACGTAGATTGAGCTTCCTGTATCAATGTTCAGGAAGCCGTTGTTGTTCATGAAGTTGAGGGCCTCCATGATGCCCATAAGGAAGCCCGAGGCAACGATCGCCGGAATAATGGGGACAAAGATGTCGCCCAGCGTCTTGATAAACCGCTGGAACCAATTGCCCTTCTTCGCGGCGGCCGCCTTGACGTCTTCCTTGCTGCCCGCAGCTATACCGCCCTGCTGGGTGAAGGCGTCAAACACCTTGTTCACAATGCCCGTGCCAAAGATGATCTGAAGCTGTCCTTGGGCTTCAAAGACGCCCTTGACGCCCTCGGCATTCTCCAGCGCCTGCTTATTGACCTTACCGTTGTCTGCGATGACCAGCCGCAGCCGCGTCGCGCAATGTGCAGCCGAAACTACGTTTTCCCCGCCGCCGATGGCCGCCAGGACTTCTCTGGCCGCTTTTCCGTAATCCATCTGTGTACGCTCCTTTCCACGCCGTACCGTTTACCCTTACATATGAAATCGATTCCACTTTTTCTGTCCTTATCATACCACTTCCACAAGGGCCTGTAAATGCGGCATTCCCCCCAAACTTTTCCTTCTGTTTTTGCGCAGTTTGACGATTCCTTTGACAGATCATGCAAATTCTTCCCCTAATTTTTGTAAAATATGCGAAAACGCGGCGGCAGATATCCAGGAATCTCTCCCAGCGTCTGCCGCCGCGTTATGTAAATCTTCTGCCGGCAAAGGCTCACTCTGCCGCTGTGCTCTCTCTGCGGACGATTTCATAGCCCAACTTGATCTGCTGATGCATATCTACTCCGCCTTGAATGATTTCCAACAGAATCCGTGCAGCTTCTTCGCCGCTTTTTTCATAAAAATAGTGTGCTGTCGTCAGGCAGGGCCGCACCAGACCAGAGATGCGCGAATGGCCAACGCCAACGATCTTAACATCCTGCGGCACGCGCCTGCCGCGCGCGTGCAGAACCCCCATCGCGCCGATCGCTATGGAATCGGTTGCACAGAATATCCCGTCAAAATCCACGCCGCTGTCAAGCAGGCGTGTGCAGGCTTCCGCGCCGCTCTCCACAGAGAAATCGCAGGTCGCCATGAGCGCTTCGTCCACCGAAATCCTGGCTTCTCCCAGGCCCTCCAAAAAGCCCTGCCTGCGTGCAAGGCCCGCAGCTTTGTCCCTTGTTGTCACGCCGAAATAGGCGATCCTGCGGCAGCCCGCACCAATCAGCTCCTGTGTCAGCGCATGCGCCGCGCCGTGATCGTCATGATAGACGCACGAGGCGTCCGACAGATACTGCCCCTCGGCCACGACCGGCACCTGGCACTCCCGGATGGCTCTGCGGTGCGCCGGGGTGAGCATGGTCGCCACCAACAGGATACCGTCCACCCGTCCCTTGCGGAATACATCCAAATATTCCAGCTCTTTCTCCGCATGGTTTTCGGTGTTCGCCAGCAGGAGCTGGTAGCTGCTGCTGCCCAACACCCGGGAAATACCGCGCACGATGCGTCCGATCGACTCGGAATCGATACGCGGCAGGATGACGCCGATGAGGCCGCTCTGCCCGGTGCGCAGCATCTGCGCCTGCCGGGAAGGCACATAGCCAGTCTCCTCAATCACCTTTCGGATGGCCTCCCGCTTTTCCGCGCTCACATAACCGTCATTGAGATAGCGTGAAACCGCGGTCTTGGAAACCCCCGCCCGTGCCGCAATCTCGGCAATTGTCATGCCGTCTCCTCCTTCTTCATCGGTGCATTCCGTTCATGATTTTTCATTGTAGCACGTCCGGGCCGGGCCGTCAAATCCCGCCGGCCGTCCAGAACTTTTATTGCTTTTACCGAACTATGCTGTTAAAATGGAACTATACCAGTTTGCTTTCCCGCCAGGGAGGCACGACGGCCTACGCCGTCAAATCCTGACACCGGAGGTTTTTTCTTATGTATCATACACCCATCCGCCTTCCCCGATTGCTGATGCCGCGCGAGGGCCTGGACCTGTCCAAGTGGGCTGTTGTCGCATGCGACCAATATACATCCCAACCCGATTACTGGGCCAAAGCCGACGCCTATGTGGGCGACGCCCCCTCTACCCTGCGCCTGACGCTGCCCGAAGTTTACCTCGAGCAGCCGGACGTCCAGGAGCGGACGGCCGAGATCCAAAAGACCATGCTGCGCTACCAGCAGGACGGCACCCTGACCGAATATGCCCCCGGCATGATCCTGGTAGAGCGCACCACCCAGTCCGGCACGCGCCGCGGTGTCGTGCTGGCCTTTGACCTGGAAGCTTACGATTACAATCCGGGGTCGCAGTCGCTCATCCGCCCGACCGAAAAGACAGTCGTCGAGCGCATTCCGCCCCGCCTAGCTGTGCGCGAGGGCGCCTCGCTCGAGCTGCCGCACATCATGCTGCTCATCGACGATCCTGAGCGCAAGGTCATCGAGCCCCTGTTCGCGCGCAAGGATAGCTTCCGCCAGGCATATGATACCGACCTTATGCTGGGCGGCGGCCACCTTTCCGGTTGGTTCGTCCCCGAGGGCGCAGAGACCGCTGCCCTGATCGAGCGTCTGGATGGTCTGGCAGATCCCGCGGCCTTCAACAAGAAATATGGTCTGACCGGCGAGCACGCTGTCCTGCCCTATGCCGTGGGCGACGGCAATCACTCGATGGCCACCGCCAAGGCCAACTGGGAGCGCATCAAGCAGGGCTTGACCGAGGCCGAACAGCAAGACCATCCTGCTCGCTTTGTCCTGGCTGAGGTCGTCAATATCCACGACGAAAGCCTGGAAATCGAGGGCATCCACCGCGTGCTGTTCCACATCCATCCGCGTGAGGTCTTCCAGGCGGCCGACGACTTTTTCCGCCTGCACGGCGGCATGGCCTACTGCGGCGACCCCAAGAGCGCGCCCAGCACCAACGTGCAGTCCTTCCCCTGCATGTTCCACGGTGAGCAGGTCACCCTATGCATCGTCGATTCCCCCTGGGCGTTGCCCGTGGCGACCCTGCAGAACTTCTTGGATGATTTTCTGGAGAAGAATCCCAAGTCGCACATCGATTACATCCATGGCGCAGACGTCGTGCGCGAACTATCGCAGGACGCGCGCAACATGGGCTTTCTGCTGCCCGACCCCGCCAAGGAAGATCTGTTCCGCGGCGTTATCTTGGATGGCGTCCTGCCCCGCAAAACCTTCTCCATGGGTGAAGCACAGGAGAAGCGCTATTACATGGAAGCGCGCAAAATCACGCGCTGAATCCAGCCATGAAAAAAGCCCCAAACGGGGCTTTTTTCATGCGCTTAATCCTCTCTTTTCGGGAAAAACACCTGCTCTTTCTTGATAAACGAGAGTAGGTATTCCGCGTCGCGCCATTGTGAGACAAACAGCTCCATCGTCCTACGGAAATCGTCCGGGTCTTGGACCGGGACACAGGTCCGGCCTTCCCACTGCTGCGCGCTCAGGTTCTCCGGCTTGTCAAACCGGTCTCCCTGCCGGTTTGGCCAGCGCTCCTCGTCCCTGTCATGCACATGATACCGGTAGACCGCCGGCTGTAAATCCGGGATCTGTGCCAAGGCCGCCTGCACAAACAGCGGCGCTGCCGCATGGTCGCCATGGACATCGTCCTCATTGGTCATATAGATGGCGCCCGGCCGGATCTCTTCCAGCACTGCGCGCACATCCGCCAACACTGTCTCCCGCGTATAGGCGGCGTGTGCACCCCATTTTTTGAGGTGATATTCCTGTTCCCCGTCTGCGGGATGGTAGGTATGTGCGCCGACGGACGACGCCAGCAAGAGGCCGGGCTCCCCATGCCACAGCCGCCACAGGAAACTGACCGGGCGCGGCATCCCGGTATCCGCATAGCCCAGCGTTAGGATGTGGTCGCGCGGCACGCCCAAATGGGTAAGCGCTGCACAGCTCTCCTGCCAGCGTGTCCGTGCGATGTCCGCCCCCTCATAGTCCCCATTGGTCAGGAAGACGACATATATATGTTCCGGCTGCTGCCGGATGACAGCATATCCCCCCAGGATCTCGTCATCCTGATGGGGCGCAAAAATTACAATATCCTGCTGCATAATAGACACCTCTCCACTTTTTGTCGGTATCGTCATTATACCCGCTGTTTTTGCCCGCTGCAAGTCAATTTTTGTTTCCCATCTTTCCTCTTTCACAGGATTTTTGCAGTTTTCTGCGCATAAGGCAGGGATATCTGCCGTCTATCCAGCAAAAGGAAAAGGCCGCTGCAATTGCAGCGGC
>NBJMC04202__coassemble_1582_pt1 | contig 24400 bp, 20 predicted proteins | sample NBJMC04202__metabat2_low_PE_039 | metagenome-assembled genome bin NBJMC04202 | reverse complement strand
CGTCGTCAACAAGTGGGACCTCGTCGAGAAGGACGGGGGCACCATGAAGGAATACACCCTGCGCGTGCGCGAGGGCCTGGCCTACATGCCCTATGCGCCCGTGCTGTTCATCTCGGCCATGACCGGCCAGCGCGTGGACAAGCTCTATGCGCTCATCCGTGAGGTCTACGAGCAGAACCACAAGCGCATCCCGACCGGGCAGCTCAACTCCATCCTGGCCGAGGCCACCGCGCGCGTCCAGCCGCCGACCGACAAGGGCCGCCGCCTGAAGATCTATTACATGACCCAGGCAGGCGTGTGCCCGCCGACGTTCGTCTGCTTCTGCAACGACGCGCGGCTGTTCCATTTTTCGTATCAGCGCTATCTGGAAAACCAGATCCGCGAGGTCTTCGGCCTGACCGGCACGCCGGTGCGCATGGTCGTGCGCCAGCGCGGCGATAAGGAATAAAAAAAACGGGGAGGATGGAGCCATGATCCAATCACTCACACAGGTACTGGGCCCGTGGGGCTGCGCGCTCGTCACCATGGCGTGCGCCTATCTCCTGGGTTCGCTCAGTTTTGCCATCATCGTCTGCAAACTCACGCTTGGCCGGGATATCCGCGACTATGGCAGCGGCAACGCCGGCCTGACCAACGCCTACCGCACGATGGGCGGGGCCAAGACCCTGCTCGTGCTCCTGGGCGACCTGGCCAAGGCCGCCGCGGCCCTTGCCATCGGCGGCGCGCTGCTCGGCCAGGGCGGCAAGCTGCTCGCGGGCGCGTTCGTCATCCTGGGCCATGTCTATCCGGCCTATTTCGGCTTCCGCGGCGGCAAGGGCGTGCTGGTCGGCGCGATGACGCTGCTGCTCTTTGACTGGCGCATTTTCCTCATCGCGCTCGGGCTGTTCATTGTCGCGGTCGCGGTCACGCGCTGGGTGTCGCTCGGCTCGATCCTGGGCGCCATCAGCTTCCCGTTCACCATGTACTATTTTTACCGCAGCCCGCTGTATACCGTGGTCGCGGTCGTCCTGTCGGGCGCGGTCATTTACCTGCACCGCTCCAACATCAAGCGCATTCTGGCCGGCAAGGAGAACAAGTTCACCCTGCACAGCAAGCCGCAGATCACAAAGGACGAGGAGGCGCACAAATGAGGATCACAGTTTACGGCACGGGGAGCTGGGGCATCGCGCTCTCGCTGGTGCTGTGCAAGAACGGCCATGAAGTCACGGCCTGGACCCACCGCGCGGAGCAGTGCGCGCGGCTGCGCGAGACGCGCATGAACGAAAAGCTGCTGCCCGGGGTGCATATCCCGGAGCGCATCGCGCTGACAAGCGACCCGGCCTGCGCGCGGGACGCCGAGCTGGTCGTGCTGGCCGTGCCCAGCTTTGCGGTCGCGGAGACCGCGGAGAAGGCCGCGGCGGCCGTGCCCGCCGGCGTGCCCATCGTCAACGTCGCCAAGGGCCTGGACGCCGCGCACGACTACTGCCGCTTTTCCCAGACCATCACGGCCGCCTTCGGCGGGCGCAACCCGGTCGTGGCGCTGACCGGCCCGACCCACGCCGAGGAGGTCGCGCGCGGCATCCCGACCGCCATCCTGTCGGCCTCGGCAGACCGCGCGGCCGCCGAGCTGTGCCAGGACGTGTTTATGAACGAGGTGTTCCGCGTGTACACCTCGCCCGACATCGTGGGCGCCGAGATCGGCGGCGCGTTCAAGAACGTCATCGCGCTGGCCGCCGGCATCGCGGACGGCCTGGGCCTGGGGGACAACTCCAAGGCCGGCCTCATGACCCGCGGCCTGACCGAGATCGCCCGCCTGGGCGTGGCGCTCGGCGCCCGGCAGGAGACCTTCGCCGGCCTGTCCGGCATGGGCGACCTCATCGTGACCTGCACCTCCATGCACTCGCGCAACCGCCGCGCCGGCATCCTGATCGGCAAGGGGCGGACGGTGCAGCAGGCGATGGACGAGGTCGGCGCGGTCGTCGAGGGATATTACGCGACCGACGCGGGCTATCACCTGGCCCAGCGCACGGGCATCTATATGCCCATCACCTGTGAGCTGTACCATGTCCTCTATGAGGGCGGGGACGTGCACCGCGGCATCGCCGCGCTCATGGGCCGCGCCAAAAAGGAGGAGCACGAGAGCGAAACCACCTGGCTTTCCTGAGCCAGCGCCAAGCCATCAGACGGACCGGAAACGGTCCGCCTTTTTTTGTGCGGCGCCGGGGAAAAGAGGCGGCATACCCCGGAAACGATACGCAAAAAAAAGTTTGGGCAGCGTCTGGCGGCCATGTTCCTGGCGTTAAGCATCTACAAAGCACAGAAGGATGGCGATACCTTGCCTATGTGGTCGGCTATGCGGAGGACGGTTCGGTCCGGCCGAACGCCAACATCACCCGTGCGGAGGTCGCGACCATCTTCTTCCGCTTGCTGACCGACGAGGCCCGCGACACCATGTGGTCTACGACCAACACGTTCACCGACGTGCCGGCGGACGCATGGTATAACACCGCGGTCTCGACCATGGCGGCGGGCGGCATCCTCCAGGGCGACGAAACCGGCGCCTTCCGGCCGAACGCCAACATCACCCGCGCCGAGTTCGCGGCCATCGCGTCCCGCTTCATGGCGGACACCGATGACCAAGCGCCCGATCCGTTCAACGACACGGCTGGCCACTGGGCGCGTGAGGAGATCAACGCCGCGGCTGCGGCGGGCTGGGTCAACGGTTATGAGGACGGCTCGTTCCGCCCGAATGCCTACATCACCCGCGCCGAGGCCATGACCCTGGTCAACAATGTGCTGGGCCGCAAGCCGGACGCCGGTCACATGCTCTCGAGCATGAAGACCTGGACCGACAACCCGCAGTCGGCTTGGTTCTACGAGGCCGTACAGGAGGCCACCAACTCGCATACCTATGACCTGCCCGAGGACGCAGACTATGAGACCTGGACAGCGCTCGAGGAAAACCCCGATTGGACGGCCCTGGAAAGCCAGTGGGCAGCTGAGCACGCACAGCAGTAAAGCGCGCAACAAAAAGCCACATTGCGGGAGCATTTTTCATCCTCCTACATGCGCTCCCGGAGTGGTGGGCGGCCGCAGAAATGCGGCCGCCTTTTTTTGCCGGCCGGGGCTTGCCCGGCGGGACCAAATCGCGTATGATAAGAGGGAACAGAAGGCGCAAGAAAAGGGGGGAGCACCGCTGAAACACACGCATGCTGCCGCCTCCAAATAGCGATACACTTGTGATATTTGGAGGCAAAAAGAGATGGAATTTCGTAAATTAGACATGGACACCTGGAAGCGCGGCGAGATCTTCCGCCACTTTATCGATGATGTGCGCTGCGTCATCGCGGTCACGGCCGAGGTAGATGTCACCGCGCTGCGCGCCCTGTGCCGGTCGCGCGGCCTGCGGTTTTACCCGGCCTACCTCTATGTCATCAGCCGGGCGGTCAACCGCCAGGAGGCGCTGCGCATGGGCTGGGACGCGGCGGGGAATCCGGGCATCTGGGACGAGGTCTGGCCGTCCTATGTGGTCTTTCATCCGGAGGACGCCCTGTTTACACGGTTGGTCACCCCGCTCTCTGACCGTTTTGACCGGTTTTATGCGGCGGCCGTGCAGACCATGGAGCAGAATGTCGGCCTGCGCGGCTTTGGCTTTGCGCCGGTGCCGCCCAACCTGTTCGATGTGTCCATCGTACCCTGGCTGTCCTACCAGGCCCTGACACTGCACGTGCAGGACGCGGGGCGCTATCTCGCGCCGATCGTGACAGCGGGCAAGTACACCGAGCGGGCGGGCAGATGGTATCTGCCGCTGTCCATCCAGATCCACCACGCCGCCGCCGACGGCTGGCATGTGTCGCGCTTCTACGCCGACGTGCAGGACGAGATCGACGGCATTTGCAGCACAAGGGGATAAACATGTCTGCGGCCCGGGCGCCGAAAGCCCGGGCCGTTTGTCTGCCAGAACGGCAAGAATCCGGCGAACTTGTTGCGCATAGGTTGCAGTTGGGGTATAATAATACCATATACCATTTTTATCATCGACCAAAAAAGGAGGCTCTTCATGCACGATTTGATTGCTGCTTTGAAGCCTTATGAATCATATATCCGCATCCGGGAACACGAACCGATGGCCCATCACACGACCTTCCGCATCGGCGGCCCGGCCGACCTGTTTCTGGAGTGCGCCTCGGGCGCGCCCCTGGACGAGATCATCCCGCTGGTGCGCCGCGCGGGCGTGCCGCTCTATGTCATCGGCCGCGGCTCCAACCTGCTCGTGCACGACGAGGGCGTGCGCGGCGTCGTGCTGTGCACGGCCGAGATGCACGAGATCACGGTCACGGGCAGCGCGACCATCGTCGCCGAGGCCGGCGCTTCGCTCTTCTCGATCGCCTCGACCGCCCTGCGCCAGGGCCTGACCGGCGCAGAGTTCGCCGCGGGCATCCCGGGCACGCTGGGCGGCGCGGTCTTTATGAACGCAGGCGCCTACGGCGGCCAGATGGCCGACCTCGTCGTGCGCACGCACTACCTGGACGCCGACGGCCGGCCGGGGGTCATCGAGGGCGGCGCGCACGGCTTCGGCTACCGCGAGAGCGTCTTCAAGGCCCACCCGGACTGGACCATCCTGCGCGCCGAGCTGCGCCTTGCGCCCGGCTCGCCCGCCGGCATCCGCGAAAAGATGCAGGACTATGCCGCCCGCCGCCGCGAGAAGCAGCCGCTGGAGTATCCCTCGGCCGGCTCGACCTTCAAGCGCCCGGCGGGGCACTTCGCCGGCAAGCTCATCCAGGACAGCGGCCTCATGGGCTGCGCCGTGGGCGGGGCGCAGGTGTCCGAAAAGCACGCCGGCTTCCTCATCAACCGCGGCGGCGCGACCTGCGCCGACATGCTGGCGCTGATCGAGTATGTCCAGAAGACCGTTTTGCAAAATTTTGGCGTCGAGCTTCAGTGCGAGGTTCGGCTGATCTGACCGAAGGGGGTCGTTATTCTTGCATTTTCTTATCGTAACCGGCATGTCGGGCGCGGGCAAGAGCCGCGCGGTGGCCGTCCTGGAGGACCTGGGCTACTACTGCGTGGACAACCTGCCCATCCCGCTCATCCCCAAATTTGCCGAGGTCTGCCTGGCCGCAACCGAGCAGTATGACAAGGTCGCGCTTGTAACCGACGTGCGCGCGGGCGACAGCTTCAAAAAGCTGTTCATCTCGCTCGACAGCATCCGCGACATGGGCTGCGACTACCGCATCCTGTTCCTGGACACCGCCACCCAGACGCTCATCAACCGCTATAAAGAGACACGCCGCAAGCACCCGCTCATGAACGAGGGGCTGAGCCTGGCCGAGGCCATCGACCGCGAGCGCATCCGCCTCGAGGACGTGCGCGGCCGGGCCGACTATGTCGTGGACACGACCAAGCTCACGGCCGCCGGCCTGCGCGAGCACCTCGTGCGCCTGTTCGCCGGCACCGACAGCGGGCAGATCTTCCAGATCATCGTCGAGTCCTTTGGCTTTAAGCACGGCATCCCGACCGAGGCCGACCTGGTCTTTGACGTGCGCTTCCTGCCCAACCCGTACTACGAGATCAGCCTGCGCGAGCACAACGGCACCGAGCCCGCCGTGCGCGACTATGTCTTCCAGGGCGGCACGGCGGACGCGCTCATGATGCATCTCAATTCGCTCATGGACTTTTTGATCCCGCGCTACATCTCCGAGGGCAAGACCTCGGTCGTCGTCTGCATCGGCTGCACGGGCGGCAAGCACCGCTCGGTCGCGATCACCGAAGCCCTGGCCGCGCACCTGCGCGCCGAGGGACACAAGAACCTGACCGTCGTGCACCGCGACTACCAGCGCGCCTGACGCGCGGCCGTCCCGCAGAGCAAAGGAGGAACCGATGCTTTCCTTTTCCGCAAAGACAAAAAACGAACTGTGCCGCGCCGGCACCGGGCGGGCCTGCTGCCGTACGGCCGAGCTGTACGGCATGCTGCTGTTTGGCGGGGCGTTCTCCAACCGGGAGATCCGCCTGGTGAGCGAGCAGGCCGCCATCGTGCGCCGCGCCGCGCTGCTCCTGGACAAGGTGTGCGGCGTGCCGGCCCAGCCGGTCACGGCCGGACGGCGGCGCGTGCTGCGTCTGACCGCGCCGGAGCAGATCGCGGCCGTTATGGAGCGCATGGGCTATGACTTCCGCAGCTATGTCACCTATCACCTCAACCGCAACGTGGTCGAAAACGACTGCTGTGCGGCTTCTTTCCTGCGCGGGGCCTTCCTCATGGCGGGCAGCGCGGCCAGCCCGGAGAAAAAGAGCCACCTCGAGATCCAGACTGGACATGCCGTGCTGGCGCGCGAGGTGATGAGCCTGCTGCTCGACCTCGGGCTTGCGCCCAAGATCGCCGAGCGGCGCGCGACCTGGCTGCTCTACTGGAAGCAGTCGGCCAAGATCGAGGACTTCCTGACCCTCATCGGCGCGCGCCACGCCGCGCTCGCCATCATGGAGGCCAAGGTGGAAAAGCAGCTGCGCGGCGAGATCAACCGCAAGGTCAACTGCGAGACCGCCAACCTCATCAAGGTCACAAGCACCTCGACCAAGCAGATCGCTGCCATCGAGCGGGCTCTGGCCGTGGGCGGCCTGGAGGTCTTCCCGGAAAACCTGCGGCAGACCGTGGACCTGCGCGTGGCCAACCCCGCGGCCAGCCTGTCCGAGCTGGCCGCCATGTTTGACCCGCCCATCTCCAAGCCCGGCCTGAGCCATCGCCTGGGGCGCATCATGGAGATCGCCGCGCGCGTGACACAACCCGAGGGAGGAGGGACCTGAGTGGAAAATTTTGCACACCTGCATGTGCACACCGAATACAGCCTGCTCGACGGCGCCTGCCGCATCGAGCAGCTCATGGACCGGGTCGCGGCCCTCGGCCAGCCGGCCGTCGCCATGACCGATCACGGCGTTATGTACGGCGCCATCGACTTTTACCGCGCGGCCAAGGCGCGCGGCATCCATCCGGTCATCGGCTGCGAGGTCTACGTCACGCCCGGCTCGCGCTTTGACCGCAGCTACCGCCAGGGCGAGTGGCACCGCCACCTCATCCTGCTGTGCGAGAACATGGAGGGCTACCGCAACCTCATCCACATGGTCAGCCTGAGCTTTGCCGAGGGCTTTTATGTGCGGCCGCGCGTGGACATGGACCTGCTGCGCCGGTACAGCGGCGGCCTCATCTGCCTGTCGGCCTGCCTGGCCGGCGCCATCCCGCAGGCGCTCATGAACGGCGACTATGAGGGCGCAAAGCGCCAGGCGCTCGCGTTCCGTGAGATCTTCGGCAAGGACAACTTCTTCCTCGAGATCCAGGACCACGGCATCGCGGTGCAGAAAGAGGTCAACCTGGGCCTGTACCGCCTGTCCGACGAGACCGGCATCTCGCTCGTCGCGACGAACGACGCGCACTACCTGACCCGCGCCGACGCGCACATCCAGGACGTGCTCATGGCCATCCAGATGGGCAAGACCGTCGACGACCCGACGCGCATGAAGTTCGAGACCAACGAGTTCTACATCAAATCGGAGGAGGAGATGGCGGCGCTGTTCCCGGCCCATCCGGAGGCGCTCGCGCGCACGGTCGAGATCGCAAACCGCTGCCAGGTCGAGTTCGAGTTCGGCAAATACCACCTGCCGCAGTACGACGTGCCCGAAGGCTACACCGCGCGCGCCTATCTGGATCAGCTGTGCGATGAGGGCCTCAAGCGGCGCTATCCGGACGATGACGGTACGGTGCGCGCGCGCCTGACCTATGAGCTCAACATGATCGACCAGATGGGCTTTGTCGACTATTTCCTCATCGTCTGGGACTTTATCCACTACGCCAAGAAAAACGGCATCCCGGTCGGCCCGGGCCGCGGCTCGGCCGCCGGCTCGATCGTGTCCTACTGCCTGGACATCACCGACCTCGACCCCATCCAGTATTCGCTCTACTTCGAGCGATTCCTGAACCCCGAGCGCGTGTCCATGCCCGATATCGACGTGGACTTCTGCTATGAGCGCCGCCAGGAGGTCATCGACTATGTCACGCGCAAGTACGGCGCCGACCACGTCGCCCAGATCGTGACCTTCGGCACCATGGCCGCCCGCGGCGCCATCCGCGACGTCGGCCGTGTGCTGTCCATCCCCTATAACGAGGTGGACGCGGTCGCAAAGCAGGTGCCGATGGAGCTGCATATCACGATCGACCGGGCGCTCGCGGTCAACCCCGAGCTCAAAAAGATGTACGACGAAAACCCGACGGTCAAGAACCTCATCGACACCGCGCGGGCGCTCGAGGGCATGCCGCGCCACGCCTCCACCCACGCCGCCGGCGTCGTCATCACCAAGGACCCGGTAGATACCTATGTGCCGCTGGCCAAAAACGACGAGCAGATGGTCACCCAGTACACCATGACCACGCTCGAGGAGCTCGGCCTTTTGAAGATGGACTTTTTGGGCCTGCGCAACCTCACGGTCATTGCGGACGCCGAGAAGATGATCCGCCGCCACACGCCCGATTTCTCCATCGAGCAGGTGTCCGACCACGACGAGGCCACCTTCCACATGCTGGGCCAGGGCAAGACCATGGGCGTGTTCCAGCTCGAGTCGGCCGGCATCACGAACGTCGTCACCGGCCTGCGCCCGCAGTCCATTGAGGACATCACGGCGGTCGTCGCGCTGTACCGCCCGGGCCCCATGCAGTCCATCCCGCGCTACATCGAGTGCCGCCACCACCCCGAGAAGGTCACCTATAAGCACCCGCTGCTCGAGCCCATCCTGTCGGTCACCTACGGCTGCATGGTCTATCAGGAGCAGGTCATGGAGGCCTTCCGGCGTCTGGCCGGCTATTCGCTCGGCAAGGCCGACATGGTGCGCCGCGCCATGAGCAAGAAAAAGTTCAAGGAGCTCGAGAAGGAGCGCGTGAGCTTCATCTACGGCAACCCGGACGAGGGCATCGAGGGCGCCATCGCGCGCGGCGTGCCCGAGCAGACCGCGGCCGAGATCTTTGACGAGATCATGGACTTTGCAAACTACGCCTTCAACAAGGCGCACGCCGTGTGCTATGCGGTCGTATCTTACCGCACGGCCTACCTCAAGTGCCACTATCCGCGCGAGTATATGGCGGCGCTCTTGACCTCGGTGCTCGACGTGCCGGGCAAGGTGTCCGAGTACATCGCCGAGGCCAAGGATATGGGCATCCGCGTGCTGCCGCCCGACGTCAACAGCTCGGAGGACGGCTTTTCGGTCGCGGGCGAGGACATCCGCTTTGGCCTGGCCGCCATCAAGAACGTCGGCCGCTCCTTCATGCGTAGCCTGACCCGCGAGCGCGAGGAGAACGGGCCGTACCAGTCGCTCATGGACTTCTGCGAGCGGCTGTATGACAAGGAGCTCAGCCGCCGCGCGCTCGAGAGCCTCATCCAGGCGGGCGCGTTCGACTCGATGGGCTTCTACCGCAGCCAGCTTTTGGCCGTGTACGAGCGGGTGGTGGACGCGGTGGCGGCCGAGCGCCGCAAAAACGTCGAGGGCCAGCTCGACCTGTTCGGCATGGGCGTGGCCGAGGTGCATGACGAGGAGATCGCCATGCCGCGCCTGCCCGAGCTGAGCAAGAAAGAGCTGCTCGCGCTGGAAAAGCAGACGACAGGTCTGTACCTGTCCGGCCACCCCATGGACGCCTACCAGGACCTGGCCGCCCGGGCGCACACCGCCCGCATCCGCAAGATCGCCGACGACCTGTCGCCGGACGCCGACGCGCCCTACTACAAGGACGGCATGTATGTGCGCCTGGCCTGCGTCGTGTCGGCCGTGCGGCTCAAGTCGACCAAGTCGGGCAGCATGATGGCCTACGCGACCGTCGAGGACATGACCGGCATGATGGAGCTCGTCGTCTTCCCGAGCGCCCTGCAGCAGTACGGCGCCTACTTCAAGGAGGATGAGGCCGTGCTCATCACCGGCCGCATCGACGCGCGCGAGGACGAGGCGCCCAAGCTCATCGTCCAGTCGGCCGCCCCCCTGACCGAGGAGAGCATCGCCGCCATTGAGAGCAAGAAGAACGCGGGCAAGCCGGCCATGACCGGGCCGCAGGCGCTGGCCAAGGCCGGGCAGCGGCTGTATCTGCGCCTGCCCGCGCTTGCGGGCGAAAAATTTGAGCAGACCAAGCTGTTTTTGTCCCAGCATCCGGGGGAGATCCCGGTCGTGCTGTGCCTGGCCGCGGGCGGCAAGCCCCGTGTCGCGCCGCGCGGCCTGTGGTGCGCGGGCAATTTGCAGCTCATGCAAAAGCTGCGCTTCCTGCTGGGCGATGAGAATGTCATCTTGAAATAATGCGCTTGGCCGCCGGCCGGGGGTACCGATTGGAGGTGAAATTGTGACGATAAAGGCACTGCCACAGCCCTTTTCGGTCTGCCAGGTAGAGGCGTTTCCGCCGGCAGACCAGCTTGGGGCATACTGCTTCTTGGCGCAGACCGACACCGAGCATTCGCTCGTCTGCCCGACTGAAATGGTGCCCGAACACACCGTGCGCCGGGAGGACGGCTGGCGCGCCATGCGCATCGAGGGCGTTTTGGACTTCTCTCTGATCGGTATCCTCGCCAAGATCACAACGCTGCTTGCCCAAAACCAGATCGGTATCTTTGCCATTTCCACCTATAACACCGACTATATCCTGACAAAGGCCGTGCAGTACGACAAGGCGCTCCGTGTGCTGGGCGAGGCGGGGTATGAGATCGCCTGACCGGGCCGGCCGGGTTGCATCTTGTATTTCCTTGCAGAAACTGGTATAATAAAACCAAATCCGTGGCTGCATTTTTGGGCACGCCGCGGCCAAAAGAAAAGAGAAGAACCCATTTTAGGAGGGACAGTTTATGGAACAGAAACCGATTCGGAGGATTGGCGTTTTGACAAGCGGCGGCGACGCACCCGGCATGAACCCGGTCATCCGCGCGGTCGTCCGCACGGCAGCCGCACACGGCATCTCGGTCCTCGGCATCCGCCGCGGCTACAGCGGCCTGATCAACGGCGACATCATTGAGCTGGCCGCACGTTCGGTCGACGGCATCAGCCGCAAGGGCGGCACCATGCTCTACACGGCGCGCTGCAAGGAGATGCTGACCGACGAGGGCCTGCAGAAGGCGGCAGACACCTGCAAGTACATGGGCATCGACGGCCTGGTCTGCATCGGCGGCGACGGTACGTTCCGCGGCGCACTTGCCCTGTCCCGCCTGGGCGTGCCCTGCATCGGCGTACCCGGCACGATCGACAACGACATCGGCTGCTCGGAGTACACCATCGGCTTTGACACCGCCTGCAACACGGCGCTGGAGTGCATCGATAAGCTGCGCGACACCATGCAGTCGCACGAGCGCTGCTCGGTCGTCGAGGTCATGGGCCGCCACGCCGGCCATCTGGCGCTGAACGTGGGCTGCGCCTGCGGCGCGACCGCCATCATGCTGCCCGAGCGCGAGATCGACTTTGAGACCGCTGTCATCGAGAAGATGCGCATGGGCCGCATCAAGGGCAGAAACCACCACATCATCATCGTCGCAGAGGGCTACGGCTCGGCGCAGGAAGTCGCCGACCGCATCCACGACGCGACCGGCATCGACACCCGCCTGACCATCCTGGGCCACATCCAGCGCGGCGGTTCCCCGTCCTCGCAGGACCGTATCATGGCGACCCGCATGGGCTACGCCGCGGTCATGGCGCTTGAGGGCGGCAAGAGCAAGCGCGTCATCGTGATGCAGGGCGGCCACATTGTGGACCTCGACATCGAGGAAGCGCTGACCATGACCAAGGACCTCAACCAGTCCCTGTTCGAGGCGCAGAGCACGGTCGCCATCTAAGGCAGACGGACACACACAAGAAGGATTTTCCCGGACAGCGGACGGATGGGCACGGGCCTGTCCGCCCGCTGTTTTGTATATGCGGACAAGGAGAGAGAGCAGATGAGGAAAACCGTATGGATCACGGGCGGCGCCCGCGGCATCGGCGCGGCGGCCGTCCGTGCCTTTGCGCAGGACGGCTGGCGCGTGGCCTTCTCGTATCGCAGCCGCACGCGCGAGGCCGAGGCGCTCGCGGCCGAGACCGGCGCGCTGGCCATCCAGGCCGACATGACCGCGCGGGACGCTGTGCAGGCGTGCCTCGGGCGCATCCATGAGGCCATAGGCCCGCTGGGCGCGCTCGTGTGCAACGCGGGCGTAGCGCAGCAGAAGATGTTCTGTGACCTGACCGACGCCGACTGGGACTTTGTCATGGACGGCAACCTGCGGAGCGCGTTTTACGCCATCCAGGCGGCGCTGCCCGACCTCGTGCACGACAAGGACGGGGCTATCGTGACCGTGTCCTCGGTCTGGGGCGTTACCGGCGCCTCATGCGAGAGCCACTATGCAGCCTCCAAGGCCGGCCTCATCGGCCTGAGCAAGTCGCTCGCACATGAGCTTGGGCTGTCGGGCATCCGGGTCAACTGCGTCGCGCCCGGCGTCATCGACACCGAGATGAACGCCATGCATGACGCCGGGACGCTGGCCGGCCTGGCAGAGGAGAGCGACCTGGGCCGCCTGGGCGCGCCCGAGGAGGTCGCGCGCGCCATCCGCTGGCTGTGCTCGGACGAGGCGTCGTTCGTGACCGGGCAGGTGCTGGGCGTGACCGGCGGGTTCGTGATCTAGAAAAAGGGGAGGCATGACGCCCCCCGCTTGACAGCGCGGGCGCGATCATCAAAAAGTTCCTGCGGCAGGGCTATGTGCCGCTGATCGAGCTGTCCGCCATGGTTGGCCGGCAGCGCGTGGCCTGGCGGTATGACCCCGTGCTGCTGACCCAGACGTACACCGTCACACGACATCTGGAGACCTTTGCGCGCATGGCGCGCGTGCTGGCCCCGCATGTGGACCGCTGCATTTTCAGCTTTGTGGAGATGTATCGAAAGCTGCAGGTCAATATGCCCGAGCTCATCCCGCTGTCCACGCAGGATATGGACACGCTGGCGCGCGGCCTGGGGGAGATCGCCCGGGCGCACGGCATGCCCATCCAGACCTGCGGCACAAACGGCGATTTCACCCGCTATGGCATCCAGGCCTCGGGCTGCATCACGCTGGACATCCTGGGCAGGGCCAACGGCATCGCATTCCGGGACCGCAAGCACCGGGGGACGCGGCAGGGCTGCCACTGCATAGAGAGCCGGGACATTGGCGCGTATGACACATGCCTCAACGGCTGCAAGTACTGTTACGCCAACCGAGACCCGCACCGCGCCTTTGAAAATTTCCGCCGCCACGACCCGGCGTCGCCCCTGCTGCTCGGCCATGTCCGGCCGGAGGACACCGTGACGCAGGGGGTGCAGCGCCCCTTCCGCAGGCAGGCATAAAAAAACGTCCCAATTTTGGGACGCTTTTTTTATGTCTGATTGTCAGGCCTTGGCGGTATCTTCCGGCTTGGCCTCGGCCTTCTCGGTCGTGCCCGCGCCCAGGAGCAGGCGCAGGTATTCGAACGCCTCGGGCGCCTCGCGCTTGAGCGAGATCGGCCGGCCGGCGCTCGACAGGAAGCAGTGGTGGGTCTCGCCGGTGGCGCGCAGGCTGCCGGTCGCGTCGTCGCGCATCTCGTACTGGATGGTCATGCGGGTCGGGCTCAGTGCGGTCACTTCCACGCCGATGACCAGGGTCTCGCCGAAGCGGGTCATCTGCTTGTAGTCGCACGAGGCCGAGAGCACCGGGATGAAAAAGCCCATGGACTCCAGCCGGCTGTAGGAATAGCCCATCTGCTCCATGAGGTCGCAGCGCGCCTCCTCCATGAAGCGGATGTAGTTCGAGTGGTGCACGACGCGCATGCCGTCGGTCTCATAGTACTGCACTTTGTGGCGATAGGGAACGAAATCCATCATAAAACAACTCCTTTTGCGATGGAATGGCAAACGTGGTGGGGGATGCCCCCACCACGGTGCGGTGATTAGAGATAGCAGAAGATCTTGGCGATCTCGGCGCGGGTGATGCGCGCGTTCGGCTGGATCGAGCCGTCGCGGTAGCCGCCCACAAGGCCGATGTTCGAGACCGTCTGCACGTGGGTCACAGCCCAGGCGGGGATGTCGGCCTGGTCGGTGTAGGTCTTGCTGCCCGGCGCATAGCCGCGCGGCAGGCTGCGCGAGATGACGGTCATAACCTCAGCGCGGGTGATGTTGGAGGAGGGGTTAAAGTTGCCCGTGGACGAGCCCTGCATCAGCCCCTCACGCACGCAGGCCGCGACCGCGCCGCGCGCCCAGGACGGGATAGCGTCGTTGTCGGCGAAGTCCAGGCCTTCCTCGGACGAGGTGTCGAGGTCCAGCGTGCGGGCGATCATGGCGGCGAACTCGCTGCGCTTGAGGTTGGAGTTCGGGTAGTAGTACTTCTGGCCGTTCACGGTCGAGCCCTGCATGATGCCGCGCGCGGCCAGCCGGTCGATGTAGCCCGCGGCCCAGCTCGTGCCGATGTCCACGAAGGCGTGGGTGGTGGCCTTGCCGACCGTGATCGTGACCGCCTGGCGGGCGAGGTTGCCCGCGTCGTCGGCCGCCTCGATGACGACCGTGTGCAGGCCGGTGCCCAGGCTGCCGGTCGGCACCGAGATCGAGGCCGAGGCCTCATTGTACTGGGCCGAACTCAGGTTGCCGTTGAGGTATGCCTTGACGTTGCGCGCGCGCACCGGATAGCTGCCGCCCTCCTGGGTGATCTTGGCGGTCACTGTGACCGACGCACCGGCCGAGGCGGTCGTGGGCGCCGAGGTGAAGGTGATGGACGGCGTGCCGGTGGACTGGGGCGCAAACTCGCTGGCCTGGATGTGGTCGAGGTAGAGCGTGCCGCTGCCCGAGACGCGCAGGCCGGTCAGCGCCGTGGCGCCCGCCGGCGCCTGGCATGACAGGAACTGCCAGTCCGCCGAGGCCGCCGGGCCGAATGCCGCCTCGACGGTCTCACCGTCTGCGGTCGTGAACAGGCCGGTCAGCGAGGCGGCGCCGTCAGTCTTGGCCCAGAGCGAGACGGCCGGTGTGCCGGTGACTGCGGTCTGCGGGACGGCCAGCGTGGCCTGTCCGCTGTAGGACACGGCCAGCGCGCCATAGCCGCGCGCGATCTGGTCGGCGTCCTCGGTCCGGGCCAGCGCCGCATCGTCCGACGTCAGCGGCTGGGCGGATTCAAAGTCCGCGATGGTGGTGAGCGTCTGGGGCGCGCCCATGCCGACCGTGACCGGGATGGACTTGGAGTAGCTGCCGTAGGACACGACGATGGTGCCCGAGCCCTGGCGGGTGCCGGTGAACACGCCGTCCGCGTCGATCGTGCCCACGCCGCCCTGGACGGTCCAGGTCAGCAGGTCGTCGCGCGAGGCCGTGGTGAAGCCGTTATAGAATACGGTCGCATCCAGATCGATGGATGTGTCGGCCTGGACCGATACCGAGGAGATCTCCTTGCCGCCCGAGGAGAGGGTGGCCGAGGTGATGGCCCCGACGACCATGAGCTGCATCTCGCCCGAGGCCGCGCCCGACTGGGCGTAGACCGTGACCGGGCCGGTGGACGAGCCGGCGTGGAACTGGCTGTCCGACACCGAGCCGGCGCCGCCCGCGACCGTGTACGTCATCTCACCGGGCAGGGAGGTCTTGGCCGAGGCGTCGTCCATGGCGGTCGTGGAGAAGGTGGTCGAAGCGCCGGCCAGCACGTAGCGCGCGACCGGCTCCATATAGAGGTAGGTCGCCACGCCGTCGGACTTCTTGTTGTTGACCAGCACGATGAAGTCCGAGACCCGGCGCTCGGACCCGTCCGACGGGCGGGAGATGAGCTCGGAGGTGGTCGTGCCGGGCTTTTGGATGCTCATCATGGAAGAGCCGCCGCCGTCCAGGCACACGGCCGACACGCAGCCGCGCGCGATCATCTCGGCGGCCAGGGCGTTGGCGTTCAGGCCGCGGCTGTAGGACGACTCGCCGTCAACCTCAAAGAGGACGACCGTGCCGTCGGCCTTGGTGCCGACCGCCGTGCGCGCGCAGTTGGCCGAGGCGCGGTCGATCGAGGTCGGGGTGGACTGGCCGTTTGTGACCAGCGTCTTGCCGCCGACCGCGTACTTGACCGTATCCCAGCCGGCGGTCATGGAGTTAAAGGTGATGGTGATCTCCTCGCCGACCGGATAGTCGATCCAGGCCGACTTGCAGTCGTCGCGCTTGGTCAGGATCATCTGGTTTTCGCCGATGGCGAAGGACTCCGAGCCGCTGACCTTGCCCACGACCTTGAACTTGGCCGGATGGCCGATGCGCAGGTCGCTCTTGTCCTCGTACTCGAGGATGATGCTCTGGCCCGGCGTGGAGAAGCGGGTCTGGCTGTAGTAGTAGGAGTCGAGCAGGTACAGGCCGACCGAGGTGCGGGTCTTGTTGTAGCCGTACACGCCGACGTTGCCCGACGCGCCCGAGACCGTGATGGAGGTGACCGGCTGGCCGATGAGGGCCGAGCCGTCGGCGCGGAAGCCGACCGCGCTCTGCCAGGTGTTGCAGGCGATGATGCGGCCGTTGTCCACGACGACGCCGGTCGGGATGCCGTTCTCGGTCGAGAAGAAGTCGGCGTTGACGCCGCCGATGACGTCATAGCCCTGGCCCTCCAGGCGGTCGATCATCTGCGACAGCGTGATCTTATTGCCGTAGAACTGGGTGCCCGCGCGCACGCCCATGGGCGACACGTCGGACGAGGGCGTGTACTCGATGGCGTTCGCGCGCTGGGTGCCCGCGGAGTTGACCGCATAGGTGTTCTGGTAGGTGGTGCCGGGACCGATGCGGTAGGAGTAGGTGAACCCGCCGTCAATGAGCGCGGCGCCTGCCGCGCCCACGCACAGGGCGGCCGCCAGGCCGGCGGAGAGCAGACGGGTCAAAATCGGATGTTTCATGTAGGACTCCTTTGCGTTGAGATGGTCTGGGGATAGAAAAATAGGCGGGGGGACACACACGGTCCCCCCTCTAGAGATTATACGCCAAAACCGAAGGCGAATCAATGGAATTTTAGGCCGCTGCGCTCAGATGGCCTTGAGCGTGCGCTCCACGACTTCCCCCAGCCGTGGGCTGCGCACCCGGCAGTCGGCCACCTGCTCGTAGATGGGCCTGCGGGCCTGGTACAGCCGGCGGGTCTCCTCGGCGCGGTTCTCCTTTTCCAGCAGCGGCCGGCCGGTCGAGTAGGACAGGTTTTTGAGGATGCGGAAGAAGGGCGTGTCCAGCAGGATGAGCAGGCCGGTGCGCTTGATGGCCGCGACGTTCTCCGGGCGCAGCACCGCGCCGCCGCCGAGCGACAGCACACAGCCCTCCTGCCGCGCTGTGACCTCGGTTACATATTTGGTCTCCAAGTCGCGGAAATAGGCCTCGCCGTGCTGGGCGAAAATTTCCGGGATGGTCAGCCCCTCCTGGGCCTCGATGTAGCGGTCCAGGTCGACGAAGGGCAGGCCGGTCAGACGCGCGACCTTGCGGCCAACCGTGGTCTTGCCGCTGCCCATAAAGCCGCACAGCACGATGTGCCGCTTGTGGTATTTGTCGTGCAGGCGCTTGACCGCCATCTGCCCGTACATGCGCCGCAGGATGGAGTCGCACGCCCCGTCGGCGAACTGCGCCCCATACCAGATGGTCTGCGCCCGGGCCGCCTGCATGACCAGCATGAACAGGCCGTCGCGCGTCTTGGTGCGCTTGGGATTGGCCAGGCGCATGAGCGCGGTCACCGGCGGGTTGTAGATGGCGTCAAAGACATAGCCGACCTTGTGCGGCAGGAAGTAGAGCGGGGTCTTGTCCTCGCGCGGGAACATGCCGAGCGGCGTTGCGTTGAGCACGATCTGCACGTCCTTGGGGATGCGCCGCCGTGTACAGGTCAGGCACTTTGCATGGGGCAGGGCGTCCAGCAGCTGGGCGCGCAGCGCCTCGGCCTTATCCAGGTTGCGACCTGTTATGTAAAGGGAAGCACCTTCACATAGGCAGTGATAGGCCATCACGGCGGCCGCACCGCCGTATCCAAGCAGCAAAACCTTCTTGCCGCGCAGCGAAACGCCGTCTTTTTCCAGCGACTCGGCAAAACCCAAGATATCAGTGTTAAAGCCGATCGTTTTACAGTCCCGGAAGGCGACCGTGTTGACCGAGTGCAGATCGGCCGCGCTCGGGTCGACCTCGTCGAGCAGCGGGATGACCGCCTTCTTGTGCGGGATGGTCAGGTTGATGCCGGCGAGCTTCTCCCGCGCGAGCGCGAACGCCTCGGCGAGCTTTTCGGGCGGGACGGTGACGGCGATGTAATCGGCGTCCCGGCCGGTCGCGGCGAACAGGGCCGTGTGCAGGGCTGGGCTCATGGTGTGGCCGAGCGGATAGCCGAAGAGCGCGTAGGTCTCGCGCTGCGGCGTGAAGGCCGCGAATTCTTCAAAGGACAGCAGCATGGTGTTCAGCCTCCTAACCGGCGCAGCGCGTCGAAGAAATCGGGATAAGAGATGGCGACGACGCCGTCGTCCGCGATCTCGCTCTCGCCCTGGCAGACGAGCGCGCACACGGCCATGCTCATGGCGATGCGGTGGTCGTGGTAGGTCTGGAAGGCCGCGCCGTGCAGCGGGCGGCCGCCGCGGATGACCATGCCGTCGTCGGTCTCGGTTACATCTGCGCCCGCGCGCGTGAGCTCCGTGACCATGGCGGCGATGCGGTTTGACTCCTTGACCTTGAGCTCGGCCGCGTCGCGGATGACGGTCTCGCCCTGGGCGCAGGCCGCCGCGACCGCGAGCACGGGCAGCTCGTCGATGAGGCGCGGGATGAGCGCGCCGCCGATCTCGGTGCCGTGCAGGGCCGAGGCGCGTACGGTGATGTCACAGATGGGTTCGCCGTCGTCGCGCAGGTTGGACAGCGTGATGTCGGCGCCCATGTTGCGCAGCACCTCGAGGACGCCGTCGCGGGTGGGGTTGACCCCTACGCCCTGGATGGTCACGACCGAGCCGGGCACGATGGCGCCAGCCACGAGGAAGAAGGCGGCCGACGAGATATCGGCCGGCACGGCCACGTCGCGCGCGGTCAGCTTTTCGGGCGGGTAGACCGTGATGCGGCAGCCGTCGGTGTCCACCCGGCAGCCCAGGGCGCGCAGCATGCGCTCGGTGTGGTCGCGCGAGGGCGCGGGCTCGATGACGGTCGTCGGGCCGTCGGCGTACAGGCCGGCCAGCAGGATGGCGCTTTTGAGCTGGGCCGAGGCGACCGGCAGGGTGTACGCGATGCCGTGCAGATGGCCGGGGCCGATGGACAGCGGGCAGAACTTGTCGTCCACGCCCGTGATGTCGGCGCCCATCTCGCGCAGCGGCCGGATGATGCGGCCCATGGGGCGCTTTTCGATTGAGGCGTCGCCCGTGAGCGTGGTCGCAAAAGGCTGGCCGGCCAGGATGCCCGAGATGAGGCGGGTGGTCGTGCCGCTGTTGCCGGTGTACAGGCGCGCGGACGGCTTTTGCAGGCCGTGCAGGCCGACGCCGTGGACGGTCACGTCATGGTCGGCCCCGACCTCGATCTGGACGCCCATCTTGCGGAAGCAGTCGATGGTGGACAGGCAGTCCTCGCCCATGAGGAAGCCGGTCACGTGGGTCACGCCGTCCGACAGCGCGCCCAGCATGACCGCGCGGTGCGAGACCGACTTGTCGCCCGGCACCGTGATCGTGCCGGTCAGGCCGGTGGAATGCTGTAATTTCATAGGGATGTTACCTCGCCTTCGGTGGAATCGGAAATGCGGTAGCTGCCCAGGATGCGCACGGTGGACAGCTCCTCGTCGAGCTGATAGATCATGGCGCGCACGGCCGGGTCGCACAGGCTGCCCTCGAGGTCGATGTAGAAGCGGTATTCCCAGGGCGTCTCGGGCAGCGGGCGGGAGTGGATCTCGGTCAGGTTGATCTCGTGGTCGGCGCAGACCGACAGGGCCGCGGCGAGCGAGCCGTCGCGGTGGGGCAGGGTGAAGACCAGCGAGATGCGGTTGTCGTCCGGCTGGGCGGACAGGCCGCGGCTGACCGCGATGAACCGGGTCTGGTTGTGTTTGTCGTCGTTGATGCCCCGCGCGAGGACGGACAGGCCGTAGAGCGCGGCCGCCTGCTCGGAGCACACGGCCGCAAGCGTCAGATCGCCTGACTGCGCGACCGTCTGGGCCGCGACCGCGGTGTTTTCGGCCTCTCGCTGGGCAAGGCCGTGGGCCTTGAGGAAGTTCTGGCACTGGCCCAGCGCGGGCTTGATCGAGCAGGCCGTGCGCACCGACGCGAGCGTGGCGCCCGGCAGGGCGCACAGGCAGTTCTGGATGCGGTCCACATGGGAGTGCGAGATGTGCAGGTCGTACTGCACGAGCAGGTCGCAGGCCTCGTTGATCGTGCCGACGGTCGAGTTCTCGGCCGGCACGACGCCCGCGTCCGCCTGCCCCGCGCTGACCGCGCGGAACACGTCCTCGAAGGTGGGGACGTGGAAGATTTCCTGGGCGTCCGGGAACATGGCGCGCGCGGCCTGCGACTGATAGGAGGCGGGCAGGCCCTGGTAGGCCACGCGGGCGGGCTTGTCCTGCCGCGGGGTCAGGGGCAGCGCCAGGCGCTCGGGCTGGCAGGCCAGCACGAACTCGTACTGGTGCTTGCGCGAGACGCGCATGACCGACTTGAGCAGCGCGGTGTACTCCTGCCGCAGCCCGGCCGGCGCCTGCGCGCCCAGCGTCTGGATGAGGTACTGCTCGCGGTCGGGCTTCAAGATGGCGTCGCCCGTGGTCAGCTTGTAGGCCGCCACCTGCTCGGCGCAGGCCATGCGGCGCAGGAACAGCGCCTGGATCTCGCGGTCGATGGCCGTGATCTCGGCGCGCGTCTCGTCCAGCGGACGGATGTTACTCTGCTGCATAGCCATAGCCCTCCAGGTACAGGTCGGTGAGCGCGACGGCGGCGGCCGCCTCGATGACCGGGGCGGCGCGGGTCACGATGCACGGGTCGTGCCGGCCGTGGATCTCGAGCGGCTCGACCTTGCCGGTCGCAAGGTTCAGGGTGTTCTGCCGCTTGGCGATGGATGCGGTGGGCTTGATGACCGCGCGGAACACGACCGGCATGCCGCTCGTGATACCGCCCAGCACGCCGCCGTTGTTGTTGGTCTCGGTGCGCACGCGGCCGTCTGCGTCCAGATACATCGGGTCGTTCGCGTGCGAGCCGCGGTACTCGGCAAAGCCGAAGCCCACGCCGAACTCCACGCCCTTGACCGCCGGGACGGCGAACAGGATGGAGGACAGGCGCGACTCGACCGTGTCCATCATGGGCGAGCCCAGGCCGGCCGGCAGGCCGACCGCGGCGCACTCGATGACGCCGCCGACCGAGTCGCAGTCCATGCGCGCGTCCTCGATGGCGGCCAGCATGGCGGCCTGGGCGCGCGGGTTGAGGATGGGGTACTCCTGCATGCGCAGCGCGTCCAGCTCGTCCGCCGAGACGGCCACGTCGTCAAAGGCCGTGTCCTGGATCTGGGCGATGGACTGGATGTGCGCGCCGACCGTCACGCCCTTCTTTTTGAGGTAGAGCTTGCACAGCGCGCCGGCAAAGACCAGCGGCGCGGTCAGCCGGCCGGAGAAGTGGCCGCCGCCGCGCGGGTCGTTGAAGCCGTGGTAGCGCACGGCGCCGGTGTAGTCGGCGTGGCCCGGACGCGGCTGGTCGGCCAGCGCCGCATAGTCCTGCGAGCGCGTGTTGGTGTTGCCGATGACGGCGCAGATGGGGGTGCCGGTGGTCTTGCCGCCGTAGACGCCCGACAGGATCTGCGGCGTGTCGGCCTCGCGGCGCGCGGTGGACTGTCGGTTACGGCCGGGCGCGCGGCGCTCCATCTCGCGCAGGACAAAGGCCTCGTCATAGGGGACGCCGGCCGGGAAGCCGTCCAGGACGACGCCGATGCCCGCGCCGTGCGACTCGCCGAAGATAGAAATTTTCAGTGCATTGCCCCAGGTAGAACCCATGTGGCGCACCTCCTTTTTACAGATTTAAGATCATGGGATGCAGCGCCTCGGCCGAGATCGGCACGATGTCGGCCTTGCCGGGCGTGCGCACGAGGATGAAGTTGACCGTGCCGCCGAATTTCTTTTTGTCGGACAGCAGCGCGCCGAAGATGGCCTCGCGGTCATAGGGCAGCTCGGTCGGCAGGCCGAGCGATTGCAGCAGGGCCACAAGGCCGGGCGTGAGGTCCTCGGGCGCGCCCATGGCGCGCGAGAGCCGCATGGCCGCGGCCATGCCGATGGCGACCGCCTGGCCGTGGGTCAGCGCGGTGTAGCCGCCGAGCTTTTCGGCCGCATGGCCGACCGTGTGGCCGAAGTTCAGGATCATGCGCAGGCCGGTGTCGCGCTCGTCCTGGGCCACGACGTCGCGCTTGATCTTGACGCAGGCGTAGATGATGTCCTCGATCTTGTCGCGGTAGTTGGGCTGGGCGACCATGTCTAAAATCGCGGCGTCCGCGATGTAGCCGTACTTGACGACCTCGGCCATGCCGTCGGTGAACGTTTCGCGGGGCAGCGTGTCCAGCACGTCGGGGTCGATGAGCACCAGGCGGGGCTGATAGAACGCGCCGACCAGGTTCTTGCCCTCGGGCAGGTCCACGCCGGTCTTGCCGCCGACCGAGGAATCGACCTGCGCGAGCAGGGTGGTCGGAATCTGGCAGAGCGGCACGCCGCGCAGGAAGGTCGCCGCGGCAAAGCCGGCGATGTCGCCGGTCACGCCGCCGCCCAGGGCGATGACGAGGTCCTTGCGGGTCATGCCGGCCTTCAGCAGATCGTGATAAATGGTCTCGACGGTAGTCAGACGTTTGTACGCTTCTCCGGCGGGAATGACGGTCGAGGAGACCGGCAGGTCGAACTGGGAGGCGAGCTTGTCAAGGTACAGCGGGCCGACGGTGGAGTCGGTGACGATGTGCACGCGGCTGGGCGAGAACACGTCCAGCATGCGCGCGGCCGCCTGCGCGAGCAGGCCGCGGCCGATGAGGATGTCCGAGCGGGAGGACGTCCCGCTCAGGGTGAGCTGTTTCATAGGGGTCAGCACTCCTTTATATGAGACGTTCGGCCGGGGCGGAAAGTTCCGGCCCCGGCGGGGGGATCGCGGTCAGACCTCGCGGCCGACCGCCTGGGCGACCCGGCGGATGGACGCCATGGTCTCCTGGAAGGATTCGTAGGTCAGGCTCTGCGCGCCGTCGGACAGGGCGTGGGCCGGGTCGTTGTGCACCTCGATGATGAGGCCGTCCGCGCCCGCGGCGACGGCCGCCTTGGCCAGCGGCTCGACCATCCAGTAGATGCCGCCCGCGTGCGAGGGGTCGACGACGACCGGCAGATGGCTCACGCGCTTGAGCACGGGCACGGCCGAGATGTCCAGCGTGTTGCGCGTGTAGGTCTCGTAGGTGCGGATGCCGCGCTCGCACAGGATGACGTTCTCGTTGCCGCCCGCCATGACGTACTCGGCCGACATGAGGAACTCCTCGATGGTGTTGGCAAAGCCGCGCTTTAAGAGCACGGGCTTGCGGGTCTGGCCAAGCTCCTTGAGCAGGTCAAAGTTCTGCATGTTGCGCGCGCCGACCTGGAAGCAGTCGCACTTGTCCAGGAAGAGCTCGATGTTTTTGGGGTTGGTGATCTCGGTGACGACCGGCAGGCCGGTGTCCAGATGGGCCTCGTGCAAAAGCTCCAGGCCCTCGGCCTTGAGCCCCTGGAAGGAGTAGGGGGAGGAGCGGGGCTTCCAGGCGCCGCCGCGCAGCACGGTCGCGCCCTCGGCCTGGACGTGGCGGGCCACGTCGATGATCTGCTCACGGCTCTCGACCGAGCACGGCCCGGCCATGACCACGATCTTCTTGCCGCCGACCACGACGCCGGGCGCGATCTCGACCGTGGTGTCCTGCGGATGCATGCGGCGGTTGGCCAGCTTGAACGGCTCCTGCACCTTGGTGATGCGCTCGACCTGCGGGTCGCGCAGCAGGGCGTCCTGGTCAACGGCGGCCGTGTCGCCGACCAGGGCCAGGATGGTCGTGCCCGTGCCGACGACTGTGTTGACGTGCACGCCGTACTGCGTGCTCAGCCAGCGGGACAGGCGGTCGATGTGCGCGTCGGTCGCGCCGCGCTTCATAACTACGATCATTGTGGTGTCTTCCTTTCGGTCTATCTAAAAATTTAAAAAAGCAGGGAAAAAGGGGCGGGATGGCCGGGTTTTGGCATAAAAAAAGTCCTCCGTCCACACGATCTGGGACGAAAGACAAACATTCCGCGGTACCACCCACATTCGGCCGCACATCGGGCGCGCCGCACTTTGGTTTTCGGATACAGGCTATATCCTATCCTGCTAACGGGGGAAACCCGGCAAGGGCCTACTGGATGTTCAGCCCTGCGGCTCACGAGGGAACTTCGCCCCGCCTGCGCCTGCGCCCACTTGCAGTCTGGATGGGCGCTCCCTGGAAAGCGCGGATGACGGCACTACTTTCTCGGTCATCGCTTTT
>NBJMC04202__coassemble_1509_pt1 | contig 27238 bp, 26 predicted proteins | sample NBJMC04202__metabat2_low_PE_039 | metagenome-assembled genome bin NBJMC04202 | reverse complement strand
CATTTCCTACCGGGGCTCTTTTTTGTACTGTATGCACAATCTGGAGCAGTTCACTCGAAGGCCGGCGCTTTTGAATGAGCAGGCGAAACGATGGAAATGCTGGGCTTATGCCACCGAGATCAGGCAGATCTGGCCGCCCTCGGACAGGGGCATATCCGCATAGAGCACGAAGGCGTCATAATCGGCCTTGGCCTGGCGCAGCGTGATAAATTTGCCGGTGCGCGAGACATAGACCGGCACATCGTCCGCGATCGGATACATGCCGTCGTCGGTCTTGACACTGTCATAGCCGTCGAACGCCTGGAGCGTGACCGCACCGACCCGGATGGGTTTCTTGGAGACGAGGTTCATCTCGCCCGTGTTGGACAGCGCCGCGCGCGGCAGGCCGAGCGGCGTGGGCTTGCCCACAAGATCGTCCACCTGGTCGACCACATCGATCGTGTAGGTCTTCTGCTCGCCGTCTACCAGGGTCGTGATCTTGACCTTGTAGTCGTAGATCGGGATCTCCATGTAGTCGTCCTCGCCCTCGGTGCCGATGATGCGATAGGTGACCTCGGATGCGCCCTCGACCAGGCCCCAGACCCAGCTTTCGCCCGTGACATCGTCTAGGATGAGGGCGATGACCGTACCCGACGGATCGGTGACCACGGTCTCGATATGCTTGCCGGGGATGACGTCGTTGTCGATATCCTCCAGGTCGAGCTGATAGAGCGGCCCGTTCTCCGAGATGCGCTCGAACACCTGCACGTCTGGCGCGACCGGCTTGCTGCCCAAAACGCCGCGCGAGACGATCCAGTCGCCCGGATTGCGCGCCGTGCGGGTGTCCTCGGTCACGCGCAGGTTGCCGTCCATATCCTGGGACAGACGCACCATCTGGCCGACAGCCACGTCACTGACCGCCTTTTCGATTGGCCCCTGGATGGTTGGGCCATTAAATAGCTGCACGGTGACCTGGTTCTCGCTCGTCGCCGTCACGATGCCCTGCATCGAGGCCGACAGCTCGCTCTCGGGCAGGGCGGCGCATACCTGGTCATTGGCATCAAAGAGCAGCGTGATCTTGCGGCCAAGCTCAGTGTTGTCAAACGAGGGCGCGGCCTTCTCTGAGACCGCAAACTCGGTGGCGAGCACCTTGACCTTTTCCGGGAAGCGGAAGGACGGGGTGGCATCCTCATACAGGCCGGTGATGCGCTTGTTGGACACCAGAGCGGTCTGGCTGGATGGGCGGAGCGTGACCACGTCGTACTTCTGGATATCGCCCTCCTGGATGGTGGCGCCGTTGCGCTCGATGCGGTAGCCCTTGGGGATGGATACCGGATCGATTCCCCAGACGTAGCTCTCGCCCGAGACAAAGGCATTGTCCACGGCGACGAGCTCCAGATTGTGGTCGCTGTCGTAGTACAGGTTGACCTTTTCGCCCTGGCGGATGTCGAACCACGCCTCAATATAGTCGCGCAGTTCGCCCTCGACCACGACCTGTACCTTGCGGCCGACGGGGATGGGCCCGGCTTCCTCGGTGACGATCTGCTGGCGCTCGGCGCGCTGGACCGTGTAGGTCTCGCGTTCAGACACCTCGGGCAGGAAGGAGCTGACCTTGTTGGGCGCGAGCTTATCGAAGAGTACGGTACCGCGCGCGCCGACAAGCGCGCTGTCCAGGGCGTGCGCCGCCGGGCGATTGACGATCTCGCCGGACTCATAGAAGCGCAACTGCCCGGCCGGCAGCGAGGGGTCGGTCTCGGGGGTCGCAAGCAGGATGGAGTTCTCCACCGGGGTCCCGCCGGACAGCGCGGCGTACAGCTTCTCGCCCTCCTTGGTGGGCGTGCGCAGCGTGTTGCGCAGCAGGATGGCCGCATCCGCGCGCGTGATTGGGTCGTTTTCCCCATGGGCGGCCACGCCGCGGGTCAGGCCGAGCGACTGGGCCTTGACGACATAGTCCGAGGGCCAGATGGGGCCGACATCGGCCGTCGTGTAGTCCAGCATGCGCAGCAGCATGGTGCACGCCTCGCCGTAGGTGACCGGCTTTTCCGGGGTGAAGGTACCGTCGGGATTGCCGCGGATGATCTGCTTTTTGGCAAGGTCCGGGGCCTTCATCATGGCTGCAATATAGCCCGAGGCCCAGTGGGTATACAGGACGTCGGGGAACAAGGTATAGCTCTGGTAGGCGGTTGCGTCGGATACGCCAAGCGAGGCCGCGGCGAGCTTGGTGAACTCGGCGCGGGTCAGGCTGCGGTTAGGCTCAAAGTTGCCCGCACCGTCTCCCTGCATGATGGAGAGCGCGTCGAGCGAGGCCACCGCCTGGGCCAGGTTTTCGTCCGTAATATCGTTGAACGTCGCCCCGGCGGAGCCCGCGAGTAGCGCGAGCGCCAGGGACAGGCAGGTAAAGGATCGCTTCACCATATCTTTTCCTCCTTACTTATTGCGAGCGCAGGGCATCGACCGGCTGCAGCCGTGCGGCCTTGTTGGCCGGATACAGGCCGAAAATGATGCCGAGCAGGGCAGAGAACAGGAATGCGCCGATGACCAGCGGGGCAGAGGGCAGCACGGTGAAGTGCTCGATATCGGGCATCCAGCCCGACATCTGCTCCATCTGCTGCGCGAGCAGCAGGTTGCCGATCACCGCCGAGCCGAAACAGCCGAGCGCAATGCCCAGCACGCCGCCGCAGCACGAGACCGCCGCCGACTCGATCAGGAACTGGCCGATGATATCACGCCGCCGCGCGCCGATAGCCATACGGATACCGATCTCACGCGTGCGCTCGGTCACCGACACCAGCATGATATTCATGATGCCGATGCCGCCGACCAACAGCGAGATCGCCGCAACGCCGCCGCCGAGCAGCGCCATCTGGTTGCTCGACGCCTGGGCCTGCTCCTGGAACTGCGCGTTGGACTCGCAGTAAAAATAGCCGTTTTCACCGACGCGCGGGCCCATGACCTCATTGATGCGGTCCACGATGGGCTGGATGTCCTCTTGGGCGCGTGCTTGGATGATGTAATCGTGGCTGTCGTAGAAGCCGACCTCCATCATATAGGGCTGCAGAGTATAGGGCAGGACGATGAGCTGATCACCCGAGTTGAGCTTGCCGCCATACTTGCCGGCATAGACGCCGATGACCTCAAAGCTCTTGCTGCCGATGCGGATATCCTGGCCGATGGGACTCATGGCGCCGAAGAAATACTTGCGCACGGCCTCGCCGATCAGGCACACGCGGGCGCGATAGCGGCAGTCGGTCTCGGAGATGTCGCGGCCGGCTGTCAAGGTCATGTTGGTGACCGTGCTGTAGTCCTGGTTGCCAAAATAGATGCGGGTGTTGGACTCCTGGTTGGACAGCACCTTGGTGCGGTACTGCACGCCCTTGGACTGCCAGTCATAATAGCTGCTCTGCGGCGACCAGCCTTTGATACGGCCGGCCAGCTCACCGTCCAGCATGTCCTCAAAGGTATCCCAGTCGGCCGACTTGAGCGCCCAGCCCGAAGCGGTGATCTGGTTTGTGCCCATGGCCTCATACTGCAGGCGGGTCAGGGTAGCCATGCCCTGGATGGAGGCGACGAGCGCGATGACCGCGCCGACGCCGATGATGATGCCCAGCATGGTCAGAAAGGAGCGCACTTTGTTGTTCAAAATGGACTTGAAGGCCATGCGGATGGTCTGGATTCCGTTCATGAAAGACCTCCTTTGCCCGGCTCGTCCGAAACGATGTGCCCGTCCTGGATGGTGACAATGCGCTGGGCCATTTGGGCGAGATGGTTGTCGTGCGTGATGAGGATGACCGAGGTGCCTGCGCGGTTGAGTGCGGACAGCTGCTCCATGATCTCGCGGCCGGAGGCCGAGTCCAGGTTGCCGGTCGGCTCGTCGGCCATGATGATGGGGGGCTTGGCCGCAACCGCGCGGGCGATGGCGACGCGCTGCTGCTGGCCGCCGGACATCTCGGCCGGGCGGTGGTCCATGCGGTGGGCCAGGCCCACCTGCTCGAGTGCGGCGCACACGAGCGCCCGGCGCTCGCCGCGGGGCAGGCCGCGGTAGATGAGCGGCAGCTCAACGTTTTCAAAGGCGGTCAGCGCCGGGATAAGGTTGAATCCCTGGAAGATGAAGCCGATCTCGCGGTTGCGGATGCCGGACAGGGTAGAAGGCCGCATGTCGCTGACCGACTGGCCGCCCAGGCGGTAGACGCCGTAGGTCGGGATATCCAGGCAGCCCAAGATGTTCATCAGCGTGGACTTGCCCGAGCCCGACTGGCCCAGGATGCACAGGAACTGCCCGAATGGGACCGACAGCGAAATGTCATCCAGCGCGCGCACCTCGTTTTCCCGTCCCTCATTGTAGATTTTGCTCAGGTGTTGTACGTCGATGAGCAGCGAACTGTCAAATGGCGGCAGCGCGCTGCGTCTGTGGAAGAACATAGCGCAGCCCCCTTATCCGACGGCGGCCGTCTCGGTATCCATGTCGTAAAGGTCCTTGGGGCCGGCGAGGAAGACCGTTGTGCCCTCGTCCAGGCCGGAGAGGATCTCGGTGTTCTCGGCGTCCGAAATGCCGACCTCGACCGGTACGAGCACAAAGCCCTCGGGCACCTCTGCGCCCTCCGGGATGGGCTGGGCGTTGTCAAAGGTCTGGCCCTCGGCGGGCTGGGCAAAGACCGCGACGCCGTCAGCCGTGTTGACCACAGCCGACGAGGGCACCATGATGCAGTCCTCGGCCTGGGCGGTCGTGATGCGGTAATCGACCGAAAAGTCCGGCCGCAGGGGCTGTCCCTCCACCGGGTCCACCGAGATGACCGCCGGGAAGGTGGGCATGGAGCCCTGGTTGTTGTTGTTCTTGTTGGCCTCCAGGGCGACCGACTGCACAGTGCCCGTGAAGGTCAGTGTGTCGTTGCCATAGTACATGGACAGGAAGGCGGGCTGGCCCGCCTGGACGGACGGCACATCGCTCATAGCGATCTCAGCGTTGACGATGATGTTCTGGGTGTCAGCGACCACGCAAGGCACGGTCTCGCCAGTGAGATCCTCGCCCTCGACAGCATTCATGGACATGACGACGCCATTAATGGGCGAGACGACCGTGCACTGTGCGATGCGCTGGGTCAGCTCGTTTACGGTTTCCTGGCGGCTCTGTACGAGCTGCTGGGCCGACTGGAGTGCGGCTGTGGCCTCGTCGCTTGTCAGACGCAGGATGGTCTGGCCGGCGGTAAACTTCTGGTAGCTGGGCGCGCAGGCGGCGCTTGCTGTGCCTGCCGCCTTAGTGGTGAGTTGGGTCTCGCGGCTGTAAGCCAGCTTGCCTGAGCCGGTCGGCGCGATGTTCAGGCCGTCGGCCGTGACGGTGGCCGTCGCATCCATGCCCGCCTTGAGCGTGCCAGGATTGCGGAAGGTGACGGTCGCGCGGAATAGGCGGCCGCCCTCGTCTGAGATCTTCTCGATGCGGTCGATCCGGTCGACCGTTCCAGTGACCGTCCCCATGGTCTGCGGGATGGAGACCACAGCGCTCTGCCCGACCTTGAGCTTATCGATGTAGGCATAGCTGTAGTAGAGCTCCAGACGCATGTTGGTGTCGTCGACCAGGGTGCCGAGCACCGTGCCCGAATCGACCTCGTCGCCCTTTTGGATCTTGACCTCCTCCGGGGAGGCCGGCGCGGTGTCCTCGCCGCCGGCCGTGTCCGAGGTCACCTCGCCGGGCGGCAGCAGCCGGCCGGTGAACGGCGCGGTGACGGTCAGGTCGGACAGGGTCTTGTTTGCATCATTGACACCCTTTTGCGCCTCGTTCAGCGCGGTCTGTGCATCTTCCAGCTCGGCCCGCATTTCGGTCGGGTCGACGGTCAGCAGCACCTGCCCGGCCGTGACCGTATCGCCGGTGGCAGCGCCGACGGTCAGGACCTTGCCCTTCAGGTCTTTACCAAGCTCGGCGCGGGTCTTGGCAGCGGTGTAGCCGCTGCCCTCGACGTAGGTTTCCAGATAGCCGCGCGTTGCCACGGCGGTCTGTACGGTGTCCTCCTCGGCGCTCTGGCCGGTGCGGTGAACGACATAGGCAGCGCCGGCGACCAGCGCCGCCAGGATAAGTACGGTCAGGCCGATGCGCACCGGGCGGGGCAGGCGCCGGTGCGGGCGGTTCATGGTGTCGGCGTAGCGGTTGCGCACGGGCGTCGCGTCCGTGACGTTCGGATCGGTTAAATTTGGCATAAAAAATGCCTCCTCTCGCTTCTTTTCTGTATCCGTCACATGGCTTCACTGTATGACTGATCCTAGTACAGTGAACAGTATAGGGCGGCAGGCCGGCCGCTGTCAAGAAAGGTAACTGGATTGTAATAATAAATCGGGGGGACAGGCCGGAATATGGCAACAGGGACGGCGTTTGCCGTCCCTGTTGCGGGGAAAAAATAGGGGAATAGGAGGAGGTGCATGATTAGAGGTTGCACAGCGTTTGATACAGGGCTTCGTACTTGCGGGCCGAACTGTTCCAGGAGAAATCCTGCTGCATGCCGCGCTTGACGATGTTGTTCCAAGCCTTGCGATTGTCGTAATAGGTCTGTTCGGCGTAGTAGATGGTAGAGAGCATCTCGTCTGCATTGTAGTTGCAGAAGGAGAAGCCGGTGCCGGTCTGCTCATACTCGTTGTACGGCTGGACCGTGTCGCGCAGGCCGCCGGTCTCGCGCACGATCGGCACGGTGCCGTAGCGCAGCGAGATGAGCTGGGTCAGGCCGCAAGGCTCAAACAGGGAGGGCATGAGCATAGCGTCCGCGCCTGCGTAGACCTTGTGAGCAAAGCCCTCGTTAAATGCGATGTAGGCGCGCACCTTGTCGGGTTGTACCTCCTGCATGTGGCGGAACAGACCCTCATAGCGCGGATCGCCTGTGCCAACGACGACGAACTGGATGCGTGACTCAACCAGACGGCCGATGATCCAGTTGACAAGATCCAGGCCTTTCTGGTCGGTCAGGCGGGTGACCATGGCCAGCAGCATGGTGTCCGGATCTTCGGGCAGGCCGAGCTCCTTTTGCAGGGCGGCCTTGTTGGCAGCCTTGCCCTTGAGATAGTTGCGCACGGAGTACTGCGCCTCGATATCTTTATCGGTGGCCGGATTATAGAGGTCATAATCGATGCCATTGACGATGCCATAGAGGTCATTGCACTTGGCGCGCAACAGGCCGTCCAGACCCTCGCCGTAGAACGCGCACTGGATCTCGCCGGCGTAGGTCTCGGAGACCGTGGTGATGCGGTCGGCAAAGACCAGGCCGCCCTTGAGCATGTTGGCATCCTTCTTGTACTCCATGCGGTCGGGGGTAAAGACCCAATCGGGCAAGCCGGTGTACAGCTTGAGGGTGGGGATATCCCAGATGCCCTGGAAGCGCAGGTTGTGGATGGTCATGATGGTGCGGATGCCGTGATAGAACGGGTTGTCCTTAAAGATGGTGTGCAGGAAGACGGGCACGATGCCGGTCTGCCAGTCGTGGCAGTGGATGACGTCGGGATGGAACCCAATGGTCGGCAGGATGGACAGCGCGGCCTTGGAGAAGAAGCAGAACTTTTCGATGTCCCAATGGATGTCGCCGTACGGCTTGGGGCCACCGAAATAGTACTGGTTGTCGATGAAATAGTAGGTAACGCCGTCAAGCTGATAGGTCAGGATGCCGACATAGACCGAACCCAGGCCGCCAAGATCCATGTAAAAATGCGAGACATATTCAAAATCGTTGCGGTACCGCTCGGGGATGGCCATGTAATTGGGGATGATCACCCGCACATCAAACTGCTCGCGGTCAAGCGCCTTGGGCAATGCGCCCACGACGTCGGCCAGGCCGCCGGTCTTGATGAACGGGACGCATTCGGATGCGACGAACAAGATATTTTTCATAAGTGAAACCCTCCGTTAGACTTCCAGATACCGGACACGCAGCGTGCGGCCGGGAAACGGCTCCGGGCAGCCGTGCATGGTTTTACCTAAACTTATTATAGCAATCCCGTGCGCGTAATTCAAGGCAGAATGCTGAAAAAGCGCGCATAGATTTTCGTACATCCGGTGAAATCCTACAAAAAATTTGCGGGTGTCAGCGGGCATACCTGGAGGGACGGGGGCGTATCGCCGGGCACGCTGACCATGGCGGCCAGGCCGCCGGGCAGCCCGGCGCGCGCAAGCGCGTGCATGCTGCCGAAAACAGGCGCTTCCAGATGGGGCGCGGGCGTGAGCGAGACGTGGACCTGACGCAAGCCGGCGGCCAGGCCGCAGCCGATCTCCTTGAGCACGGCCTCCTTGGCCATCCACAGGTCGAAAAATGCGGTGGGGTCGCGCGCGAGCAGCGCCTGCTCGTCCGGGGAAAACCAGCGGGCAGCTAGGCCGGGGCGGACCGGGCGAGGCAGCTCGATATCCACGCCGACCGGGACGGCTGCAGCCGCACAGACCACGATGCCGCCGCTGTGGGACAGCGAGATGTGCAGCGCCGGATGATCCGGCAGCCAGGGCTTGCCGCCGGGCGCGGATGCGCGCCGGACCGGCATCGGGGCGCCGGGACAGGCGCGGCGGACGGCCGCGCACAGCAGCAGATCGCCGGTCAGTGAGGCCGCCTGGGCGTCGGGATGGCCGATGTGCGTGAGCGCATCCAGCCGCGCGGCGCAAATGCGGCCGGCAAACTGGGCGGGCGGCAGATGGACCATACGCGCTGCATAGACCTGTACGCGGGGCGCGCTCATCCGGCGGCCTCCGTTTTGCCCGGCCGCCAGACCACGGTGAATACCGTGCAGTCGGGGTCGGACGTGACCGAGATCGTGGCCCCGTGGATCTCGCAGATGTGTTTGACGATGGACAGGCCCAGGCCGGTCCCTGGGATCTCCTGCGAGCGCGAGGCATCGGCCCGGTAAAAGCGCTCAAAGATATGGGGCAGGGCGTCGGCGGGGATGGCCGGTCCGGTGTTGGCCACGCGCAGGGTCACGCCCTTGGGCAGGCGCTTGATCTCGAGGTCGACGGTGCCCTCGGGCCGGTTGTACTTGATGGCGTTGTCGCACAGGTTGGTCACGACCTCGTCGATCATGCTGGCCACACCGCGGACTGTGCAGGGCGCGCCGTGTACGGCGAACTTGACCCGGTGCCGCGCGGCTTTGTCGCCCATACGCTCGCACACGGACAGCACAAGGTGATATAGGTCTACGTCCTCAAACTGCATGCCGCCTCGGCCCTCGTCCAGGCGGGACAGCTTCATAATGTCGTCCACCAGTGCGAGCAGGCGGGCGGCCTCGTCGTGGATGCGCGCGGCGAAACCGGGGATATCCTCCGGTTTTGCCAGGCCGTAGCAGATCATCTCGGCATAGCCGAGCACCGAGGTCAGCGGCGTCTTGAGCTCATGGGTGACATTGGCCGTGAAGGTGCGCCGGGACTGCTCGGCGGCATACTGCGACGAGATGTCGAGCACCAGCATGACTACGCCGCGGATGCCGTCGTCCACGTGGACTGGGCTGAACGACAGGCGAAGATGGTTGCCCGCGCGCTCGGTCATGTAGACCGAGGACTCCCCGGCCTGCGCCTTCTGGGCGGCGCTCAGGATGGAGAAATCGCGCTCGAACGAGTCGAGCGGCAGGCCGGGCGCGACCGGGGCATCGAGCAGGCGGCGCGCGGCCCGGCTACAGGTCAGGACCGACAGGCGCTCGTCGAGCAGGATAAGGCCCTCGTCCATGCCAGAGGTGATGGCGTCAAATTCCACCTGCTTGCGCCGCAGAGCGGCGATTTGCAGGATGATTTGCTGGTTTTGGGCACTCAGACGGTGCAGGAGCGGCGACAGCTCATCGTAGACATCGGTTTTGAGTGGGTTGGATGGGTCGATCGCATTGATCGGCCGCACGAGCTGGCCGGTCAGGCGGCTGGCAAGCCAGGCCGAGAGCAGAAAGACCACAATGAGCACGGCGACCATGGCCGGGATGATATCGATGAGCGTGCGCGTCAGGAAGTCGGTCGTGTTGGCCACGCGCAGAACGTCGCCGTCCGGCAAGAGCAGGGCAGCGTAGCAGGTCAGCGTGCCCAGCGTGTCCGAGATGCGGATCTCCAGGCCGGAGCCGTCCGTGCGGGCCTGCTGTACCTCAGGGCGGTCGGCATGGTTTTCCATGCCGGCCGGGTCTACGTTGGAGTCATAGCGCACGTTGCCTTCGGGGTCGATCAGCGTCACACGGGAGGAGTCCGACTGGCCGATGGCCTGGAGCGCGGTATCCGCGTCCGCAGCACAGAGATAGCCCGCGGCGGCGATGGCAGCCTGTCGGGAGGTCTGCTCGGCGAGTTCGTTCAGGCCATCCCGCCAGCGCAGAGCCAGCATCGCCCCGCTTGTCAGCAGGGCGACCAGGGTGGCAAGGGCGAGCATGCGCAGATAGATCCGGCGTTTCATTTGGGCTCTGCTCCGATCTTGTAGCCGACGCCGCGCACGGTCTGGATCTGCGCGCTGGGCGCGCCCAGCTTCTGGCGCAGGGTCTTGATGTGCATGTCAACCGTACGGCTCTCCCCCTCAAAGCCAAAGCCCCAAACGGCCTCCATAATTTTTTCCCGGGAGAGCACGATGTCGGCGTTCTCCATCAGATAGTGCAGCAGGTCGAATTCCTTGAGCGTCAGCACGACCGGCTGACCGGCGGCCTCGACCGTGTGGCGCGCGGTGTCCAGCGTGATCTCCCCCAGGGTCAAGGCGCTGGTGGTCTGCTGGATGGGCGCGGCGCGGCGCAGGACGGCCTTGATGCGCGAGATCAGCTCCATGACACCAAACGGCTTGCACAGATAGTCGTCGGCACCGTCATCCAGGCCGCGCACCCGGTCGTATTCGGCCGTCTTTGCCGTGAGCAGGATGACCGGCAGCGAGGCCGTGCGCGGGGTGTCGCGCAGGGTGTGCAGGATGGACAGGCCATCCATGCCAGGCAGCATGATATCCAGCAGCGCCAGGTCGGGGCAGGCCTCGTCCACCCGTTCAAAGAACGGGCCGGCGCTGTCAAAGCCCTCGGCCTCGAAGCCCGAGGCGCGCAGCGCATAGAGCACTAGTTCGCGGATGTTGACATCGTCTTCTACACAATAAATCGTAGCCATAAGCAATCTCCCTCATTCCAGAACAGCAGGGTTTTGGTTTCTGTAAATCTAAATTCAGTATATCGGGTTTGCGCGGAAAGGGCAAGGCAAACGAAAAAATTTGCACAGTTTATCATAACAAAGCCGTGTAAAGCACGGCGGCGGAGCGGGGTAAAATATAGGTAAAAAAGAAAAGTGCTTGACAAGGCGCAAACGGCATGGTACAATAATACCTGCTTATCGGGCATGTGATACGGAGAGGTATCGAAGCGGTCATAACGAGGCGGTCTTGAAAACCGTTTGTCCGAAAGGGCGCGTGGGTTCGAATCCCACCCTCTCCGCCAAAATATTTGGCGGGATAAAAAAATCAGATGATTCGGAGAACTACCCAAGTGGTGAAGGGGCTCCCCTGCTAAGGGAGTAGGGCGCGAAAGCGTCGCGAGGGTTCAAATCCCTCGTTCTCCGCCAAAAAACACCGGAAATCCATGATTTCCGGTGTTTTTATTTTTTGATCGCCAAAGCGAATCTTTGCGCGCTTTCGCCAAATAAAAAGCCGGGACAGATGTCTCGGCTTTTTGCATGTTCTGACAGCCTCACAGCGTGCGCAGGTAATCCTCGCACAGCACCATGATGCGGCGCAGCTCGCGCAGGTCCTCCTGCACATTGCCGGTCTCGAGCGAATGGTTGGCGTGGCCGGTCAGGTGCAACTGCAGGCCCTTTTCCCGGCAGGCCGCCGTGACCGCTTCGGTCGCCGCCCAGGGGTCGGCCGTGCCGTGGAACACAATGCCCTTCCCCTGCAGGCGGGACAGCCCGTGGCCGACCGGCGTAAAGTAGAAGTGGAAGGGCGACAGCCCGTGCCGCGCCGCGATAAGCGAGGCAATGACCGTGCCAATGCTCTTGGATACGAACAGGATGGAGGTATAGCCGGTCCAGTCGATGCCGGCGAGCTGGGCCTCGGCAGCGTCGAGCGCCTGGCGGGCCGCCTGATGGAGGCGTTCCGGATTGTCCAGGATGCCGTCCGGCAGTGCGCCGTACCCGATTTCACGGACCTCAAAGCCCGCACTGCGGGCCAATTTTTTGCTGTAATAGAGCAGCGGCTTATCGGTGTGATAGCCGATGCCAGGGAAGATGACGGCGAGCTTCATAGAAAGTGCCCTCCTTTGCTAGTTTCTTCTATCATATCACAAAATCCGGCGGAATGCATGGAAACTCGCTGGAAGCCGGACTGGTCAAGAGGGGGAATGCCGCCGGATGAAGTCCTGGATCTGTGCGGCTGCCTGGTCGACCTCGAAGCGCAGCTCGTTGGCCGACATGCGCTCGGCGCCATGGCCCAGGATGATGGCCTGTTCGAGTGCGTCCGAGGTTGCGACCTTGACGCGGTGGGCGCGGGACAGGTCGTAGGAGGCCTTCTCGATATACATGTCGGCGGTCTCGGCCGTCTTGGTGTAGACGACGTGGATGCCGTGTACCTTCTCAATGGAGCCGGGGTTGTCCTTGACGCGGTAGGCGTCAAAGACCAGGATGAGATGGCATTTCTTGACGCCTTGATAGTTACTCAGCAGGTGGATGAGTGCGCTGCGGGCGGCGTCCAGGTCCTCGGCGGCAAGCGCCTTGAGGTCGTCCCAGGCGAAGATGATGTTGTAGCCGTCCACGAGCAGGTAGTCATCGGGGCGCACGCGCGAAATCTGGCCCTCGTCCGGCGCGGCCGTCCGCACGCTTTGGCGGAAGGCATCCAGGCCGCGGTTCTTGATGGGGCCATAGGTGCGCACGAAGATCTCCTCCAGCTCGGCGTCCAGACCGCGCCCGCCCGACCAGGACGCGGCCCGCTGGGGCGCAGGCGCCTCGTCTTTGGGCGCGAGCGTCAGGCCGGAATCGACATGGGCGTGCGCGGGCACCTCGTTCCACGGCACGACGTGGCCGGCCCCGTGGGAGCAGAATACCGAGTCCGGCGGGTTGTCCACGTCGCGGGTGGGGTCATAGCCCGTGGCGGCGATGACCTCGTCAGCGTTGTGGCAGGGCCGGTAGCCGGCGACCGTACACGAGAGTTGGCCGCGCCCGCCCGTATAGGCCGCGACCTCGGCGGCGTAGCCGCGCAGGCAGGCGACCGGCGCTTCGCCGGTCAGGATGGAGAACTCGCCTTGCATGGCGGGCGGCTCGAAGGTGCCGCTCAGGCGCTGCAGGTCGGTCATGGCCCGGCCGACAGCGGCCTGGGGCACGCGCAAGGTGAAGGCGTAGTAGGGCTCAAGCAGCACGCTCTCGGCGCCCATCAGGCCCTGTCGCACGGCGCGGTAGGTCGCCTGGCGGAAGTCGCCGCCCTCGGTGTGCTTGACGTGCGCCCGCCCGGCGAGCAGCGTGATCTTGACGTCGGTCAGCGGCGCGCCGGTCAGCACGCCCGGATGGCTGCGCTCGGCCAGATGGGTCAGCACAAGACGCTGGTAGGACGGGTCCAGCCGGTCGGCCGGGCAGCGCGTGTCCAGCGTGATGCCGCTGCCGCGCGCGGCGGGCTCGAGAAGCAGGTGGACCTCGGCGTAATGGCGCAGCGGCTCAAAGTGGCCGATGCCGATGGCCGGGGCGGCAATGGTCTCCTTGTAGACGATATTGCCCTGGTCGAAGGTGACGTCCAGCCCGAACCGTTCGGACAGCAGGCGGGACAGCACCTCGAGCTGCACCTGGCCCATGAGCTGCACGTGGATCTCGCCCAGTGCCTCGTTCCACAGCACGCGCAGCAGAGGGTCTTCCTCCTCGATCAGGCGCAGGCTGCGCAGCAGGGTGTGATGGTCGCAGCCAGCAGGCGGCACGACGCGGTAGGTGAGCACCGGCTCGAGCGCGGGCGGCTCGCCGCCTGGGTCGGCTCCGAGTGCCTGGCCGGGATAGGTGTGGGTCAGCCCGGTCACGGCGCATACGGTCCCGGCGTCCGCGCGGTCGGCCGGCTGGAAGCGCGCGCCCGAGTAGATGCGGATCTGGCTGACCTTTTCCTGCCAGGGTTCGCCCTGGGTTTGGCCCGTGAGCTGCATGCGCACGGGCAGGCTGCCGCCCGTGACCTTGAGATGGGTCAGGCGTGTGCCCTGCTCATCGTGCGAGACCTTAAAGACGCGCGCGCCAAACGCTGCCGGATACTCCGGGACCTCGGTGAAACGGGCCAGCCCATCGGCAAAGGCCTGCACGCCCGCAAGCGAGAGGGCTGCGCCAAAGTAGCAGGGGAAGACCGCGCGCGAGACGATGAGCCGCCGCACCTGCGCGTCGTCCGGCGGGTCCCCCGCGAGATAGCGGTCGAGCAGGAACTCGTCGGTCATGGCCAGCGCCTCGTACATGGCGTCAGGGTCGCCCGAAAAGTCGATGCAGCCGTCTGAGAGCTGGGCGTGCAACTCGTCCAGCAGGGCGGCGCGGTCGGCGCCCGGCAGATCCATCTTGTTGATGAACAGGAAAGTCGGGATGCGGCGCTGCCGCAGGAGATGCCAGACGGTCAGCGTGTGCCCCTGGATGCCATCGGTGCCGCTCACGACCAGGATGGCATAGTCGATGACTTGCAGGGTGCGCTCCATCTCGGCCGAGAAATCGACGTGGCCGGGTGTGTCCAGCAGGGTGGCCTGCACATCCGGCCCGAGCGGGAAGACCGCCTGCTTGGAAAAGATGGTGATGCCGCGCTCGCGCTCGATGGCATCGGTGTCCAGAAAGGCGTCCTGATGGTCGACGCGCCCCAGGCGCCGCACGGCGCCGGTCAGATAGAGAAGGCCCTCGGACAGCGTGGTCTTGCCCGCGTCCACATGGGCCAGGATACCAAAAGTCAATTTTTTCATGTGTAATCTCCAGTGTCGGATACAATCCGGGATGGTTCCATTATAACACACACGGCCGCCCGCGGGAACCGTTCGGGCCGCACGGCAGGCATGGATTTTTTGGGACGGCTGTGCTATCATAGGAAAAAAGCAGCAGGAGGCAGTTTTTTATGCAGCAAATCAAGACGGTGGCGCTCATTGGCCTGGGCGCGATCGGCTGCTCGGTCGCGCGCGAGCTGTGCCGGGCGGTCGGATACGACAATTTCCGCGTCATCGCGGGCGGCGCACGCCGCGAGCGGCTGGAGCGGGACGGCGTGGTGATCAACGGTGAGCCGTGCCGCTTCCAGATCGTGCCGCCGGACGCCCAGACCGGGCCGGCCGACCTCGTGGTGGTCACGGTCAAGTTCGGCGGGCTGGAGAGCGCCGTGCGCGATATCGCAGGGCAGGTCGGCCCGGAGACCACCATCATCTCCTTCCTCAACGGCATCTCCTCGGACGAGACTTTGGCCGCGGCCTACGGCTGGGATCATGTGCTCTACGGTATGGTGCGCCGCGCGGTCACCATGCAGGACGGCGTGTGCACCTATGATGAGTCGGCCGGCACCTATTACTTTGGCGAGGCCAAGAACCCGGTCATCACGCCGCGCACCGCGCGCGTGTGCGCACTGTTTGAGCGCGCCGGTTTGCGCTACGAGGTGCCCGCAGACATGGTGCGCGAGATCTGGGTCAAGTTCATGGCCAACGTCAGCGAGAACCAGTCGGCCGCCATCTTGGGCATCCCGTATGCCGCCTGGTATGAGGACGGCAACGACGCCAACTGGATCCGAGAAGCAGCCTGCCGTGAGGTCATTGCCGTGGCAAACCGGTGCGGGATCGACCTCGGCGAGGATGATCTCATCCGCCAGCGCGCCCGCGCCAAGTGCACGCCCGCCTGGGGCAAGCCGTCCACCTTACAGGACATCGAGGCCGGCCGGCCTACCGAGGTCGAGATGTTTTCGGGCACCCTGTGCCGCTTGGGGCGCAGGCTTGGTGTGCCGACCCCGGTCAACGACCTGTTCTATCACATGATCCGCGTGCTCGAACAGAAAAATGCGGGTGCGTTCGGGGCCGTGCGCTGACAGCAAAAAAGCCGCCCATCGGGCGGCTTTTCTTTTTTTCACTTACAGGCCGGCACGGCGGCGGCGCTGCTCCTCCAAAAGTTCTGGGTACAGGTAGCTCTGGTTGGCCATGGCGACCGAATAGCCGACCTTGCCGAGTTCTTCCATATAATTAAACTTTTTGCGCATCTGAGGATGCCTCCTTTATACTCCGTCATTTCATCAAGTTGGTAACACCCAGGTTGGCTTAACCTGGTACTCTAGATTATATCTATTTTATACAAAAATACAACTATGTTTTTAGATGAAATATCCAAAGATGGGAGGCGTAATTTGTATATATAGTACAAATACTGTGAACAATTTTTGTACAAAAATACAGTACAAGATAGAGACAACAGCTGCCGAAGGGAGCGAAACAGGGCAAAAAACGCCCGGCCAGCCGCTTTGGGCCGGTCGGGCGGGGGGATCCGGTTAAACTTCTTCGCGGATGACCCAGTCGATGAAATGGGCGGTCAGCTCGAGCTGCCTGGGCGTCATGGGGCGCAGGCGCTGCGCGACGACACGCCACTCCTGGTTCGCCGGGTCGGGCGCGGTGCCGACAAGGAAGGTGTCCGGCGTGGTGTCGAGGGCCGCCGCCAAACGCATGACGACTTCGGTGCTGGGAATGGAGATGGCGCGCTCGATGTTGGAAAGGTATTTGTCGCTGATGCCAGCGCGCTCGCTGACGGTAATCTGCTTGAGTTTCAGATCGCGCCGGCGCTGTGCGATTCGCCGGCCGATTTCTTTGTAGTCTAGTGCCATGCCTATGCCTCCTGTGTCAAGATGTTGTGGCGGGTGTTGTTAGAATGATGCTATCTTAACAAAGTGTTGTAAATTTCTTTTAAAGTGTACATCATTATTCGTATCTTATCAAAGATGCCTAAAAATTAAACTGCTTATAAATTGTAATTTATTTTTAGAATAAGAATATGCTGGTGAAAATGCACATATTTGCGCAAAAAAATAGAATTTCAGGAATCGGGGATGGCAAAAAAAGTTTTTCCGCGTCCGGTGCTGGACAAATGGGGAAGCATATCGTATAATAGAAAAGCAATCCATGCGGGTATGGCGGAATTGGCAGACGCGCCAGATTTAGGTTCTGGTGTCCCAGACGTGCAGGTTCAAGTCCTGTTACCCGCACCAAATGAGATAAGAGCGGCGTATGAAAATGCGCCGCTCTTTTGTAAATACAGCGCCGGGCGCACAGACCGATCGGACGGTGAGACAAGGCATTGGACAATCCCTTTTTGAAAAACGGCTATTTGCTGCAAAAGGCCTCGCTGAATTTGCTGCCGCTCTCGGGTGCGGCGGATACGGCCAAGGCACGCTGCTCGTCCGAGACGGTCGGCAGGAAGGTGTGCGCCTTCCTGCGCGCACAGGGCGAACACGCGGATGGAGACTGGCGCGTGGCCTTTGCGCGGTGCCTGGACGACCCGGCGCGGGCCGGCGGGGCGCGCGCGGTGGCGGAGGCCATCGCAGACGACATTGCAGACATCCTATGGACGCTCCGCCGGGGCGGCGGCCCGGCCGTCCGGCCGGACTGGACAGCGGCCCAGTGGGAGTACTGGCGCGGCGTAGACAGCTTTTGCCTGGCGGGCGGCCTGCTGAGCGGGCGGCTGGGCGAGATCGTTGTGGACCGGGTACGCTTGGCTTGTGCCGGGCGCGGCCTGGGCGGCGCCCGGGTGCGCCTGGCGCCCCATCCCGGCCTGGTATCGCTCCTCGGCGCGGCGCGCTACGCTGCACGCCGGGAGACAGAGGCACTGGTCGTGGACTTTGGACACAGCTATATCAAGCGCGGCGCACTGCGCCGGGAGGCGGGCCGGCCCGTACTGCACGTGCAGCAAGCCATCCCCGCGCAGTGGACCCAGTGGACTTTCCCGTCCGACGCGGAAGAGCGGCAGGCGGCTGCGGCGCTGCACGACCACATGGTCCAGGCCCTTGTGGACTTGGACCGGCAGACCGGCGCGGCCTGCCGGACGGTCATCGCCAGCGTGGCAAATTATGTCCAGGACGGCTGCGTGGTGGAGCGGGGCGGATACGGCAAACTGCGCCTGCTCGGGGCGCGGTATGACCGGGTGCTGCAAGATGCGTTGTCGGCGCGGCTGGGGCGTCCGGTCAACGTGCACCTGCTGCACGACGGCACGGCGGGGGCCTACGGCGTGCAGGGTGCGCATTGGCGGCATGAGGCCTTTATCGGGTTTGGCACCTCCTTGTCGGTCGGCTTCCCCTGTGCGCAGATGGATTTCCCGTTTGCCTGCGCGGTGGTGCAGGACGGCCGGTGACCGCCGTGATCCTGCCGATGTCACGCTGCGTTGCTTGCCGCAACGGCCAGCGCTGCGGTACAATGGGGCAGGAAAAGGAGGCGAACGCTATGTTCGGTGAAAATTTAAAGCGAGCCCGGCAGAAGCAGGGCATCTCGCAGGAGGAGCTTGCCAGCCGGCTGCATGTCGTGCGGCAGACCGTGTCCAAATGGGAGCGCGGCCTGTCGATACCCGACGCTGACTTGTTGGTGCGTTTGGCCGAGATTTTGGATATCCCGGTCAGTGTACTGCTTGGCGGTACGCCCGAACCGGACGCGCCCGCGCCGGATACGGTCGCGCAGCAGCTCGCCGCGATCAATGCGCAGCTCGCCGCGCGCAGCCGGTTTGTGCGGCGCGTCGTGCGCGTAGTGGCCGGTATCTGTATCGGTATTGTGGCCCTGTATGCCGTGCTCATGGTGCTCGGCTTCGGGGCATTCCGCCAGTTGGGTGCGCAGCAGGATGTGCAGACCGTCGTCCCGGCGCAGGAGATCCGCCTGGAGTGAGGCAGAGGGCCGCCTCCCAGGCCCTCACAAAAAATGTCGCAGAATGAAAAAATAATGCTTGCAATTTGGCACGGATGGTGTATAATAATATACGTCGCTGATGCGCGACGCCCAATAAGTGGAATATGCAGATGTGGCGGAATGGCAGACGCGCTAGCTTCAGGTGCTAGTGCTCGCAAGGGCGTGTGGGTTCAAGTCCCACCATCTGCACCAAAAGCCGGTCGTTTGACCGGCTTTTTTGTTTTTTCTGCCGACAAAACAGACAGGAGGAAAGCACGGTGGATATGCTGGAAAGAATGCAGCAGCGCGCGCCCTATCAGGCACGCTATGACGAAATGCCCAATCACTTACAGGACAAGGCAAAGGCGCTGTGCCAAGCGTATAATGCCACCCGGCCGGACGAGCTGGCGCGGCGGCAGGAGATCTTGCAGGCGCTGTTCGGCACCTGTAGTGCGATGGCCATGATCGAGCCGTCATTCCACTGTGACTACGGCTTTAACATCCATCTGCACGGCTTGGCGGTGATCAACTATAACTGTGTCATCCTGGACACCTCGCCTGTGCACATCGGTGGCAATGCCTTCATCGGCCCGGGCGTCTGCCTGACCTGTGCCGGCCATGCGCTGTGCGCCGACCAGCGCGCGGCCGGCCTGGAGACCTCGGCGCCGATCACGTTGGAAGACGACGTCTGGCTGGGCGCGAACGTCACGGTATGCGGCGGCGTCACCATCGGGAAGGGCAGTGTCATCGGCGCAGGCAGCGTGGTGACGCGGGATATCCCGGCCGGGGTGGTGGCCGCCGGCTGCCCGTGCCGGGTGTTGCGCCCCATCACGGAGCACGACCGCCTGCCGGTCGGGGCGCCCGATCGCGGATAAGGGGGACGGGAACATGAATTATGTCTATATCCTGGAATGCGCCGACGGCACGCTTTATACCGGCTGGACCAACGACCTGACCGCGCGCCTGGCCGCGCATAACAGCGGACACGGGGCCAAGTATACCCGCGGGCGCGGGCCGGTCCGCCTGGCCTTCAGCGAGGTCTTTGCCGACCGGGGCGAGGCGCTCAGCTATGAGGCGGCGATCAAGAAGCTGACGCGGGAGGAGAAGCTGCGCCTGATCGCGGGCCGCCGCACGCCCGGCGCGGAGTATTTGACCGTATTGGACGCACACGGCCGGCCGTGCGGCGACCAGCCGCGTGCGCAGGTGCATCGGCAGGGCCTGCGCCATGCGGTCGTGCACCTATGGGCGCTTGAGACGCAGGCAGGCGTGCCCGGCGTATGGCTGCAGCGCCGCGCCATGGACCGGCCGCTCAACCCGGGCGCGTATGACCTGGCCGCGACCGGCCACGTCGGCGCGGGCGAGACGCCCCTGCAGGCGGTCGTGCGCGAAGCGCAGGAGGAGTGCGGCGTGGCCCTGCGGGAGCAGGATGTGGCTGCGCTGGCCGCGCCCTGCCATCAGCGGTATACCTGGGAGACCGGCGAGCGGGACGACGAGCTGGCGTACCTGTTTTTGTGGACGCGCGACCAGGCGTTTGTACCCGGGCCCGAGGTCATTGGCATGCGGTGGGCATCGCTCAACGCCTTTGGGCATAGCCTGGAGACCGGGACCGACCTCGTGTGGCCGGAGGGCGACGCGACACCGGTCCAGGGCCTGAGCTGCTTCCACCCGAACGAGTGGCGGGCGGTCAAAAAGGAACTCGCCGCGCGCGGCATGCACTTATGAGCGCCTGCCGCGGCGGCAAAAGAAAAAGCCATCCGAAACGGATGGCTTTTTTGTGTCTGTCGTTGCGGTCAGCGCAGGGTGGCGCCGACTGCACAGGCGGCGACCAGGAATACCGCGGCGGCGACCGCGGCACAGACCGCGCGATGGCGGCAGCGCTTGGCCGCCGGCGATTCGGTGCCGAGCTTTGCCGATTCGCTGTTTGGGCCGTTCAAGCGCCCGTACTGTACCTGGAAGAGAAAGACCAGCACGGCGCACACCGCAAACGCCGCAAAGAGGGCGGCCAGGATGAGCTTCATGTCAGATGCAGTTCATCACGACGGCGATGACGACAAAGACAACGCCGATGACCGTGGTCAGGCGGGACAGCGTGCGCTGCATGTTGCTCGCCTTGGACTGGCCGAAGAAGGTGTCCGCGCCGCCGGCGATCGCGCCGGACAGGCCCTGCCGCGCGCCCTGCTGCAGCAGGATGACGACGGTCAGGAATACGCAGGCCAGGACTTCCACGATGGAAAGGATCAGCTTCAGGGTACCCATGTTCATTCCTCCGAATATTGATAGACTAAAAATTCGATATCTGTTCAGGCCCCTGCGGCGGGGCGCAATTGCATACATGTCATCATAGCACAAAAATGCGGCCTTGACAAGGGGAAACGGGGAAAAAACGGGAAAAATCAGGGCTGCGCCTGGCGCAGGATGGCCGCGAGCGGCGCGCCGGCGCGGTTGGTTGAGACCTTGCCGGTGGAGGCGTCCACAACGGCCATGCGCACGGTGGACCAGCCGGTCGCAGGCGCACGGTAGTTGACGTCGCTCGACAGGCGGCGCAGGCGGCGCAGGGCGGCACCCTCGCAGCTGCCGCAGACTAAAATCAGGCTGATGATGGAAAACTGGTGCAGGGGGTCGGCGCGCACGAGCGTGTGCTGGAGCCCCTTGGCATAGTCCCACCAGGTGTCCAGGGTGTCGCGGTCCAGGGCGGGAACCGAGAACAGTAGCCGGTGTTCGTGGCTGTGCAGCATGGCGCCGCCGATCGGGATGACGCCCAGGACTTTTTGCTCGGAATCGGAATCGAACCAGGCATGCAGGGCGGTCAGCCGGCCCTCCACCGAGACATTGCGCATGGAGTTGAAGGCCTTGTCCAGGCCGGCCTCCAGGTTGTCGCGGAAGGCGGCAAAATAGGTGCTCAGGTCAGGGGTCTTGTTTGTCTGCATGGCGGTCACAGATCCTCCGGATAGAGGCCGGCCTGCGTCATCTCGCGCAGGGCCTGCTGGACGGTGGGCTTGTCGGCCTGATAGGTGACGCCGAACCACTTGGCGCCGGTGTGAAGCACACGGGCCGTGGCCTTGCCGGCTGTGATCAGCGTATCGACGGCCGAGGGCAGATAAAACTCTGCCTTCATCGGGTCGCCCGGCAGCTTGTTGGCAAAGAAATCGCGCAGCTGGGCCTCAAGTTCGCCGAGGAAGGAGGGGGTGAAACCCCACAGGTTCATGGAGACCGGCGTGCCGGGCGCGATGACGCCGCCCGCACCATCGGTAAAGCGGATGACGCCGTCGGCATCCCGGGCGATTTTGGTGCGCTCGACGATGTCGGTCAGCAGGCCGTCCGCGTCGGTGGTGCACACGCCGCGGGATACCGTGCCGTTCTCGGTCAGGGTGTTCTCGACCGCGTAGCCCACCATACAGTAGCGGTATTTGCCGTCGTCCCGGGCGGTGGACAGGAAAGCGTAGATTTTGGCAAAGGCGTCCGCGCCGTAAAAATCGTCGGCGTTGATGACGGCGAAGGGCGCGTCCACAGCGTCCTTGACGCAGTAGACCGCGTGGCCGGTGCCGAGCGGCTTTTCGCGTCCCGCCGGGGCGACAAGGCCTTCCGGCAGGACAGACAGCGTCTGATAGACGTAATCGACCTGCATGAGGCGCCGGGCCTTGCGGCCAATGGCCTGCTCAAAGGCGTCCTCGAGTTCGGGCTTGATGATAAAGACCACGCGGCGGAAGCCGGCGCGGTAGGCGTCGTAGATGGAGTAGTCCAGGATGATCTGACCGTTTGGGCCGAGCGGGTCGATCTGCTTGAGACCGCCGTAACGCGAGCCAAGGCCGGCAGCCATGATGACCAAAACGGGCTGGTGCATAGCGATGCTGCGCTCCTTTCAGAAATAAATTTTTCAAAATATAATCAAAACGTATCTATATTATACTGGAAGTGCACACCGGCCGCAAGGGCGCAAAGGGCAAAATTCACGAATTGCTTTGGAGAAAGACGGGAATTTTTCAACAAGGTGGAAAAAATGAAAGATTACATGCGTGGGGACTCAGGAATACATTGCAAAGAAGGCGGCAAAATGATAGAATAGGAAAGGTTACAATTATAGTCGAAAACAAGTTTTCCGCTGATTTGTTTATCATGAAGTGAGGTAGATCTATTATGATGCGCAGAACGAAAATCATCTGTACGCTCGGCCCTGCGACCGACGACAAGGAAGTGCTCAAGGGCATGATGGAGGCGGGCATGAACGTCGCCCGTCTGAACTTCAGCCACGGTTCCCACGAGGAGCACAAGCAGCGTATGGACCTGGTCAAGGCCTGCCGCGCAGAGCTCGGCCTGCCGATTGGCATCATGCTTGACACAAAGGGCCCGGAGATCCGGACCAAGACCTATAAGAACGGCAAGATCGAGATCCAGGACGGCCAGACCTTCACGCTGACCACCCGCGACGTCGAGGGCGACGAGAGCATCGTCTCGATCTCCTACGAGGGCCTGCCGAACGATGTAAAGCCCGGCACCCGCATCCTCATCGACGACGGCCTGATCGCCTTCGAGGTGCAGGAAGTCAAGGACGGTACGGACATCGTCTGCAAGGCGCTCAACGCCGGCCCGCTGTCCAACCGCAAGTCGATCAACGTCCCGGGCATCAAGCTCAACATGCCCTTTGTCTCGGACAAGGATCGCTCGGACATCATCTTCGGCCTCGAGCAGGGCATCGACTTCATTGCCGCCTCCTTCACCCGCTCCAAGCAGGATATCCTGGACATCAAGGAGATCCTCAAGGAGTACGGTCAGGAGGACGTTCAGATCATCGCCAAGATCGAGAACATGGAAGGCGTCAACAATATCCGCGAGATCCTGTCCGAGTGCTCGGGCCTGATGGTCGCGCGCGGCGACCTCGGCGTTGAGGTACCCTACTACGAGCTGCCCGAGATCCAGAAGCACCTGATCAAGATGGCGATCTCCCAGGGCAAACGCGTCGTCACCGCGACCCAGATGCTCGACTCCATGTCCAAAAACCCGCGCGCGACCCGCGCCGAGGTATCCGACGTTGCAAACGCCGTATTTGATGGCACTTCGGCCATCATGCTCTCGGGCGAGACCTCGGTCGGCAAGTATCCGGTCGAGACCGTCAGCACTATGTCGCTCATCGCTTCCAACGCCGAAGCCAAGATCCATTATGACCGCCGCCGTGTCACCCGCGACGAGTTCAAGGAGATGAACATGAAGGGCGAGCGCAAGACCAATGCCATTGCCCACGCCACCTGCACGACCTCGGCTGACCTCGGCGCCAAGTGCATCGTCGCGGTCACCCAGTCGGGTTCGACGGCATACGCTGTATCCTCCTTCCGCCCGGGCACCATCATCGTCGGCGCGACCTACAACGAGAAGGCATACCACCGTATGACCATGTCCTGGGGCGTTGTGCCGGCTCTCATCAAGCAGGTGAACTCGGGCACCGAGCTGTACACCCAGGCCGTCCGCGCGGCGGTCGAGACCTGCGGCGTGCAGGTTGGTGACATCATCACGGTGACCGCTGGCATGCCGGTCGGCCACGTGCACTACACCAACACCCTGCGCCTCATCGAGGTCACCCAGGCCTACATCAACATGGCCTTTGAGGATCAGTAATTGACTGCGCGGCGGCTATTGCGCATCGTGCGCCGCTGGCTGACGCTGCTTGTGCTGGCCGCTGTCTTGGTCGCTGCGGCCTGGACGGCCTTCCAGCTTGTCACGGGCATCCAGTATGAACGGGATACCGAGTCGCTGCGGGGGGCTGACCTCGCCGTCAGCCAGACGCCGGACAGCGGCATCACCAATCTGGCGCTGTTCGGGGTGGACGCGGACAACGACGGCACCCGGCGCTCGGACTGCATTATGGTCCTGTCGATCGACGGCGGACGGGGCAAGGTCAAGATCACCTCGCTCATGCGCGATTCGCGCGTCGAGATCGACGGCCACGGCGAGTCCAAGCTCAACCACTCCTACAGTTATGGCGGCCCGGCCCTAGCCATCCGCACGATCAACCAGAATTTTGACCTCAATATCGAGCACTTCGTGCAGGTAGACTTTTCTCAGATGGCCAACCTCATCGGCGCCATCGGCGGCGTTGAGATCGACGTCAAGGAGAATGAGATCCGTGAGCTCAACAAGTTCATCGGGGAATACTGCCGCGCGGCCGGCGCGCCCGAGTGCCCGGTCGAGCAGCCAGGCCTGCAGATGCTCAACGGCATCCAGGCCATGAGCTACGGCCGCATCCGCAAGGGCGGCACGGGCGACGACTGGGGCCGGGTCGAGCGCCAGGGCGTCGTGCTCGAGGCGATGTTCGACCGCGTGCGCGGCCTGTCCATCCCGGAGCTCATCCAGCTGGCGCCCAAGATGCTCAAGTATGTGACGAGCGACCTGTCCCTCGCGCAGATTGCCGGCCTAGCGGTCAGCGCGCTGCGGCATGGCATGCCCGAGATCGAGCACGGCCGCATCCCGACCGACGGCAACTGGCAGTATGGCGGCAGCCAGGACCAGTATATCGTGTTCGACATCGAGCAGGCCGCCCAGCAGCTCAGCGATTATATTTATAACGACGTGCCACTCGCGTCCTGACGCCTGCGCACATGAAAAAAGACGCCCAAATGAGGGCGTCTTTTTTGCTGTGTGCGGGTTCCTGTGGCTTCGGCCCGCGCCCGGGAAGGCGGCAGCGGCTCAGTCGCGCGCGCGGGCCTCGCGCAGCCAGCGGTAAAAGGTCGAAACCGAGACATGCAGGCGCTGGGCGGCCTGCTCGGCCGTGATCTGTTGGCTCTCATACAGCCCGCGGATCTTGGCAAACCGTTTGTCCGAGCATTTCTTGCTCGGGCGGCCCAGGTTTACCCCCTGCTGCTGCGCCGCGATGCGGCCGGCGCGCTGGCGGTCATAGAGGTCGCGCTGGGCCTCGGCCCCGGCCTCGGCGAGCGTCTCGGCCACAAGGTCGCAGATGAGCTGGCGCAGGGTGCCATCCCCGACCGTCTCATCGAGCGCCTCGGCCGGGATGCCGAGCGCCTCCAGGCGCGCAGAAAGCATTTGGTCAATTTTCTTGGGGTCAAAAGATTGATATGCTGGGATCATTGCCGTCTCCTCGCTTCCAGGTGTCAAAGTATAGGTGATACCAGGCGTCATAAAACATATCTTATTTTATACTAAAAATATGGGATAGACAAGCACCAAGGCCGAAAAATGGCAGGGCTAGTTGTCTTTTGCCGAGGCAATGAGATAGCGGTAGATTTGGGGCTTGAACTGTTCATACAGGCCCAGGCTGGTGTACAGCGCGCGGTAATACTCAAACAGGCTGAGCTTGGTCGTGACCGTCCGGCCCAAGGTCAGCGCGCCGGTCAGGCTGCCGCTGCGCTTGCGGTAATAGTAAATCGGGGTCTGCAGGGCGCAGAAGGTCTGCGCATAGCGGATGTATTCCAGGTTAAACTGGAAGTCCTCGCTCCACTGTAGGGCCTCGTTGCAACGGATGTCATGCGCCATGATGAGCTCGCGGCGGTAGAGCTTGTTCCACATGACGCCGTAGTAGAAGCTTGAGGGCTCGTCGAGCAGATGGCGGGCAAACAGGCGCTGGTCCATGACGCGGGTGGACTGGAGAAAGCCATGGACGCTGATTTTGTCGTCTACCACGCGGCAGAAGTGGGAGATGACAAGGTCGGCGTCGGTCTCCTCGGCGCGCTCGACCAGCAGGCGGGTGGCGTTGACGTCCAGCCAGTCGTCGCTGTCAACGAACTGCAGGTATTGGCCGCGCGCGCGCTCGATGGCAAGGTTACGGGTGGCCGATACGCCGCTGTTCTCCTTGTCGATGACGCAGAAACGCGGGTCGCGCTCGGCATACATGCGGCAGATGTGCAGGCTGGCGTCGCTCGAGCCGTCGTTGACGAGCAGCACCTCGATGTGCTGGTAGCGCTGGCGGCGGACGCTCTCGATGCAGGTGGCAAGGTCGGGCGCGGCGTTATAGACCGGGATGATGATGCTTACGAGCGGGGTGGATGGATTCAGAACGCTCATCTCCTTTTGATATAACTTTTTTATGCTTTTCATTATACCACCGGACTGCGCCGGGACGGAAGATGGCAAAACATAGAATGTGAAGGAAATATTTTCCATCGGAGCCAAGCCAGGCAAAAAAATCCGCGTACAGGATTGACGAAGGGGCCGCCAGGCAGTACAATAAAAACAACCCCCGGGGCGAAAACGGGGAAGATTATGAAAGAGAGGAAGTCAGGATTTTTATGAAGGAATTTGATTACACGATTCAGGATGCGCTGGGCATCCATGCCCGCCCCGCCGGCCAGCTGGTCAAGGTTGTCAAGGGATTTGCCAGCAAGGTTACGCTGACCAAGGGCGAGAAGACCATCGACGCGACCCGTCTGATGAGCCTCATGGGCATGGGCGTCAAGCAGGGCGACACGCTGCATATCACGGTGGACGGCGCCGACGAGGCTGAGGCCACCGAGACGCTGCAGAAGTTCTTGAAAGAAAACCTATAATTTATGCGTCAATAGGAAGAAAA
>NBJMC04202__coassemble_1420_pt1 | contig 31700 bp, 27 predicted proteins | sample NBJMC04202__metabat2_low_PE_039 | metagenome-assembled genome bin NBJMC04202 | reverse complement strand
ATGCTATACGATTAGAACTGATGTAGGAAGCGGACGTCATTTTCATAGAAAAGACGGATGTCATCAATCTTAAAACGCCCCATAACCATACGCTCCAGTCCGATACCAAATGCATAACCAGAATATTCATTTGGATCGATACCGCAGACTTCCAAAACATGCGGATGGACCATACCACAGCCCAAGATTTCAATCCATCCTTCTCCCTTACACAGACGGCAGCCGGCTCCCTTACACTGGTAGCACTGGATATCCATTTCAGCGGAAGGCTCGGTAAACGGGAAGTGATGGGGGCGGAAGCGAACCACCGTATCATCGCCATACAGCTTCTTTGCGAACAGTTCCAAAATGCCCTTGAGGTCACTCATACGGATCCCTTTGTCCACAACCAGCCCTTCAATTTGGTGGAAGAGCGGGGAGTGGGTTGCATCTACAGCATCCGAACGATATACTCGCCCGGGTGCAATAATGCGAATCGGAGGCTTTTTCTTCTCCATCGTACGAACCTGCATAGGAGAAGTCTGCGTACGCAATACGACATTATCCGAAATATAGAAGGTATCCTGGGTATCGCGCGCTGGATGATCCTTGGGAATATTAAGGGCCTCAAAATTGTAATGGTCCAGCTCGACTTCCGGTCCTTCTGCGATGGAAAATCCCAGGCCCAAAAAGATCTCCTTGAATTCATCCAGTACGACATTCAGCGGATGCTTTTTGCCGAATACCACCGGCTTGCCTGGCATCGTGACGTCCAGCGTTTCATTCGCCAGCTTTTCTTCCAGCGCGATGCGATCAATTTCCTCGCCGCGCTCTGCCAGTGCAGCCTCCAACTGGGCAACCGTGTCATTAATCAGTTGTCCCATTGCCGGTCGGTCTTCCGGTGCTACATTTTTGAGGCCTTTGCGGATCGAGGTCAACTCGCCTTTTTTACCAAGGTATTTGACCCTGATATCGCCCAACTCACGCGCGGTTTTCACAGTGCTCAGCGCTTCCTTCGCTTGGGTAAGGATGGCTTCGAGCTGTTCTTTCATAGTGGAACACTCCTTGTCACATATTGTCATCTTATCATACATGTTTCTGCGGCTTACTGTGCGCATCATGGACGAAAAAAGCCTTCGTCCCAGTAACTAGGACGAAGGCCGCATAACTCCGTGGTACCACCTAGCTTCGCAGATAAAAATCTGCGCGCTCGTTTTCCCGTAACGTGGGAGAGACCGGGAACACCTACTTTTAATGTTCAATGTCCCTGCTCACAGGTGAACTTCATTCAGCTTCCCTCTGCAACGGCTTACAGCCGACGACCGCTGCTCTCTGAAGGGGGGGTATAGGCCAAACTACTTTTCCTGCTCATCGCAATTATACATATATTTATAGAATACTTTATCACTATAGCACAGGAGCATTGAATTTGCAAGCCCTGGTCATAAAAAATCTCATCTAAATTCATTCAGAATCCATAAAATTTTTTGATTGACAAACCCGCATGAAGTGGATATAATATACAAGAACTGATTTGGTACCATAGCCAAGCGGTAAGGCGTGGGACTGCAACTCCCTGATCCCCAGTTCGATTCTGGGTGGTACCTCCAGAGCAGAAGACCTGTACACCATAGTGTGCAGGTCTTTTTTGCCGCTGTGGCCCGGAAAAATCAAGGCAGACAAAGGGGTTTGCTGAAATGTACGAAAAATAGGTGCAAAAGCATAAGCTGTTTGGTATAATGTACATAGAGTGCGGCGCCTGCCGCACCGGGCTTTACCGACAAGGGGGAGTTTGTGATGAAAAGAATACTCGCCGGACTGCTGTGCGCCGGCGTTGTGCTCAGCTTGGCCGGCTGCACCGCCAGCCAGCCGCCGCAGGCGTCGTCCGACGCCGATGTGCGCATCGCGCTGTCCATGTCCACGCGCGACCAGTTTTTGACGACCGTGGAGGCTGCGGCGCTCGGCCGGGCCGAGGACTGCGGTGTGGACTGCACGGTGTGGGACGCCGGAAACGACTATGCCGTGCAGATGCAGCATGTGCGGGACGCCCGGAGCCAGGGATATGACGCGCTCATAGTCAACGAGGTTGCGCCCAGCCTGACCCGCGGCATCCTGCGCGAGGCGGGCGACCTGCCGGTGGTCTTTGTCAACCGCCAGCCCTCCATGGAGGAGCTGACCGCAGGCGAGCAGGTCTATGTCGGCTCGGACGACCTGGAGCCCGGCCGCTTCCAGGCTGCTTGGCTCAACGACTATGCGGACGAGAAGGGGCTGGACAGCCTGCGCATCGTCTATTTGACCGGCACCGAGGGGCAGACCTCCACCGACAAGCGGCGCGAGAGCCTGACCCAGAACCTGCGCGTGGACTATGATTTCGTGTACGACTCGACCGCGCAGTTCGACCGGGCCAAGGCCAAGCAGCAGGTTGAGACCCTGCTCGAAGTCGGCCAGGCGTTCGACGTGATTGTCGCGCAGAACGATGAGATGGCGATCGGTGCGGCCGAGGCGCTCGAGAGCGCGGGTCAGGACCTGTGCCCAATCCTGGGCATTGACGGCACCGAGGCCGGATGCCAGGCTGTTTTGGACGGCCGGTTGGCCTTTACCGTGCACCAGTCGGGTGGAGAACAGGGCCGGGCGGCCGTGGATGCAGCCCTTGCGCTCATCCAGGGGCAGGGGCTTGAGACCGTGACCGAGGCCACCCTGAGCGAAGACGGGCTGTCGCTCATGATCCCCTACGCGCCGGTGGACGCGGACAATGCCGCGACGTATCTGGAATAGAAGGTTCCCCGGAGCCGGGCCGCTGACCTGCGGCCCGGTTTTTTGTCCTCTTATCAATTTGCGCGCATTTACTTATATTTTCTGCTGTCTTGTGTGCGGCGGCTGGACAACAGGCTGGACAGGGCTATAATGAGTAACGGAAAAAATATATCACAAAAGGGGAACAAACCATGACAACATCCAAGGCCTGCGCGCTGCCCATCCTGATCACGCGCGTGGCAATCTGTATTTTCGCGGTCTCGCAGACCATGCTCTCGCCGCTTATCACCCGCATTGGCGCGGACTTTGGCCTGGGCCTCGGCGGCTCCGGCTTTTTGTTCACCGCCTACTACATCTCGAACATCTTTTTCTGCCTGGTTACGGGCAAGATCATCGCGCTCATCGGCAAGCGCACGGCCATGAAAGCCGGACTGATCGGCTATGCGCTGGTGACATTTGGGTTTGCGCACGCGCACGCGTTTGCCGCGGCCTGCGTGCTGATCTCGTGCATGGGCGCGCTGGCGACTTTCATTGAGGCTGTCGGCATGGACCTGGTAGACGATATGTCGCCGGTAGACGCGGCCGCCAACCTGACCATGACCCACGGTATTGCCGGCATCGGTATGGTGGGCGGCGTGCTGTACAGCGGCTTGATGCTGTACGCGGGTTATGACTGGCGCGCCATCTACACCATGATGTCCTTTGCCGTCGCGGCGGTCGCCGTGCTGTTCTGCATCATCCGCTTCCCGCGCATGCATGGCTCGGCAGCCGGCGGCTTGGCCGAGCTCAAGCACTGGTTCACCCGGCGAGACCTGTACCCGACCTATCTGGCCCTGTTCCTGTACGTGGGCGCAGAGGGCGCAGTGACCGGATGGCTGGCCACGTTTATGAGCGATAACCTGGGGTATTCCCCGCTGCTCGCCTCGGCCGGCACGGCGGCAGTGTGGGCGGTCGTCACGGTCGGGCGCATCATCTGCGCGGGCCTGGTCGGCGTCCGCTATACTGTGCGCACGCTGGTGTCGTTCCTGTGCACAGTGTGCGCAATCGGCGTCCTGCTCGCGGCGGGCGTGTCCATGCCGCTGCTGTTCTGGATCGCGCTGCTGCTGATCGGTACCGGCCTGTCCGCCCTGTGGCCGCTCATCGCCTCGACCGCCCTGGACGCAGGCAATAACGGCGGCACGGTCATGTCGCTCATTCTGTTCTTCGGCTATTTCGGCGCAGCGGTCATCCCGTATGTCATCGGCTTGGTGGGCGATGCCGCCGGCCTGCGCGTGGCGCTCGTCGCTTCGGCCTTTGTGTTTGCCGCGCTCGGCGCGGTGGTCCGCTTCATGATGCCGCGCCATATCTCGGAAAAGCGCACCGAGGCATGACCGCCCTTCCGCCGGAAAAACAAGAAAACGCCGCCTGCGGGCGGCGCTTTTTTGCTTTTGCCGCATCCGGCGCAGACGGGCGCATATCCGGTCCCCAGGCGGACAAAAAAATTTGAGCTGCGCAACTGTTGGTTGCGGGATGCAGCCAGCGGTTGGTTGGCAGGGGCGGGATGTGGGGATATAATAGAGGCATCATAACCGACAGAGAGGAGAAAGCCGATATGACCTTTGCCGAACGTCTGGCGCAGGCGCGCCAGGAGAGCGGGCTGACCCAAGACGCGCTGGCCGGGATGCTGGATGTCAGCCGGCAGACTGTATCCAAATGGGAGTCCGGTCAGGCGCAGCCCGAGGCCGGGCGCATTGCCGCGTTGGCCGATGCCCTGGGGACGACCTGTGACGCGCTGCTGCGCGATGCGGCGCCCCAGACCGTGCCCGTCCAGATGACCGGGACCAACACCTTTTCCATCGACTGGGCCAGCATGTACCCGATCCTGGGCCGCTACCAGACCGAGATGGACTGCGCGCGCTATGCCCGGCAGTTCCGGGAGATGATTGCCGAGGCGCGGGATACCTATGGGTATACGCTCGAGGATACGGTGCTTGCGCTCAAGGACCTATTCTATCATACCTACCTGGAAATGGATGGGGAAAAATAAGGATTGCCACAGGCGGGGCGCGGGACAGTTTTCTGTTCCGCGCCCCGGAGCGTCTTGTCAGGAATGGGGACGGTGTGGTACAATAAACATACCGCAGCGGCCGCCCTGTGCGGCCGCAGGCAGGGAACAACTGATTGTTCTGACCGGAAGAATGCTCTGAAAGGGAAGGCCTGGATACCGAAAATTTTTTGCGCGCGGCGGGGAGTACGATGCCCTGCGGCGCGGAAAAACTGTGGGCAGCCCCTTTTGCATCCAAGCGGGCTGCTTTTTTTGTGCCCGCCGCCGGGCCGGAGAGGAAACGGAGGAAGCGAATGAAAGAGACCGAGACCCGTATCGCCGTGGTCGGCATTATCGTGGAGGACAAAGACGCGGCCGAGCAGGTCAACGCGCTGCTGCACCAGTACGGCGCTTACATCATCGGGCGCATGGGCCTGCCCTATGAGAAAAAGCAGGTCAACATCATCAGCGTGGTGCTGGATGCGCCGGGCGACATTATCAGCGCCCTGTCGGGCAAGTTGGGCCGCCTGCCCGGCGTCAGCTCCAAGGCGCTCTATACCAAGGCGGGTGAGCGCGAGATGGGCGCAGCCGGGGACAAGGCGTGAGCGGGCAGACGGCCGAGGCCGTCCGGCTGCTGGAGGCGCTCGCGCAGGGCGAGCGCCTGGACCATACCCAGTGGCGCACGCTGCTCGAGGCCCGCACGCCGGCGCTTGCCGCCGAGGCCGCGCAAAGGGCGGCGGCCGTGCGCGACCGCATCTATGGCAAGCGGGTATTTATCCGTGGCCTGATCGAGTTTACCAACTATTGCAAGAACGACTGCTATTACTGTGGCATCCGGCACGGCAACCGGGCCACCAGCCGCTACCGGCTGACCGAGGACGAGATCTTGGCGTGCTGCCGGGCGGGCTATGCGCTGGGCTTTCGCACCTTTGTCCTGCAGGGCGGGGAGGACCCCTACTTTACCGACGCACGCCTGGTACGCCTGGTCTCGGCCATCAAGCGCGAATTCCCGTCGTGCGCCCTGACGCTGTCGGTCGGCGAGCGGCCGCAGGAGAGCTATGCCGCCCTGCGCGCGGCCGGGGCCGACCGCTATCTCCTGCGGCACGAGACGGCCAACGCCGCGCACTATCGCCGCTTGCATCCGGAAAACCAGCGCCTGGAGGACCGCATGGCATGCCTGCGCGCGCTCAAGGCGCTGGGCTACCAGACCGGCGCGGGCTTTATGGTGGGCTCACCCGGGCAGACGCTGGATTGCCTGGCCGACGACCTCGTATTCCTGACCGCGTTCCGGCCGGAGATGGTCGGGATTGGCCCGTTTTTGCCCCATCACCAGACGCCCTTCGCCGGGGAACCCGCGGGCAGCGTCGCGCTGACGCTCTATCTTTTGAGCCTGGTGCGCCTGGCCCTGCCCGCTGTGCTGCTGCCCGCGACCACAGCCCTCGGCACGGCGGCCGGGGATGGCCGGGAGCGCGGCGTCCAGGCGGGCGCCAACGTGGTCATGCCCAATCTGTCCCCGGCCGGCGTCCGGGAAAAATATATGCTCTATGACAACAAGATCTCGACCGGAAGCGAGGCGGCCGAGTGCCTGGACGAGCTGCGCCAGCGCATGCAGGCCATCGGCTATACGGTCGCCGTGGACCGGGGGGATTTTGCAGGAATATCTGAAGGGAAAGTATAACTGACCCGAAATAGTACGAGAGGAGAAAGAAACACATGTACGATCCCAAATCCACCTGCGCAGACGACTTCATCAACCACGAGGAGATCCTGGAGACGCTGGACTACGCAGAGAAGAACCGCACAAACCGCGCGCTCATCGATAAGATCCTGGACAAGGCGCGCGAGCGCCGGGGCCTTACTCACCGGGAGGCAGCCGTGCTGCTCGACTGCGCCCTGGAGGACAAAAACGAGGAGATTTACGCCCTGGCAGAGCAGATCAAGAAGGACTTTTATGGTAACCGCATCGTCATGTTTGCCCCGCTCTACCTGTCCAACTACTGCATCAACGGCTGCGTTTACTGTCCGTATCACGCCAAGAACCGCCACATCGCCCGCAAAAAGCTGACCCAGGAGGAGATCCGAAAGGAAGTCATCGCCCTGCAGGACATGGGACACAAGCGCCTCGCGCTCGAGACCGGAGAGGACCCGGTCAACAACCCCATTGAATACGTGCTCGAGAGCATCAAGACCATCTACAGCATCAAGCACAAGAACGGCGCCATCCGCCGCGTCAACGTCAACATCGCAGCCACCACGGTCGAAAACTACCGCAAGCTCAAGGAAGCCGGCATCGGCACCTACATCCTGTTCCAGGAGACCTACCACAAGGAAAGCTATCTCAAGCTGCACCCGACCGGACCCAAGCACGACTACAACTACCACACCGAGGCCATGGACCGCGCCATGCAGGGCGGCATCGACGACGTCGGCTGCGGCGTGCTGTTCGGCCTGGAGATGTACCGCTATGAGTTCGCCGGGCTTTTGATGCACGCCGAGCACCTGGAGGCGGTCTACGGCGTGGGCCCGCACACCATCAGCGTGCCCCGCATCCGCCGCGCGGACGACATCGACCCTGACGTGTTCGACAACGGCATCGACGACGACACCTTTGCCAAGATCGTGGCCTGCATCCGCATCGCCGTACCCTACACCGGCATGATCCTCTCCACCCGCGAGAGCCAGAAGTGCCGCGAGCGGGTGCTGCGCCTGGGCATCTCGCAGATCTCGGGCGGTTCGCGCACGAGCGTGGGCGGCTATGTCGAGTCCGAGCCCGAAGACGAGTGCTCCGAGCAGTTTGAGGTGAGCGACCGGCGCACGCTGGACGAGGTAGTCAACTGGCTCATGGGCATGGGCTATATCCCGAGTTTCTGCACGGCCTGCTACCGCGAGGGCCGCACGGGCGACCGCTTCATGTCGCTGTGCAAGTCCGGGCAGATCCAGAACTGCTGCCTGCCGAACGCCCTCATGACCCTCAAGGAGTACCTGATGGACTACGCCTCGGCGGACACGCGCCGGAAGGGCGAAGCCCTGATCCAGCAGGAGATCGAGAATATCCCGCGCGAGCAGGTGCGCCAGATCGTGCGCGAGCGCCTGGTCGAGATCGAGAAGGGCAACCGGGACTTCCGCTTCTAAGCCGCGGCCAAGGAGGACAGCAATGGGACTGAACCAAACCCCTGCGGCCGAGCGGCCGCACATCAGCTTTTTCGGGAAGCGCAACGCGGGCAAGTCCAGCGTGATGAACGCCGTGACCGGCCAGGACCTCGCGGTCGTGTCGCCGGTCAGCGGCACGACCACCGACCCGGTCAGCAAGGCCATGGAGCTGTTGCCGCTGGGGCCGGTCATGCTGACCGACACCCCGGGCGTTGACGACAGCGGAGAGCTGGGCGCGCTGCGCGTCAAGAAGAGCTACCAGGTGCTGGCCAAGACCGACTGCGCCGTTGTGGTGCTCGACGGCACCGCCTGCCCGGACGCGGACGACTTGGCGCTCATCCGGCGTATCCAGGAGCAGCAGATCCCGCTGCTCGTCGCGGTCAACAAGGCGGACTTGCTGCCGCCAGAGGCGGCCGGGAACTGGCCACACGCCCAAACGCTCTGCGACACGGGCATCCAGCCGGGGCAGATTCTGGTCGTCAGTGCGGCCACCGGCGCGGGCATTCACGCCCTCAAGGAGCGCATCGCCGCGGCGGCCAAGGGCCAGGAGAACGGCCGGCGCATCGTGGCCGACCTCATAGCGCCGGATGACCTGGTGCTCCTGGTCGTGCCCATCGACAAGGCCGCGCCCAAGGGCCGGCTCATCCTGCCCCAGCAGCAGACCATCCGCGACATCCTGGATTGCGGCGCACAGGCCCTGGTCGTGCGGGAGACCGGGCTTGCCCAGGCGCTGGCCGCGCTGGCGCGCCCGCCCCGCCTGGTTATCACCGACAGCCAGGTGTTCGGCCGGGTGGCGGCCGAGCTGCCGGCGGACATGCCGCTGACCTCGTTTTCGATCCTGTTTGCCCGCTATAAGGGCGACCTGGAGACGGTCGTGCGCGGCGTGACCGCCCTGGACCGCCTGCAGGACGGCGACCGGGTGCTCATCAGCGAGGGCTGTACCCACCACCGGCAGTGCGGGGACATCGGCACGGTCAAGCTGCCCGCGTGGATTGCGGAGTACACCGGCAAGAGATTGGAGTTTTCCTTCACCTCGGGCACCGAGTTCCCGGACGATCTGACGCCCTACCGCCTGGTCGTCCACTGCGGCGGCTGTATGCTGGGCGAGCGGGAGATGAAGTACCGCTTGCGCTGCGCCGCCGACCAGCAGGTGCCCATGACCAATTACGGCATCCTCATCGCCTACGTCCACGGCATCCTGCCGCGCAGCGTGGAGGTGTTCCCACAGATCCGGCGCCTGCTGCGCTGACGGCGGGCCGCTGCACAAAAAATCCCCCTGTTTTGCCGGCATATCGGAATACTGCCGGGAAACAGGGGCTTTTTTTGCGCGAAAACCGGCTTTTTTTAGGCCGTGCGCGCCTTGCAATCTGCCCGGCGTATATGATACAATTATTCTTACCAGACTATGCCGGCGTTCCCAAACCGCACGGCAGGGTGATTTTTTGAAATTCGGAGATGGAGCGATACCATGGACTATAATCTGCTTGCGGAAAAGCTGTTTCCGCATATCCACAAGACCCCGGAGGACATCCTGGCGCAGTACCCGGCCCGCGATCTGCCCGAGGGCGCCAAGGTGACCCGCATGGGCCCAAGCCCTACCGGCTTTATGCACCTGGGCAACCTGTACGGCGCCCTGGTGGACGAGCGCCTGGCCCATCAGTCGGGCGGCGTGTTCTACCTGCGCATCGAGGACACCGACAAGAAGCGCGAGGTCGAGGGCGGCGTGCAGACCATCATCGACGCCTTTTCCGCCTTTGGCCTGCCCTTTGACGAGGGCGCGACGCTCACAGGGGACAAGGGCGCTTACGGCCCGTACCGCCAGTCCCAGCGCGCCGAGATCTATCAGACCTTTGTCAAGTCGCTTGTGCAGCGCGGCATGGCCTATCCCTGTTTTGCCACCGAGCAGGAGCTGGCCGAGATGCGCGAGAAGCAGGAGGCGGCCAAGGAAAACTTCGGCTACTACGGCAAGTACGCCGTCTGGCGTGACCGTCCGATGGAGGACATCGAGGCCGAGCTCGCCAAGGGCACACCCTATGTCGTCCGCTTCCGCTCGGAGGGCAGCATCGAGCACAAGATCCGTCACGACGACCTGGTCAAGGGCAAGATGGAAGTGACCGAGAACGACCAGGACGTCGTCATCCTCAAGTCCGACGGCATCCCGACCTATCACTTTGCACACGTTGTGGACGATCACCTCATGGGCACGACGGTCGTCGTGCGCGGCGAGGAGTGGCTGGCCACCCTGCCCGTGCACCTGCAGCTGTTCCGCGCCATGGGCTGGAAGGCGCCCAAGTACGCGCATACCGCCCAGCTCATGAAGATCGACGAGCAGACCGGCTCCAAGCGCAAGCTGTCCAAGCGCAAGGACCCCGAGCTGGCCCTGACCTACTATAACCAGCAGGGATATCCAGCGCCCAGCGTGCTCGAATACCTGATGACGCTGCTCAACTCTAACTTTGAGGAGTGGCGGCGGGCCAACCCGGACAAGCCCATGAGCGATTTCCCGTTCTCGACCAAGAAGATGAGCGGTTCGGGTGCGCTGTTCGATATCGACAAGCTCAAGGACGTGTCCAAGAACGTCATCTCGCGCATGCCGGCCGAGGCCGTCTATGACGCCGTCGCTGCATGGAGCGAGAAGAACGACCCGGCGTTCCATGCCCTGTTCACCCGGGAGCCAGACAAGACCCGCGCCTTCCTGGCCATCGGCCGCGGCGGCAAGAAGCCCAGAAAGGATATTGCCCTGTGGTCGGACGTCAAGCCCTACATGGATTTCCTGTTCGACGAGCTGTTCCAGCCCGACTACACCCTGCCCGAGCACGTGTCCAAGGACGATGCCAAGGCCATTTTGCAGGAGTTCAAGGCGCAGTTCGACGAGAACGACACCCCGGACGGCTTCTTTGCCAAGATGAAGGCCATTGCCGTGGAGCACGGGTTTGCGGCCGAGACCAAGGCATACAAGCAGGACCCCAGCCAGTACAAGGGCCATGTCGGCGACGTGTCCATGGTCGTGCGCATTGCGGTCGCCGGACGCCAGAACGCGCCTGATATGCAGAGCGTCATGCACATCATGGGCAAGGAGCAGGTCCAGGCCCGCCTGGAGCAGTGCATCGCGGCGCTGTGATCCCAAAAAATTGCTATTCCACTGAAATATAGGGGGTTATCTGAATCTATGGAAGAAGTCAAAAACTTTCTGACCGATATCATTGATGCCGACATCGCGGCCGGGCTCACCGAGCAGATCCACACCCGGTTCCCACCCGAGCCCAACGGCTATCTGCATATCGGCTCGGCCAAGGCCATTTATATCAACTGGTCGATCGCCAAGAAATACGATGGCAAGTTTAACCTGCGCTTTGACGACACCAACCCGGTGCGCGAGGATGACGAGTACGTCCAGGCCATCCAGGAGGACATCCAGTGGCTGACCGGCGAGATGCCGAACGGCGGCATCTTCTATGGCTCGGACTATTTTGAGACCTGCTATGACTGCGCGGTCGCGCTCATCAAGGCGGGCAAGGCCTACGTGTGCGACCTGACCCAGGACGAGATCCGCGCCTACCGCGGCACGCTGACCGAGCCGGGCAAGAACAGCCCGTACCGCGACCGCACGGTCGAGGAGAACCTGCAGCTGTTCCAGGACATGCGCGCCGGCAAGTTCCCGGATGGCTCCAAGACGCTGCGCGCCAAGATCGACATGGCTTCGCCCAATATGAACATGCGCGATCCGGCCATCTACCGCATCGTGCGCGCCCATCACCACCGCCAGGGCGACAAGTGGTGCATCTATCCGCTCTATGACTTTGCACATCCCATCCAGGACGCCATTGAGGGAATTACCCACTCGCTTTGCTCAATCGAGTTTGAAAACCATCGCCCGCTCTATGAGTGGGTGGTGGACAACTGCCCTCTGCCGCACCATCCTAAGCAGCGCGAGTTTGCCCGCCTGAACGTGACCCACACGGTCATGTCCAAGCGCTACCTGCGCCAGCTGGTCTTTGAGCACCATGTCGAGGGCTGGGACGACCCGCGCATGCCCACCCTGTGCGGCCTGCGCCGCCGCGGCTACACGCCGTCCGCCATCCTGGAGTTTGTCCAGCGCGCGGGCGTGGCCAAGGCCGACTCGCTGGTGGACATCAAGCTGCTTGAGCACTGCATCCGCGAGGAGCTCAACGAGACGGCCATCCGCCGCATGGCGGTCACCGAGCCCATCAAGCTCGTCATCACGAACTATCCGGCCGACAAGACCGAGGTGTTCACGCTGCCGAACAACCCCAAGGACGAGACGGCAGGCACGCGCGACGTGCCCTTCACCCGGGAGCTGTACATCGAGAAGAGCGACTTTGCCATGGTGCCGCCCCCGAAGTTCCAGCGGCTCAAGCCGGGCGGCGAAGTCCGCCTGATGGGCGCGTATATCGTCAAGTGCAATGAGGTCATCCAGGACGAGAACGGGGAAATCGTGGAAGTGCGCTGCACGGCCGACCTCGAGACCGGCAACGGCATGCCGGCAGACGGCCGCAAGGTCAAGGGCACCATCCACTGGGTATCGGCCGCGCACGCCATCGACGCCGACTGCTACCTGTATGATAACCTGTTCACGCTGGAAAACGTGAACGACGTGCCCGAGGGCAAGGATTACCTGGATTTCCTGAATCCGGATTCGCTCAAGAAGCTGACCGGCTGCAAGCTCGAGCCGTCGGTCGCTGAGGTCCCTGCGGGCACGCGCATGCAGTTTGTGCGTATGGGCTATTTCATCAAGGACGCAGAGGACGGCCGCTATAACCGGATCGTCACCCTCAAGGACAGCTTCGCCAAGACGCTGCAGGGCAAATAAAGGTAAAAACCGACAAAAGAGCCTCCGTTCGGGGGCTCTTTTTGTGCGCATTGGAGGCAGATGTGCGCTTGTATCCGCTCGAAATCAGTCGTATACTAAGACAGACGGAAAAATTCCAAAATAGAGGGGGAAAATACTTGCCATGAACGATATGACAACCGGCTCACCGCTAAAAATCCTTGTGACCTTCTCACTGCCCATGCTTGTCAGCATGATCTTCCAGCAGATGTACTCGGTCGTGGATACCATCGTGGCCGGACGCTTCATCAGCGCCAACGCCCTGGCGGCCGTCGGTGCATCCTATCCAATTACAACGCTGTTCATCGCCTTTGCCACGGGCGCGAGCGTGGGCTGTTCGGTCGTGGTGGCTCAGATGTTCGGGCGAAAGGACTACGAGGGCGTCAAGACCGCGTCCAGCACAGCCATGCTGTCCATCCTGGCGCTCGCCCTGGTGCTGACCGTGGTCGGCTTTGCGGCCGCCGACCCGCTCCTGCGCATGATCGGCACGCCCGAGAAGATCTTTGCGGCGGCTTCTCTGTATCTCAAGGTCTATCTGCTGGGGCTGGTGTTCCTGTTCCTGTACAACGCGGCGACCTCGCTCTTTAACGGCCTGGGCGACAGCTTCACACCCCTGTGCTTCCTGATCTTCTCGTCGGTGCTCAACATCGGCCTGGACCTGTTCTTGGTCATCGTCTGGCACTGGGGCATCCTGGGCGTCGCCTGGGCGACCTTCATCGCGCAGGGCCTGGCCTCGGTCCTGGCCGTCGGGACCTTCCTCTACCGCGTGCGCAAGCTCAAGAGCGCGCGCAAGCCCAAGCTGTTTGACCGCGCCATGCTGCCGGTCATGACCCGCATTGCCGTGCCGTCGGTCTGCCAGCAGTCCTTCGTTTCGGTGGGCGTGTTCCTCGTGCAGGGCCTCATCAACTCCTTTGGCGAGATCACGATTGCGTCGTTTGCCGCCGCGCTCAAGGTCAACACCTTCGCGTGCATGACCATGAACACCCTGCCGACCGCCCTGACCTCGTTCGCCTCGCAGAACATTGGCGCGGGCAAGATGGACCGGGTATACCGCGGCCTCAAGATCTCCATCCTGATCGCCATGGGCGTCGCGGCCTGCGCCAACATCCTGTTCCTCGTGTGCGGCGACCCGATCATCGGCCTGTTTGCCGACGACCTGGACCGCGCAGCCATCATCCAGGAGGGCATGTTGTTCTTACATATCTGCGCGCCGTTCTATTTCCTCATCGCGGTCAAGAACTGCTGCGACAGTGTGCTGCGCGGCGGCGGCGCCATGGGACAGTTCATGGCGACTACCTTCGCAGACCTGTTCCTGCGCGTCATCATCGCCTATATCCTGGTGCTGGCCTTCCAAATGGGCTATGCCGGCGTGTGCTGGTCGTACCCGATTGGCTGGATCCTGGGCACCGGGCTGTCGGTGATCTTCTTCCGGACCGGCAAGTGGAAGCAGGCCCGGCTGTGAGAGAAAGGGGAGGAACATGCAGCTCAAATGGATTCCAACCGAAAAAAAGCGTTTCCTGCCGCTGCTCCTGCTCGGGGATGAGCAGGAGAGCATGATCGACCGCTACCTCATGCGCGGCACGATGTACGCCGCCTATGACGGGGAGACAGCCGCCGGCGTCATGGTCTTTGTCCGGCTGTCCCAGGATGTGTATGAACTCAAAAACCTGGCGGTCGCGCCTGCGTATCAGGGCAAAGGCGTCGGCAAGTGGATGGTGCAAAACCTGTGCGCGATGTGCCGCGCACGCGGCGCGGCGGTGCTGCGGGTCGGCACCGGGGAGAGTCCGCGCACGCTGGGGTTTTACCAGCGCTGCGGCTTTGCCGAATGCGGCCGGGAGGCCGGGTTCTTCACGCGGTATTACGACCATCCGATTGTGGAGGACGGCGTGACGCTCAGGGATATGATCTATCTGGAGAAAGCCCTATAAAATAGAAAGAGTGTCCGGACTGGGCACTCTTTTTATGTATATGCAAAAAAATCCCGGAGAAAATCTCTCCGGGATTTGTTTTTTGTCATCTTTCGTTTGCTAGTGATTTTGCGTTTTCGTAGTAGAAGCTGGATAGCGCATCGGGATATCGGTCTGGTTCAACAGATAGTCCATGCTTGTTTCATAAAATGCCGCAAGCCGAATTAAAATCGAGGTATTGCAATTGGCGTCAGACACACGTGAATGCAACCGAAAGCTGCTATAAGTTTGAATCCAAATATTAACAAAAAAAGTCCCCCAAAGGAAAATTACCTTTGGGGGACTGTGCTTTTTAGATACTAGCCTTTGAGTAAAAACTTACGCCTCAGCCTTGATCTTCTTGAGGTGCGCAAAGCGCGGCAGGCCGTTCACCTTCGGGCCTACGTTCTCGCCGTTGATGAGCGGCAGCGCGTAGTCGATGAACTCCTGGGTTACGCCGTTGCCCTCAGCGTTGATCCACTCGCGCGGCACCTTCTTCTCGGTGTTTGCAACCTGAGACAGCGGCAGAAGCTCGATCTCGCACTTGTAGCCGTCAGCGCCGCGGGTGCACTTGAAGCCGGGCATGAAGTCGGTCTTGCCTGCGACAGCGTTCTCAACAGCGGCCTTGCCTGCCATGTAGGACTCGTCCACGTCGGTCTTGGAAGCGCAGTGCGCAGCGCAGCGCTGCAGCAGGGACAGCTCAATGCCGCGGACCTTGACGCCGAGCTCGCTCTTGACCTTGTCTGCCAGCATAGCAGCCAGGCCGCCGAGCTGTGCATGGCCGAAGCCGTCGGTCGCAGAGGTCTTAGCCTCAGAGACGAAGGAGCCGTCGGCGTAGTGGATGCCCTCGGAGACAGCGACCAGGCAGTTGCCCTGCTGCTCATAGACCTTCTTGACGTCGGCGAGGAACTTGTCCATGTCGAAGTCGGTCTCGGGCAGGTAGATGAGGTCGGGGCCGGCGCCCTGCGCGGTGGCCAGGCCAGCGGCGGCGGTCAGCCAGCCAGCGTGGCGGCCCATGATCTCGACGATGCAGACCATGCCGGTGTCATAGACGCGCGCGTCCTGGTAGATTTCCATGCAGGAGGTTGCGATATACTTGGAAGCGGAGGCGTAGCCCGGGCAGTGGTCGGTGCCGAACAGGTCGTTGTCGATGGTCTTCGGGATGCCCATGACGCGGCACTCGTAGCCGGACTTCATCATGAACTTGGAAATCTTGTTGCAGGTATCCATGGAGTCGTTGCCGCCGTTGTAGAAGAAATAGCGGACGTCATACTTCTTAAAGATCTCCAGGATGCGCTTGTAATCGGTGTCGTCGACGTCGGGGTCAGCCAGCTTGTAGCGGCAGGAGCCAAGCGCAGAAGACGGGGTGTAACGCAGGAGCTTGAGCTCTTCGCGGTCTTCCTTGTCGATGTCGAGGAGCTGGTCGTCCAGGACGCCCTTGATGCCGTGGGCTGCGCCCAGGACACGGGTGATGGACGGGCAGTCGAGAGCGGTCTCGATTGCGCCCAGGACGGACGTGTTGATAACAGAAGTGGGGCCACCGGACTGGCCGATGATGCAAGCGCCCTTCAATTCACTCATTTGGAAAAACCTCCTAATGTTTTAAAATAACCTTCACGGGTATTTTGGTACAAAAAAATCATATCATATTGTCTGGCAAAAATCAATTTCTTTTGCAGGCAATTCCAGGCAATTTTTCTGCATGCCGGGTTTTGCAGATTAAAAAAACAAGGGACTTGATTTTGCGCCGTAATACTGGTAAAATAACCATAGCATATCCTGTTCCACCGGAAACAGAATAGATAGTGAAAGGAAGTAATCAATATGCCGTTAGTTACTACTACTGAGATGTTTAAGAAGGCATATGACGGCGGCTACGCTGTCGGTGCGTTCAACGTAAACAACATGGAGATCGTCCAGGGCATCACCGAGGCTTGCCAGGAGCAGAAGGCTCCGGTCATCCTGCAGGTGTCCAAGGGCGCACGTGCTTACGCGAACCATACCTACCTCGTTAAGCTGGTAGAGGCTGCTGTTCAGGAGTGCCCGGACATCCCGATCGCGCTGCATCTGGACCATGGCGATTCCTTCGAGGTCTGCAAGAGCTGCATCGACGGCGGCTTTACCTCCGTTATGATCGACGCTTCTTCCAAGCCCTTCGAGGAGAACGTTGCGCTGACCAAGCAGGTCGTTGAGTATGCGCATGCACACGGCGTTGTCGTCGAGGCCGAGCTGGGCACCCTGGCCGGCGTTGAGGACGAGGTCTGCGTCGAGTCCGGCAACGAGAGCTACACCCGCCCGGAAGAGGTCGAGGAGTTCGTTTCCCGCACCGGCTGTGACTCCCTGGCGATCGCAATCGGCACCTCCCACGGCGCATACAAGTTCACCGCCGCACAGTGCACCCGCAACGAAGACGGCGTCCTGGTTCCGCCTCCGCTCCGCTTCGATGTCCTCAAGGAGTGCATCAAGCGCCTGCCTGGCTTCCCGATCGTTCTGCACGGTTCCTCCTCGGTTCCGCAGGAGTTCGTCCAGATGATCAACCAGTACGGCGGCAGCATGCCCGATGCAATCGGTATCCCCGAGGCCGAGCTGCGTGAGGCTGCAAAGCTGGCGGTCTGCAAGATCAATATCGACTCCGATATCCGTCTGGCAATGACTGCGACCATCCGCAAGTACTTCGCAGAGCATCCGGATCACTTCGATCCCCGTCAGTACCTCAAGCCCGCTCGTCAGGCTGTCAAGGACATGGTTACCCACAAGCTCATCAACGTCCTCGGCTGCAACGGCAAGGCGTAAGGCGTCCCGTACACAGACAATTTTTGACAGGGCACCCTGGTTTTCCCCAGGGTGCCTTTCTGTTTTTACGCGGCCGCTGCCAGCGCGGATAAATTCTGCCTATACCGGCGTTTGCATGCCCCTGCTGCCAGCATTGTGTACGGCTGGCCGGGCGCACGGCGCGCATACTAAGCGCGAGGAGGTGTAAGCATGCGAATACGCAGAAGATGGGCCGCACGCCTGTGTGCGGCCGTGCTCGCGCTCGGCCTTGCGACCGGCTCGGCGCTGGCGGTGCAGTCGCTCGTCCCGGTGGGCCGCGCGGCAGGCATCAAGCTGCATGCCGACGGCGTGATGATCGCCGCGCTCGATCCGGTGGCCACGCCGGGAGGCCAGGCAAGCCCGGCCGAGACGGCAGGGCTGCAGCCCGGTGACAGCATCCTGCAGGCGGACGGCAAGACGGTGGACACCAACGCAGGCCTGCAGGAGGCGGTCGCCGCCGCAGGCGGCAAGGCGGTCACGCTGCATATCCGGCGGGACGGGCAGGAGATGGACGTGCAGGTCACGCCGGTCAAGGACACGAACGGCGTCTATCGCCTGGGCGTCATGATCCGGGACGGCATGGCCGGCATCGGCACGATCACCTATGTCGATCCGGAGACCGGCGCGTATGGCTCGCTCGGCCACGGCATCTGTGACGGCGACAGCGGCGTGCTGGTCCCGCTGGCCGAGGGCAGCCTGATGGAGGCCTCGGTGGCGAGCGTGCACAAGGGCGCGGCAGGTGCGCCCGGCGCTTTGCAGGGCGAGTTTAACCTGCAGGAGGACATGGGCACGGTGGAAAAGAACACCGACACGGGGATTTTCGGTGTGCTGACCGACAACCGCTATTATGCGGGCCTTGCGCCCATGCCGGTGGCCGAGGCCGGGCAGATCAAGACCGGCGCGTGTGAGATCTGGTCAAACGTCGCGGGCGAGGCGGTCGGACACTATACGGCCGAGATCGTAAAGGTGTACGGCAAGGGCGGGGAGACCGACCGCTCCATGGTCATCCATGTGACCGACCCCAAGCTCATCGAGGCGACGGGCGGCATCGTGCAGGGCATGAGCGGCAGCCCGGTCGTGCAGGACGGTAAGCTGGTGGGCGCTGTGACCCATGTGCTCGTCGGAGACCCCACGCGCGGCTATGCCGTGGCGCTCGACAAGATGCTGGAGGCCGAAAAGGCGGCCTAGCCGGCAGAGAGAGAAACCGCACAGGACACTTGGAAGCGTGCCGGGACGGCACGCGCTTTTTTTGCAAAAATACCGGAGGCCGGCGCGGTTTTCCGGCCGGGGCCGGCCTTCCATCCGGCGCCGCACGCACCCGCAGACGCCGCCGGGCGCGCACGGAGGAAAAGCGGGAAATATTAGAAAACAGGCGGGAAAAAGGCGGATACTTGGCGGGGAATGTCGAACGATGTCGGTAAATGTCGTACGAAAAATGCCTGAAAACAGGAAAAACCCATTGTGCGGGCTGGAAAAATATGGTAAATTAAGGGAGCCGCATGAAAGCGACAGCAGAACAGAGCAAAGGCACAAAGCAAGCAAAAAATTTTGTCAGGAAGGCAGTGAGTGACAACATGGAACGGAACATTCGGGTAGTAATTGCGGACGGAGACAAGGACTTCCGCACGGCGCTTGCGGGCGCTTTGCAGGCGGAGGACGGCATTGAGGTTGTCGGAACGGCGGGGGATGGGCTGGCCGCGCTGGACGAGGTGCGCGAGCTGGCGCCCGACCTGCTGCTCATCGATCTGATGCTGCCCGAGCTGGACGGGCTGAGCGTTGTGCACCGCCTGGTTGACGACGGGCACAAGGTGGGCGTTTTTGTGGTGTCGGCCTTTGCCAGCGACGCGGCTGCGGCCGAGTGCAGCAGCCTGGGCGTGAGCCATTTCCTGCGCAAGCCGGTCAGCGCAGAGGTGCTGGCCAGCCGTATCCGCCAGTGGAGCCTGGCCAGGCAGACGGCGGGCGTCAAGGCGCCCGAGGCCCCAAGCGACCTGGACCTTGAGCTGCGCGTGACCGAGGTCATCCATCAGGTCGGCGTCCCGGCCCACATCAAGGGCTATCAGTATCTGAGAGAGGCCATCATGATGGCAATCCGCGACATGGAGTCGGTCGGCGCGATCACCAAGATCATGTATCCCGGTATTGCCAAGAAGTTCCATACCACGGCGTCCCGCGTCGAGCGCGCGATCCGCCATGCGATTGAGGTGGCCTGGGATCGCGGAGACATTGAAACCCTGCAGGCATATTTCGGCTATACAGTGTCCGGCGTCAAGGGCAAGCCGACAAACTCTGAATTTATCTCGATGATTGCAGACCGTCTGCGTCTCCAGATGCGACGCGGCTGACCTTGTTCCACCGCATCGGATCTCCTGGTTGCCTCCGGAAGCTTACCGGAGGCTTTTTTGTGCCCTTTTGTGGGTGTGCCCTCTGGTAATGCGGCGGATTTTGCCGTATAATAGACCCGATAACAAAAATCCGGAAATGCAAGTGCACGAACGCTGTGCAGTTGCGGGAATGAAGAGGTTAACGATGAAACTCATGGTGATTGATGGCAACAGCATCCTAAACCGCGCCTTTTACGGCGTGCGCATGCTGACCAACCACGAAGGCCTGCCCACGAACGCGATCTATGGCTTTCTGTCCACGCTCTTCCGCCTGCAGGACGAGTATGCCCCGGACCGCACGGTCGTGTGCTTTGACGTCAAGGAAAAGACCTTCCGCCACAAAAAGTTCGACTCCTACAAGGCCACCCGCAAGGGGATGCCCGACGAGCTGGCCGCCCAGCTGTCGGTCATGAAGGAGGTGCTGGATGCGCTGGGCGTGACCCGCTGCGAGCAGCCGGGGTATGAGGCAGATGACCTCATCGGCACCATCAGCCGCAAGGCCGAGGCACAGGGCGACACCTGCCTGGTCGTCACGGGCGACCGCGACAGCTTACAGCTTGTGAGCGACCAGACGACTGTGCACTTGGTCTCGTCCAAGGGCCGGCAGGATACCAGCAGGGACATCACGCCGGCGGTGTTCCGCGAGGAGTACGGATTTGACCCCATCCGCCTAATCGACCTCAAGGCGCTCATGGGTGATACCTCGGACAATATTTCGGGCGTGCCCGGCGTGGGCGAAAAGACCGCCCTGAACCTGATCCGGCAATTTGGCACGCTGGACGGCGTCTATGCCAACCTGGATTCGCCGGACATCAAGAAGGGCCTGCGCGACAAGCTGGCCAGCGGCGAGCAGGCCGCGCGGGACAGCTACTGGCTGGCCACCATCGACCGCAACGTGCCGCTGCCCCTGGACCCGGCCAGCCTGCCCGAAGCGCAGCCCGACCGCGACGCGCTCTACGCGCTCTTGACGCGCCTGGAATTTAAATCCTTCCTGACCCGTCTGGGCCTGAGCCGCAGCGAGGCCGCGCCCCAGGACGCGGCCGTGGCCTGCGAGGAAGTGGCCGACTTGGCCGTCGCGCGTGCCCGGCTGGATGCCCTGGCCGGCCTGCCCGCGGTGCCGGTCTATGCCGCGCCCGGCCTGCGCGCCTTCGCTGTGCGCGAGGCGGAGGGCGTGCTGCTGCTCGCGGCCGACCGGTTTGCGCCGGCAGACTGGGATGCAGTCGTGCGCCGCCTGTTTGCAGGCGACCTGGCGCTGATCATGCACGACGCCAAGCCGACCTATGTGGAGCTGCTTGAGGGCGGATACCCGGCGCAGGGCGTGGCCTTTGACACGAGCATCGCGGCTTACCTGCTCGACCCGACCGCGTCGGCCTATGACCTCGACCGCGTGGCCCTGTCCTATCTTGGCCGTGAGCTGCCGCAGGCCGACCTTGCCGCCGAGGACGCCTTCTCGCCGCTCGGCGCGCGCGACGCATCGCTCGGGCGCATGGCCGAGGCCGTGCAGGCGGTGGCTGGCATCTACGCCGAGGCGGCGGCCCGTCTGGAAGAGCAGGGCATGCACCGGCTCTTCTTTGAGATGGAGATGCCGCTCATGACCGTGCTGGCCGAGATGCAGGTGGCCGGATGCAAGGCCGACGCAGACCAGCTGCGCGCCTTCGGCGACCAGCTCGATGCGCGCATTGCAGCGTTGACCGACCAAATTTATGAGGCCGCAGGCCATGACTTCAATATCCAGTCATCCAAGCAGCTCGGCGAGGTGCTCTTTGACGAGATCGGCCTGCCCGCACGCAAAAAGACCAAAAGCGGCTACTCGACGAGCGCCGAGGTGCTCGAGTCGCTCGCCGGGTATCATCCGATCATCGAGGACGTGCTGGAATACCGCAAGCTGACCAAGCTCAAGAGCACCTATGTGGACGGCCTGCTCAAGGTGATCGCGCCCGACGGCCGCATCCACTCACACTTCCAGCAGACGGTCACGGCGACCGGCCGCCTGTCCTCGGTCGACCCCAATTTGCAGAACATCCCGGTGCGCACCGAGCTCGGCCGCGAACTGCGCCGCATGTTTGTCGCTGAGGCCGGGCGCGTTCTGGTAGACGCCGACTATTCGCAGATCGAGCTGCGCGTGCTGGCGCACATGGCGGACGACGCGGCCATGACCCAGGCCTTCCGAGACGGGCAGGATATCCACGCCACGACCGCCGCCAAGGTCTACGGCGTGCCGGTCGAAGAGGTCACCCCGCAGATGCGCTCAAGCTGCAAGGCGGTCAACTTCGGCATCGTCTACGGCATTTCGGACTTTTCGCTCGCCCAGGACATCGGCGTCACGCGCAAGGAGGCGGCCGCCTTCATCCAAAGCTATCTGGACACCTATCCGGGCGTGCACCGCTATATGGAAGCCATCAAGCAGAGCGCCAAGGAGAAGGGCTATGTAGAAACGCTGTTCGGCCGCCGGCGCGCCCTGCCCGAGCTGAACTCCAAGAACTTTAACCTGCGCGCCTTCGGCGAGCGCGCCGCCATGAACACGCCCATCCAGGGCACAGCGGCCGACATCATCAAGATCGCCATGCTGCGCGTGCGCGACCGGCTGAAGGCCGAGGGATACCGGGCGCGCCTGATTTTGCAGGTGCACGACGAACTCATCCTGGAGGCGCCCGAGGACGAGGCCGAGCGGGCCGCCGCGCTCCTGCGCGAGGAGATGGAGCACGCGGCCGAACTGCGCGTGCCGCTCGTGGCTGAGGCAAAGATCGGCCGCAGCTGGTATGAGACCAAATAAAGAAAAACGACCGGAAAAGAGAAAGCTGGAATCAACCGATGGAACAAATTGTGTTTGTATGTACGGGCAACACTTGCCGCAGCCCGATGGCCGAGGGGCTGTTCCGTGCGCTGGATGGGGAGGCGCGTACCGGCCTTGCCGCGGCATCGGCCGGGATGTTTGCACATGACGGCCTGCCCGCCTCGGAGAACGCGGTCAAGGCTGCGGCCGAGCTCGGCGCCGACCTGTCCGCCCACCGCGCACGGCAGCTCACCCCCGAAATCGCAAGGCAGGCCAAGTACCTCGTGTGCATGACGGCCGCCCACTATGACCGGCTGGTCCAGGCCATGCCCTGGGCCGAGGACAAGGTATTCACCCTCGCGCCGGACGACATCGCCGACCCCTTTGGCGGCGACCTGGAGACCTACCGCGCGTGCGCGGCACAGCTCAGGGACGCGGTCGAACGGCTTATCGGCAACCTGGAGAAAGGACGTGCATGAGGCAGATCACCGTAGTCCCTATGGCCGAGCGGCATTTGCCGGCCCTGGCCGAGATCGAGCGGGCATGCTTCCACGCGCCGTGGAGTGAGAACGCCCTGCGGGAAGAGCTGGGCAAGGGCCTGTTCCTGGTCGCGGAAGACCAAAACCAGACCGTGTGCGGCTATGTCGGCTGCCAGACCGTGCTCGACGAGGGCTATATCACCAACGTCGCGGTTTCGCCCGATTTTCGCCGCCAGGGCATTGGCCGGCAGCTCATCCAGGCCCTGACCGAGCGGGCGCAGCCAGCCGGCCTGTCCTTTGTGACGCTCGAGGTGCGCGCGTCCAACGCGCCCGCCATCGCGCTGTACACCGCGGCCGGCTATGAACCGGTCGGACGGCGCAAAAATTTCTATCGTGACCCAACCGAAGATGCAATATTGATGACGTTATATCTGCACTGAAAGGGGAAGATATATCATGTTGTTTGCTCAGAGAGAGGTATTTGTCAGCTATTCCGAACGCGATCTGTATCAGATACAGCAGGCACTGAATCAGGCCGGGATTGATTACAGCATCCGGCAGAGAGACATCCGCCCGCACGGCGGCGCCCGGATGCGCTGGGGCGGCAATCAGGATGCCGCGATCGAGTACCGTATCCTGGTAGACAAGAGGAACGAAGAACTGGCACGGCATGTGATCGGACGGTGCTGAGTGGGGAAGGGTACGCAACATTAGAGGAGACAGTATGAAAATTTTAGCCATTGAGTCCTCCTGCGACGAGACCGCAGCCGCGGTCATCGAGGACGGACGCAAGATTTTATCAAATATCATCGACTCGCAGGTCGAGACGCACGCCTTATATGGCGGTGTGGTACCCGAGATTGCGTCTCGCCGCCATATGGAAGCGGTGGTGCGCGTGACCGACTGCGCGCTGCAAACCGCCGGTATGCAGGCAGATGAGGTGGACGCGGTCGCGGCGACCTGTGCGCCCGGCTTGATCGGTGCATTGCTGGTAGGTGCCAATTTCGGCAAGTCGCTGGCCTTTGCGCTGCAAAAGCCCTTTATCCCGGTGCATCATATCCGCGGCCATATCGCGGCCAACTACCTGGAGTTTCCCGACCTCAAGCCGCCTTTCCTGACGCTGGTGGCCTCGGGCGGGCACTCGCTGATCGTGCTCGTGCGCGGCTACACCGAGTTTGAGATCCTGGGCGGCACGCGCGACGACGCGGCCGGCGAGGCCTTTGACAAGGTCGCGCGCGTGCTGGGGCTCGGCTATCCGGGCGGCCCCAAGATCGATAAGATGGCGGCCGGCGGAGACCCGGATGCCTACAAGCTGCCGGTCAGCCATGTCAAGGACGCGCCCATGGACTTTTCGTTCTCCGGCCTCAAGACCGCAGTCATCAATCTCGCGCACAACGCCGAACAGAAGGGCGAGGCCATCGACAAGGCCGGGCTGGCCGCCTCGTTCTGCCGGGCAGTCGTGGACACGCTGGTGCCGCGCTTGGCGCATGCGGTCGACACGACCGGCGTGCGCGACGTCGTGTGCGCGGGCGGCGTCGCGGCCAATTCCTGGCTGCGGCGGGCGCTCGGGCAGATGGCGCAGCAAAAAAACGCTAGGCTCTATCTGCCGCCGCTTGCACTGTGCGGCGACAACGCCGCCATGATCGGCGCGCAGGCCTACTATGAGTTTTTGGCCGGGCATCTGGGCACGAGCGCGCAGAATGCCTTTGCAACCGCTGAAATCACCGAGGAGATTTGTCGAAAAATCCGCTAAACTAGCAAAATGCCTCTGGTAAATTGCCTGCGGATGGGGTACAATAATATTTAGTTTCCCGCAGAGCGGGACGCTGACAGAAAAAAACTTATTTTTTGGGCACGGCGCGCACGCCGGGAAAGGGGTTCCCGGGAATGCGCACCGTGGAGAAGGCTGTGGAAGCCGCCATTTTGCTGCGTTTTTGGAAAACGCAGGGCGCGGCGCGCAAGTGGCCGCGTCAGGGAAAAAAACAAGGAGCGATTTGATAACATGGGTATGACAATTGCGGAAAAAATCCTGAAGGCACATCTGGTGGACGGGGAGATGGCCCCGGGCCAGGAGATCGGGCTCAAGATCGACCAGACGCTGACCCAGGACGCGACCGGCACGATGGCTTACCTGCAATTCGAGGCGATGGGCGTCGATCAGGTCAAGACCGAGCGCTCGGTTGCCTACATCGATCACAACACCTTACAGTCCGGCTTTGAGAACGCGGACGACCACAAGTACATCGGCACCGTGGCCAAGAAGCACGGCATCTACTATTCCAAGGCGGGCAACGGCATCTGCCATCAGGTCCACCTCGAGCGCTTCGGCGCGCCGGGCAAGACCCTTATCGGCTCGGACTCGCACACCCCGACCGGCGGCGGCATCGGCATGCTGGCCTTTGGCGCGGGAGGCCTGGACGTCGCAGTCGCCATGGGCGGCGGCGCATACTACATCCCGATGCCCAAGATGGTCCGCGTCACGCTGACCGGCAAGCTCAAGCCCTGGGTCGCAGCCAAGGACATCATCCTGGACGTGCTGCGCCAGATGACCGTCAAGGGCGGCGTCGGCAAGATCGTCGAGTACGCCGGCCCGGGTGTTGCCACCCTCTCGGTTCCCGAGCGTGCGACCATCACCAACATGGGCGCAGAGCTGGGCGCGACCACGTCCATCTTCCCGTCCGACGAGGTCACCCGCGCATTCCTCAAGGCGCAGGGCCGCGAGGACGTCTATGTCCCGCTGGCTTCCGACCCGGACGCGCACTATGACGAGGAGTACACGGTCGACCTGGACGCCCTGGTCCCGCTGGCAGCTATGCCGCACATGCCCGACAATGTAAAGCCGGTCTCCGAGATTGGCGCGATCAAGGTCAACCAGTGCTGCATCGGCTCGTGCACGAACTCTTCGTACTATGACATGATGAAGGTTGCGGCCATCCTCAAGGGCAAGCACGTCCATCCCGATGTGTCCCTGACCATCAGCCCGGGCTCTATGCAGGTATTTAACATGCTGGCCAAGAACGGCGCCCTGTCCGACATCATCTCGGCCGGCGCGCGCATCCTGGAGTGCGCCTGCGGTCCCTGCATCGGCATGGGCCAGTCGCCCGAGTCGGCCGGCGTCTCCCTGCGCACCTTCAACCGCAACTTTGAGGGCCGTTCGGGCACCCAGGACGCACAGATCTACCTGGTTTCCCCTGAAGTCGCAGCCGCTTCGGCGCTGACCGGTGTGCTGACCGACCCGCGCACGCTGGGCGAGGCGCCGGTCATTGAGATGCCCGAGCACTTTGACATCAACGACAGCATGATCATCCCGCCCGCCGAGGACCCGTCCACGGTCGAAGTGCGCCGCGGTCCGAACATCAAGCCCTTCCCGCTCGGCCACGAGCTCGAGGACAGCTATGCCGGCAAGATCGTGCTCAAGACCGAGGACAACATCACCACCGACCACATCCTGCCCGCGGGCTCCAAGCTGCTGCCGTACCGCTCGAACATCCCGTATTATTCCAACTACTGCTTCATCAACGTCGATCCCAAGTTCCCGGCGCGCTGCAAGGAGCAGGGCGGCGGCGTGATCGTCGGCGGCGCAAACTACGGCCAGGGCTCCTCCCGTGAGCATGCAGCCCTCGTCCCGCTGTATCTGGGCGTGCGCGCGGTGCTGACCAAGTCCTTCGCGCGCATCCACAAGGCAAACCTTGTCAACTCGGGCATCATCCCGCTGACCTTTGCCGACCCGGCGGATTACGACAAGATCAACCTGGGCGACGTCATCTCGCTGCCGCACATCCGCGAGGAGATCGCATCGGGCAGCCAGGTCACGGTCGTCTGCGGCGGCCGCACGTTCAAGGCCGACTGCGATGTATCCGAGCGTCAGCGCGGCGCGCTGCTGGCTGGCGGCACCCTCAACTACGCAAAGAAGCAGCACTAATCCAAGGAGGCACTCTATGTTACCCGAAAAGACCCGTGAGCAGTTTGAAAAAGTCGTCGAGAGCCAGCTCGCGCGCATCCAGGCCATGAAGGACCAGGGCGACTTTGTAGATTATTCTAAGCTTGACAAGATCATCATCGGCGTATGCGGCGGTGACGGCATCGGCCCCATGATCACCAGCATGGCGCAGCACGTCCTGGAGACCCTGCTGGCCGACAAGGTCAAGGCCGGCAAGGTCGAGTTCCGCGTCATCGATGGCCTGACCATCGAGCGCCGCGCCGAGCTCGGCTGCGCCATCCCGCCCGACGTCATGGAAGAGCTCAAGGCCTGCCATGTCATCCTGAAGGGCCCGACCACCACCCCGCGCAAGGGCGATCCCTGGCCGAACGTCGAGTCGGCGAACGTCGCCATGCGCAAGGCGCTCGACCTGTTTGCAAACGTGCGCCCGGTCAAGGTGCCCGAGCTCGGCATCGACTGGACCTTCTACCGCGAGAACACCGAGGGCGGCTATGCCGTCGGCTCGCAGGGCGTGCAGATCGGCGATGACCTGTTCATCGACTTCACGGTTGCAACCTCGCAGGGCTGCGAGCGCATCGCGCGCCTGGCGTTCGAGTACGCGCACAAGACCGGCAAGAACCGTGTCTCCTGCGTCACCAAGGCCAACATCATCAAGACCACCGACGGCAAGTTCCTGGACACCTGCCAGAAGATCGCCGCCGAGTATCCGGACGTCGTCTTTGATGACTGGTACATCGATATCATGACCGCAAAGCTCATCGACGACAAGCGCCGCCGCGACTTCAAGGTCTTTGTCCTGCCCAACCTGTACGGCGACATCATCACCGACGAGGCGGCCGAGATCCAGGGCGGCGTGGGCACGGCAGGCTCTGCCAACATCGGCAAGCGCTATGCCATGTTCGAGGCCATCCACGGTTCGGCGCCGCGCATGGTCCAGGAGGGCCGCGCCAAGTACGCCGACCCGTCCTCTGTCCTGCGCGCCTCGGTCATGCTGCTCGAGCACATCGGCGAGATCGAGCTGGCCAATAAGCTCGACCGCGCGCTGGACATCTGCATGTTCGAGAAGAAGAAATACGTCATCACCGGCCGCGACACCGGCGCGACCGCGCAGGAGTTCACCGATTACGTCCTCGAGACCATCGCCTCGCTGTAAGGCAGGGCATAGAACAGGAGGGCCGTCTGGATGGGGACCAAACAGAATGTATCCCGCGCGGTGATCCAGCGCCTGCCGCGCTATTACCGCCATCTCTCCGCCCTGCGGGCGCAGGGCGAGACGCGTATTTCCTCCCGCATGTTGGCCGAGATGCTGGGCCTGACTGCCTCGCAGATCCGTCAGGACTTCAACTGCTTCGGCGGCTTTGGCCAGCAGGGATATGGCTACAGCATCGACAAGCTGTGCGAGGGCTTGGAGGAAATCATGGGGCTTCGGTGCGCGCATACCGCCGTCCTGGTCGGTGTGGGCAACCTGGGCCGCGCGCTGCTCAAAAATTTCAATTTCGAGAGCAACGGGTTTCAGCTCCTGTGCGCGTTTGACAGCGACCGCACGGTCGTGGGGAGCGCCGTCGGCGACGTCACCGTGCGCGATGTGTCCGAACTCTACCCCTATGTGGACCAGCACAAGCCGGATATCGCGGTGCTGACCGTCCCACATGCCTGCGCCCCCGCGCTGGCGCAGGGGCTGGTGCGGCATGGCGTGCGCGGCCTGTGGAATTTTACCGGCGAGGACCCGGCCATTGAGGCGCTCTGCGTGCCGGTCGAAAACGTCCATTTTTCCGATAGCCTGATGACCCTGTGCTATCAGGTCAACCAGTTTGAGGAACAGATCCATTCACAGCCATAAATGCAAAATCCGCTGTCCCAGCAAGGGGCGGCGGATTTTTTTATGCCCAGGGGTCAGTCGTCGCCGCGCAGTAGCTTGTCGGCGTAGGCGTGCAGTTCATCCTCGGTGTGGATGTTCTGGCTGCGGTGGCCGATCATGCCGCGGATATAACTCGGCAGGCTGGTGTAATAGTTGAAGATCTCCGGGCTGGACGTCAGCATTTCGCCCAGGTTTTGATAAGTTTTCATGGCTTAGTTCACCTCGCACTCTAGTGTGCCCCGGAAAATGGAGTTTTACCCCTTGACAAATCTGTATGAATGATTTATTGTATTAAGTACACAGTACAATAATATAATAATACGGAGGAGATCTTTTATGCAAGCGATTGCACAGGAGCGGAATCGATTTGCCGGCCTGGACGGTTTTGCCCTCAAGGTATTTGCCCTGGTGGTCATGACCATGGACCATCTGGCGGCCTATTTGCCGGCCGGGGCGGGCATCCCGGCATGGTTCCATCTGGCCGGACGCTTTGCGGCGCCCTTGTTTGTCTTTTTGTGTGCGGAGGGCATATTCTACACGCACAGCCGCCGGCGCTATATGCTGCGGCTGTACATCGGCTGGGTGCTCATGACGCTGGGCAATTACCTGGTCAGCCTGTATTTTGCCCATCCCGACGGGGCGATCCTGACAAATGGTATGTTTGGCACGCTGCTGCTCGTTGTGCTCACCGTGTCGTCGGTTGAGTCGCTGCGGGCCGGCCTGCGTGCACGGTCGGCCGGGCAGACCTGGCTGGGCGTTGCGGGCCTTGCCTACCTGGTGGCCTCGGCCGCGCTGCAAATTGGGATTTATCTGGGTCTCACATCTCTGGTGGACCCGGTGACCGGCACGCTGACTGACAGCGCGCTGCTCCCGGTGGCTCAGCGGCTCGCGCAGGCGACCTCACTGCTCTTGCCCAATCTGGTCACCGTAGAGGGCAGCTTTTTGTTTGTCGCACTCGGTGTGGCGCTCTATTATCTGCGCCGCTGGAGGCTGGCGCAGATCGGAGCCTTGGCCGTACTGTGCCTAATCCAACTGTTTGCGGCCCCCGCAGAATGGCTGGTCGATGTATTTATCTTCCTGACCGCTGTCCCGATGTGCCTGTACAACGGGAAACCTGGGGAAAAACGTCACAAATCGCTGTTCTACTGGTACTATCCCGCCCATGTCTATGCAATTTATGTGCTGGGCTATGTGCTCATGGTACACCTAGGTGTTGGGTGGTGAGCAAAAAAGCCGTCCGGTTGCATGCCGGACGGTTTTTGAGGTTATTGGATGTGTTCTTGACAAAAGTCATCGACAACGCGGAAGCCCATCTCGCCGGGGGCGGCCAGACGATAGGTGCGGATGCTTGCGCTGTCGGTTGTTGGGCACAGGCGTTTTTCCGGTTCCAGCCGGAAACAGACCGCTTGTGCGTGGGGCCGCTTTGTCATCACTGCATCACCTCGGACACAGTATGCCCGGTATGCGGCCGGGGTATGCGCACCGCTTATTTTTCAAAATCTTCAAACGGATCGTCCAGCGCCTGGGACGTGCTCAGGTCATACGGTGTGGTCTGGTAGACATAATAGTTGAGCCAGTTGGTGTAGAGCAGCTGGCCGTGCGAGCGCCAGGTGACCTTGGGCTCTTGCGTCGGGTCATCGTTCGGGAAATAGTGACGCGGGATCTGCGGGTTGAGACCGCGGCTTAGGTCGCGGAAATATTCCTGCTTGAGCGTGTCGCGGTCGTACTCGGAGTGGCCGAATACAAAGATCTGCCGGCCGCCGCGTGCCTCCACGATGTAGACGCCGGCCTCGTCCGAGACCGAGAGCAGGCGCAGTTCGGGGTGCTTGGTGATGTCAGCCGCGCGCACCTCGGTGTGGCGGCTGTGCGGGGCGTAGAAGACGTCGTTGAAGCCGCGCAGCAGACACTCGGTTGGCACCAGGACTCGGTGTTCGAAGATGCCGCTCATTTTTTCGGGCAGGACATACTTCGGGACGTGATAGTGATGGTACAGCCCGGCCTGCGCGCCCCAGCAGATGTGCAGCGTGGAGTGGACGTGCGTTTTGGTCCAGTCCATGATCTCGACCAGCTCGTCCCAGTAATCGACCTGCTCGAACTCCATCAGCTCGACCGGCGCGCCGGTGATGATAAAGCCGTCATAGCGGTTGTTGCGGATGTCGGCAAAGGTCTTGTAAAAGGTGAGCAGATGGTCCTCGGGTGTGTGTGTGGACTTGTAGGTCTCGGTCTGCACCAAATCGATTTCGATCTGCAGCGGTGTGTTGGATAGGCAGCGCAGGATCTGGGTCTCGGTCGTGATCTTGAGGGGCATGAGGTTGAGCAGCGCGATACGCAGCGGGCGGATGTCCTGCGTGATGGCGCGGTGCTCGGTCATGACAAATATATTTTCGGATTCCAGCACGGCACGTGCCGGAAGACTGTCGGCAATTTTAATGGGCATAGCAGCAAATCTCCTTTGTCGGAATGATTTTAGACTTTATTATTATACCGCAGTGTATAAAAGAATGGAAGCAGGAGAAGCTTGAAGATGGGAGAAAGGTGCTGTGTCCCTTGACGGCACAGGGAGAAAAATGAAGAAAATGGAAATTTTCCGTTGACATTTGACCGAATGCATGATATTATAACAAAGTCACATATATGTGTGGCGGCCCGGCAGCCCGATCTGCCAACAAAGAACGGCATCTTTTGCGAATAAAATTCACAAGAGATGAAAAAACTTGTTGACAGGGCGAGGCTGATGTGGTATTATAAATAAGCTGA